>Ga0172371_10007802_pt1 | contig 15128 bp, 13 predicted proteins | sample Lak12m_FD_114543 | JGI IMG/M metagenome (GOLD analysis project Ga0172371, IMG submission 114543) | Freshwater microbial communities from Kabuno Bay, South-Kivu, Congo - kab_022012_12m | ecosystem: Environmental > Aquatic > Freshwater > Lake | place: Democratic Republic of the Congo: South-Kivu... | reverse complement strand
TCGTCTACGACCAGAACCCGGCCTCGGGTACCAAAGTGGATCCCAACTCGACGGTGACTATCTACGCGTACAAAGCCTGATCCGCGGAAGGCGTGGGGCTGGGCGCGCCCGGCTTCGACTGGGGGCGACGGGCTGGGCTAGCGCTTCCAGTGAGCGCCGATGACGCCGGAGATGCTGCCTACTTCCTTGATTATCTGCTCCGCCTTCATACCTTTGGGAAACTTCACGAAAAGCTGCAGCGAAGTGTCTTCCGGATTGCTGTCGATGCTGAACTCCCGCACGAGTATCTTCTTGTGCTCCAGGAACTCGAGGATGTCGTGGCTTTCAGCCTGGCCGGTCGCGATGCGGACCGTCATCATCGCCTCGTCGGGGCGCACCATGCGTATCACCCAACCCTCGGCCGATCTCAGGCCTCGCAGGATGAACAGCAGCAGCACCGAAGCGATGATGGCTCCGGTATAATAGCCGGCGCCCACCGCCAGCCCCAGAGCCGCCACGACCCAGAGGCTCGCCGCGGTCGTCAGGCCCTTGACGCTGGTGCCGTGGCGCATGATCGCGCCGGCGCCCAGGAAACCGATTCCGACCACGATCTGGGCAGCCACGCGCGAGGGATCGTACGGGATGAGCTGCCCCTCGGACAAAGTCAGACCGGTAAAACCGTAGATGGACACCAAGGTGAAGAGGGTGGCGCCCATCGCCACCAAGATGTGCGTGCGCAGTCCCGCCGCCTGGCCCCGGACTTCACGCTCGAGCCCGACCAGCCCGCCCAGGGCGACGCCCAACAGTATCCTGAGTAGCTCTTCCTGCCAGCCGATCATGTCTGCCAGTTCGCTGGAGTGGCCCGAAAATCCTTTAAAGGAGACAGCGCGACCGCGGCCTGTCCGGTGGCGCGCGGCTGCCGCTTTCTGTTAGAATCCCCCCCAAGCGGCCGAGGCTGGCCGGATTCCAGGAATGCCCATCGTATGCTCTACATTGAAAAGCTGAGGTACTTTTACAGCACCGAAGCCCGGCGGCTGTTCAAGCCACTCACGGCGGCCATCGGCCGGACCCGCATCTCTCCCAATCTGCTCACGGTCATCGGGCTTGCCCTGACGCTGCTGGCGGCGGTCCTTGTGTGGTACGACGATTTCATCGCCGCCGCCATCGTCTTCACGCTGGGCAGCGTCTGCGACATGCTCGACGGTGCCGTGGCGCGGCTATCGGAGAAAGTCTCGCCGATGGGGGCGTTCCTGGATTCGACATTCGACCGCGTGGGCGAGGGGGCGGTCCTGACCGCCATCGCCCTGGTCTACGCGCGCGAAGGTGAACTCTGGTTGGTAGGCGCCGCGTTCGTGACCATGATCGGCTCGTTTCTGGTCAGCTACACGCGGGCCCGCGCCGAAGCGCTCGGCCTCGATTGCAAGGTGGGCCTGATGACGAGGCCGGAGCGGCTGGTGCTTTTGGGGGCGGGCTTGCTGCTGCAGCAGTTTGGCGTGCTCGCCGTGGTGATGTATATTCTAGCGGTGCTTACCGCCTTTACCGTGCTGCAACGCATCCTGCACGTCAGGAAGCAGTTCGCCGCGGCGCCGGTCCGTGATACCGAAGAGAAGAACTGAAGCCAAACTACCTGGAGGTAGAATCAGTTGAGCAATAGTGTGAGAGTTGCCATCATCGGCGTGGGGAACTGTGCTTCGTCTTTCGTGCAGGGCGTCGAGTACTACCGCAAGGCGAAGGATAACGAGAAGGTGCCCGGCCTGATGCATGTGAACCTGGGCGGATACCACATCAGCGACATCGAGTTCGTCGCCGCCATCGACGTAGACGCCAACAAGGTCGGCAAGGACCTGGCCGACGCCATCTACGCTCCGCCCAACAACACCGTCAAGTTCTGCAAGGTTCCGAAAACAGGGATCAAGGTCGCCCGCGGCATGACCCACGATGGCATCGGCAAGTACATGGCCAAGATCATCAAGAAGGCGCCGGGACCCACAGACGACATCGTCGGCATACTCAAGGAGACTCGCGCCGACGTCGTGGTCAGCTACCTGCCGGTCGGAAGTGAGGAAGCCACCAAGTGGTACACCGAGCAGATACTCACGGCCGGCTGCGCCATGGTCAACTGTATCCCTGTATTCATCGGGCGTGAGCCCTATTGGCAGGCCCGCTTCCACGAGAAGGGGCTGCCGATCATCGGTGATGACATCAAGTCGCAGGTCGGCGCCACCATCGTGCACCGCACCCTCGCCAGCCTGATGCTGGACCGCGGCGTCAGGATGGAGCGCACCAGCCAGCTCAACGTAGGCGGCAACTCCGACTTCATGAACATGCTCGAGCGCGAGCGGCTCGAGAGCAAGAAGATCTCCAAGACCAACGCCGTGACTTCACTGCTCGACTACGACATCGGCGCTGACAACGTCCACATCGGCCCCAGCGACCATGTCGCCTGGCTGGAAGACCGCAAGTGGGCCTACATCCGGCTCGAGGGGCGCTCCTTCGGCGACGTGCCGCTCAATATCGAGCTCAAGCTCGAGGTGGTCGACTCGCCCAACTCGGCGGGAATCGTCATCGACGCGGTGCGCTGCGCCAAGCTGGCGCTCGACCGCGGCATCTCCGGCACGCTGGAGGGGCCGTCATCCTACTTCATGAAATCTCCGCCGGCGCAGCATCCCGACGATATCTGCCGCAACCTGACCGAAGCGTTCATATCCGGGGAATCCAGGGCGGCGCTCACCGGCGACGGCGCAGCCGCGCCTCCGGCCCCGGCGAAGAAGAAGGCCGCTGCCAGGAAGCCGGCGGCCCGGAAGAAGGCTGCGGCCAAGAAGAAGACCGCCGCCAAAGCCGCGACCAGGAAGCCAGCGGCAAAGAAGACTGCGGCCCGGAAGAAACCCACCGGAAAAAAATAGCTTTAAAAGGGCCGCAACCGCGGCCCTTTCTTGTTGCCGAACCCCCGCGTTTCCATTAACCTGTTAGCCATGCGAGCCGGCCCTGGAAAGCTCAAGATCGCAATGGTCTCGCCCTATGCCTGGACCTCAGCCTGGGGCGTGAACCGCTACATCTCCGGCCTGGCCTCGTCTCTGTCGGCCCATGGCCATGAGGTCGCGGTGATAGCGCCCTCAGAGGAGAGGGTTGAAGTCCGGGCCGCAAAAAAGCGCGCCCGCGCCGCGCGCCGCAGCGCCAAAAGCTCCCGCAAACTCACGACTACCGGCCACGCCGGCTCCACTGCGGCAAAACCAGGTGGCGCGACTGACGATTATGCCTTCACCGTCATCGGCGTCACCGGTACTTTCCACGTCCCCTACAGCGAGTCGCTGGCGAACCTGGCCCTGCCGCTGGATGTTACCGAACAGCTCAACGACATCCTCACACGGGAGCACTTCGACTTGCTGCATGTGCACGAACCTTATCCACCAAGCCTTTCCTTCACCGCCCTGCGGCTGGCCCAGAGCCCGGCGCTGGCTACATTTCACACCGCGGGCGAGCGTTTTCTGAGTTATCAGTTGCTGCGTCCCGTAGTGGAGCGTTTCCTGTCCCGGCTGGACGGCCGTATCTGCACCTCGAACAATACCCGCCGTATGGTTGCCAGCTACTTCCCCGGAGATTACACGGTTATCGGCGGCGGCGTGGACACCGGCCGCTTCTACACCGAGGATAAAAAGGGCGCCGCGCCGCCACGCGTTCTCTTCGCCGGCTGGAGCGAGCCGCGCAAGGGTCTGGGGCTCCTGGCGCGCACGCTGCGGCTGCTTCCTGAAACCATCCCTCCATTCGAGCTCGGCATCGTCGGCGGCGAGGAGCTCGCCTGGCGGGGACGCCTCCTTATTCCCCGGCGTCTGCGCGAGCGCATCCACTGGCACGGCGTCGTCAGCCAGGACACTCTCGAGCGCGAGTACCAGCAGGCCGACGTGCTCTGCGCCCCTTATGCCGCTTCGAGCCTCGCCAGCTCGGTGCTCGAAGCGATGGCGTGTGGCGTCGCGGTCATCATCCCCGGACAGGGCGGGCTCAAGGAACTGGTGAGCGAGGGCGGCGAAGGGTTGCTGCTCGACCATCCTTACGCCTATAACCTGGCCGCGAGCCTCGTGGATCTTCTTCACGGGGACAGGGGGCGCCGGTCGCTGGGAGCCGCCGCCGCCCGCAAGGCCGCAAAATTCTCTTGGGAAAAGATAACGCCCAAGGTGGAGAGCGCCTACGAAAAGGCGTACGGGCGCAGGCGTCGCCAGTCACCGCCGCGCGGCGCCATCGAGTCTTCGCGGGCGGGCGATACCATTCTGGCCGACCTGCACATGCACACCAGCTTTTCCGGCGATTGCGCCACCACGCCGGAGGAGCTGCTTTCGGCGGCGCGTGAGTCCGGGCTCGAAGCCATCGCCATCACCGATCACAACACCATTGCCGGCGCCCTCGAGATGGCGCGGCTCGCCTCCCCCGACATGCATGTCATCGTCGGTGAGGAGGTCAAGACCCGCCAGGGCGAGATCATCGGCCTCTATCTGACCGAGGAGATACCCAAGGGGCTCATGGCAGAGGAGACGATCGCGCTCATCAAGGAGCAGGGCGGCCTGGTCTACGTGCCCCACCCCTTCGACCCCATGCACCTGACGCCTACCTACGAGCTTCTGGCGCGCAATGCCGCCCAGATCGACATCCTCGAGGTCTACAACCCGCGCATCACCTTCACCGCCTTCAATGAGAAGGCGCGGCGGCTGGCGCGCAAATACGACATCCCCGGCGGCGCCGGCAGCGACTGCCACGTGGTCCAGGGCGTCGGCACCGCCATGCTATCGCTGAGAAGGTTCTCCACACCCCAGGAGCTGCTGGCGAGCCTGCGCGAAGCCGACATCCTCCGCAGCAGCAAGAGTCCCCTCTACCTTCACTCGCTCAAGCTGCTCAAGAACAGCCGCAGCCTTTCCGGTTCCGGAAAATAGGCGCGCCGCACAGCTTCTGCTAGAGTTAAGGAAGCCCCCGGATACCTCTGAAGATGCATAGCCGTCCACATATCACCCCGGCCGCAGCCGCTATCCTCGCCGTCTTGCTCGGCGCCCTGTTGCTGCTCGCACTGGCGGGCTGCCAGTCCACGAGCGACGATTCCGCCGAGGCGGCCGCCGTTGACGTCTACTCGCCCTTCGGGCTCTACGGGCCCGGCACCCTCTATCCGCTGCCGACCAGCGCCACCGAGACAGTGCTCAGCCGGATGGGCATGAAATCGCTGGGCGAGTTCCACGCCTACTCCCGAAGGCTGGTGCAGGAACTGGGCGTCAGCTGGGCCCGCATCGACTTCACCTACGACGGCTGGAATTTTTTCGAGCCCTCTGACCACATCGTCCAGCTGCACGCCGGCAATATCGACATGGTGGGCACCATCCTGCCGATCAACCCCTACGTCCCCGGGGACCTGACAGCTTTCCAGGAGAAAGTGCGCGACCTGATCCGCCGCTATCCATGGGTAGCCGTCTGGCAGATAGGCAACGAACCCGATCTGACCTGGGAGAACCCCGGCGACTACCCGCGGCTGTTCTTTGCCGCGCAGCAGGTAGTGCGCGAGGAGTGCCCCCAGTGCAAGGTGGCGCTCGCCGGCGCCGGAGCCCGCTGGCCGGGACAGGATTACGAGGGCTGGCGCCGCTCGCTCGATGTATACGACGACATCATCGGGCAGATAGCCGACCAGGCGGGCGAAGATAAAAAGCCTTTCGACATCCTCGATATGCATTACTACGATTTCTATGGCACCGACGAGGCGATGCTGCAGACCATGGATGACTACCGCAGCCTGATCGGCAAGTACGGGTTGGGCCCGGACATCGAGTTCTGGGTGACCGAGACCGCCACGCCCACCGGAGCGCTCACCTGGCCCCCGGATTCCCCCGACCAGACAGAGGAGCAGCAGGCATCGGAGCTGGTGACCCGGTTCGTTACCATGCTCAACGCGCGCGTCGCCCGGGTGGCCTGGGCCCGCATGTACGAGAATTACCGCTACCTCGACACCGAGGGCGGTTTCTTCGATCACTCCGGGATCGTCTACAACGGTCTCGGGACCGAGGCGGCCGCGGGCATCAAGCCAGGCACCGAGAAGCTCGCGTTCACGACCTACCAGATAATGACCCGGATGCTTGCCGGCTGCGCCCACGTTCACCGGCTCAACGCCGGCAGCTACAGGTTCGATTTCGATGAAGAGGGTCGCCCGTCGGTCTATATCCTGTGGGATGCCGCCGGCCCCAAACCGCCAGCCGAGATTTCCGGTCCGGTCAGGGTCACGGATATAAGGGGTCAGACGATTGAGGCTACCGGGGAACAGTTGGAGCTCGGAGCCGAACCTCTTTTTGTGGAAAAAGTGCCGGCTGGTGGAGAATCGACTGAATCTACCGTGACCGCCGCTTCGCGGGATTGAGCGAAGGCGTTGCGGACGGCCTGGCGATGATGGTGGGCGTACCTGGATTCGAACCAGGGACCTCATCCTTATCAGAGATGCGCTCTAACCAACTGAGCTATACGCCCTCGGCAAAACAGAGGATGGCGCAGCGCCATCCGGAGGTTTAGTTTAGCCAATCCGGAGGCAAGCTGGCAAGCGAATATGCTTCTCACTATAATGTTGGCAGAGGTGATTGTGATGAAAGAGATGCTCCTTTACGGAATCAGCTTCGATGTCATCGGCAAGCAGCCGATCATCCTGCTGAAGACCGCCGACGCCAACAAGTTCCTGCCCATCTGGATCGGCCACCAGGAGGCTGCGGCCATCCTGATGAAGCTGCAGGGGACGGAGCTCCCCCGGCCCATGACCCACGATCTGATGACCTCTATCCTGGACGAACTCCATGCCGAAGTCGCGAAAGTCACCGTTACGGAGCTCAAGGAAAACACCTTCTACGCCTTGCTGACGCTCAAGTTCGACACCGGCGAGATCGACGTCGATTCCCGGCCCAGCGACGCCCTGGCGCTGGCGGTGCGCACCAACGCCCCCATCTACGCCTCCGATCAGCTCATCGAGGACAACGCCATCGAGTTCGACCACGAAGTCGAGGATGCCGACCAGGTGGTCGAGAAGTTCCGCGACTTCCTCGATAACGTCACGCCCGAAGACTTTCTGAACGACTAAGCCGCCGCCAAAGGATGCCGGCGGCAAATCTCTCCCTCTTTCATCCGAACCATCATCCTGTGCCCAGCTCCCGGGCGACGGCCTCCGCGAACCCTTCCACCATCGGCTTGCCGACCAGCTCGATATTGTCGTACTCCGCCAGGGTCTCTCCCAGGCCCGTGTGGTTCTCCATGGCGTTGGACATCAGGTAGAGCCGGCGCACGGCCGTAGCCATGTCGAGATCCGTGACCGAGTCGCCACACGCAATAGCGTCCGCTGAAGTCAGCCTCGAGAGCTCCAGGTCGAGTTTGATGGCGCTCCCCTTGCCCGCCGAGCTCGGGATGAGATGATAGGCGTGCAGATGGGGAACCTTCATGCCGTAGCCCCGGTCTTCGATGCGGCCGTTATCGATGACTTTGAGCGCCTGCATCCCCGCCGCCTCCAGCAGGGCGTTGGCTTCGGCCACTTCGATGTGGCCGCGCAACAGGTGCGAGTATGTATGGTCCAGATACCAGGGATCGTGATAGGCCAGCGCCTCACCGAAGTGTTCGAACAGTAGCGCTGGCGCCCCGGTATCGCCGATCTCCTCGAACACGCTCGCGTTTGCTTTCTGGCCGAAGGGTGCGCAATTCAACACGACATCGGCGCCCTGGCCGCGCACCAGTACGCAGCCCGCCTCGGCGATGTAGCGCTCGACCCCGAGCAGCCGCGCGTCCTCGCGCAGGAGCTTGGCGCTCCGGCCCGAGGAGAAGCATAGCTCCACTCCCCGCCGGCGGCAAAGGCTGAGCGCCTCAGCCCCGACCATTGTGAAGCTTCCCGTAGCGGTGTGAAAGAGCGAACCACCCCAGCCCAAGAGCGTTCCGTCGAGATCGGTATAGATGACCCGGGCGGAGGCCATCAGGGGGCTCCCCCCGACGGATGCGCGCGCAGGTATTCATCCAGCGTGTTCAGCGGCGGCCTCTCGATCACCTTGATCTCGCGCGATTCGAGCCCGTACTCACCGCCGCGGTAATAGATGCTGTGATAGTCGACTCCCGGCTCGTCCCGGAGCTCGAGGCGTCCCTCGTCGTGCAGACGTTTGAAGACGGCCTGCATGATGCCGAAGGCCATGCCGCCCAGCGCCTCGGTGCTCTGGTTGTGGTGGACCCGGCGCCTGAGGTCGGTCTGCGCCATCGCCTCGAGTCCGTATTTACGGCTGATGTCTATGTCGAGCCCGAGCTCGACGCCGTAGCCGGTGAAGAAAGGCACGCTCTCCAGCACGGTGCGCCGGCCGGCGTACTCGCCGGAGAGCGGCTGTATCAGACCGGCAAGCTCCGGATAGAACAGGTTGATGAGCGGCCGGGCGCAGATCTCGGTGACGCGGCCGCCGCCTGTCTCGCGCTTCATCTCCCCCAGGAACAGGGGCCGCCGGTAATAGCCCTTGACGTAGCCGATGGCGGTGTCGGTGAGCAGCGGCCCCACCAGCCCGTAGATGAAATGGGGCGAGAAGTTCCTGATGTCGGAATCCACCCAAACGATGATGTCGCCTGTGAGCGGCATCAGGCTTTTCCAGAGGGCCTCGCCTTTGCCGTATGCGGCCGGCTGGTCGCACAGGTATTCGTCGTCGTAGAAGACCTCGGCGCCGTAAGTGGTTGCGACCGCCGCCGTATCGTCGGTCGAGCGGGAGTCGATGATGGCCAGCTGGTCGACCAGGTTGTGGCGGTCCATCAGGGCCCGGCGGATGACCGGCAGGATGTTGGGGATGGTGTCGGCCTCGTTGCGCGTGGGCAGGCAGACGCTGATGGTCAGCCCCTGCTCCTGCTTGAGGCGCACCAGTGCCTCCACGTCCGAGAACCCGGAGTAGTGGTAGGTGCGCTTTTTGAACCAGTCGTCGAGTTTCATCGTGTTGAGGCTCTTTCGGCGGAAGTCTTTTCTGCGCCTGCTTGCGAATGACAAGGGTTATGCATTATGCCTCATATGGCCGCGAATGATGCCGTCAGCACGCCAGATTCCTCGATGGCCGCGGCGACTTCGGGAGAAAGCAGCCGCTCGAGCTCCAGCTGCCTGGGCGCACTATAGCTGGTGGCGCGCGCCAGGTCCTCGTCAACATATCCGGGATGGCACATGAGTTCGAGGGTTCCGCCCGTGCGAGCGAGCTCGCGGCGCAGCGGCGCCGCGAGCTCGCCGCCTCCCATCTCTTCGATACCCATGAATCTGTCGGGGCTCTTCAGCGGCGCGCCTGCGGGCAGGCGCGCCGCCAACACCACCCCCAGCGATTTAGTGCTCCTGACCGGCATGTGATAGCCGCGCATCCGGTGGATGCCGTGGCGGGGGCAGACCCTGCTCAGCAGCGATCGCAGCCGCGGGTGCGCGTGCAGATGATGATGGCTGTCGATGTGAGTCGGTCTGACGCCCAGCTCGACCATGCGGTCGATCTGGGCGACTATCTCATCCTCGAGTTCCCGGGTGCGAGCCTTGCCGATGGTCAGCCGCCACAGCGCCTGCCTGAGGCCGGGAAATCTGCCGTCGGCCCCAAGCAGCGAAGGCACCTCACCAGGCGGCCGCATGGGCGCGCCCGAAGTCAGGTTGAGGTGCAGGCCCACGCCGAGGCCGGTGTTGTCCGCGGCGGCAAGCGCGGCGTCTACCGCCGCCTCGCCGTTGACCATCAGCGTGGCGCTGGTGAGCGCCCCGCGCTGGTAGCATTCGATCACGGCGCGGTTCACGCCCCGCGTGAGGCCGAAATCGTCGGCGTTGATGATCAATTTTTCCAATTCGTCTCCGTGCTTGCTACTTGCCAGGGTCGCCGTGCCGGTCCGGCCGCATCCGCCTCACTCGCGGTCCGGTTCGCCCACGACCCGGTTTAGCTTCGACCGCGGCGCAGCATAATTGACGCGATGCGTTTCAGCGTCATATGTTATTGACGGCTCATTTTACACTCTAACCCAGGAGGTGGGACAGATGGCCGCAGCCTATGTGCTGGTCAACACTTCGCCCGGCAAGGCAGGCGACGCGCGCAAACAGATCGCCGACATACCCGGAGTAAAAAGCTCACACGCAGTCACCGGCGCCTACGACATCATCGCCTACATCGAGGGCGGCGACATCAGCGAGTTGGGCAACACCATCGTCTCGCAGATCCAGTCCATCGACGGCATCGCCCAGACCATGACCAGCGTCGTGGTCGAGCTTCCCTGAATCATACGGGCGGGCCGCGTCAGCGGGTCGCGAAGGGCCGCAGATGCGGCCCGCCCGAATCCTTATCAAATTCCCCATCGGCGCACTGCGCGGCTTGTGGGAAATCCCCTCAAAATCGGCGCTCCGCTCGCGAATCCTTTCCCCTCCCAAACGGTCTAAAAATCGTATGCGCAATATACCCCGCCTGGTATAGCTTCCCCCGGCAATCCCTTATCCCGCTCGAAGCCACCGCCCGGCGCCTTTGCGCGCGAAAAATCGGCAATAAAGGCAAGCAGCGAGAGGAGAATACCCCGAACCGGGGGGCATAAATATGTCAAAAGTAGTCGTCATTGGAAGCAGTTTTGCCGGCATCACCGGCGCCCTCGAGGCCAGGCGCAAGCTGGGGCCCGAGCATGAAGTAACCCTTATTTCGAAGTCGGATGACTTCGTCTACATCCCGTCACTCATCTGGGTGCCTTTCGGCTGGCGCGAGATCAAGGACATCAGCATCCCCGTCAAGCCGATCCTGGACAAACACGGTGTCGGCTTCGTCAAGGCCGAGGTCACCCGCGTCGACCCCGAGAGCAATACCGTCATCACCAGCGAAGGCGACATCCGCTATGACTACCTGCTGGTGGCGTCGGGCGTGAGCACCCGCTTCGACCTCATCGAGGGCCTCGGCCCCGAGAAGAACACTTATTCCGTCTGCACCCCCGGCCACGCCGAGGCGGCGCGTGAGGGTTGGCGCAAGCTGGTCGAGGACCCGGGGCCGGTCGTCGTCGGAGCGACCCAGGGCGCCAGCTGCATGGGCGCCGGTTACGAGTTCCTCTTCAACCTCGAGTACGCCGCGCGCAAGGCGGGCGTGCGCGACCGCATCGACATCACCTGGATCACGCCCGAGCCGTACCTGGCCCACTTCGGGATCGATGGCATGGCGGGCGGCGAGGCGATGCTCAAGGCCTTCATGAAGAAGTTCAACATCCACTACGTGACCAACTCCGAGGTCGATGAGATCACCGAGTCGGATGTCGTGCTCAAGGACGGCAGGAGGCTGCCGTTCAAGTACTCGATGATCATCCCGCCGTTCAACGGCGCCCGTTTCGTCAAGGAATCGGCTGACCTGGGCGACGAGAAGGGCTTCATTCCCGTGGACGACAGCTATCGCCACAAAAAGTACCCCAACGTCTTCGCGGCCGGGCTGGCCGTGGCGGTGCCGCTGCCTTTCGCGACGCCGGTGGCGCTGGGCATGCCCAAGACCGGTTTCCCTTCAGAGGAGACGGCCAAGGTAGCCGCCCATAACATCGTGCGGCTGGTCGAGGACGGCCCGGCGGCGGAACTCAAGGCCAAGCCTTGGGGCAAGATCCCGGGCCTCTGCGTCCTGGACGCCGGCCACAAGGAAGTGGTGATCGTCAGCAACCACCTGCTCAAGCCGCGCCAGTTCGCGGTGATGATCCCCAACCCGCTGGCCAACATCGCCAAGAAGGTCCTGGAGAAGTACTTCCTCTGGAAGACGCGCCGCGGACTTTCGTATCTGATGTAAACAAAAGGCGCCCCACACGGGGCGCCTTTTTTATCGCTTGAGTTATATCCGGCCATTGGCCGCTCGGTCTTGCCTCGGTCGTTGGTCTTCTCAGCCGTTCAGGAAATCCGGCGTGTCGAGCTGGACCTCCTGCCGCCTACCTGTCCGCAGCTGGCTCTCGGGCCCCCGGTCGAAGCCGGTGGCGATGACGGTGACCTGGATGGTGCCCGTCAGGCCCGGGTCGACGACAGTGCCGAAGATGATGTTGGCGTCCTCGGCGGCCACCGCGGCGATTACCTGGGCCGCCTCGTTGGCCTCGTGCAGCGCCACATCAGTTCCGCCCTTGACGTTGAGCAGAATGCCCCGGGCCCCCTCGATGGAGGTCTCCAGAAGCGGCGACCCGATCGCCAGGTGAGCCGCCTCGGTAGCGCGTCCCTCGCCCGACGCCTCGCCGACGCCCATGAGCGCCGTGCCGGCACCCTGGATGATGGTGCGCACGTCGGCGAAATCCACATTGATGAGGCCGGTAAGGTTGATCAGGTCGCAGATGCTCTGCACGCCCTGCCGCAGGACGTCGTCCGCCACGGCGAAGGCTTCCAGCAGGCTGGTTCCGCGCTCGACCACCTGCAGCAGGCGGTCGTTGGGCACGATGATGACCGTGTCGGCGGCCTCGCGCAGGCGGCGGATGCCTTCCTCGGCCTGGATGTTGCGCCGCGTGCCCTCGAAGCTGAAGGGCCTGGTGACGATGCCGATGGTCAGCGCCCCGGTCTCGCGGGCAACCTCGGCGATCACGGGTGCGGCGCCGGTGCCGGTGCCGCCGCCCTCACCAGCGGTGATGAATACCAGGTCGGCGCCGCGCAGCACCTTTTTAACTTCGTCACGGCTGCGCTCCATGGCTTCGGTGCCGACGCCCGGGTCGGCGCCTCCGCCCAGGCCGCGCGTGAGCTCGCCGCCCACGTGGATCTTGACGTCGGCTTCCGACATCTGCAGGGCCTGGGCATCGGTGTTCAGGGCGATGAACTCGACTCCCTGGATGCCGGCCTCGATCATGCGGTTGACCGCGTTGGTGCCGCCGCCGCCGACGCCCACTACCTTGATGGCGGCGATATAGGCGGCCTCCTGCCGCGGCACGGCGCTTTCCCTTGGCGCCGGCCGGCGTTCCTCTATGGTTGTAGCCTCAGACAGTTGCTCCGTAGGCTGGAAGAGGTTCGCTAAGGCCCCTTCCTTCATGCTCGATCGGATTCCCATTGAGCAGCTCCTTTGCCAGTTTTCTGTAGGTGTCCGCGGCGGCGCCCTCGGGTTCGTAGGCCATGATCGAACGGCCCTGTACCGGGGCTTCCGCGAACTTTATGGTTTTCCTCACCACGGTGTTGAAGACGACATCGCCAAAACTCTCTTTAAGTATCTCTATCGCTTCGCGGCCGTGTATCGTCCGGGCGTCGAACATCGTCGGCAGGATGCCCCTGATGCGGACGTCCGGGTTGAGGTTCTCCCTGATCATCTCCAGCGTCTTCTCCAGCTGTGCCAGTCCTCTGAGCGAAAGGTACTCGCATTGCACCGGCACGACCACCCCGTCAGCGGCGGTCAGGGCGTTGATGGTCAAAAGGCCCAGCGACGGCGGCGTGTCGATGAGGATGAAATCGTAGCGGTGCTTGACCTGCATCAGCGCCTTCTCCAGCGAGCGCTCCCTGCCGATCGCCGAAGAGAGGGCAAGCTCGGCGCCCGCAAGGTCGATGCTGGCAGGCGCGATGTCCACCTCGCAGCGCTGGATCACGTCGTCGAGCGGCGTGCGGTGTACCAGCACGCCGAACATGCTTTTGGTGAGGAAGTCCGGATTGATCCCCTGGCTCATGGACAGGTTCCCCTGCGGATCCATGTCGATCACGAGGACCCTTTTATGCATCTCGCGCAGGGCGACGCCCACGTTCAGGGTCGAGGTCGTCTTGGCGACCCCACCCTTCTGGTTGGCAAAGGCTAATACGGTAGTCACAGGTTCATTCTCCCGAAGTTAGCGGGAATTATAGTGCTACTTTGTTCTATCCCGGTACGGGAATTCCTTTAAGGGGCTCCCGGGGCCAGAAAAGCGTCGCCAATTCTGGATACCAACGCCTGTTGAGAGCTTCTGTTTTATCCACAGCCTTTTCACAGCTGTGGAAATCTCTAGGAATGCGTCTTTATGCAGGATTTTTTACCGCCCCACACCGCCCACGCCGGACAGGGCGGGACACGTCGGTTTGCAGCGGTTTTGTCCCCGCTTTTTCCACAGGCGCTGTGGATAACTTCGGCTCTCGGTGGGCTCCCCTATCTCTTGTCATTCGCCGGGCGGCGGCTGTAGTATTGCTTTCCCACCGTCTAGTCTTTGGGAGCTTCCATGGGAGAGAGAGCACAAACGATCTGGCTTCACGCCCGGGAATCGATCCGGGAGTCGCTGAGCACCTCCGCATACGAGATCTGGTTCGAGAACGCCTGTGCCGAGGGCATGGAGGAGGATAATACCTTCCTGCTCTCCGTGCCCAACGATTTCGCCAAAACCAGGATCGAAGCCCGCTTCCTGCCGCTGATCGAGGAATCCGTGCAGGAGGTCGTCGGTGAAGAGGTGCCGGTCAAGGTCGTGGTCTCGCAAACCGGTGAGGGCGCCGGTGCGGTCGCCGAACCGAGGATGCCTGTCCCGCAAATAGAGATAAACGAGCCCCCGGCTCCAGGGAATCTCAACCCCAAATATACTTTTGACAGCTTCGTCATCGGCTCCAACAACCGCTTCGCCCACATGGTGGCCCTGACCATCGCGGAAAAACCGGCCCAGAACTATAACCCGTTCTTCCTCTACGGCGGCGTGGGCCTGGGCAAGACCCACCTGCTGCAGGCCATCGGGCACTACGTCGCCACCAACAGTCCGGAGCTGTCGGTCAAATATATGACTGTCGAGTCTTTCACCAATGATTTCATCAACTCCATTAGCGACAAGAAGATGGACGTTTTCAACCGCAAGTACCGCAACGAGGACGTGCTGCTCATCGACGACGTCCAGTTCCTGGAGAAGAAGGAAGGGACCCAGGAGGCGTTCTTCCATATATTCAACACCCTGTATGAGGCCGGCAAACAGATCGCCATCTGCAGCGACCGGCATCCCAAGGAGATCGCCACCCTGGAAGAGAGGCTGCGCAGCCGATTTGAGTCCGGGCTGACCACCGACATCCAGCCGCCCGACGTCGAGACCAGGATCGCCATCCTGCGCAAGCAGGTAGCGTCACGCGGCATCATCATCGGCGACGACTCCGTCGACGACGTCCTTGGCTATATCGCCCGCGGCATTCCTACCAACATCCGCGAGCTCGAGGGCGCGCTCAACCGCGTCGAGGCCGAGGCCGTGCTGGCCAACTCACCGATCACCCTGCCGCTGGCCAAGGAGGCGCT
>Ga0172371_10007801_pt1 | contig 15129 bp, 14 predicted proteins | sample Lak12m_FD_114543 | JGI IMG/M metagenome (GOLD analysis project Ga0172371, IMG submission 114543) | Freshwater microbial communities from Kabuno Bay, South-Kivu, Congo - kab_022012_12m | ecosystem: Environmental > Aquatic > Freshwater > Lake | place: Democratic Republic of the Congo: South-Kivu... | reverse complement strand
TGAGCACCTCGAGCAGCCGCCCGCAGTGCGGGCAGCAGAACTCGCGCAGCTGCGAGCGCGGGTCGCTGGGCAGCTCCGGCGGCTGCGCCTTGGCCATGGGCTCGACGCAGCGCACGGCGTAGGCCTTCCAGTCCTGCGCCGTGGAGCCCAGCACGCCGCCGCAGCGCAGACAGCGCCAGACCAGGCCGTCCGGCGTGTCGTCGACGGCGAGCACGCCGCCCCAGTCCAGGAGCGGCGGACGCTCGAGCGGCGCCGGCGGGCGCGGCTCGGCGCCGTCCAGGCGCGCGCGGCGCAGCGTCTCGCGCGCCTCCCCCGTCGCCACCGGGTCGGCCTCCCCGTCCGCGGCGAGCACGACGCCGTACGTGCGCCGCGCCTCGGCGGCCGAGACGTACCCGTTGCCGACGTCGAAGGCGACCCGCTCGGGCTCGCGCTCGAGCGGGTCGCCGAACCCGCCGCCGCCGCCGTAGTACACGACGTAGACGTCGTCCGGCCCCAGGTGGAACGAGTCCAGGGTGGCGCGCGGCTCGCGCGTGCCCGTGACCTCGTCCTCCGCGGCCGGCATCCTCCCGCTCCGCAGCAGCTCGCGCGCGTCCGAGCCGCGGATCACGTACGAGTGCACGTTGGGCGCCGGGTAGCCGCCGCAGAGCCCGTTGGCGAGCCGCGTGTACTGACCCATGCCGAGGTTGTGCACGCCCAGGTCATCGGTGCCCCAGGGGATGAACATGTTGTAGCAGCCCGTGCCTCCTCGATGCTTGCCGGGCCCGCCGGTGTCGGGCCCCTCCATGCGCCACAGGTACAGCCACGGGAAGAGTTCCTCGGCCCGCTCCATGTTCGTCACCTGCGGCTTGTTGGTCCACATGTTGGCGCTGGTGTCGTCGCCGTCGCGGCCGATGAGCGCCCCGGCGCCCGAGATGAGGTTCTCCATCATCATCGTCATGAACCAGGTGCCGCGCCGGTCGGTGCCGTGCACCTGCGGGTTGTTGAAGGCGTTGCTGCCGTTGGCGTAGGCCTCCCGCTTCTCGTCCGAGCACAGGTAGAGCTGGCTGATGCAGTCCGTCACGACCCCGATGAGCACGTAGCCGGCGCCGGCGGGCGTGTTCAGCGACACCGGCGCCGTGTGCGGCGGGTTCACGATCGTGTCCTCCGGGAAGGTCCAGTCGATCACGCCCCACAGACCGTGATTCCAGGGGATGTCGTAGCCGAGCATCATGAGGAAGGGGCACTCGGCGTTGCTGCGCGCCCCCGGAAGCGCCACGTTCTGGCTGCCCTTCGACGTGCGCGAGGTCCCGGTGAAGTCCATCGCCAGGCTGTCGCCCTTCTTGGTGAGAGTGCACTTCACGTGCAGCAGGCCCTCCTCCGGACGCAGCGACTCGAAGTGCTCGACGGCGGTGAACACGCCGTCGGGCAGGGAGCGCAGGCGCTTGCGCACGAGGCCCTCGGAGTACGCCGGGAGCTCGTCGATGATCGCCAGGAAGGCGTCGAGGCCGAACTCCTCGATGGTCTGCAGGATGCGCTTCTCGGAGGCGTTGTTGGCGGCCATGCGGGCGCTCATCTCGAGCATGAAGAGGTCGGGCTGGCGGGTCATGTGCTTGATCGTCAGCTCGACGTCCCTGCGCACCACGCCGCGCTCGCAGATCTTGATGCCGCGCATGCTCAGGCCCTCCTGGATGCGCTCCACGGCCGTGAGCCCCACGCCGCCCTCGGTGATGCCGCCCACGTCCATGTTGTGGCCCGCGGTGTTCATCCACGCGACCCGCCGGCCCTCCCAGAAGATGGGCTTGAGCACCTGGATGTCCATGTGGTGCACGGCGGCGATCTGGGTGCTGTTGAGGATGAACTGGTCGCCCTCGTGGATGCCGGGGTTGTCCTCGTACTCGCTGGAGATGAACTTCGCGCCGTCCTCGAGGCAGTGCGTCCACTCCACGATGCCGCCGCCGGCGAGCACGGTGTTGCCCATGGCGTCGAGGATCGACTCCTCGTGGTCGCCGGCCTCGGTGATCACGGCGTTCCCGGAGACACGGGCCATCGTGTAGTAGGCCTCGTGGACGATCTCCTCAAGGCGGTGGCGGAGGATCTCGAAGGTCACCGGGTCGAGCTTCCTGGCCCTGCTCATGGCTGCACCTGCTCGATCTCGACGTTGAGGTAGCCGTCGGCCGTGGCGCGGAAGCCCGGCGGCACGACCATGGTGGTCTCCTCGGCCTCGATGAGGGCCGGGCCGTCCATCGTGTTGCCCGGCCGGAGGAGCGCGAAGTCGAACACGGCGGTGTCGACGAAGCCGTGCGGCTTGAAGTACGCCGGGCGCGGGGCCTTCAGCGCAGCTGAAGGATCGGGCCCGGCGTCGGCCAGCAACGTGGGCGAGAACTCGTAGACGACGCCCTCGCCCTTGACCATGTACGAGACGACCACGCGGCCGGCCTCGGAGTAGCCGGAGCCGGCCCCGTACATGCCGGTGTACGCGGCGTCGAACCAGGCGCCCAGCGCCGCCGCATCCTCGTCGGTGTAGTCGGCCTTCGTGGGGATCACGAAGCGCACGGTGTTGATCTGCAGGCCGTACTTCATGTCCACGTAGCAGACGACGACCCGGTCCTGCTCGGGGATGCCGTCCGCGGCCAGTTCCTCGTGGACCCTGCGGTACAGCGGCCCGAGGTTGCGGTTGAGGACCTCGGCGGTGACCGGCAGCTCCCGGTAGTCGTAGACCAGGTGGGTGTGGCCGATGGGAGAGGTCGCGAGGCCGTGCGCCGAGTACACCGAGGCCGAGGCAGGGATGAGGCACTTCTTCGCGCCCAGCGTGGCGCCCATGTGCGCGAGGTGCACGGGGCCGGCCCCGCCGAAGCCGAGCAGCACGTAGTCGTGCACGTTGAGGCCGCGGTTCACGGTCATGCCGATGATGAGGTCCGACATGTGCGCGTTGATGATCTCGTAGGCGCCGTAGGCGGTGTCGATGAGGTCCATGCCGAGCGTCGCGCCGAGCCGCTCCAGCGCTTCGACGGACTTCGCCTTGTCCAGGGTCATGCGGCCGCCGACGAAGTAGTCGGGGTTGAGGTAGCCGAGGACCACGGCGGCGTCGGTGATGGTGGGCTCGGTGCCGCCGAAGCCGTAGCAGGCCGGGCCGGGGTTGGAGCGCGCGCTCTGCGGCCCCACGTGCAGCGTGCCCAGCTCGGGGTCGGACCAGATGATGGTGCCGCCGCCCGCGCCGATGGAGACGATGTCCAGCGTCGGGTACAGCGTCGCGTACTTCTCGATGCGCGGCTCGCGCGAGAAGGTCTCGCGCCCGCCGGTGATGACGCTCACGTCGAAGGTGGTGCCGCCGACGTCGGTGGAGATGAGGTTGTCGTAGCCCAGCACGCGGCCGAGCTCCTTGGCCGCCACCACGCCGGCGGCCGGACCGCTGTGTACGGTGGCCACCGGCTGCACCTCGTCCGAGTAGGCGATCGCCCCGTCGGCCTTCATCAGCAGGAGCCGGCCCTTGAGGCCCCGCGCCGTGAGCATGGAGCTGAGCGCGGTCATGTAGGCCCTGGTGAGCGGGCCGACGTAGGCGTCGAGCACGGTCGTGATGAAGCGCTCGTACTCGCCCTCGAGGGGGATGACGTCGTGCGACGTGGTGGCGTACAGGTCGGGGTAGAGCTCGGAGACGATGCGCCTGGCCTCGTCCTCGTGGGAGCCGTCGCGGAACGACCACAGGAAGCAGACGGCGACGCTCTCGGCGCCGCGCTCGGCGAGCGCCCTGACGCCGGCGGCCACATCGCCGCTGTCGAGGGCGCAGACGACGGCCCCGCTCGCGTCGACGCGCTCGCTGACCTCGGCGATGAGCTCCTTGGGCACCAGCGGCTCCGGCTCCACGGTGGCCGCCATGTGCTTGCTCTCCGACTCCGGCAGACCCGTCCAGCGCGACAGCCCGCGGGCGATGTGGATGACGTCCCGGCAGCCGCGCGTGGTGAGCATGCCGACGCGGGCCCCGTTGCGCGTGGCGATGGCGTTCGTGCCGATGGTGGTGCCGTAGGCGAAGGCGATGCAGTCGTCCAGCAGAGCCTCGAGCGTGAGCCCGAGCTTACCGGCGGCGACCGTGAGCGCGTCGGCCACGCCCTCCGAGAAGTCGCCGTAGGTGGTCAGCGACTTGCCGGTGGTGATGCGGCCGCCGTCGTCGAGGACCACGACGTCGGTGAACGTGCCGCCGGTGTCGACTCCCACTTTGTAGGCCATGCGGTCCCTCCGGGTCGAGGAGCGGCCGGCACCGAGCCGGTCGGAGTGGTCGGCGCGGCGCCGGCCTGCTCCCGGGCAACGTACACGGCCGCGAGGGGCGAGTCAACAGGAAATAGTCCGATTGGACAACATGTACCCGGGGCGCATCCGGCGCGGTTGTCCGAATCGTTCGTACTGCAAATCGACGGTTCTTGTGGAGACTGGTTCACGAGTCGGTGCGGAAACACTTGCTCCGTTGACGATACTCATCTTGTCTGAACGGACTAGTTCCCTGCAGCGCCTGTTGAGAAGAGACAGTGACGTGCGACGCGAGCGCAGAAGAGAGGGGGGCGGCCGCGGCCGGGGCCAGCAGAGGGCGACGAGCCGGCCGGCGAAGCGCGCAGTCCGGCCGGCGGCTACCGCTCGCCGGCGCCGCGCCCGTCGAAGCGCCCGGCCGGCGGCCCGGAGTAGCCGAGCGCGCGCGAGATGCCCAGGGCGCAGCCGCGGACGAGCGGCTTGTACGCATTCAGCCTGTCGTCGGTGAGGCGCAGCGACGGTCCGACGATGTCGACGGCGGCGATGACCCTGTAACCGGGGGAGGCAGGGCTCGAGGCCACCACCCGAGGGTCCGAACGGTCACGCCGCCAGTGACCGGCCCCGGCATCGGCGTCAGCAGCGCGCGTCGACCCCAGGCTGCGACAGCACGGAACGGATCCTGTGCTCTGCCTCCCCACCGAGCGCTGACTCCCGAGCGACCTGGTTCAGCTGCATGTTGGTCGTTGCCAGATCCAGCAGGTCATCCTCGATGCTGTAGTGCTTCTGGTCGCGCAGCCAGAGCAGAACGGGCGCCAGATGCCACAGCGACGACGATCCCTCGTGGACGGGCGGCGGCCCCCAGCTGCCGCTGCCGACCAGCAACTTGCGGATGTTCTGGCGACTCCGGCGGACGAGGTCGGCCACCTCGCTCACTCCGACGTAGTCCGGGCCGGCCTCGATCAGCGTCGCGCCGGGGAGGGCCAAGCGGACGTCGAGGACGGCGCTCAACACGGCTCTTCGGCGGAATCGGCCGCGCGCGTGAACATCAGGGCCACCCTGCCCGCGATCCCGATGCCGATGATCGCGTCCTCACCACCGTGTTCAGCGAGCGATTCGGCGAGCTCCGGGCCCGACCCGCTGCACGGCGACGTGTCGAACCGCAACGTGAACCCGTGGTCCTTCACTTCCGGCGCTCCTCGGGTCCGCAGCTCTCGTCCGGATCAGCGGATGCCGCGCAGTTGTCGACGATGCGCCGAAGGGCCTTGGCGTGGCCGGATACTCAGCACGGATCGACTCTGAAGCACGCGCCGGACGGCGGGAAGAGTGACAATCGCCCCGCCCTCCGGATGGGTCGCTCGCCAGCCTCCTTCGTAGAGCAGCGCTGTCAGCCCCCCGTCTCGCCCATGACCGGCTCCCGATCCGCGACGTGGACCCGCTTCGCGTCGACCGTGAGGACGCAGGCGATGGCGACCACCGCGACGCATCCCGCCGCCACCGCCGTCCACACGATGGCCGCCTCGGACGGGAACGAGACCAGCTGCTGCCCGCCGCCGCCCCCCGCATCGGCGACCGGCACCGTCGCCTGGCTCAGAGACAGCATGAGCCCCGCCAAGGCGGTGGCGGTGGCGCCGAAGCCGAAGCCGCTCGAAGCCGGGGTCTGCAGCAGACAACCCCGCGCTCCCCGCCATCCATACGAAGCTCCCCTGCCACACGCCCATGTGGCGGAGGATGCGCAAGTCGAGGAGCGGCGCCGGGCTGCGCAGCTCCCAGAACACACACAGGGCCAGGACGACGAGGCCTGGCAGCAGCAGGCCGAGGGAGCGCCCATGTCACAGCCGAGCCCGGCAGCGTCGACGTCCGCAGGGTGCTCGAGTTGTGGTGGTCGATGGCGGAGCAGACGCTGGCGCGAGCGGACCTGGGGCCTTGACGCGGCGGCGCCAGGCCGCCAGACTCACCCCTTCTTGTTGTCCGATTCGGAAGCGGCCCGAGGCCGCGGAGAGGAGCCCCGCCACGACCTGAGCTGAGCACACAGACCCGCGCGCAGACGCGGGGCACGATCAGTCCGGCGCGCTCGGCAGAGCGCGCGAGACGCACCCCAGCCTCAAGGATGACTACGATGATGAGCACCGGGCCAGGGTTCGCACGGGACTTGTGGACCAGATCAAGATCCACGGCCGGGCGCCGCAGGCGTTCCCGGCCGGCAGGCGTTCCACCGACGACCGCTTCACCCGGCGACGCGCCGCTGCTCGGCAGCAGGCGCGGTCGTCATCCGCTTCTCACGGCGGCGCTCAAGGCTTTCGTCCTCGCCGCCGTGCTCGCAATCCTCTTCGCCGGCTTCGCCTGGGCGGGCGACAGGACCGGCGCCTCCACAGGCACCGCCGCGGACGTCGCCGCCAGCGTCGCGGGCAAGCCCACAACTGACGAGCTCGCCGCCGACCTCGGGCACCTGACGACCTCGGTCAACCTCTTCTTCGTCGTCTTCGGCGGCGCCCTCGTGTTCTTCATGCAGGCCGGCTTCGCCATGGTCGAGACCGGCTTCTGCCGCTCCAAGAACGCCGCCCACGTGATGATGACGAACTTCGTCATCTTCGCGATCGGCGTCGTCGCCTACTGGGCGGTGGGCTTCGCCATCGAGTTCGGCGGCGTCGGCACGCTCGGCACGCTCGGCGCCACCCAGGCCCTGGACGGCCTCACCGAGATCGCGCCCGGCTGGGGCATCTTCGGCCACCAGGGCTTCTTCCTCGCCGGGCGCAGCTACGACGTCGTGATCATGGCGTTCTTCTTCTTCCAGCTCGTGTTCATGGACACCGCCGCCACGATCCCCACCGGCGCCCTGGCCGAGCGCTGGAAGTACTCGGCCTTCGTCGTCTTCGGGTTCTTCATGGCCGCCGTCGTCTACCCCGTCTACGGCAGCTGGGTGTGGGGCGGCGGCTGGCTGAGCGCCCTCGGCCGCAACCTGGGCCTCGGGCACGGCGCCCTCGACTTCGCCGGCTCCGGCGTCGTGCACGCCGTGGGCGGCTTCACGGCGCTGGCCGGCGCCGTCGTCATCGGCGCCCGCGTCGGCAAGTTCGGCAAAGACGGCAAGCCGCGCGTGATCCTCGCCCACAACATCCCGCTGGCGGTGCTCGGCACGATCATCCTCGTGTTCGGCTGGATCGGCTTCAACGGCGCCTCCACGCTCGCGGCGACCGACCTGCGCTTCACCGTGGTCATCGTCAACACGTTCATCGCCTGCGCCTTCGGCTGCCTGGCGGCGATGTTCCTGGTGTGGAAGCTGTACGGCAAGGCCGACCCGTCGATGACCGCCAACGGCATGCTCGCCGGGCTCGTGGCCATCACGGCGAGCTGCGCCTTCGTCGACACCGTCGGCGCGGCCGTGATCGGCACCGTCGCCGGCTTCCTCGTCGTGGGCTCGATCGTGTTCGTCGAGGGCCGCCTCAAAGTGGACGACCCCGTCGGCGCCGTCTCGGTGCACGGGGTCAACGGCATCTGGGGCCTCGTCGCCCTGGGCCTCTTCGCCGACGGCTCCTACGGCGCCGGGCTGAACGGCGTCGCCGGTCCCGTCACCGGCCTGCTCTACGGCGGCGGCGCGGGGCAGCTGGCCGCCCAACTCATCGCCGCCGCCGTGGCCGCAGGCTGGGCCTTCGGCGTCATGTACTGCTTCTTCCGCGTCCAGGACCGGCTGCAGGGCATCCGCGTGGCGCGCGACACCGAGACCATCGGCCTGGATGTCCCCGAACTGGGGGTCGCAGCCTATGCCGACTCCCTGCACCTCTGAGAGAGGAGGACCCCGTGAAGTACATCATCGCCGTGATCCAGCCCGACAGGCTCGAGGACGTGCTCGAGCAGCTGGAGGAACGTGAGGTCCACCTGGTCACCGTGTCCGACGTGATGGGACGCGGGCGGCAGAAGGGCAGGGCCGAGATCTACCGCAGCCACGTGGAGCCCGGGAACCTGCTGCGCAAGGTGAAGCTGGAGATCGCCGTCAACGACGACTATGTGGAGCCGGCGCTCGGCGCCATCCGTGCCGGCGCCCACAGCGGCAAGATCGGCGACGGCAAGGTCTTCATCCTCGACCTGGAGCAGTGCCTGCGCATCCGCACCGGGGAGACGGGGAGCCTGGCGATCGGGTAGCGCAGCGCCGACCTCACAAATGGAAGCGGGGGCCGCGATGGCCGACGCCACCGCGGCCCCCGCGCATGGGGACTCGATCCGCTCCTGGACCTCAGTCGCTCACGGCGCGACCACCGGCGCCAGCGCCGGCACCAGCAGGTCCGCCTCGAAGTCGGGGAACTGCAGGTCATCCTGCGTCATCAGGGCGGTGCCCGGGCCGTGACAACGGTCGCACAGCGCCTGGTCGGCCGCCGGCTTCACGACGTTGTGGGCGAAGCCGGCGTACCACGACGACTGCACGTTGATGTCGGCCGTGATCTCGGGGATGCCCTGGTCGGCGAGCATGTGCGTGTCGACCGGGCCCTTGACCATGGTCGTGATCTTGCCGCGCTCGAAACCGAGCTTGAGGCCGTACTCGACCTTGAAGGGCGCGGACTTGCCGTCGATGATGCGCTGCCAGCCGTGGCACTCGTAGCAGCTGCGGTACGGCATGCCGTGGCACGACTGGCAGGTCGCGAGATTGAGGTGCGTGAACGAGTGCACGCGGCCGTCCTTGGCGAGGTCTTGGACGTCGTGGCACTGCACGCACTCCACCGCGACGGCGCCGCTGTGGATCATCGTCTGGCGCTCGACGCCGTCACCGTGGATGTCGCCGTCCTTGTGGCAGGTGAGGCAGGTGAAGCCGTTGGTGCCGTGCACGTCGTACTTCTGGAACCCGGCCTCGGGGTCGGTGATGGACCCGGCGTGGCAGACGTAGCAGGTGCTCTGCGTGTCGGAACCCTTCGCGTAGCTGAGGAACCTGTGCCCGTCCAGGAGCCCCTTGGGGCCGCTCTGCACCCACGGGTCGCGCGGCCGCGCCACGTGGCAGGCGCCGCAGGACGCGTGGCAGTCCACGCACGCCTTGGAGCGCCAGGACTTGTGCGCCTCGTCCGGCGCGTTGCGCAGGCGCCCGAAGAAGGCGTTCTTGAGGCCGTTCGTGGTGTTGTGCAGCGAGGTGCGGTGCCGCGCCGCGATCTCGGCGTGGCACGCCGTGCACACCGACGGCGCGCCGTCGTCGGTGGGGTCGGCGCGCATGCCGTCGTGGGCGGCGTCCTTGCCTTTCGCCAGCGGGTCACCCTTGTGGCAGGCCCAGCAGCCCCGCTTCTCGTGCCTGTCGTCCATGAACGCGTCGGACAGGACGAGCTTGCTCACGTCCTCCTGCGGCGACACGCGCGAGGCCTCCAAGGCTGAGGCCGAGGTGTGGCAGGCGGCGCAGCTGCCGCCGGTAGTGGGACCGCTGACCGACGTGACCGCGGACGCCGGCGCAAGCTCCGCGTCGCCGGCGAACCCGAGGCGGTACGTGTGCCCGCCCAGGACGGTCACCGTGAAGCGGCCCCGCGTGTCGGTCTTCACACGGGCGACGTGCACGAGCCTGCGCCCCTCGCGCCTGGCCTGCGTCACGTATCTGCCGGAGACGACGCCGGCGGCGCTGGTCAGCTTCCCCGTCACTTGCAGCTTCGCGGCCGTGTAATGCGACTTGATGCCGCTGATCTTCGTGGGCGCCCTGCCGGCCGCGGACGCAGTCGCGGCCACCCCGAGCAGCACCGCCAGCACCACCGCCGCGGCGAGCACGGACCTCCCGAACACTCTCCCCGTCATGCTCCCTCCTCCTCGCTCGGCTTGAAGCAGGCGGCCCCTCAGCACGTCGCTTCGCCAGAACGTCCCAATCATGACCAATATTCATTTCTGAACTACAGTCATGCTAGCGCGGCGGACGGGGGCGGTCAAGAGTCCCGGCGCATGCCGGTTGCGCGAGGCGCGCTGCGGGAACGGCGCACGACCGCGGCGGCAGCACTCGCGGCGCAGCGGCGTTCCGCCGAGACCGAGTCGGGGCGAGGATCGGCGTGCCCCCGACGTCGGGGGCGATGGGTCAGACGGGGCGCAGCCCGGCGAACAGGACCTCGACCTTGAGGCCGAGGTTCTCGACCAGCGGCAGGTCCATGGTGCTGGTCACGCTCGACTGGAGGACGGCCTGCAGGTACTCGCCCACAAGGCGGACCGGGAGGTCGGCGCGGATGTCGCCCGCCGCCTGCGCCTCGGCGATGAGGCCGTCGAACATGCCGGCGAAGGCGGGGGCGTGCGCCTCGACCACGCCGATCTGGCGTGCCCGGAAGGTCTCGAAGTAGAGGCCGAACAGGGCGAGGTCCCCGGCCATGATGCGACCCGCCGTGAGGACGATCGCGCGCAGCTTCTCGACGGCCGGGGCGTCCTGCGCCAGCACCTGCAGCAGCTCCCCGCGGGCCGCCGCGAGACGGTCGCCCACAGCCTCACGGACGAGCTCCTGCTTGCCGGGGAAGTAGTTGTAGAACGTGCCCAGGCCGTAGTCGGCGCGGTCCATGATCTGCGCGACAGTGGTCGCCTCGAAGCCCTGGTCGGCGAAGAGCGCCAGGGCCGCGCCGATGATGTCGGCGCGGACCTTGGCCTTCTTCCTCTCGGTGCGCGACGGGGTCTCGGCCACCTGGCTTCCCTCTCGGAGGCGGTCCGGCGGTCGCGGCCGCAGGCTCGCGGTCCCCGGATTCAGAAGTGAACGATGCTCACAGATGATAGCACGAGAGCGACGGCCCCTGCGGGCCTCGGCGGGCGCGCCGTGTAGCCAGGCTCACCAGTGCTCGTGGTGCACCTTGTTCCAGTCCATGCGCGAGGACGGCGGCTTGCCCTTCGCCGGGTGCCCGACGCCCACCAGGCCGAGTGGCTCGACGTGCTCGGGCAGGCCCAGCAGTGCCTTCACCGGCCGCACGCGCTCCGGCCTGGGGTGGATACCGACCCAGACGGCGCCGAGGCCCATGGCGTGCGCGGCGATGAGGATGTTCTCGAGTGCGGCCGCCGCGTCCTGCACCCAGTACTGCCCCGGGTGCCGCTCCGCGGCCAGGTCACCGCACACGGCGATGACCAGCGGCGTGTGCGCCAGCATCGCGCCCCACTCGGACGCCGCGGCGAGGGCCGCGCGGGTCTGCGCCTCGCGTACCACCACGAACCGCCACGACTGCTGGTTGTAGCCGGTCGGGCCGGCCATGGCGCAGCGCAGCAGGATCTCCTCCTGCTCTGCGCTCACCGGCTCGTCGCGGTACTCGCGGAGAGTGCGTCGCGACAGAAGGGCGTCGATGGCGTCCATTCGGCCGCCTCCCGGGTCCACAGCGATGGTCGGCAGCAAGTCTAGCGTCAGCGCGCGCTGTGCCAAGTGCGGCCGGCCGCCCTCAGTCATCTGTTGACAGCGGCTGCCGCGCTGGCGAGAGTCTGCCCTCGTGAGGCGCCGACCGTGATCACCGTCGTCCTGAGCCTGACCGCCGCGGTCGGCTGGGCCTTCCACGACTTCCTCGTCCAGCCGGTGACGCGGCGGGCCGGCGCTTTCACCGCCATGTTCTGGGTGCTGGCCGCCAGCACCGTCATCCTCATGGCCGTCTCGCTGGCCTACGGCGGCGTGCCGTCGGGCGGCGATGCGTGGCGCGCCATCGGCATCGCCGCCGTGGGTGGCGTGCTGTACGTGCTGGGCGTGGCCGCGTTGCTGCACGGCCTGCAGGTCGGCAACCTCTCCGTGGTCACGCCGCTGTGCTCGCTCATGGGCGGCGTCACGGCGCTCGCCGCCATCCTCCTGGGCGAGCGCGTGGGCGCGCTCAGCGCCGTGGCGCTGCCGCTGGCCGTCGTCGGCGTCCTGCTCACGTCCATCGTGACGCCCGAGGAGGAGGCGGTAGAGGAGGCCGCGCGGCACGCCGACGCCGGCCGGCCCGGCACCGGATCCGGCACGGCCGGCGGTGCTCGGGCAGGCGCCGTCGTGATGGCCGCGGCCGCCCCGAAAGGCCGCGTCCGCGCCACCGCCGGCGCCGGGTGGGGCCTGGTGGCGGCCGTGCTCTTCGGCCTCACGTTCCTCGTCTACGGCTACGCCGACGGCATCCCGGCCGTCTCTGCGGCCGCCTGGGGCCGGCTCACCGGCATGCTCGTGTTCCTGCCGTTCGCGCTGCTCAAGGTGCCCCTCAGGATGCAGCCACGGCTCTACGTCACCACGACGGTCGCGGCGTGCCTGGACAGCCTGGCGTACACGGCGATCGCCGCGGCGCTCGTCATCGGGCCGGTCTCGGTGGCCTCGGTGCTCAGCGCGCAGTTCGCCACTATCGCCCTGGTGCTCGGCGTCGTCGTGCGGCACGAGCGGCTCGCCACCCACCAGATCGCCGGGCTGGTCTGCACGGTCGCCGCCGTGATGCTGTTCGCGCTGGCGGCCTGACGCGCTACTTCACCTTGCTGATGTCGATGTTGAGCTGCTTGACCTCGGTGAGCTCGTCGAAGCACCAGTCGCTGAGCTCGCGGCCCAGCCCGCTCTTCTTGACGCCGCCGAACGGTGAGAGCTGATCCCAGCAGTTGTTGGTCTCGTTGATGAGCACCGTGCCGCACTCGATGCTCTCGCCGAGGAGGAACGCCGTCCGCAGGCTGCTCGTGAACGCCGCGCCCTGGAGTCCGTAGGGGGTCTCGTTGGCGATGCGCAGGCACTCGTCCAGGTCCTTGAACGTCATGATCAGGGCGACCGGGCCGAACGTCTCGTCGCGCGCCATGAGGAAGTCGGACGTGACGCCGTCGACGACGGTCACGTCCGCGTACATCCCGTCGATGTTCCCGCCCAGGAGGAACTGCCCGCCGCGAGGCCGTGGGTCGCAGCGATGTTGGGGATGTCGTGCGGCCAGTTCCACGGCGAGATGATGCCGACCACGCCCATCGGCCGGCGGATGACGAGGATCCGCTTGTTGAGCGTGTCCTCCTGGATGGACGGGTTCACCTTGCCGCGGTAGCGCTTGATGCCCTCGGCCGCCTCCACGAAGTGCGGGGCCGAGTAGTCGTCGATCTCGCTCAGCGCCTCGGTGATCGTCTTGCCGCACTCGCGGCAGAGCACGCGGGCGTCGTGCTCGAGGCGCCAGAAGGCGATCTCGCCCGCCCGCTGCAGCAGCTTGGCGCGTGCGGGGATGGAGAGCTTGGCCATCTCTTTCTGCGCTGTCGTCGCCGCCGCGATGGCCCGGCGGACGTCCTCCTCAACGCCCCTGGGCACGGAGCCGATGCGGCTGCCGTCGCCGGGCGACCAGACGTCCGCCCGCGCGCCGCTCGCCGACTCGACCCACTCCCCGCCGATGTACATCTTGTACTCCATCTGCGGGTCGTCCGGCGCCGGGTACGGGGTCGGGTAGGGACCCGTGACCTTCGTGGTGTCGGTCGCCGTCGGTGCAGCCTCCTCTTCGTCGGGTCCAGACGCCCTGCCGGGCGCCGTGAGCCGGCGGCGCCGTACGTCAGCCTCGGGCGCCGCTTGCCAGTCCTTCGCTCAGAGCGGCGCGCCTGCACGTCTCGCACAGGTCGTACCGCTCCCTGGACAGCCCGCCTCGCGCCGCCGTGGCGGCGAGCTGGGCGGACGTCATGAGCGGCGCGCCGCAGCCGCCGCAGGGGACCAGCTCATGGGTCCGTCCCCACACCGTCCGCGTCGTCGCCGTCTCCTCCATGGCGATGCACCCCGTCGGGCAGACCTCCACACACGAACCGCAGCCCACGCACGCACGCGCCACCGTCTGACCGAACGGCGCGCCCACGTGCTTGTGGTCGCCGCGGCCCAGCACGGAGAGAGCGTTGTAGCCGAGCATCGCGCACGTGCGCACGCACAGCTCGCAGAGGATGCAGTCCGGCAGCGGCGCGCCGCTGAGCGGCTCGAACAAGGCCTCGCCGGCCCCCAGCTGCTCCGCCAGCTGCAGCAGCGCCGGCGCGCGAGGCGCGCGCCGGCGCAGCAGCTGCAGGTTCATGCGGCGGTGCCTGCGGATCTCCTCCGAGTCCGTGGTCACGACGAGGCCCTCGGAGACCGGGTAGTCGCACGACGTGGTGAGCTGCGCCCGGTCGTGCCCCGGGCGCCGGACCTCGACGAGGCAGAGGCGGCAGCTGGCGATGGCGCTGAGCGCTTCGTGATGACAGAGCCCGGGCACGGCGCACCCGGCGGACCGCGCCACCTCGAGCAGGCTGGCGCCCTCCCCCGCCGTGACCGGCAGCCCGTCGATGACCAAGGTGACGTCCACCGCGCTCCTCCTAGCTGACCAGCACGGCGTCGAACCTGCACACGTCCCGGCAGTTGCCGCACTTGATGCAGAGTCCCGGGTCGATGGCGTGCACCGCGCGTCTCTCCCCGCTGATGGCGTCCGCCGGGCAGCTCAGGGCGCAGGCGCGGCAGCCGGTGCAGCGCCCCTCGAGGATGCTGAACGCGATCAGCGCCTTGCAGACGCCGGCCGGGCAGCGCTTCTCGTCCACGTGGGCGAGGTACTCGTCCTTGAAGTGGCGCAGCGTGCTGAGCACCGGGTTCACCCCGCTGGTGCCGAGCGCACAGAGCGACGTCGCCGCGACCGTGTCGGCCAGCTGCTCGATGAGCGCGAGCGTCTCGCGCGTGCCGCGAGCCTCGGTGATATCGGTGAGCAGCCCGTGGAGGACGTCGAGCCCCTCCCGGCAGGAGGTGCAGGTGCCGCACGACTCGGCGGCGAGGAAGCGCAGGAAGTACGCCGCGACGTCGACCATGCAGGTGTCCTCGTCCATGACGATCATGCCGCCGGAGCCCATCATGGAGCCCTCGGCGACGAGCGTGTCGAAGTCGACCGGGAGGTCGAGCTTGGCGGCCGGCAGGCAGCCGCCGGAGGGCCCGCCGGTCTGCACCGCCTTGAAGCGCTTGCCGCCGGGGACGCCGCCGCCGGCGCCGAAGACGATCTCGCGCAGGGTCGTGCCCATGGGCACCTCGACGAGGCCGGTGTTGGTGACCTT
>Ga0172371_10007799_pt1 | contig 15133 bp, 12 predicted proteins | sample Lak12m_FD_114543 | JGI IMG/M metagenome (GOLD analysis project Ga0172371, IMG submission 114543) | Freshwater microbial communities from Kabuno Bay, South-Kivu, Congo - kab_022012_12m | ecosystem: Environmental > Aquatic > Freshwater > Lake | place: Democratic Republic of the Congo: South-Kivu... | reverse complement strand
GCCCCTTGGTCGCCAGCACCTTCGTGATCGCCGCCGTCAGCGTCGTCTTCCCGTGATCGATGTGCCCGATCGTCCCCACGTTCACGTGAGGTTTCGTTCTCTCGAACTTCGCTTTAGCCATCGCAACCTCCCTTAGTCGTCGTAGGAGACCCGCCCTTCGATCCGGGCGATGATCTGCTCCATGATCGCCGGCGGGACGGCCTCGTACGCGTAAAATTCCATCGTGAACACGCCCCGGCCCTGGGTCAGGGTCCGAAGGATCGTGGCATAGCCGAACATTTCCGAAAGCGGAACCAGGGCATGGATGACCCGGGCGCCGGCCCGGTTGTCCATCCCGTCGATCGCCCCTCTCCGGGCGTTGAGGTCGGAGACGACGTCGCCGAGGTACTCCTCGGGGACGACGACTTCGAGCCTCGTGATCGGTTCAAGAAGAACGGGGACGGCCTTGAGAGCGGCGTCTTTGAAGGCGGCCGCGGCGGCGATTTTGAAGGCCGTCGCCGAGGCTTCGTCTTCCCGGTATTCCACGTCCTTCAGGATCACCTTGACGTCGGTCATCGGGAACCCCGCCAGCTGGCCGAAATCGAGCGATTCGCGGATGCCGTCCTCGATCGGGCCGATGAATTCCGCCGGCAGCTGGCCGCTTTTGACCCGGTTTTCGAAAGCGAAACCGGCTTTGCGGCCGAGCGGCTCCACGGCCAGGCGGCAACGGCCGTATTGCGGCTTTCCGGCGATCGGCCGGTCGCAGACGCCTTCGCCTTCAGCCGCTTTGAGGATGGTCTCTTTGTAGGCGACCTGCGGACGGCCCATGTTGACCTGAACGCCGAACTCCCGGGACAGCCGGTCCATGAGGATGTCCAGATGAAGCTCGCCCATCCCGTAGACGATCGTCTGGCCCGTATTGGCATCCTGGGTGATCCGCACGGTCGGATCTTCCTTGCCGAGTTTGGCCAGGGCGGCCTGGAGCTTGGCATGCTCGGCCCGCGTCCGCGGTTCGAGGACGACGGAAATCACCGGCTCGGGGAAGGTAATCGTTTCGAGGAGGATGGGGCGGTTTTTGGCGCAGAACGTGTCGCCGGTCGAAATCGGCTTCATCGTTCCCATGGCCGCGATGTCTCCGGTGAACAATTCCTTGACCTCGCGGCGCTTGTTGGAGTGCATCTCGAGGAACTTGGTCGGCCGCTCCTCGTCGTCCTTGTTGGCGTTGTAGAAGGCCGTGCCGGCTTTGGCCTTCCCCGAGTACACCCGGAAATAGGCCAGCGATCCGAGAAACGGATCATTCTGAAGCTTGAAAACCAGGGCCGAAAACGGCTCGTCGTCGGACGGCTTGCGGATCTCGGCGTGGCAGGTCTTCGGATGAACGCCCTGGACCGGCGGAACGTCGGCCGGGGAAGGAAGATAATCGACGACGGCGTCGAGCAGCGGCTGGACGCCCTTGTTGCGGAAGGAGGCCCCGTAAAGGACGGGGACGCATTTGCCGGCCAGGGTGGCCCGCCGGAGGGCGGCTTTGATCTCGGCCGGGGGGATTTCGGTCCCTTCAAGATAGAATTCGAGGATGCGCTCGTCCACCTCGGCCAGGCCTTCGATCATCTCGGCCCGCCGGGCGCGGACTTCGGCCTCTTCGGCTTCGCCGACGGCCCGCTTTTCGAATTCCATTCCGGTCATTTCAAGTCCCCAGTCATAAACCTGCATGTCCACCAGGTCGGCGACTCCCCGGAAGGAGTCTTCCCGGCCGAGCGGAACCTGAATGGGGAGGGGATAAGCCGCCAGCCGCGAGCGAATCATCGCCACGGCGCGTTCCGGATCCGCCCCGATGCGGTCCATCTTATTGATGAACACGATCCGGGGCACCCGGTACTTATCCGCCTGCCGCCAGACAGTCTCGGATTGGGGCTCGACTCCACCGACTCCGCAAAGGAGCACCACCGCTCCGTCCAGGACCCGCAGCGACCTCTCGACTTCCGCCGTGAAGTCAACGTGTCCGGGCGTATCGATGATGTTGATCCGGTGGTGGTTCCAGTAACAGGTGGTGGCGGCAGAGGTGATCGTAATGCCACGTTCCTGCTCTTGAGCCATCCAATCCATGACGGCCGTCCCCTCGTCCACTTCCCCGATCTTGTACGTGATCCCGGTCGTGTAGAGGATCCGTTCCGTCGTGGTCGTCTTTCCCGCGTCGATATGGGCCAGGATCCCGATGTTGCGCGTGTCGGCCAGCGGCGTTGATCGCGTCACAGGCGCTCTCCGCGTTTCCCGGGCATCCGGCTTCTCCGAATCGCAGAATTTCGACCATATATCGGATCACCAACGATAATGGGCAAAGGCCCTATTGGCTTCAGCCATTTTGTGCGTGTCCTCGCGCTTCTTGACCGCGCCGCCCTTGTTGGCCAGGGCGTCGAGGATCTCGGCCGCGAGCTTTTCCTTCATCGTCTTTCCGCCGCGCTCCTCGGCGTACTTGATCATCCAGCGGGCGCCGACCGAGTGCGAGCGGTTGATCTCGACCTCGACCGGGACCTGGTAGGTAGCCCCGCCGACCCGGCGGGATTTCGTTTCGACCATCGGCCGGACGTTGTCCATGGCCTTTTCAAAAACCTTCAGGGGATCTTCCTTTGTTTTCTGCTGGACGATGTCCATCGCCCCGTAGACGATGTTCTCGGCCGTGTTCCGCTTGCCCTTCTGCATCACCGTGGTGATGAACTTGGTGATGAGCGTAGAGCCGTATTTCTGATCCCCGACGGGTTTGCGCTTCTTGATGATTCCGCGGCGTGGCATCGGCGTTCTCCTTACGAAGCGACCCGCTTCTCTTTGGGCCGCTTGGCGCCGTACTTGGAGCGGGACTTGAACCGGTTGGCCGTGCCTTCCGAATCGAGGGTTCCGCGGATGATGTGATAACGGACGCCGGGAAGGTCCTTGACCCGGCCGCCGCGGATCAACACGATCGAGTGTTCCTGGAGATTGTGTCCGATGCCGGGGATGTAGCCCGTCACCTCGACGTTGTTGGACAAGCGGACGCGGGCCACCTTGCGGAGGGCCGAGTTCGGCTTCTTGGGCGTCGTGGTGAAGACCCGGGTGCAGACGCCGCGCTTCTGGGGACAGGATTCCAGGGCGGGCGATTTGCTCTTGGACCCTTTGAGCGTCCGACCTTTGCGAATAAGCTGGCTGACCGTCGGCAAGAGACTACTCCTTACTGATATCTTCGGTTCTCGTTTATATTGAATCCGAATGGACCGATAAATCGAAAAACGAGTAGACGGAGTCTAGCAAATCCCGACCCCTCTTGTCAAGGAAAATCGGGGGATTCCGGAAGGATATTTCTAGACCTCCGGAACGGGCGCTTCATCTTCCTTGGGCGCCTCTTCCGTATCGACCGGTTTTAAATCCTCCGCCAGCTCCACATCACGATAGTACTTGTAGCCCGTCCCGGCCGGGATCAGGCGGCCCATGATGATGTTTTCCTTCAGGCTGCGGAGCCGGTCGGTTTTGCCGTAAATCGAGGCTTCGGTCAGAACCCGCGTCGTTTCCTGGAAGGAGGCGGCGGCGATGAAGCTGTCCGTGCTCAAGGCGCTCTTGGTGATCCCGAGGAGCAGCGGCCGGGCCTTGGCCGGCTTGCCGCCCTTGTCCATCACCTTCTGGTTTTCCTCCTGGAAAACGAACTTGTCGACCTGTTCGTCGATCAGGAAATCGGTGTCGCCGACCTCCTCGACTTTGACCCACCGCAGCATCTGGCGGATGATCGTTTCGATGTGCTTGTCGTTGATGGCCACGCCCTGGAGCCGGTAGACTTCCTGGACTTCCCGGAGCAGATACTCGGCCAGCTCCTTTTCGCCCAGAACCCGGAGGATGTCGTGGGGGTTGACCGGCCCGTCCATGAGGGCCATGCCCGCCCGGACCCGCTCCCCGTCGCCGACGCTGATATGGGCGCCCTTGGGGATGAGGTATTCCTTCTCCTGGCCGCGGTCGCTCTTGACGGTCAGCTTGCGGAAGCCCCGGATGAGGCCGCCGAAAAACACGATCCCGTCGATTTCGGAGATGACGGCCGGCGACTTCGGCCTCCGGGCTTCGAACAACTCTTCGGCCCGGGGCAAGCCGCCGGTGATGTCCTTCGTCTTGGCCTGCTCGCGGGGGATCTTGGCCAGGATCTCGCCGGCGTGGACCTCCACGCCGTCCTTGATCTCCAGATGGGCGCCCGAAGGCAGGAAGTACCGCTTCAGGAGGACGGGCTTGCCGTGCTTGTCCTTTGCCTTGGAATCGACGATCTCGATCCGCGGCTGGAGCTTTTCGTCCTTGGGTTCGATGATGATCTGGCTCATCAACCCGGTGATCTCATCCTGCGATTCTTCCATCGTCACCTTCTGGACGACGTCGTGGAAGATTGCGAGGCCCGTTTCCTCGGTCAGGATCAGGGTGTTGAACGGATCCCATTCGGCGAAGAGCTGGCGGGCCTTGACCGCTTCACCCTCGGCCAGGTGGAGCCGGGCTCCGTAGGGGACCTGGTAGTGCTCGACCTCGCGGCCCCGGTAATCCATGACCGCGATGTTGGCCGAGCGGTTGACGACGACGAGCTTGCGGTCCGGTCCCTCGACGGCCCGGAGGTTGTGGAACCGGAGGGTCCCGTCGTTCTTGGCTTCGATCTTCGACTGTTCCTTCTCGCCCATGGCGATGCCGCCGACGTGGAACGTCCGCATCGTCAGCTGGGTTCCCGGCTCGCCGATGGACTGGGCGGCGACGACGCCGACCGCCTCCCCCATTTCGACAGTGAAGCCGGAGGCCATGTTCCGCCCGTAACAAAGCTGGCAGACGCCGCGCTTGGCCTCGCAGGTGAGGATCGAGCGGATCTTGGCCCGCTCGATGCCGAGGTTTTGCAGCTCGAGGGCGATCGTTTCGGTGATTTCCTGGTTGGTGTCCAACAGCACCTTGCCGGTGTCGGGGTGGACGATGCGCTCCAGCGAAGTCCGGCCGACGATCCGGTCGACGAACGGCTCGACGATCTCGCCGTTTTCGACGATGGCCGCGACGTTGACGCCCTTGAGCGTGCCGCAGTCGTGCTGGTCGATGATGACGTCCTGGGAGACGTCCACGAGCTTGCGGGTCAGGTAGCCGGAATTGGCCGTCTTGAGGGCCGTGTCGGCCAGACCCTTGCGGGCGCCGTGGGTCGAGATGAAGTACTGAATCACGTTCAGGCCTTCGCGAAGGTTGGACGTGATCGGGGTTTCCAGGATTTCGCCCGAGGGCTTGGACATCAGGCCGCGCATGCCGGCCAGCTGGCGGATCTGCTGCTTGTTGCCGCGCGATCCGGAATCGGCCATGACGAACAAGGGATTGAGGTTGGGCGTCTCGAAGGAGATCTTTTTCATCTCCGAGATCATGGCCGCCGAGACTTCGTCGGTCACGGTCGACCAGACGTTGATGATGGTGTTGAACCGTTCGCGGGCGGAGATCGTCCCGTCGAGGTAAAGCTTCTCGACCTCGCGGACCTTCTTGTTGGCTTTGTCGACCAGGTCGGTCTTGGTCTTGGGGACGACGAAATCGTCGATCCCCAGGGAGAATCCGGCCATGGTGGCTTGCATGAAGCCGAGCTCCTTGAGACGGTCGAGGGTCTCGACGGTCAATTTGAGCCCGGATCGGAGGTAGATGTAGAAAACGAGGCTCTCAATGCCTTTTTTCCGGAAGGTGCCGTTGAAGAAAGGCATCCCCGCGGGCAGGACGCTGTTGAAGATGATCCGGCCGGCGGTGGTCTCGATGATCCCCTTGTCGACCTGGGTCACCGGGCAGGTATGGATCGCCTGATCGTCATAATAGGTCGCCAGGTTCATGAACGGCCCGGTGTAACGGAGCTTGATCAGGCTCTGGCTCTTGATCTGCTTGTGCTCGAGGGCCAGCAGCGCCTCTTCCTTGCTCCCAAAGATCCGGCCTTCGCCCTGGAGGCCTTTCTTGGCCATCGTCACATAATAGCATCCGAGGACCATGTCCTGGCTGGGGATGGTCAGCGGGCGGCCGTTGGCCGGCGAAAGGATGTTGTTGGCCGAAAGCATCAGGGTCGAGGCTTCGATCTGGGCTTCCACCGAAAGCGGGACATGGACGGCCATCTGGTCGCCGTCGAAGTCGGCATTGAAGGCCGCGCAGACCAGCGGGTGGATCTGGATGGCCTTCCCTTCCACGAGGATCGGGTCGAAGGCCTGGATGCCGAGGCGGTGAAGGGTCGGGGCGCGGTTGAGGAAGATCGGATGCTCGCGGACGACTTCTTCCAGGAAGTCCCAGACCTCGGGGCGTTCCTGTTCGTGCCATTCGCGGGCGACCTTGATGCTCGGGACCAGCCCTTCCTTCTCCAGCTTGTGGAAGATGAACGGCTTGAACAGCTCGAGGGCCATCTTCTTGGGCAGGCCGCACTGGTTGAGCTTGAGCTCGGGCCCGACGACGATGACCGAACGGCCCGAGTAATCGACGCGTTTGCCGAGGAGGTTCTGGCGGAACCGGCCCTGCTTGCCCCGGAGCGATTCGCTCAGGGATTTCAGCGGGCGGCGGTTGGCCCCCAGATGAACCCGGCCGCGCTTGCCGTTGTCGAAGAGCGCGTCCACCGCTTCCTGGAGCATCCGCTTTTCGTTGCGGATGATCAGCTCGGGGGCGCGCAGCTCGATGAGCTTTTTGAGCCGGTTGTTGCGGTTGATGACCCGGCGGTAGAGGTCGTTGAGATCGGACGTGGCGAACCGTCCGCCGTCCAGACGGACCAGGGGCCGCAGGTCGGGGGGAATGACCGGGACGACGTCCAGGACCATCCACTCCGGCCGGTTGCCGGACTTTTTCAGGGCCTTGAAGACCCGGAGGCGCTTGGAGTACCGGAGCCGCCGCTGCTGGGACGTCTCCTTCTTCATGGCTTTGCGGAGGCGGTCGGCTTCCTTTTTGATGTCGATCCGCTCGAGGAGGACCTTGATGGCCTCGGCCCCGATGGACGCTTCGAATTTGTCGCCGTATTTTTCCCGGGCTTCCTTGTATTCCTCCTCGTTCAGGAGCTGTTTCTCCTTGAGAGGAGTATCGCCGGAATTGAGGACGATGTAGGATTCGAAGTAGAGGACCTTCTCCAGGTCCTTGATCGAAAGGTCCACGACCAGGCCGATCCGGCTCGGGGGGGACTTGAAAAACCAGATGTGGGCCACGGGCGAGGCCAGTTGGATGTGGCCCATCCGCTCGCGGCGGACCTTGCTCTTGGTCACTTCGACGCCGCAGCGCTCGCAGATGATGCCGCGGTACTTCATCCTCTTGTATTTGCCGCAGAGGCACTCGTAATCGTTGATCGGACCGAAAATCTTGGCGCAGAACAAGCCGTCTTTTTCGGGCTTGAACGTCCGGTAATTGATGGTCTCGGGCTTCGTCACCTCTCCCCAGGACCAGCTCTTGATCTTTTCCGGAGAGGCGACCGCGATGCGGACCCAGTCAAAATCCATCCGGGGCTTGCCCCCCAACGACTGCTTGATGTCCATCAGCGCTCTCCTTTGAGGATGCCCGTGGCATCCAGGCCCAGGACCGTCGTGATCTCCTGCCGGTCGTCCTTGCCGAGCTCGACGTTAAGGCAGAGGCTCTGCAGCTCGCGGATCAGGACGTTGACCGACTCGGGAAGTCCCGGGGTGAATTCGAGATCGCCCTTGACGATGGCTTCATAGATCTTGGCCCGGCCCTCGACGTCGTCGGACTTGACGGTCAGGATCTCCTGGAGGGTGTAGGCCGCGCCGTAAGCCTCCAGAGCCCAGACCTCCATTTCTCCGAACCGCTGGCCGCCGAACTGGGCCTTGCCGCCGAGCGGCTGCTGGGTGATGAGGGAGTACGGACCGGTGGACCGGGCGTGGATCTTGTCGTCGACCAGGTGGTACAGCTTCATCATATACATGTTGCCGACCGTGATCTCCTGGTCGAACGGCTCTCCGGTCAGGCCGTCGAAGAGGATCGTCTTGCCCGACTCCGGCAGCCCGGCCTTCTTGAGGAGCTCCTTGACTTCCTTTTCCGTGGCCCCGTCGAAGACGGGCGTATCGAGCCACAGGTTGAGCTTGTCGGCCGCCCAGCCGGCGTGGATCTCCAGGATCTGGCCGACGTTCATGCGGGAGGGGACGCCCAGAGGATTGAGGACGACGTCCACGGTGGAGCCGTCGGGCAGCCGGGGCATGTCCTCCTCGGCCACGATCCGGGCGACGATGCCCTTGTTGCCGTGCCGGCCGGAGACCTTGTCTCCGACCGACATCTTCCGCTTCATGGCGATATAGACCTTGATGGCCTGGATGACGCCGGGGGCCAATTCGTCGCCTTTTTTCAGGGCTTCGACTTTTTCCTTGAAAATGGACTTGAGGGCCTCGATCTGGCGGCGGGCCTTGCGGTCGATGTCCTTGATCCGCTCGTCCCGTTCCTCGTCGGCCTCAAGCTTGAGCTTTCCGATATCGGAGAGGTCGATCTCGTCGAGCATCCGCTCGGTCAGCTTCTGGCCTTTGGCGATGGCCAAGGTCCCGAGCTTGTGCTCCTTCTCCACGACGACGCCCTTGAGCAGGGCCTTGATTTTGCGCTCGCGCTCGCTCTCGAGGATCGAGGATTCGTCGTCGAGGTTGCGCTTCATCCGGGCGATCTCGTCCTTCTCGATCTGCTTGGCCCGCACGCCCTTCTCCGCTCCGCGGCGGCTGAAGATCCGGACGTCGATGATCGTGCCCTCCACGCCGGGGGCGCAGTACAGCGAGGCGTCTTTGACGTCCAGGGCCTTCTCCCCGAAGATGGCTTTGAGGAGCTTTTCCTCGGGCGAAAGCTGGGTCTCCCCTTTCGGAGCGACCTTCCCGACCAGGACGTCGCCGGCCTTGACGGTGGCCCCGATGCGGACGATGCCGTTCTCATCGAGGTTGCGGAGCACGTTCTCCGGGACGTTGGGGATGTCCCGGGTGATGTCCTCGGGACCGAGCTTGGTATCGCGGGCCTCGATCGTCTCCTCGACGATATGGAGCGAGGTGAAGACGTCGTATTTGATCAGCTTTTCGGAGACGACGATCGCGTCTTCAAAATTGTATCCCCGCCAGGGCATGAAGGCGGCGATGATGTTCCGGCCCAGGGCCAGCTCGCCCATGTCCGTGCAGGAGCTGTCGGCCAGGACCTGACCCTTGACGACCGCGTCGCCCTTGTGGACGATCGGGCGCTGGGTGAAGCAGGTGTTCTGGTTGGTCCGGAGGAATTTCGTCAGGACGTAGAGGTCGGTCCCGACTTCGTAGTCCTTGGTCTTATCCGCCTCGTCGACCTGGACGAGGATCCGTTCGGCGTCGACGAAGGCGATCTTCCCGGATCGCTTGCAGACGATGACATCGCCCGATCCCTTGGCCACGAGGTGCTCCACTCCCGTCCCGACGAGCGGGGCGATGGGCCGGAGCAGGGGCACGGCCTGACGCTGCATGTTCGAGCCCATGAGGGCGCGGTTCGCGTCGTCGTGTTCGAGGAAGGGCACAAGGGCGGCCGAAAGGGAAACCAGCTGCTTGGGGGAAACATCGATATAGTCGATCTGCTCGCGGGGCAGGGTTTTGAAGTTGCCGGCCTGGCGGCAGGAGACCAGATCGTCCAGGAGGTTGCCGTTCTCGTCCACGCGGGCGTTGGCCTGGGCGATGATGTGCTTCTCCTCCTCCCAGGCGGTCAGGTAATGGCAGAACGGCTGGAGAACGGGCATATGCCGGGCGCCCTTGCGCTTGAGGGAGGCGATGGTTTTAAGGGCCTCGTCCTGGGTGACGATGTCGCTGACTTTGAAGTCGGAATCGCCGGGGTGGAGGACCTTGACATAATCGATGATCCGGCCGTTCTTGATTTCCCGGTACGGCGTTTCGATGAAGCCGTACTCGTTGACCCGGGCGTAGGAGCTGAGCGAGGAGATCAGGCCGATGTTCGGCCCTTCCGGCGTCTCCACCGGGCAGATCCGGCCGTAATGGGAGGACTGGATGTCGCGGACTTCGAATCCGGCCCGCTCCCGGCTCAAGCCGCCGGGGCCGAGGGCGCTGAGGCGCCGCTTATGGGTGACCTCGGACAGGCTGTTGATCTGGTCCATGAACTGGGAGAGCTGGGAGGATCCGAAAAATTCCTTCAGGGCGGCGATGACCGGCTTGGAATTGATGAGGTCCTGGGGCATGGCCGAGGGCAGATCCAGGGTGATCGTCATCTTTTCCTTGATCGTCCGTTCCATCCGGGTCAGGCCGATGCGGAAGGCGTTCTCGACCAGCTCGCCGACGGACCGGGCCCGGCGGTTGCCGAGGTGGTCGATGTCGTCCACCGTGCCTTCGCCCCGGCGGAGGTTGAGGAGGTACTTGATGACCTCGACGTAATCCATCGGCTGGAGGACTTTTTCCTCCAGGGAGGTTTCCTTGCCGAGCTTGATGTTGAACTTCAAGCGGCCGATCCGGCTGAAGTTGTATTTCTGGGGATTGAAGAACAGGCCGCGGAACAGGTTGGCGGCGCTCTCCATCGTGTGGGGCTCGCCGGGGCGCAGCTTGCGGTAGATCTCGGCCAGGGCCTGGTTGGTGTCCTTGCGGAGATCCTTCTTCAAGGTGTTGACGATGATCTGGCCGGCCGCGTCCTCGTTCGGGAAGAAGATCTCGAACGGCTCGGCCTTGCCGATCAGGAGGTCGAGGGCCGTGTCGCCGATTTCCTCGCAGGCCTTGACTTTGCCCTTGATGCCGCTCAAGGCATAGGCGTTCTGGAGGTCTTTGCGGTCGACGGCCACGCGGGTCACTCCCGCAGCCTTCAATTCCTCGACGAGCTCGGGCGTCAGCTTTTTCCGGTGGGGAACAAGGACTTTCCCGTTCTTGGGATGGACGACGTCCTCGGCCGCGGTTTTTCCGGCCAGGCCGTCGATCGGTTCCCAATACAGCTTCCCGTTTTCCGGGGTGATTTTGACGACCGGATGGAAGAGCTTAAGCAGCTCCTCGTCCGAGCCGTAGCCGAGAGCCCGGAGGAAGACGGTGGCCAGGAACTTCTTTTTCCGGTCGAGCCGGACGTAGAGGATGTTCTTGACGTCGTATTCGAATTCAACCCAGGCCCCGCGGTACGGGATGATCTTGGCGATGAAAAACCCTTTGACCTCGCCCGGGCGGTAAAAGACGCCGGGGGAGCGCTGGAGCTGGCTGACCACCACCCGCTCGATGCCGTTGAAAATGAAGGTGCCCTTCTCGGTCATCAGGGGGATGTCGCCGAAATAGACCTCCTGCTCCTTGATGTGCTTGAGGCGCTTGGTCTTCGTCGCCGCATCCTTTTCCCAGGAAATCAACCGGACCTTGAGGCGGAGCGGAACGGAATAGGTGTAGCCCTTCTGCAGGCACTCGTTCGGATTGAATTTCATCTTCAGGCCGACCCGGTCGCCGCAGTGCTCGCAGACTGAGACTTCGATCTTGCGGGCGGCATGGCAGAACGGGCAGACCTCTTTCTCGGTGATCACCGTTCCGTGCGGGAACAGGGTTCCGCAGGCCGTGCACCGGGCCCGGGAGTTCTCGACTCCCTTGAGCCGGCCGCACTTGCATTCCCAGTTGCCGATCGAATAATTGATGAAATCCAGCTGGGTGGTTTCCTTGAAGTCGGAGATCGGAAAGACATCCTTGAAGGCGGCTTGAAGGCCGGTGTCCTTCCTCTCTTCCGGCAGAAGGTCCATCTGGAGGAATTCCTCGTAGGAACCCACCTGGATGTCCAACAGATCGGGCATGGGGAAGACTTGTCCGATTTTGGAGAAGTCCTGCCGTTCGCGATAGAGATGTTCGCTTTCTTTAATCATGGACGCTCCCCTCGTAAGCGTTGGGCCGAAGACATATCCCGTTCCGGGACACGAATCCGTTCATCGCGGAATCCGCGACCGTCCACTTTACTGCAGTTCGACCTGAGCGCCGACCTCTTCGAATTTTTTCTTCATCGCTTCGGCATCCGCCTTGGACAGGCCTTCCTTGACCGTCTTGGGGGCGCCGTCGACGAGGTCCTTCGCTTCCTTCAGCCCGAGGGCGGTGATTTCGCGGACGACCTTGATCACGTTGATCTTCTTTTCGCCGGCGCTCTTGAGGACTACGGCGAATTCGGTCTTGGCTTCCTCAGCCGGGGCGGCGGCCGCGGGAGCGGCGGCGGCGGCCACGGGGACGGCGGCGGCGGCGCTGATGCCGTACCGGGTCTCGAACTCCTTGATGTAGTCAGCGAGTTCCAGGACCGTCAGTCCGTCGAGATGTCCGAAAAATTCTTCCTTGGTGAGTTTTGACACGTGCGTCTCCTTTCTGGGGTCTTGATTCCGTCTTTATGCCGATTCTTTTTTGGTCTTGAGCTGGTTCATCAGGATGCCGACGTTGCCCAGCGGGGCCTGGAGGCACCGCAGGAACCCGGACAGCGGGGAGGCCACCAGGCCGGCGAACCGGGCCAGAAGCTCCGGCCGGCCCGGCAGCTTGACGATCTCGTCAAACCGCTCGGGACCGACGAAGGTCCCTTCCACGACGCCGCCCTTGAGGACGAGGACCTTGTTTTGGGTCTGGAATTCCTTGAGGGCCTTGGCCAGGAGGACGGCGTCGCCTCCGGTGAAGGCCACCGCGGTGGGCGTCCGGAAGACCGGCTTGAGATCGCCGGCCAGGGGCTCGGGGACCGAGCGGAGGGCCAGGCGGTTCTTGACGATCTTCAGGGACGAGCCCTGCTTGCGGAGATTCTTGCGGAGGGCCGTCGCCTGGGCGACGGTCATCTTGTTGTAGTTGAAGAGGTAATAGGTGCCGTTCTTGTCGAACAGCCCCTTGAGCTCGTCGATCCGTTGCGCTTTGACGTCTTTCTTCATGGGGGAAATCCTACTTTTCCAGAATGTCTTCGGCGATCTTGATGGACGGGCCCATCGTCGAGCTCAGGAACATGCTCCGGACGAACCGGCCCTTGGCCGCGGCCGGCCGGGCGTGGAGAACGGCGGCCATGAAGGCCCGGGCGTTCTCGGCCAGCTTGTCCTCGGTGAAGGAAATCTTGCCGATCGAGGCGTTGATGATCGAGGTCTTGTCGATCCGGAACTCGACCTTGCCGGCCTTGGTCTCCTGGACGGCCTTCTTGATGTCGAAGGTCACCGTCCCGGACTTGGGGTTGGGCATCAGGCCCTTCGTCCCCAGCGTCCGGCCGAGCTTGCCGACGTTGCGCATGATGTCCGGCGTGGCGATGACGATGTCGAAGTCGATCCAGCCGCCGGCGATCTTCTCGATCAGCTCCTCGCTTCCGGCGTAATCGGCCCCGGCCTCCTCGGCCTCCTTGACCTTCTCGCCGAGGGCGAGGACGCAGATTTTTTTCGACTTGCCGGTGCCGTGCGGGAGGACGACCGTCCCCCGGACCATCTGGTCGGACTGCTTGGGATTGACGCCCAGCCGCATGGCCACGTCCACCGATTCGTCGAACTTGGCGAAGCCGCCCTTCTTGAGCAGGCCGACGGCCTCGGCGATCGAGTACTCGGGTTTGGTCCGCAGGTCCCGCGCCTTGAGATATTTTTTTCCTCGTTTAGCCACGGATGATCTCCAGTCCCATATTTTTGGCGGTGCCTTCGATGATCTTCATCGCAGCCTCGACGTCGTTGGCGTTGAGGTCGGGCAGCTTCGTCCGGGCGATGTCCTCGATCTGCTTCAGGGTCACCTTGCCGACCTTGTCCTTGTTCGGCTGGCCCGAGCCTTTGGCGATCCCGGCCGCCTTCTTGAGAAGGTAGGCCGCGGGCGGGGTCCGCATGATGAAGCTGAACGTCTTGTCCTTGAAGATGGAGATGATGATGGGGACGACCACCCCCTCTTCCATCTTGCCGGTCCGATCATTGAATTCCCGGACGAACTGCATGATGTTGACCCCGTGCTGTCCCAGGGCGGGGCCGACCGGGGGGGCCGGACTCGCCTGTTTGGCCGTGATTTGCAGCTTGACGCGGGCCACGACTTCTTTCGACATGAGATGCCTCCTACAGCTTCTCCACCTGGAGGAATTCCAGTTCCACCGGGGTGGAACGGCCGAAGATCGTCACGAGGACCTTCAGCGTGCTGCGCTCGTGGTTGACGTCCTCGACGATGCCGTTGAAATTGAAGAACGGTCCGTCGATAATCCGGACCGCTTCGCCTTTTTCAAAAGAATGCTTGGGTTTGGGTTTTTCCGAGGTCGTCTCCATGTGGGTGACGATCTGGGAGACCTCGGTCGGACTGAGCGGGGACGGCTTCTTGCCCGAGCCGACGAAGCCGGTCACCTTGGGCGTGTCGCGGATGATGAGCCAGTTTTCATCGGTCATTTCCATCTCGATAAGGATGTAGCCCGGATAGGACCGCTTCGTCGAGACGACCTTCTTGCCCATCTTGATCTCGATGACGTCCTCGGTCGGGATGATGATCTGCCCGATCTGATCCTGGATCCCGGTTTCGTTGGCCCGTTCCCGGATGGACTCCGAGACGAACTTCTCGAATCCCGAGTAGGTGTGGATGACGTACCAGTTTTTGGCCATCGTCGCCGCCTTAGCTGATCACATCCTTGATCTTGGTGAGGACCCAGCCGAACACCATGTCCATGAAAAACAGGTAGAAGCCGAAAAAGACGGTTAAGATGATCACGACCAGGGTCGTGTTCATGACCTCCGCCCTGGACGGCCAGGTCACCTTCTTCATTTCCGCCCAGGCTTCCTTGATGAACGCCCAGAACCGTTTGTACCATCTCGGCTTCTTTTCACTCATGTGCGCCGCCGCTCCTTCCTCGGACCGTGTCCGCGGATTCGACTCTCGGGATGATGAATATGGCAGGTGAGGCAGGACTTGAACCCGCAACCTGCGGTTTTGGAGACCGCCGCTCTAGCCAGTTGAGCTACTCACCTGTCTTTCTGATCGCCGATCGCTCCTATTTGGTTTCCTTGTGCGAGGTGTGTTTCCGGCAGAACGGGCAGTACTTGTTGATTTCAAGGCGGTCCGTCTGCTTTTTCTTGTTCCTCGTATTCGAGTAGTTCCGCCGCTTGCAAACCGTGCAAGCCAGGGTGATGATTTCTCTCATCGGCCTCGGTTACTCCAGGATCTCGGTGACGGTCCCGGCGCCGACGGTCCGGCCGCCCTCGCGGATGGCGAACCGCAGCCCCTTCTCCATCGCCACTTCCGAAATCAGCTCGATCTCCAGGTTCGCGTTGTCCCCGGGCATCACCATC
>Ga0172371_10007796_pt1 | contig 15135 bp, 15 predicted proteins | sample Lak12m_FD_114543 | JGI IMG/M metagenome (GOLD analysis project Ga0172371, IMG submission 114543) | Freshwater microbial communities from Kabuno Bay, South-Kivu, Congo - kab_022012_12m | ecosystem: Environmental > Aquatic > Freshwater > Lake | place: Democratic Republic of the Congo: South-Kivu... | reverse complement strand
CGGGCAAGCAGAATCCCCATCCCCGCAACTGGAGGGATATCAGCAAGAGATACAAGAATGAGAGCAACGGAAGGACATGCAGAAAGTGTCATATAACATATTAATGAAATCTCATGAGGAGGAGGAGGCAATGAACAAGAGATATGTAAGTTTCGCTTCGATGATGACGCTCTGCTTATTGTTACTGCTGATCAGCGGCTGCGGCTCGTCGGGTAACAAGGAGGGGGCCAGCAGCATCTCTGCGACCAATGTGGGCGATACCGCCTGCGTCCAGTGCCATAGCGCCAACACGGAGGCTCTGACCGGTCAGGGGCTGATCGCCCAGTATGTGAACGGCTCACCCCATAAGGATTCCGCCCACGCCAACAACGGCAACGGGTGCGAGGCCTGCCACGGCAGCGCCTCAGGGCACCAGGGCAAGGGACCGATCGCTTACGTCAATCCTTATGACAACAGCGGCGCGCGGTGCGCTGACTGCCACAAGGGCAATTACGCCGGCAACTTCAGCACCCAATTTGCCTCATCCAACCATGCTTCTGTGACGATCGAAGAAAGCGCGGGCTGCGTCCGCTGCCATACGCACGAAGGTGCGGTCCTCGGCGGCATCGCCGGTTTGACGGGCGACCTGACGGTCATGGACAATAAGTCCTACCAGACCATTCCCATTCCTGCCAAGGGCTGGTCGCAGTTCAAATGCCAGACCTGCCACGAGCACGGCGGAGGCCTCAGGAGCGTCATGGCCCGGTACAACAACCCATTCAAGGCCGACGCGGCCAACGGCACGGTTGTCTCGTGGGATCCGAACAACAACCGCGAGCATGACCAGTACGACCTCTGCACGGGCTGCCATACCATGACGACCAACACCTACGGAACGGGCGTCATCGGCAGCAACGGCAGGGAGATCTCCGGTTCCCTCTATATGGCGTCGGGTACCCCCGCCCATGCGGATACGGGCAAGCCCGCCACGGTGAAGGCCGGTCATCATGAAACGAGTTGGTATCGCCTGATCGCCACGTCCCACTATGACAATCCGGCGACCGGTTTGGATAAGGCTGATAAAGCCCTTTCCACGGGCAACGTGATCGAAGGGTATGTCCTGCGCCAGAACAAGGAATCTGTCTGCTACGACTGCCACTCCCACGAGGCAAAGGCAGGGACGCGGTACGGCCAGACCACCACGTCGTCGATCTACACCGACTGGGCCCAGTCCCCCCATGCCGGCGGATTGCTGAAGGCAAAGTACAGCGCGGCCGCAGGCAAATCCGGGGCCGCCCAGGTCGACTCCGTCATGATCTCCGGCGCCAGCTCCGCCGAGGGGAGCACCAACTATGCCGCGGTGGATGCCTCCGGCGCCGCGATCACGATCACCCGGAAGACAAGCGCCGGCGATGCCTGGGCCCATTATCAGTGGGAAAGGACATTGAAGTCCAACGGCACGGACGACCGGGGCTCCTGCCAGAAGTGCCATACAGCGACCGGCCTCTCCAATTATCTTTCCAATCCGGCCAAGTATGATTACAAAAACAATAATTTCGGGCATCTCGCCGGCTGGGTAGGCGCATCGGCAGGCAAGGCGACGACGCCGTCGGCCCAACAGGAAGTCCTGTACTGCTGGGGCTGCCACAGCTACGCCGGGGTAGGAACGCTTCGCAAACCGGGCGCCATCACCGCGGACTATAAGTTCCAGGGTGCGGCAGCGAAATTCCCGGATATGGAGGGATCGAACATCTGTCTCGTGTGCCATTCCGGACGTGAGAGCGGCGAGTCTTTGAATAGCGTTGCGAACTTCGCCAATGCCTCGTTCGTGAACTCCCATTACCTGGCGGTCGGCGGCCTGATGTTCGTGAAGTCCGGCTTCACCGGCTTCATCGATGCCAATACGCCGCTCGGAACGAGCACATACGGCAAGTCCATGACCTCCACTGAGGACGGCGGCGCCGTTTCCAGCACCCACAGGAAACTGGGGACCAAGGCCATCAACAACGACAGCCACAACCCGGCTGCCTTTGTACCGGGCAAATTCGACTCCAACGGGCCGTGCGTGACCTGCCATATGCAGGGGACCGGACAGTCCACGCGGAAATCGAGCCATACCTGGGAGATTAACTGGGAGGCCTTCAACGAGGTCTGTCTGAAGTGCCACGACGAAGAAGGCGGGGTGCCGCTGGGTCCGACGAACTACAAGACCCTCTTCATCGAGGAGCAGTCCGAGTTCTTCAAGACCGCCTTGGAGCTCGCATTTGAAGAGCTGAAGCAAAACTACCAGATCGAGTTCAGGCCTGCGCATCCCTACTTCTACGACCTGAACGCCGGTGCCACGGCTGTCAAGGACTGGACAAGAAGCGGTAGGCTCAGCCAGGCCGACGCGAAGAAGCTGATGGGTGCCTGCTTCAACCTCAACCTGCTCGAGCATGAGCCGGCTGCCTATGTCCATGCAAGGACCTATGTCCGCAGGCTCCTTTACGACACGATCGACTTCCTGGATGACGGGAAGATCAACATGTCGGTGGGCAAAACCGCCATCGCTTTCAATCCCGCGAAGTATGTGAAGGGTGCGACGGCTGCCCCGCCCACGACGGAGTTCTACAAATACCTCGCTGGCTACAGCCGCTCCACGCAGGCGTGGAACGCCCTCGAGCGTCCATAGCTTTCGCAAGCGGTAAGGCGATAACCCGATAAACCCGCCCCGCCTGGAAACAGGCGGGGCTTTTTTTGTTTGGATCGTCATCCCTCGGCTGCCTGCCCCATCGGGCAATGGCTGTCACGGGTCCGGGCTGGTCGGCTGCCGGGCGATACCGATGAGTGCCGGGAACGGATTGCCAGGGCGGGGCGCGGATTCTCTTGTTCCCTGGGGAGCGGACTGTTGTGATGGGAAGAGGCTATAGAGGTACTGACACGTGACCCATGAAAGGGTATCCCACTGCGGGCGGCTCTGTGCGGGTATTTGATAAAGCAGGGGAGGGTGGAGGTTGGCTCCATCCCTCCCCTCAGGGGACGATCCTGTCGTGAGTTTACTTCACGACCCGGATGCTTTCGGCGAAGAGGATCTTGTCAAAGGTCTTCTTGAGGGTCTTGCTCTCGAAGTTTTCCATGGGTTTCGAGTCGGGGAATTCGACGATGTCCCCTTTGCTGAGCTTGGTCTTTAGGGCGGCAATCCAGAGTTTCTGCCCTTTTTCCTCTACCTCCAGGTAGGTGTAGCTTCCCGCGTCCATCGTCTGGAGGACCTTCCCCCTGTGGCCGGAGCCGGCGGGTATTTCCTTCAACCTCAGGTTTGCGTGGGGATCGCCGCTCGAGGGGGCGCCGACAGGCGGGTGCTGGGCAGGCAGTTGCGGCGCCACTTGGGGCTCAGCGGCCTTTGATTCAACTGCCTTCGGGGCCGTGGCCTGGGCCGCAACCTGTGGGGCAGGACCTTTACCTGCTTCTTCCGCCTTTTTGCAGCCTGCGGCCATGACCAGCAAGGCGGCAATGAGTATGAGAATTGTTTTTTTCACAGAGACCCTCCTTATGAGTGTATTTTGGGCAGCTCCTACCACAGAACCGAATCCTTTTTCAATGGGATAAATTCCATCTCTTGATCCTCCCCGCACAAACCCTCTCCCCGTTAAACAGGATAACGCCCTGATGCCGCAGGTCAAGAAAGTCCTTGACCCTCCGGACGATCATGGAGTAATTTTTAGCACGGTCTGCAAAACCATACCAGACGCGCGCATACGGAGGATCAACATGTTTAAGTCATTGACTGCCCGGGCCATCATTCCGGTGACGGTTTCCGTCACCGGCTTCGTCGTCGTCTGCTGTATCCTTCTTTACTCGCTGATGAAGGCGGATATGACAAGCGACGTCATCCTTCTTGAAACCAATCAGGCGCAAATGATAGTCAAGTCGACACGTTATGCCATGCGCCACGACGATCGGGAATCCCTGGCCAATATTATCGACAATATCGGCACCCAGCAATGGGTAGAACACGTGCGGATCTTCAATAAGAAAGGAATCATCATGTTTTCCAGCAACCACAGCGAAGTCGGAAAACTCCTGGACAAGAACGCTGCAGGCTGTATCGAGTGCCACAGCGGCGCCGTTCCCGCCGCCACCCTGGGGGATATGAAGCAGGCGCGTCGTTTCACCAACGATAAGGGAAAAGAGGTGATCGCGATCACCGCCCCCATTTATAACGAACCGGACTGCTACCAGGCTGCCTGCCATGTCCACAAGGCGGGGCAGAAGATCCTCGGCACGCTGGATATCGGCCTTTCCGCCGCGCCTTTGATCAGGAACCTTACGGTGATGAGAAACCGTATGGTCATCTTCAGCATCATGGTCCTTCTGGTCACGGTGGGGGGAGTGGCGGCCCTTCTGCGGAGGTATGTCTTCATCCCGCTGAGAATGCTGATGGATTTTACTGAGAAGACCGTCCAGGGGATAGAGCAGGAAATTCCTCCCTGTGGAGGCGAGATCGAAAGGCTTGCCGGTGATATCAGGTGTATTGTCAAGGAGTTGAACGGCCTCCGGCGGGAAATGGCGCAATGGAAAAAGGAGGAGTAAATCACCCGGTACAGCAAAGGCTTTCCCCGGACTTCAGAGAAGGCTACGCCCGGCTCCGTCAGGAAACGCTCGCCCATATCCGCGCGCTGCAAAGAAAATTTACCGCAGAGCTTTTGTCTGCCTCCCTTTTTCTTCTCCTGAGTATCGCCGCGTTATACGATTTTTCCTTTTTCCCTTCCCTCCCGGAGGGTGTAAGGGCGGCGCTGGGCAGACCCCCTTCCGTCACTATGATCGGTACCGTACTGGTTATTTATGTATTTTCCGGCATCATCCTCATCCTCTCCCGCATGATGATCGGTTCCGGCAGGTATGACGGGATCGGCCATGTGGGTTTTATTGCAGGGTTTTATCTCTTTTACCATTTTTCAGGCAAGCTTCCGGAAAACTTCTGGGCGGTGTTTGTTTCGGGCATGACGATCTTTGTGCTGGAGAGCTACCACCTGTGGATTTACTGCTCTGAGGAAATCGCAAGGGAGAGGGAAGTGCTGGCATCGCTTGAAAGAAAATCAGGGGGATGAGCGGCAGGGGGTGATTCGGAAGGGAGGATTCGCCAGGTGGCGAATCATACCGCGGGCGGGATGAAAGTAGTGATTTTTATGGGCGGGATTCTTCCTGACAGCAAGGTCCCGCCCTTTGCTTTGGGTGAGAAGCCGAACTATTTGGTCAATATCTCGACCTTGGCCCGTGTGTTGATCTCGTTGAGCCAGGCATCCTTGGTCAATCCCTTTTCCTTTATCCCCTTGTCGATGAGTTTGGTGATCAGGGCATCCCTTTGCATCCGTTTTTCGAAATTGGCCAGGGTCATTCCGTGATTTTTTAGAAAACCTTCAAAGTCCTTGTCGGAAATATTCATCCCTTTTTTGATGCCGGCAATCCGGTCGGCGATCTCCTGTGCAGATACGGTGATCTTTTCCTTCTCTGCCTCTGTGACGAGTATTTTTTCCTGTATCAGGGAGTTGAGAATCTGCATCCTCATCTCCGCCATGGCCGCCTTGCCCGCCGGGCTGGAGGTATCCATCTTACCTCCTTCCCCGGACATCTTTTTGAAGAGCTCAAATCTCTGGTCCACTTCCTGGGTCGATATCTTTACCCCGTTGACGATCGCCGCTGTCGAGCCGCTTTTTATCGGGTTGGGGACAATACCCGTGAACATCAGCAGGGCCGCACCACCCACCACCACAAGGAAAAAGGCCAGGATGGCATAGACATTTTTCCTTTCTCGCCGCTCTTCCTGAGGGGAGGTGTCCACCTTTTCGTTTGATTCCTTTACTTCATTGCCGCATTCGCCGCAGACCGCCATTCCGCTCTTCAGAGTGCCGCCGCAGTGGGGACATACCAAGTTTTCCATTTTATTACCCCTTGTTTTTTTTCGTCGTTCAGGCGCCCTATGCCACAGGATCAGGATAAAGTAAAGATAAAAAATTGGCGCTGGGCCATGGCCCAACGCCAATTCACATGCAGGACCTGTCGAAGAAATTACTTCTTATGGCATTTGGCGCAATCGGCCTCGGCCTTCATGCCAAAGGCCTTCTTCCCGTCGTGACAAGCCGCACAATACTTCGCTTCAGCGTGGTCCGCCTTGGTGATCTTCGCTTCCTTCTTCATCTTGAAGATTTTTGTATGGCAGGAGTTGCACTTCGTATCCGGCACCTTCATGTGGGTTTCATGGCTGAATACGACCATCCCCTTCTCCTTGGATTCATACTTGATATCTCCTCCGCCTACCTTTTTCTGAGCGAATGCCGCGCCCAGGGCCGCAAAGCAGATGATGCAGACGCTGATGATGAAAATCCTCCAGAATCTATTGGCCATTTTCTCACCTCCTTTCCTTGAATTTTCCCTAAGAATTTATCTATTGTCGGGACATAAACATATAGTGAATCCTTTTATATTTTAGAGAAAGATTCGTCAAGGAAAAAAAGAAAAGATGCAATGGGTATCTTCATGAAGAAACCCGGCCTTTGGAGCAGGGATAACCTCTGTCACTGCCCCCTTCGTTTCTCATGATATAGGGCCAAGAGTCTGATCGCGATGCCGGTCATCAGCACGACCAGCAGGAGCGCCAGTTCGTAATGTTTGATATCCTCCAAAAGGGTTTTGAGGATTCGCCCGAAGAAATACCCTCCGGTTGCGATGAGGGTCGACCATATGGCTGAGCCGATCAGATTCAGCACGATAAAGCGTCGGGTTGGGATTGTCCGGTCCATCCCCAAGACCAGGGGGGTGATGATGCGCATCCCATAGACAAACCTGAACCCCAGGATGATCCCGTTACGATAGCGACGCATCGCCCGATGCACCTTTCCTGCGCGACGTTTCCAGACGGGATGTCTGTCCAGAAGTGCTGTGCCGTTGCGTCTTCCCAAAAAGAAATAGAATTGATCTCCCAAAGAACTCCCCAGCAGGGCCACCAGGATGACGAGCGACAGGTTCATCAGCCCCATATGGGCCATGAGGCCTGCCAGGATCAGGACTGTTTCCCCTTCCAGGAACGTTCCCAGGAAGAGTACTCCGTATCCGTAGCTCTGAATGAGAGATTCAATATCGGACATGGGCAAACCGGAAATAGGTGAATATTCTCACTGCGAATTGCGGTTCGTTCCAAAGACGGTCATCCAGAAATCTGGATTCACGACAGTCGGTGAACATCTCCATGGATTCTCCTGGGGGCGGTTTGCCGCCGGAGGTGATCTTATAGACCGAATTTTCGAGACAGAGGCGGCTATAGAATCCTATGTCCCCGGCGGACTCGGAGATGCAGGGTTGTCCGGCGTCTTGTTCGTCTGATCGCCTGTCCGACGAATAGGGACGTATATCACCGATGGTCTGCCGCTGCCGCTTTGCGGGTAGAGGTCCATCAGTTCATATACCCTGCGAGGCATGGCGGTTGAAACCTTGAGCCCGAACTGCTGAATCGCCTGTACGGGCAGAGGGAAATCATGGGTCCAGCGTCCTTCGCTCAGGATCGTTGCCAGTTCGACGGCTTTCTTTTCCTTCATATGCTTAAGTAGTACCTGGGCGACGAAACCTGCTACCTGCACCCGTGCCTTCTGGGCCATATCCGCAAGGATCAGCATTTCATCGCTGATCTGAGAGGGTTGCTTGAATTTCAGGAGATTGACGATGGAGGAGGCCGGCATTCCACCGATTTGCGGATCCACCGGACCAAGGACTGCGTTGGCATCCATGATGATTTCATCGGCTGCCAGCGCAATGAGAGTGCCGCCGCTCATCGCGTAATGCGGGACAAAAACAGTGACTTTCCCCTTGTGCTCCACAAGCGCCTTGGCGATCTGCTCTGCCGCAAGCACCACCCCTCCCGGGGTATGCAGTATCAGATCGATCGGCTGATCCGGTGGTGTGAAACGGATGGCGCGCAATACCGCTTCCGAATCTTCGATGCTGATATGACTGGATACCGGCATTCCAAGAATGCTCACCTCCTCCTGACGGTGAATCAGTGCAATGACACGGGATTTCCGCTCCTGTTCCAGCTCCCTGAGCAGATCGTTGCGTGATCTTTGTATCGCCCGAGGTCCAAGAAACTGTGCCAATACAAATAGGATCATCAGCAACGCCAGCAATGTCCAGAAAAGGGCACGGGCAATATTGGCAATGCGACTCATCCAGCTCGATCTAGTGACGGTCTCCATGGTATCCCTCTGCTTAAAGTTTTGTCGCCCCCCACACTGCAGGGGAAAGGCATCCATCGAAATCGTACCGCCATCAGGAGAATCCGCGGGAAACAGTCCGGACGGCCAAAGGTCTTACGAGTATGGCATAACGATACGTAACGTGATCCTGTATGTCAATTGGATTTTTGTGGGGTAATGCGGGCTCCGAAAGCGTATTTACAACCACAATCATTTAGAATATACTTTTCAAAAAGGACAGGTAAAGATCTCAGCGGAATCTCGCGTATGATTTCACATAGAGGGATTTTTATAAATAGGAGCTAGGAAAGGAGGCGTATGATGATCAGCAAAAAGATGTTTGACGCGATGAATGAACAGATCAAAAACGAATTGGAGTCGGCCTATATCTACCTCTCGATGGTGGGTTATTTCCATTCCCAGAATCTGGACGGCATGGCCCACTGGATGCGGGCCCAGGTCCACGAGGAGACGATCCACGCGATGAAGTTCTTCGATCACCTGATCAGCCGGGGGGCTTCGGTCACCCTCCTCAACCTCAAGCAGATCAAGACCAAATGGAAGAATCCCATGGAACCCTGGAAGGATGCCTATGCCCATGAGCAGTTCATCACGGCAAAGATCCACTCCCTGCTCAAGATCGCCCGGCAGGAGAACGACTATACCGCGGAACCGCTGCTTGCCTGGTTCGTCAACGAACAGATCGAAGAGGAGAACAACACGGACAAGGTCTGCCGGCAGCTGGAGATGATAGGGGACAGCAAGGAAGGGCTTTTCATGCTGGATCGCGAACTGGGGACCAGGGTCTTCACGGCTGGATCGTGCTTTGATCCGGCCGCCTATAACCTGGTGCAGTAAGATCGGCAGGGATGCGTTCGAATAAGGAGGGACGAGTGGACGATCAGAGCATTTCCGATGCGTTGAAGACCTTTTTCGGCAAAGACCGCTTTGCCCGATACGTGGGGATCGAGCTGCTGGATGCAAAAGACGGCAGGGCCAGGGCCGAGCTGCGGCTGCAAGGGCATCACCGCAACGGAATCGGGATCATTCAGGGCGGTGTCATCTTCACTCTGGCCGACCTGGCCTTTGCCGCGGCCGTCCACTCCCGGGGACGGATTGCGGTGGCGATCCATTGCTCCATCTCTTACCTCAAGGCGGCCAAGGGGGACCTGCTGCTGGCCGAGGCGGAGGAGGTCTCCTGCGGTCCGAAGATCGCCGTCTACACCGTCCGGATCAGGGAGGCGTCAGGGGAGGTCATCTCCCTCTTTGAAGGGATGGCGTACCGAAAGAAGGAGGGTTGGAGCCCCTGACGAAGCGGACGGCGCCTTTCTTTTCAAGAAACCCCCTGTCCGGGCGGACGAACCGGCGTGGTCAGGCTTCCCCAGTCCCCCTGGAGCGTCTCATGGCGGAGGGCCTCTTTCAGAAGACGGCCGAACTCTTGTCGGGGGATCGGACGGGCGCCTAGGCTTGCGAGGTGGGGTGTTTCGATCTGGCAGTCGATGAGGTCGAAATTGAGCTCCCGCAGGCGTAAGACGAGCGTGATGAGGGCCGCCTTGGAGGCGTTTGCCTCTGTCGAGAACATCGATTCGCCGAAGAAGGCGCGGCCCAGAGAAACGCCGTAAAGGCCGCCCACCAACTTTCCTTCCTGCCAGGCCTCGGCGGAGTGGGCATAGCCGAGACGGCAAAGGGTCACATAGGCCTCCACCATCTCCGGAGTGATCCAGGTGCCTTCCTGGCCCGGCCGGGGCTTCCGGCAGGCAAGGATCACCTCCCGGAAGGCGCGGTCGAAGGTGATCTGCAAGGATCCCTTTTTCAGGAACTGGCGCATGCTGCGGGAAATGCAGAGTTCGTTGGGGAACAATACGAAGCGGGGATCGGGCGACCACCACAGGAGCGGCTCCCCTTCGGAGTACCAGGGAAAGATCCCCTCGCGGTAAGCGGCCAGGAGCCTTTCCGGGGACAGGTCGCCGCCCACGGCCAGCAGGCCGCTCTCGATCGCGCGCTCAACCGGAGGAAAGACGATTCGCTCAGCAAGTCGGTAGACTGGCATGAGTGACCCGGATGACCACGTCGTCGTTTTCTATGTCGGCGACGGCCTCCCCTCCCTCCCGCAGGCTTCCGAAGAGAACCTCATCCACAAAGAACCGCTTGATATGGTCCTGGATCAGGCGGGCGATCTCCCTTGCTCCGAATTCCGGGGAGTAGCCTCGCCAGGCGAGCCACTCGCAGCAGCGCTCGGTCACGGTCAGCAGGACCTTCTTCTCGGTGAGCTGCGCGGCGAATTCGGCAACGGCCTTCTTCACGATCTTCAGGACCACCGTCTGATCGAGGCTGCGGAAGTTCACGACGCCGTCAAGACGATTGCGGAATTCGGGGGAGAAGGTCTTTTCGACGGCCTTGAAGACGGCATCCCGGTTGATGGGCTGGCCTTCGAACCCGATGGTCTGCCGGCCGATCTCCCGGGCGCCCGCGTTGGAGGTCATCAGCAGGATCACGTTTCGGAAGTCGGCTTTTTTGCCGTTGTTGTCCGTGAGCGTCGCGTAGTCCATGACTTGCAGGAGCGTGTTGAAGATATCGGCATGGGCCTTCTCGATCTCATCCAGCAGCAGAACGGCGTGCGGATTTTTCCTGATAGCCTCGGTGAGCAGCCCTCCCTCCTCATAGCCTACATAACCTGGAGGCGCACCGACGAACTTGGCGACGGTATGCTTCTCCTGGTACTCGCTCATGTCGTAACGGAGCAGCGGCACACTCAGGGCCGCTGCCAGCTGCCTGGCGAGCTCCGTCTTTCCCACCCCTGTGGGCCCCACGAACAGGAGTGAAGAGACTGGCTTGTCCGGTTCGCGAAAGCCGGCGCGGGATCGCTTGACCGCTTCGACGACCTTTTCCACCGCCTCGTCCTGACCGAAGATCCGGGCCTTGAGATGGCCCTCCAGATCCCTGAGTTTGCCGATCTCCGTGGTGGAGATGCTCTTCTCCGGGATGCGGGCGATCCGGGCAATCACGGTCTCGATCTCCTTTGCCCCGATCTCCACGCGGTTCACAGGTTCATCGTCGCGGTTCATCGAGGCGAGGGCGCCTGCCTCGTCGATCACGTCGATCGCCTTGTCCGGGAGACGGCGGTCGCTGATATAGCGATGGGAGAGTTCCGCTGCCGCCTGGAGCCCTTCTTCTGTATAGGCCACCTGATGATAGGCTTCATAACGCTCGCGGAGACCCTGGAGGATCCGAAACGTATCTTCGACCGAGGGTTCCGGGACCTCGATCTTCTGAAAACGGCGGGCAAAGGCGCCGTCTTTCTCGAAGTATTTCCGGTATTCGTCGTACGTGGTCGACCCGATGCAGCGGAGTTTTCCGGAAACGAGGGCCGGCTTGAGGATGTTTCCGGCATCCATGGATCCGCCGGAAACGGCCCCGGCGCCGATGACGTTGTGTATCTCGTCGATGAAGAGGATCACCTTTTCCAGCTTCTGCAGATCGGTCACGATCCGTTTCAGCCGCTCTTCGAAGTCGCCGCGGAATCGGGTCCCCGCAATGACCGCCCCCATGTCCAGCGAGTAGATCCTGGCGCCCTTGAGCTTTTTGGGGACCTGGTCCTTGGCGATGAGCTGGGCAAGCCCTTCGGTGATCGCGGTCTTCCCCACGCCCGGCTCGCCGACGTGAACCGGATTGTTCTTGAAGCGGCGGCAGAGGACCTGGATCGTCCTTTCCAGGATATCCTTCCTGCCGATCAGGGGGTCCATCTCGCCGCTTTTCGCCCGGGCGGTGAGTTCCTGGGTATAGTTTTTGAGGAATTTCGTCCGATCCTCTTTTGCCTCACGAACGGTCGTCCCTTCGCGGGGCTCCGGATTCTCTCGTTGCGATCCCTCATCGCCGGAAAGGACCGAGATGCCGTGGGAGATGTAGTTGAGGATCGCCAGCCGGCTGATCTCCTCTTTTCTTAGGAAGAAGGAGGCATGAGACTCCTTTTCGTCGAGAATGGAAACAAGGACATCCCCCAGCTCCAGGGTCTGTTTCTGGGCGGAGGAGATATGCCAGGCGGCCCTCTCCAGTATGCTCTGGAACCCCAATGACTGAATGGCGCGTGTGGCAGTGGCGACCGTGTCCGCCTCTTCGAGGTGTTTCTCAAGGGTCTTTTTCAGCCGGGCGGGATCTCCGCCGCAGTTGAGGATCAGATCCCTTCCCTCGTCGAAGAAGAGCGAGGCGTACAAGAGGTGCTCCGGCGTGATGAACTCGTGCCGCCGGACATTGGCCTCGGCATAGGCCGTCATGATGATTCTGTTCAGGTTCTCACTGATCTTCATAATTCCTTTTCCCCTCTTCAGGGACGCTCAGGCTTCTTCCAGGGAGCATTTCAGCGGAAACTCCCGCTGATGGGCCAGGGTATGGACCTGTGCGACCTTGGTCGCCGCAATATCGTAATGATAGATCCCGCAGATCCCTTTGCCTTTTTTATGCACGTCGAGCGTGATCCGTGTCGCTTCCGCCGCCGGTTTATGGAAGATGGCGACGAGGATCTGGATCACGAAATCCATCGTCGTATAGTCATCGTTGTGAAGGATCACCCGATAGAGTTTCGGCTCCCGGGTCTCCTGTTCGTCTTTTACGCCCTCGTCCGGCAGGGTGCTTCGCTGGGGTCCCATCCCTATTCCCTTTGGTGGACTGTATGCTATCGCGGCAATAATATAAGCAGCGGCATTGAATGTGTCAATAATGTGTCAATAAGAGACGGGAGGGCGGGTGACGGTCTCTTTACGGGCATCAATGTCACGGCGGCCCTGCTTTTTGATCTTTTCCGCCACGGCAAGGACTGTATTGGCATAGACGGTGCTTTTATTGTACGCGAAGATGATGCGGTGCTGGCCGTTCCGATCCATCCCCTCCCGCCAACCGTGTCCGCGGAGGTAATTGGCGATGCTGTGGAGGGCGTCTGATTTGGCAAAGGGGTCGATGCGGCCGTCGCCATCGGCGTCCACACCGTAGAGAAAGACGTTGGACGGCATGAACTGGCAAAGACCGATGGCCCCGTAAATCGATCCCCGGATGCTGAGCGGATCGATACCGTGCATGGCAGAGTAGTAAAGCAGGGCCTTGAGTTCGCCGAAAGCCCAGTTGGCCTTTTCCCGGCAGCGATGACGAGCGAATTCCTCGTTTTCCTGGGTGAGGAGGTTCGCATCCAGGTAAGGCCGGACCATCTCCAGATCGTCCAGTCGGGCCATGCTGGCCAGGCGGTTGAAGACGAGCCGGTTGCCGGTGTTTTTGCCGAGATGGGTTTCGATCAAGAGGATCGAGACGACGATCTCCTTGGGGACGCCGTATCGCAGATGGATCTCATCAAGAACGGTTTTGTTTTCAATGAGGTATGAGTTCGCCCGGGTAATGGCCCACGGTTTGAGGTAATCCCTTCGGAACACCTTCCGCAGGGCAGCCCCCAGGGAATCCTCCTCCACCACCCTGCTCCGGATCAGGGCCCGCATCTTTCCCGCCATCGCGTCCGGCTCGAATACGACATCCGGTCGGGCAAAAAGGGACTCCATTGCCTCTCGATTGAATCCATCGGCGCTCAGGCGTTCCGCAAGCGGTTTCCAGTCTGCGGCGGCCGACGGCACCGGGCCCAGCAGAAGAAGCAGGACAACGGCGCCGATCCAGGGCAGGAGCTGCCGGCGGGTCCTAGGGGGTGTTCCTGAGGCAAAAGGTCTTTCTTGAAGGGTCATGACACGACTCATGAAGGGTGGATGTTCTTTGTTCGCCCCGAATACTTGGCGTTAGGCTAGCACATCTTCGAGCAAAAATCTCCGTCTTTTTCTCTGCGGCCGCGCGGGTGTATGTTACCGCGGTGATTTTTCAAGATAATTCGGAAGGTTGCCTGTGATTTCGATGATCGGACCGTTGGGGATGGGCTGCAGGGTTCCATCGTCCAAGGCAAAGGCGTCCTCGCCGATCGTCCAGGCGTAGAGCTTTTTGGCATCGTCGAGGACCGGTTTGTCCGGTACGCCATAGACCCGGTGCTGCATGCCCTCGTCGAACAGGCCGACGCAGCCGTGGGAGACAGGTCGTCCCGGCAGGTCCCGCGCATGGGTCCAATAGGAAACCTGCTGCTTGTCGATCAGGAAGCGGATCGCGTAATCCATCGGGTACTGGGCGTCCCCCCTTGCCGTCTTGTAGAGCGATGAGGTATGCCGCCGGTGGTACGCCTCGGCCCGAAAGATCCCCGTCGGTGTCAGATGCCCCTCCTTCCCGGTTGCCGCCGGCATGGAGAAGAGGAGCCTGCCGAATTCATAAGCGCCGATCCACTGCTCGGTGACGCTCAGAAGAATATATTTTGCGTGCCTTTTTGCCGGTTCATAGACGGAAGGCAGGGGGGTGTAATTCCGGATATCCTCCATCTTCCGCGGTACCTTGATCGTCATTCCCGGATAGGTATGACGGCGGTCGATCCTGTTGAATCGGGCGACGGCGACCCAGTCCTTTCCGAACAGGCGCTCCATGCTTTGCTGGGGCATGATGAAATGGGCCTTCCAGGGGATGCCTGCCATGCTGGGATACTCGTACCGGCTCAGGTCCTCCAGGGCGCGGTCCTCGGGCGAGGCGGCCGGCTCAGAGGTGGAGCTCGGGTCATAGACCGCGGCGCTGAAAATGATGATAATGGCCGATATCAGGCGGATGATTCTATGCAGCATACACACCGTGACCGGAGGGTGTCCATCTGTAATGAATTTCTGGTTCAAGGGGCCTTCCCTAACATGTTCGGATTCTTGGTTCAAGGGGAATAAATGGAATGGATTCGAACCGGAAGGGGCTCCGGTCTTTTTTCTGTCAAGAGCACATAGAGATGTCCGGTTTTGTAGCACATGAATTGTCCGCTTTGTCTGTTCCTCTGGAGTGAAGATTTGAGGGCAGAGAGGAGAGCGGCGGACGTTCGCTTCCTCAGGCT
>Ga0172371_10007795_pt1 | contig 15136 bp, 8 predicted proteins | sample Lak12m_FD_114543 | JGI IMG/M metagenome (GOLD analysis project Ga0172371, IMG submission 114543) | Freshwater microbial communities from Kabuno Bay, South-Kivu, Congo - kab_022012_12m | ecosystem: Environmental > Aquatic > Freshwater > Lake | place: Democratic Republic of the Congo: South-Kivu... | reverse complement strand
TCGCCGGCATTGAATAAGGCAAGCGTTTTTTGTGATGAACTGGCAATATAGGTATCGTCAAAGTACAATGGATTTGGATTTGGGATAAAAACAGGTGCAGGCCCAACTTGTGTTCCTGTACCCGAAACAGCCACAAGATAAGGGTTTGTAGCGCTGTTATTCACGATTTGAAGATTACCTGTAATGTTCCCTGTTACAGCCGGATGAAAAGTCACGGTGATATTTTGTGAACCTCCCGGTGTAACCGTGAAAGATGTGGTATTTGCATTAAATGCAGTATTTGTGGAGGTTATATTTGTCACCACAAGATTTGCTGATCCGGTATTGTTGATGGTGAGTGTTTTTTGAGAAGTAGAACCTACCGGAGTATTGTCAAAAACGAGTGGATTTGGGGTGGCTGATATAATAGGCATCTGAACCAGGTTGGGTTTTTTTCTGCAAATAACGCCACCACTTGCTGAAATAAAACCAGTGTAATTATCCGTAAAGGTTATGGTATAAAAGGCTTTCATCCAGTTGCCATCGAAATCTGAAACCCAGTTTTGTCCGGCATCCGTGGTTTTATAAACATATTCCGGAGTACCGACAACATACGCCGTATCGTAATCCCAGATAAACGGTTTGTGCAGGAGCCAGTCAAAAATCTGGTCTTCCTCCCATGACTGACCACCGTTCCAGGTGGTTAATACCTGCCCGTAATCACCAGCAGCGATGCCATAGCTTGCATCATAAAAATATATTCCTGTGAGAAGTTCAGCCTGGTTGTAAACGGTTGTCCAGGTTGAACCACCGTTCGTTGACTTGCAAATTTTTTCATAACCAGCCGAATAATAGGTATTTCCACCGGCATAAGTAACATCCATTGCAGCCTGGTTTCCGGTACCGGCAGTCCATGTTGTTCCACCGTTTGTGGTTGCATAAGCACAAGCATCTCCCGAGGTATTTTGTCCAACGATAACGCCATTGTTGGCATCTTTAAAAACAACACTTTGGATGTAATCGATTGAATTATTAACCAGGGTCTCCGTCCAGGTGGTTCCACCGTTGGAAGTTTTTAATATGGTTTTATCCCAGCCTACAGCGTATCCAACCTGAAGAGTGGGGAAGGAGCAATTCGTAAGCCCATGAATACCTGGTTGTGAAACTTGTGTCCAGGTATTGCCGCCATTGGTTGTTTTCAGAATAATTCCGAGGCCATACATTGTAGTATTTTGTCCCACGATGTAACCTATCTGATCCTGTCCTTCCGGGAATTCGATGTCCATATTAATATAATTGAAACCAGTGTAAATCCATTCCCAACCATTAATAGGTGTGTTGATACTTGTTCCGATCAAAGGAACAACGGTACTTGGTGAAATTGGGTCGTTTGACACAAACGTCACACTTCCTTCGATAAGCCCAAGGACAAAAGGTTTGAAATGAATGACCATATTATGAACATTTCCGGGAGTAACTGTGATAGGAAGACTGTTGTAGGTTTCAAACGGACCTGAAAAGTTGGCCTGGGTAATTACCAGGTTTGCATCACCGGCATTAAAAATAGCCAGTGTCTGTTGTGAGGAACTGGCAATATAAGTGTCAGCAAAGTAGAGTGGAACCGGGTTCGGGATGATGATGGGGGCATCCTTCGATCCATTGGTTGTAGCACCAGTACATGGTTTTTCATCGGCAAAAATGAATCCTGAAAAACTGATCAGGAGCATCAGTGCAAGTAATTGTCTAACAATCTTTTTCATGATAAATAATTAATTTAGTGTTGTTATGAATTTAAGTTTTTGATGTGAAAGTTAATGTCTGTAAATTGTTAATTGTTCTTTTTGGATATTTTATTAAGGCCATTCAAAAGTTTTCTGAAAGCAATGGTTTCGGCTTCATTCTTTTTTTGAAGGCGATCAATTTTCTTATCAATGTCCAAAGCATCCTGTTCTGGTTTTGGCTTTTTATTATCCGGTGATTTTTCGTTCTGTTTCATGTCGTAAAAATTTTCAGCAAAGAAAACTACAGAAAATCTGTAAGAAAAATTTTCAGCTACTACAAAACCTGTACAGCCCTCAATTGTGGATGTACTTTGTATTTTCCTTTCTCTTAAAGCATTATCTTTCAACTGATTATTGAGATTCCAAAAATTAAGAATACCATATCCTATTACCCTGTCGCAGATAGTAAATTCTGGTTTTTGTTTAAAACAAAATGGTGGTAACTGAAAAACAAGCCAACTTTTATTAGAAAAAAAGATAAGAGTGAGGTATTTACATTCTAAAAATCTTAAAACTAATTACTTACGAAGTCCTGAAATACTTTGTAAAGCCGTATTTCCTACTTTGTACAGTTAAAGTAGGCGTGACGGATTTTATCTGAAGCAAAGTCATGCTTTTCTTTGTCAAAAATTAAAAGTCAAACTGTTTTTCAAATTATAAAGTTGTTTTAATCTTTTTGTACTTTTCAAATCATTCACTAACAGCAATTTAACGATGAAAGCAAAAATTACACTTTCAGGCCTTTTAATGATAGTCTTTTCCATGACAATGGTTGGACAAACATCATCCAGTGCGACGTATTCATCCGGGAACATTAAATCCGATCGTTCATTCGGAAATGCGGCACAATCTTCATCCTGTCCCGGTACTTTGATTGTGTCAATACCTGCTGGAGCTATTATTACTTCGGTAGATGTTACTTATGCCTACGAAGCATTACCGGGTTCGTACAGGGCATTTCAGGTTTCTCAACTCAGGTGTATTTCTCCCGGAGGAATAAATGAAGCCACACTCGCAACCAATACCAATTATACTGCTGGAATTCAAACTTACACCCGGACAGGGTTAACAATTGCTAATGGTGTGTCGGCGGGGGGTGACATAACCTTCCAACTTCATGCGGGTGTAACTTATGGTTCACAGGTTGGTTGCAGCGAGCAATACCAACGGGTTAACAACAACACATGGACCGTTACGGTTCACTATCTTAACCCATCCTATCCATCAGCACCTACAAATCCAAATCCGGCTACTGAGGCAAGCAATGTTTCAGTGAACATTCAAAATATTACCTGGACTTTTGGTGCCAATTCGAACTTTTATGATGTGTATTTTGGAACAACCAATCCCCCGAGCACCAAAGTTGTTAATAACCAACCTATTGGCGGTACGAATGGAAGTTACAGTTGTGGGACACTGAATCCCGGGACAAAATTTTATTGGCAGGTAGTTGTTCGCAATAATTTCCAGATTGAAGTGGCAGGACCTGACTGGAATTTCTCAACTGAGTGTGCACCCACAGGAACGCCTATCAATATTAATTTTGATGACCTGGTTGTTCCTTCGTCAGGCAGTGGTAATCCCCCTCCAAATATTCTTCCGCTGTGTTGGACCATGCAGTACCAGTGCAGTTTAGGGTATGCCGCCCAGGGAGTTTATTCAACGCAATATGCTTACACCCAGCCTAATTGTTGGATTTTTTCAAATGAAGGCGACGGATCGGCATACAATATTATGATCATGCCCGAGATGGCGGCTTCTCTTTCGACGTTGCAGCTTTCGTTTATTGCCAGAACCCTCAATTCTGTGAGCACGCTGTCGATAGGTACAATGGCTGATAAAAACAGTCCTGCCACATTTACTCAATTATCTACCATCACGGCAAACACCCTTTTCCAGCAATTCGATATTCCTTTTGCTGCTTACACAGGCACAGATAAATTTATGGCCGTAAAATTTACCTCACCAGGTCCAAACAATTACAGCTATATTTATCTGGATAATGTGTTTATCTGCGAAATTCCCACCTGCCCAAGGCCGCGTGACTTAGTCCCTGTGGAGCTTTTAGGCACTTCTGCTGAGGTTTCCTGGCTCGAAACTGGAAGCGCCTCCCAATGGAATCTTGAGGTTGTTCCCGCAGGTACTGTTCCTACTGGAAATTCAGTAAGTATTAATAGCAATCCATACACCATAACCGGCCTTCAACCGGCTACCAATTACGATTTTTATATCCAGTCCGATTGTGGGAATGGCAGCCTGAGTTATTGGTCAAACAAAGGAACTTTCAAAACTGCCTGCACGGATTTTGTACCTCCCTTTACGGAAAATTTCGATGCTTCAACCAATCTGCCTGCTTGTTGGTCAGTTTTTAAAACACTGGGAAGTTCGTCAACGATTCAAAGTTATGGAGGCTACAGTTTACCCAATTGTTTCGCTATGACACTTTCATCAACCAGTGCTACCGTAATTTTGGTAAGTCCGCCTATTGATGGACCTACCGGAGACCTTTCGGAAATAAAACTCAATTTTTTCAGTAAACGAACTTCATTTGAAGATAATTTTATTGTCGGGACAATGACTAATCCACTTGATCCTGAAACGTTTACACCTTTCAAAACAATAATGCCAACCACCAGTTGGGCTGAATACGAAGTCTGGTTTAATACATACACAGGAACCAACAAATACATCGGATTTAAGATGGGAAACCTTTCCAACACGGCGACCATCAATCTTGATAACATTACTTTTGGAGTTTTGCCCTACTGCGTCAACCCCATCGATTTGTCGGTAAATGAAATTCACGAAACCAATGCACGGCTGCATTGGACTGAAAGCCGCGAAGCAATACAATGGGAGATTGAAGTAGGTCCTTCAGGATTTATTCCCGGAACCAACGCCTACACTCAGACTTATATTTACGACCTTGTTGAGCAGGATTACAGTTTTGTTATGACAGGACTCTTACCCCAGACATTCTATGACGTTTACATCAGGGCACATTGTGGGAATGGCGATGTCAGCCTCTGGAGTCCGAAAGCACAATTTATGAGTCAGCCTGAGTCATTCGGAACACTTCCTTTGATTGAAACCTTTGAGCCCGGTTTTACGTGGACCTACAATCCGCCGACAAACAACACCAACTGGACACTATTTTCAACATTGTTTCATTCAACGCCCAATTGCGCAAGGAATCAATATGGATTGACCAATAAAAATGTTCTTCTCATCTCACGAAGAATTGACCTATCGGCCAAAACCAACGCCTTTTTATCGTTTTGGCACATAGCAAAAACCGATGGTGACCGCGATCATTGTTATGTGGAGATTTCTACTGATGGTGGCGCTAACTACGATCAACTGCCGGTTTCAACCTATATTGGTCTTGGCAAATATTACCAGCCAACTCAAAATTTACCTGAAGGACCGTCTTTTGATGAAGATTCTTACACCGAATGGGGTACAGGTTCCGAAACCCCAACAAATACCTGGTGGAAAAACGAGAACTTCGATTTATCAGCTTACGCTGGAAGTAACAACGTTGTGATCCGTTTCCGGCTGGTTACCGATAATTCCACCAACAAATATGGCTGGTTGCTCGACGACATCAGCATAAAAGCATACAATGGTGTGGGTAGTGAAATGAACCCTTTGTCGTTTGAAGTGGAATTACAGTCGGGTGAAACAACCACCGAAACACTTACAGTGACCAATACCGGCGATTTTCCACTGGTTTATACAGCATCGGTTCAAAATTTTACCGATGGAATAACCACACTTGTTTCGCAGGATTTTGAGGCCGGATTGCCCGCCGACTGGACCTTTATCAACGGCGCCCAATCTTCATCAAATTCATGGTGGCATTGGGCTGAAGCAGGCGTTGCACAATACAATTTAAATGGAACAGATTATATGTTAGCAGGCCGGGTTTACCCGGATATTTGCGATGAACAAATGATTTCACCCATATTCGACGGAACCAATCAGTCCAATGTATTTGTAACATTCGACCATGTGTATGTTAAAGCATCGAGCACATCCTCACCCGATTATGCTGAACTCTCAGTTTGGGATGGTTCAGCCTGGCATTCTTTATTGTACCTTAAAACCTCGAATGTTGGATCATGGGGAGCTCCTGTCACCTACAGTATCGACATAACACAATACGCCAACCCGCAAATGAAAATCAAATTTTATTATGCCGGAACAAATACTTCAAAATGGGGAATTGATAATTTCTCAATAACTGCATCTGATATACCCCTGAACTGGCTAACCCTGAATACAAAGCCAACGATCCGGGGATTACTTCAGGGTGGGGAATCTCAGGCGTTGGAGGTAGGATTCGAAGCACGACCTTCGTTTCCGGAAAATGTGTGGCATTCTGAAATACAGATTGTTTCAAATGATCCGGCTAACAGCCCCGTTGTCATTCCGGTAAGTATGACCATTGGTTGTGGTCAGCCCTGGAATTTTACACAAACCGGACTTGTTCATAACATCAGTATTCCACAAGGAATTGTGCCGGAAATTGAGGGCGAACCGTTACAAAACAACGACTGGATAGGCGTTTTCTTCTTAAATGAAAATAATCAGGAAACTTGCGGTGGCGTGTTGCGGTGGAATGGAAATGGCGGTTTGGTTATCAATGCTTATGGCGATGATCCCACAACCCAGGAAAAAGACGGGTTTGCAGCGGGTGAGGCCTTTAACTGGCGTATGAAAAGATGTGGTGATGCAGTTGTTTATTCTGCACTGGCAGAATATGACCAAAGTATGCCAAATACGAGTTATTTTGCCGATTTCGGCTTATCAAAACTGATAAATCTGAAGACACCAGTTTCGCAGCATTTTACCTTTGACCAGGGATGGAATAGCTTGTCAGGGTATATTATTCCGCAAGATCTTTCGGTTGAAAACATGTTTGAACCCATAGAAAACAACCTGATAATCCTCAGAAACCTTACCTCTCTCTACTGGCCATCAGAAAACATAAACACGATCGGAAACTGGGATTATACAATAGGTTATGTGCTCAAAGTTAACGCTGAAACCGATTTCGATATTCATGGATTGAATTATTCAGATGGCAACATTACTGTTACAAGCGGTTGGCAATATTTACCTGTGTTGAGCCTTTGTCCCGTGGAGATTTCATCCATGTTTTCTAACAATCTTGGCAATATCATCATCATTCAGGAAATTATTGGCAACAGGGTATTCTGGCCTCAGATGCAAATTTACACCCTTACTACGCTTGAGCCCGGTAAAGCCTACAAAATGAAAACAATGAATGGTTTCAATGTCAGCTTCCCGGCTTGTCCGGCAAAGGGGAACTCCATGATAATTCCAGAAAAAAATGAAGAAACAATACCCTGGGGAACACTTAATTTGACGCCAGTATCACAACTGGTAGTGTTTTTACCCGAGGCACTCAATAACCTGGATAATGGAGACAAAATTGGCGCGTTTGATAAAAATGGGAACATCAGGGGCTATTGTGAGATTTCCGATAAAAACCAACCCCAGAGTCTGGTGCTGGTTGGTGATGATAACACGGCTGACGAAAAAAATGGTTTCTATAACAATGAATCTGTCAGTTACCGAATTTTCAGCACAGCTTCCAATGAAGAAGTTGGTGTGGAGGCGGTTTACAGCAATATTCTGGAGAATATAACCGGCACTTTTATTCCAGAAAGTTTTGCCGCTGTTTCTGAATTGAAAATTTCAAACACCGGCATAGGTGAAACGTCAGATTGCAGGATTCAGATTTTTCCAAACCCGGCCAGCGATGTTCTTAATATTACGGGATTCAGTAACAAAACTGAAATCAGGATATTAAATGTGTTTGGCGAAGAAATTCAGTTTACTGAGTTGACTGAATCAGCCCAGATTGATGTGAGTCAATTAGCAAAAGGAACCTACATTGTTAAGTTCAGCCAAAACCAGGGAAGTGCTTTTAAAAAGCTTATTATCAGATAGATTAATATTTTTTGGACAACAAAACATTTGGTTAAGATGGGGATTCCGGGGCGGTATAACAACCGCCCCCTCTTTTTTATTCAACCGGGTTTTTTCTGGATTTAAAAGGGGGCTGAATTTTGTGTTTTGTTTTTGAAATTTCATCGTTGAACTTTCGACATTATTTGTGTTTTGTTTTTTGTCTTTTGTTAATTCTGATTTATCCAGGCCAGACATTACAGCGAAGACAGAAACGTGATGAGGTTTTCGTCCTGCTCAATGTTGAGTTTTTTGCGCAACCTGTGCCTGGCAATGTTGATCCCGTTGATTGATAAAAAAGTGATGGCTGCAATATCTTTTGAAGACATGTTTAACCTCAAAAATGCACAAAGCTTAAGTTCCCCTGGAGTGAGATTTGGATAAAGTTCCATGAGTTTTTTGTAAAAATCGGAGTGTACCTCCTTGAATCGCAATTCAAATTCCTTCCAGGTATCTCCTTTGGAAGCAGATTCCAATTCATGAATCACATCTTCGACCACTTTTCTGTTCTCAACCTTGAAATTCATCCTTACTTTTTTAAGCTTATCGCTGACGTTGTGAATAAGCTCATTTTTCTTTAGTAAAAACAACACATTGGTTGTCAACTCTTTATTTTTATAAGCGAGATCGTTTTCCAGATTTTCCTTTTCCAGTTCAAGGTTTTTCCGGGCAAGGGCTTCGCGGTTAATTTTGCTTTTTTGAAGCAGGAAAAGCAGCAGAAAAATGACCAGACCCAACACCGAACCGCCAATGATCATCAGGTAAATTATCTTGTTCCGTTTAGTAGCTGCATCTCTGAGCGCCTGCTGGTATTCGCGCTCAACAGTAAGTTTGTCGAACTTGTTTTGCATGTCCATTTCGGTAACTCTGCGCACCAAATCCTCGTTCATCGTGCTGTCGGAGGCAGTTTTAAATATTCTGCTGTATTTCAGCGCCTCAGCCGGTTTGTTTTGCTTTTCGTATGCCAGGCTCAGCAGGTTAGCACATTCGGCAACAATGGAAAGCTGTCCGGTTTCCTCCGCTTTTTCAAATCCCTTTTTCAGATATTCTATTGCGGAATCAAAATTTCCGAGATAAAAATAAGCGCTTCCCAAACCCTTGTAAACATTGGCAAAAAATATGGATTTTGGCCCCTGGTACTGTGTATTGATAATTTCGGCCATGTCGAGCGCCTGCGAAAAAAATTCCAGCGCCTTCGGATAATTCCTAACATCGAGGTTAAAATCGCCCAACGATACCCTGGCAAAAGCCTCCACTATCTTATCCTGCATTTTCAGTGAAATTTCCAGTGTTTTCATAAAATAGGATTCGGCCAACTGTTTGTTTCCAAGGTTCGCATGCAGGATTCCGAGGTTTCCGTAAAGGTAAAACACATCGTTTTTCAGATCCAGTTCATTGGCAATTACCAGCGCTTTGTTGAAACATTCGAGTGCAAGGTCGTACTTTTTCAGGTTTTTGTAAACAGATCCAAGATTGTTTAGCGTCTTTTCGATATCCCGCTTCCGGTCGTACTTTTCAGCAATTTCGAGGGCTTTCTGAAAATAAGTTAATGCCTGGATTTCATCGTTTTGATAAGCGCTCAGCGAACCGAGTTTCAGGTACAAATCAATCTGAATGGGCTCATTTTCGGTGATTTGGTATTGGTTTATGGCTTCAAGGAAATATACTTTTGCCTGATGGATGCTGTCCAGGGTAACTTCAATTTGTCCTTTGGCAACGAGCGCTTTAGCCGCAAAAGCAGGTAATTTGGCTTTTTCAGCAATTTTTAATGCCTGCGAGGAAAACAGGAACGCCGAATCAGAATTGATTTTTTCGTATTCTCGTGACAGGCTTATCAAAATATTAATTTTTGTCGTGTCCTGGCCTGTGGTCGAAAGCACTGTTAAAAGGCTGTCAACCTTGCCTTTATTTTGACAAAAAGTGTTGGCGTTGACAGCAATTCCTAAAAAAATTATTATTAAATATTTGATATTCAAAATGTAATATTTTTCAAAATGACATTGGTTGTTGCAAATGTAATTTTTATTTCAATGTTTGATAAAACAGAAGTACAGCCTTTTATGAAAATAAAAATTTCTCCTTTTTCAGTAAAGGATTTTCACTGCGATATTGGCGGTGATAACATCCATTTTTATTTAAAAAAAAATCCGGTAAACCAAGGCCTACCGGATCTACAGTATCTTCTGATTTGCTTTATTCAAGCACAATTTTCTGGCTGATAACCTCTTTTCCTGAAGAAATTTTTATTAGATAAATCCCTTTCGGTAAATATTTAAAATCGAAGTGCTTTGTGAAACTGCTGCTTGGTTTTTCAATTCGTTGTGAAAAGATTTCAGCGCCTTCACTGTTAATAACCAATATGTTAAAAGCAGATTTAACATCAACAAGATGAATGCTGAATTCGCCATTGGTGGGATTTGGGGTAATTCTGAGTTCGGCTTTTGACAAGTTTTCACTTATTCCGACATTTGGATCGAGCAACACTTCCACATCATCTGATATTCCAAAAGAACACGGGTCTAAAGGCAATGCTGTGAGTGTGAGTTCCATGCCCCCCGTGGAAATATCGCCGGCCCCGGGTGTATAAACTGTTTGCAACTGAGTTGGATTGGCAAAAATTCCATCTCCTGAGGTGCTCCACACCAGGCTTTCGTAGTTGGTGGCCTGTCCATTAGCATAATAGAGCGAGTTTGTGTTGATGATGGTGTCGTTGCCGGCATCGACTGTTGGGGTGTAAGTGAAACTTACAACCAAATCGTCGGTGACGGAGCTGTTGGTTGGGTAACCCAGGGCTGTAAGGGTGAGGGTTACTTCGCCGTTGAGCACATCCTGGCTGCCACGAAGGTAGGGTGTATAAAGTTCGCGGGGCATTATGAAATAGCCATCACCCGAAGTTGTCCACTGCAACGATTTGTAAAACTGTGCTGAACCGTTGGCATAATAAAATGTATCCTGGCAAATGGTAGCATCGGGACCTGCGTAAACGGTTGGGAACTGCATTGGCGAAAAATCGAAGGCCACAATGCGTGTTTTCCAGGTATAATCCATGTATTCGGTTGTAAACCAGAACACTGAATCGTTCACCGGGTCAACGCTCAAATTGGCGTAGTCGCCCCAGCGGCTGAACACAGTCTGAGAGCCAAAACCCGTGACAGGTTCAACCTCTTCGTAGGTCATTTCACCCAATGGAGCATTGGCAGGTCTCCCGGTGTAGCGGATTGAAGCATATTGGTTGGGACCAGCCACCGAATAACCCAGGGCAATGGTTCCCTGTGCATTAATGGCAGCACTGCCCATCCAGCGGTGTAGCCCGTCGTTGGGTGCGTAAACACCCTGCTGGTAAATGTACCAGTCGGCGCTGCCTTCCTTGCGGAACTCGTACCACTTGATGCCCGCCCGTCCGTTAACATTCACGGTGTGGTTGGCAATCATCGTCTGGTGCGTGCCAAAATTGCGGTAAGCCAGCCTGTACATGAGCATTTGGGCAAGGTCATCCAATGTAGCGCCACCCGGTTGTGGGATGCCGTCGATTTCACTGTTAAAATAGCCAGGGTCTAACGAAACCTCCAACTGGTAGGTGGAATTGTTGGGATTTTGCCAGTCAACATGAAAGGCATAGATATCGAATTGCTTGCTTGCGAAAGCATTCATGGTGGCGATGTATGCCGGAGTTCCGGCGGGTGGGAGTGGGCCATCAAAATCAGAAGGCTGAAGGCTGAATTTATCTTCAAAATAGCCGAAGAAAACCATTTGGGCTAATGAATCGCCAATGAGCATTTTATCCCGCTCGAAAGCTGCAACTCCGGAACCATAAAATCCCTGGTCGAAAAAGTTGAAAGTTGCGTAGTAGCCGTCGCCCCATACACCCACTTTGGGATAATCGTTAAAATAGTCGAATTCAAAAGCATAACGGTAATATTCACCCAATGGATCGCCGGTTGCCGAAACTGCCACCAGTTCGTATGATTTCCCGTTGGGACGTTCGATGGCAAACTGGGTGGCCACCCAACGGTCGGCGGCCTCGTCGTACACAAGAATGGGGTCGCCATCGTTGGAGCCTGTCCAGGGACCGATAAATCCTTCCCAAAGGGTGCTGTTGTCAACAGGACCGTAAAGTTTGTTTCCTTCCTTGTCCCAAATAGCAAACGACAGGTTGATCATCTGGAAATAGTGGTTGGGACCAACATCGCCGTCAGTGTCAGGAGGATACACGCCATTTACATTTCCAATTCCTTTAATGCTGATAATTGGACCTCTTGATTGGTCAGCGCCGTTCTTTTCCTGTAAAAAGCTGTATTGTCCAACTTCGTTGTCCTTAGCATCACCGCGCATTTCAACCGATTTATTTTGAATAACACCATCTTTCCAGGCACGTTTCCGTTCACCTGGCATAATCACTTTCATTTCCCGCAAAGGGGGAGTCTTGTCAAAATATTTTGCCTTTTTAATGAAAGTGGGAGATTTTGCTTCCTGGGCGTTGATTCCCAAAGAGATAGTTAAGGTGAGTAAAAGTAAAACAAGTGTTTTTTTCATCGTATTAATTTTATGTTTGTTGTCATTTGTAGTCATTGATGGTCATTTGTAGTCATTGGTTGTCATTTGTAGTCATTGATGGTCATTTGTAGTCATTGGTTGTCATTGGTTGTCATTCGTAGTCATTGATGGTCATTTGTAGTCATTTATTGTTATTAATGGTTAGCAGGAATACACTGATTGATAGATTGTATTTTGTTAGCAAACGTAGTTTTTATTTTCAAATCAGGCATTTTCGATGGTAAAACTGAATTTCTTTTTAAAAAAATTCCTGAATAAATACAGCCCGGCATAGTAAGGAAGCAGGATGCCGATGGCCACCAGCCCTGCAATTCCCTCATCCTTCGTGAAATCTTCAACCATTAAAAGGGTTGTGATGAGTAGCACAAAAGGGATGAAATATCCAAAAACTACCGCCTGTGTGCCCATCGTTTTTTTCATGGTTATCCTAACAAAATCACCGGTTTTATGTTCAACGGTGCTGGTTTTTGGGATGTCGATAATTTTTTCCTTCATTCCCGACATGCTGCAAAAGCCTTTGGCATGGCACGCCGAACACGCCGACTCCGAAATGATCGAAACATGATAACTGTTCTCGTCAATCGAAGTAATCAATCCCGTATGCGAAATTATTGGTTCAGGCATTTGTTGTCATTTATTGTCATTGGTGGTCATTTGTAGTCATTGGTGGTCATTGGTGGTCATTTGTTGTTATTTATGGTCATTTGTGGTCATTTGTGGTCATTTGTTGTCATTCATAGTCATTTATTGTTACAAAAATTGGACTCCTGCCTGTCAAAGCATGCAGACAGGTTGGAAATTCAACATTGGACATTCATTATTATTTCAACTTTCAATCTTAACTTTTTTGCTTACAACTTACGACTTACGACTTACAACTTACAACTTACGACTTACAACTATCACGGTGTTGCCAACGATACCGGCAGAATTTTTCCATTAAAAAACCGATGTCCGTTCAGGGCAAAATCCGCCATAAATTCACCCATTTCTTCCGGCGAAACAGGCGCTTTGTAACCTGGAAAAGCTTCGGCAAGCATCTCTGTTTGAACCGCTCCGAAAGCCAGACAATTCACCCGGATTCCGCGGGGTTTAAATTCTTCGGCCATGGCTTCGGTCATTACAGCAACGGCTCCTTTGGCAGCGCTGTAGAGGGCAAGACCCGGAAACTTGGAACTTCCCTGAACTCCGCCCATGCTGCTGATGTTGACAATGTGCGCCGGGTTGTTGAAATATCCCAGCAACGAACGGGTGAGTTTGAAAACCGATTTTACATTTACGTTAAAAGCCCTGTCAAAATCTTCGTCCGTCAGGTGAAGGAATTCTTTTTTAACGAGCAAACCGGCGTTGTTTATCAGCACATCCACCGTGTTGAAAGCCTTGAAAACAGCGGGCAGCAGGTTGAAAGAATAACCGGAGGACGAGAGGTCGAAAGGAACAGGGAAAATCTGAGCTTCCGGATTTTCAGCCAGACATTCCTGCCGGAGTTCATCAAGTTTTTCTCCGTTTCTGGCGATGGCCACAATCCTGTGGTTGCTGTCGCTGCTTAATTTTTTAACCGTTGCCCGGCCAATTCCCTGGCTGGCTCCAGTGATGATAATGTTCATCTGATGTTGATTTTGCGGGGCAAAGATAGGGAAAGTGGGTAATGTCTGAATCAGTTTTTAGGATTTTTATTGGAAGGGAATTTCTCCCGGCAACCAGAGAAGGGTAGCCATCCCCTTTGGGGATTTCTACCCTGGCCGGAAACTTCCATCCGGAGATTCACCGGGTGACTTCAAGTCACCCGGTGAATGGCCAGAACCCTGAATGGGAAAATGCAACTTCTGTTTACCTGGTTTTTGTTAGCGATACTATCGCTTAAAGCGATAGCATCGCTTTCAAAACCTACCAGAATCCCCAAAATTCCTTTCCTTAATTTTCCTAAAACTTTTCCTACATTTACACCCTTTTAAAATAACCCATAATAATGGAAAATACACAAGCGCCAACACGCAATATAACAGATGCCTCTGAGGAACTGATTGCCAAAATGAAAGCCCAGTTAGGCCATATTTTTGATGTGGACAGCCACGGCAACCTCACCCTGAAACCCACTTTTGGCATCCCTCCTTTTACAATGATTTACGTGAAAGGTGGGGAGTTTGTGATGGGGGATGAAAAAGAAAGCGATAATCCACCTCACCCAGTAAAACTTTCCTCTTTTTTTATGGCCGAATACCCGGTTAGACAGGAATTGTACCAGACAGTTACAGGCAAAAACCCAAGCCGTTTCCAGGGGATAAACCATCCGGTGGAGAAGGTAAACTGGTTTGAAGCAATGGATTTTTGCAATATCCTGAACAGCAAAATTGGTTATTCACGGATTTGTAACCTTGATTACAAACCTGTTGATACCAATGGGGAAAAACCGGATGATATCGCACACATAAATGGTTTCAGGTTGCCCACCGAAGCAGAATGGGAATACGCGGGGCGGGGCGGGGTTTCGTTCCTTCCACTTGCTTCGACTTCGCTCAGCAACCCTCGCTCAGGGCACACAGGCTTAATCAATGCATCGGGCACTGAGCGAAGTCGAAGTGCCGACTTCCAATACGCCGGTAGCAATTACCTGGATGATGTTGGCTGGTACGATAAAAACAATGAAGTTGAAACCCGTGCCGTTGGCGTGAAATTACCCAATGTCTTGGGCATTTACGACATGAGTGGTAATGTGTGGGAGTGGTGCTGGGACTGGTATAATGAAGAATTTTTCGTTTCGAAATCTCAGCTTTCCAATCCGGTCAACCTAAAAAGATCCTCAGTTCGTGTGGTGCGTGGCG
>Ga0172371_10007794_pt1 | contig 15137 bp, 8 predicted proteins | sample Lak12m_FD_114543 | JGI IMG/M metagenome (GOLD analysis project Ga0172371, IMG submission 114543) | Freshwater microbial communities from Kabuno Bay, South-Kivu, Congo - kab_022012_12m | ecosystem: Environmental > Aquatic > Freshwater > Lake | place: Democratic Republic of the Congo: South-Kivu... | reverse complement strand
GCACCGACGTTCCACGCGTTAGCCGAGCCGGCGGTGAAAGAGGAGAGCTCAGGGCTGACTTTGCCCAGGAACGTGGTCAGGCCGATTTGGGGGAAGAAATTCGCGAGGTTGGCGCCGACGTTGGCGCTGGCGGCGATGAGCGACTGCTCGGCGGCGAGCACGTCTGGCCGGCGCTGGAGCAGCGCGCTGGGCAACCCGGCGGGAATGTCTGGAGTAAGTTCCGCCCGGGTCAACGAGGTGCCCCGCGGGATGGGGCCCGGGTTGCGGCCCAGCAGCACGTTGAGTTGATTCTCAGTGATGGCAATGTCTAGCTCGATCTGTGGGATGGCCGCGGCGGCATTGGCCAACGCGGCAGCCGCGCGATCGGTTTCAAGCCGCGAGGAGACCCCTTGGATCCGCTTCTCGTTAAAGATGCGGAAGGTGCCCGAATAAGCGTTCGTGGCAGCGTGTTGAACCTCGAGCTCCTGATCCAACTGCAGGAGCCGAAAATAGGCGCTGGCGACTTCACTAACAAGGGTGATGGTGACACCACGGCGGGCTTCGTCCGTGGCCAGGTACTGTGCGCGCGCGGCCTGGCTCAAGCGGCGGATACGGCCCCAAATGTCAATTTCCCAGGCGGCATTCAGAGTGAGCAACGCGGAACTCTCGGTGGTGCCGTTCAGACCAGCCGGTGAATTAAAGAGCGCGTTGCGCCCCCTGCCGACGCTGCCGTTGTATCCGGCCTGCGGAAACAACGGAGCGCGGGCTGCGACTGCCTGCTGCCGGGCTTGCTCAACCCGCGCCACGGCCTGTTTCAGGTCAAAGTTGTTAGTCAGCGCGGTGCGGATCAGGTCCTGGAGCGCAGGATCCTTGAAGACCTGCCACCAGGGCAGGTCGGCGAGCGAGTTGGTGGTGAGACCGGTCGCAAACCGGTAATTGCCGGGAGACTCAATGGCGGGCCGTTTATAGTTCGGGCCTACGGCGCAGCCGCCGAAAAGAATGACGAACGTGGAAAGCCCAATGACTAAGGACTGACGAAGCACAAGCGGTGGCGGCCAGCCAATTTCGCGATTCGTCAATCGGCCCTGGTCACCTGGCCTTCGGCATTCGTTGTTCCTCATTTGGCATTCCTTCGCCATTCGTGACTTGTTTGTTCAACTCGCTATCGGACAATCTGCACATCGCTCAAGGCCTGGTCCACCAGCCCCTGCAGGCGGGCCTCACGGGCGTCGAGGGGCAGCTCCCGCAGAATCTGGGCCTGTAAGGTCCTGCGCTTGAGCAATTGGGAAGTCTTCGAGTCGAGCATATCAATCACGAGCGTGCCGGCCTCGAAATAGCTGCGTTCATTGCTCTTCACGGCTTCCGATTTGTGCACCTTGTCCATCAGCGCGCTCGCGTCCGAGGTATATCCGAAGTAATCATTGAGGGACATAGTGGTCGCATTGTTGCCGACGATGATGAGGTATGCCACGGTGATGTCGCCACCCTGGCTCACCTGATTCAAGCCTTTGCCAGCGAGAGTTTTGGTGATGGCCTCTTGGATCTTCGTGTGGGCCAGCTTCCGGCTCTCAGCGTAACTCGGCGCCTCTCTTGTGCCGACGTTGATGAAGGAGAACGTGCGTCCATGGATGGGACCAGTGTCAACCTGGGTCTTTACCGAGGAGCAACCAGCCAGCGCGAGTGTGCCGGCGACAATGAGGGAATAGGTGTTTGTTTTCATCTGTTGTTTGATTGTGTATAGATCATTTCCGCAATGAGGCCAAGGGCAATAGCATGATCCACGCCCTTTCTCATGTGGGTCGTCAGTGAGCTGCCTGGGCAGGGCCGCCGGCGGCGGGAGCGCCTGTGGCAGGTTTCGCCGGCTGATGCTTGCTGCCGCTCAGCCTCTCGACGACGTAAAAGGAGACCGGGATCAAGAAGATAGCGATGAAGCTGGCAGCGGTCATGCCGCCGATAACCGCGAAGCCCATGACCTGGCGCGACAAGGCACCCGCGCCGCTTGCCTTAGCCAGAGGCACACAGCCGAGGATGAAGGCGAAGCTGGTCATCAGAATGGGACGCAACCGCAGCTTCGCACCCTCAAGCGTCGCGTCAATGAGCGGCTTGCCCTGCTCGTAACCCATCTTGGCGAACTCGACGATGAGAATGGCATTCTTCGCCGCCAAGCCGATCAGCATTACCAGCCCGATCTGGGCGTAGATGTTATTCTCGTAATGGCCCACCAGGAGGCCCGCGAAGGCGCCGAAGACGGCGACCGGAGTCCCCAACAGCACGCTGAAGGGCAGGCTCCAGCTTTCGTACTGCGCGGCCAAAATCAGGAATACGCACAGCAGCGAGAACCCGAAGATCACCATCGGCGACACGCCCTCTTGCGCCTTCTTCTCCTGGTAGCTCATTCCCATGTAATCATAGCCCATTCCCGCAGGCATGGTTTCTGCGAACACCTCTTCGAGCGCTTTCATCGCCTGGGCCGAACTGACGCCGGGCTTGGCCGAGGCATTAATCTGGGCAGCCTGATATAGGTTGTAGCGCATCGTGAACTCCGGCCCGGTCGTCATTCGCGGGTGTGTCACCGCCGCCAGGGGCACCATGTTGGTGGCGGTGTTGAGCACGTAGAACTGGCCCAGGTTTTCGGCCGTGGTGCGATACTCACCCTCCGACTGAACATACACCTGCCATTGGCGGCCGAAGCGGTTGAAGTAGTTGACGAACGCGCCGCCCATGAAGCATTGCATCGTCTGGTACACATCCTGCAGTTTGACCCCCTGGCTGATCACCTGGTCGCGATCCACATCCACGAACACTTGCGGCACCGAGAGCAACGCCGTGCTGAACACGCTGGCCAGCTCCGGACGTTTCTGCGCGGCCGCCAGGAAGGTCTTCAGATTCGGTTCCAGGAATTCAAGCCCCTTGCCCGAACGGTCTTCGAGGATGAACGTCACACCGCCCGAGGTGCCAACGCCGGGGATGGCCGGTGGCGCGAACGCGAAGCCAACGGCGCCGGGGATCTTCTTGAATTCGCGGTTCAGGTGGGTCATGATCGCCTGGTATTTCTCTTCGGGTTTCTTGCGTTTGGACCATTCCTCGAAGCTGATGAAGAAGAAGCTGCTGTAGGTGTTGTTAACGCCGCTCAAAAGGCTGAAGCCAACAATCGAAGAGTAATACTTCACCCCCGGCGTGTTCTTGAGAATCTCCTCCGCCTGCTTTACCAGTTCGTCATTGCGCTGCAGCGAAGCCGTGTCGGGGAGCTGCAGACCACCAAACACGTAACCTTGGTCTTCGTCCGGCAGGAAGCTCGTGGCGATGGACTTGCCCAGGAGTCCGGCCAACACCATCGCCCCTGCCAGCAACAGCATGGCAAACGCGCTCTTGTGGACCAGAAATCGGCAGACGCCCACGTAGCCGTCGGTGGCGCGGCCAAACCACTTGTTGAACCAATCGAAGAATATCCGCAGCGGCCCGCCACTCTTCTTCTTGGGCCGGAGCAGCAGCGCGGCCAAGGCCGGGGATAGCGTCAACGCGTTGAACGCCGAGATGATCACCGACACCGCGATCGTCACGGCAAACTGCTGGTAGAGCCGTCCGGTGATGCCCGGGATGAATGCCGTCGGCAGGAACACCGCCGCCAGAATGATGGCAATGGCAATGACCGGCCCGGACACTTCCTCCATCCCTTTGAGCGCCGCCTCCTTAGGCGAAAGCCCGTGCTCGATGTGGTGTTCCACGATCTCCACCACCACGATGGCGTCATCAACCACCAACCCGATAGCCAGCACCAGCCCGAACAGCGAGAGGGTATTAATCGAGAAGCCGAACAGGGGGAACAGCGCGAACGTGCCAACCAGCGACACCGGCACGGCGAGCAGCGGGATCAGCGTGGCGCGCCAGCCCTGCAGGAAGATGAACACAACGATCAACACCAGCACGATCGCCTCGATTAACGTGTGCTCGATCTCCTTCATGCCCTCGGTCACTGCCAGCGTCGTATCGAGCGCGGTCACATAGTCCAGGTCCGGAGGGAAGCTGCGCTTGAGCGTCTCCATCAGCCGCTTGGTGCCATCGGCGGCTTCGACGGCGTTGGACCCCGGCAATTGGTACAGGGCGATGAGAGCGCACGGCTTGCCGTTCAGCCGCGCCATCATGTCGTAGTTCTGAGCGCCCAACTCGATGCGAGCGACATCCTTGACCCGCACGATGGCTCCGCCGGGGGACCCCCGCAGCACGATGTCGCCAAATTGCTCCTCGGTTTCCAGGCGGCCCTGCGACCGCACGGCGTAGGTATATTCCTGTCCGCTGGGCACCGGCTCGCCCCCGATCTTGCCGGCGGGATTGACCGTGTTTTGCTGCTGGATGGCGTTGATGATGTCGGGCACGGTGATGCCCATCTGCGCCAGCCGGTCGGGCCGCACCCAGATGCGGATGGCATACTGGCCCGCGCCGAACACCGAAACGCTGGCGATGCCCTTCACCCGCGTCATCTGGTCGTTGATGTTAATGTAGGCGTAATTCGCCAGGAAGATGCTGTCGTACGTGTTGCTCGGCGAATACAGCGCGTACATGATCAACGGCGACGAGGTGGACTTCTGGACGATGACTCCCTGGTTGATCACCGCGCTGGGCAACTGCGAGTTCGCCTGGCCTTGCCGCATCTGGGCGAGGATCTGATCCGTGTTCGGGTCGGTGTTGACGTTGAAGTCCACCGTCAGCTTCAGCGTACCGTTGTTGGCGCTGAGGGAGTACATGTACTCCATGTTGTCCACGCCGGACATCTGCTGCTCGATGGGCACGGCCACCGACTGCTGAACGGTCAGAGCGTCCGCCCCGGGATAAGTCGCGTTCACCTGGATCTGCGGGTCGGCGATGTTGGGGAACTGGGCGATGGGCAGGCGGGACATCGCGACCAGACCCATAAGCACCATCAGGATGGAGATCACCATCGCGACGATCGGGCGGTTGATGAAGAATTTGGACATGAGTATTTAAGGACGAATGACGGCTGACAACTGACGAAGCGCAGAGAAAGCCAGGGTTCTGAAACCCAACGCCGCGCGCCAACCTTGGAGGATGGGCCCCCTTTTGGGCTTCGGATTTCGGAATTCCTTCGGCATTCGGATCTCGTGCTTCGGATTTGAGCTGCCTACTTCTTCTTGTCCTCCGTTTGGGACGCAGCCGTCGCCCCTGGTGCTGACGCGGCCTGGTCCACGAAAGGCACCGGGTTCACCACTGCGCCGTCGCGCACCTTCTGTACGCCTTCCGCCACCACCCGGTCGCCGGGTTTAACGTTGCCCTGGATAACCCACTGCGGACCGACGCGCTCCCCGGCGGCCACGGGGCCAATACTCACCTTATTGTCCGCGCCCACCAGGGCGATCAGGTACCGGCCCTGCATATCGGTCACAGCCCGCTGCGGGACCAACAAAGCGTTCTTTTGGGTCTCCATCAGCGCCCGCACTCGGACGAACATACCGGGTACCAGCAGCATCCTCGGGTTGGGAAACTCGCCCACTACGGTGATGGTGCCCGTCCTGACGTCCACCTGGTTATTCGCAAACCGCACCTGCCCTTTTTGCGGATAAACCGTGCCTGTTGACAGCACCAGCTCGAGCTCGATGCCATCGCGTGTCCCCACGGCATCCTTGCCCTCGGCCAGCCGGCGCTCCTGCATCTCCGTGAGCAACCGTTGGGATACCGAGAAATAGACCCGGATTGGGTCAATCTTCGTGACGGTAGTCAAGGGGCCCGTGCTGGGTCCGAGGAGATCGCCGACCTGCGCCTTGGCCAATCCGGCCACGCCATCCAGCGGCGAACGGATGGTGGTGAAATCAAGATTGAGCTGGGCTTGCTGGACCGCCGCCTGCCCGGCCTCCACCGAGGCTTCGGCGGTCTTCTCATTTTGAATGGCGTTGTCGAGTTCCTGCTGGCTGATCGCTTCCGAGGCAGCCAGCGGACGGTAACGCTTCACGTCCAGGGCATACTTGTCTCTCTGGGCCATAGCCTGGGTTACCTGGGCTTTGGCTTGGTCCAGCGCCGCCCGGAACGGCGCCGGGTCAATCTGGAACAGCACCTGGCCGTTGGTGACTACGCTCCCTTCCTTATAGTTCCGGCTGATCAGATAGCCGCTGACCTGGGCCGAAATGGTAGCGTTGACATCGCCCTCCAACGTTCCCACCCAATCGCGGTAGATCGGCACGTCCTTTTGCTGGACGGTGATCACCTCCACATCCGGCGGCTTGGGCGGACCTGCCTGCTCCTTTTCCTTGCAGCCGGACAGGGGCGCCGCCAACGGGAGAACGAGGACGGCCAGCGCGGTTCGACACATCAGTTTCCTGGTCATAGTGTTAGTCTCATCTCGTGTGCGCGGAACGACGACCACAACCGCAAACGGAATCGCACTCACACGCGGCCTCCATCTTCGTTACGAAGATCAAGAAAGTCAAGGAAGCAAGGTAATGATTTCGGTTCGCGGTTGAAGTCCCCGCCCGACTCACGTACTCTACCCCTGTGATCCGATCAGAGGGTCCTCCTGCCGTCGGTGCGGCAGGTTACCGTGATACCTGTGGACTGAAATATGACACTGACTGAGAAGATACTCGCGCGCGCGGCCGGCAAGGCCACCGTGCAGCCCGGTGATAATGTATGGGTTAAGGCCGACATCCTCATGACCCACGACGTTTGCGGCCCGGGGACCATCGGTGTGTTCAAGCGCGAATTCGGCGAGAAGGCGAAGGTGTGGGACCGCAACCGGGTGGTGATCATTCCGGACCATTACATCTTCACCGCCGATTCCATGTCGAACCGGAACGTGGATATCCTTCGCGACTTCGTCAAGGAGCAGAAGATCACCTATTTCTACGATGTGATAGACGACCCGAACGGGCGCTGGGTCTTCGATTCGGCCAAAGGGGTGCTCAAGCGTCAGCACGGCTCGCATTACGCGGGGGTGTGCCACGCGGCTTTGCCGCAAAAGGGCCATACCCGCCCGGGCGAGGTCCTTTTCGGAACCGACTCCCATACCTGCATGGCCGGCGCCTTCAACCAGTTTGCCACCGGCATCGGCAACACAGACGCGGGGTTTGTCCTGGGAACCGGCAAATTACTCATCAAGGTCCCGGAGACGATGCATTTCCGGCTCGAAGGCAAATTGCAGCCGGGCGTCATGGCCAAGGACATCATCCTGCATTGTATTGGCGAGATCGGCTTCGACGGCGCGACCTACCGCGCGCTGCAGTTCGACGGACCCGGAGTCGCCAGCCTGAGCATGGACGACCGGATGACGATCGCCAATATGGCCATCGAAGCCGGCGGCAAGAATGGCATCTTCGAATTCGACGCCCAGACACAGGCCTTCGTGGACTTCCGCTGCAAACTCAATGGCACCAAAGCGACCTATGAGCCCGTCGCGCGCGACAAGGACGAGAGATTCGTCTATGAGTGCGTGGTTGACCTGTCGAAGCTTGAGCCGACCGTGGCCTGCCATCCCGACCCGGGCCAGCGCAAGCTCGCGAAAGAACTCGGCCACATCAAGCTCGACCGGGCCTACGTCGGCTCGTGCACCGGGGGCAAGACGAGCGACTTCCTCGAATTCGCGCGCGTCCTGCGCGGCAAACGCGTGGTGATTGATACCTTCGGGGTGCCTGCCACGCCGGAAATCGTGCATGACCTGCAAACCGCGCGATGGGGAAACAGCACGGTGTGGGAGATACTGATCGCTGCGGGCGTGCAAATGACCGAGAACGCCGGCTGCGCCGCCTGCCTCGGCGGCCCGGTGGACACTTTCGGACGCATGAACGCGCCGCTCAAATGCATTAGCGCCACCAACCGCAACTTCCCGGGTCGCATGGGCCATAAGGAATCCCAGGTATTCCTGGCCTCCCCGGCTACGTGTGCCGCCAGTGCGCTGACCGGCAAGATCACCGACCCACGCGAATATCTGCCCAACTAAGCGCTAATCGAAGGCGTGGCCGGCGCAGCAGAGGACGTTGCGCACTTTATGGGCCACAAGTTCCTTGACTTTGGCGCGAGCCGGCCCCAGGTATTTGCGCGGATCGAACTCCTTCGGGTTCTCGGAGAACACCTTCCGGATGCCGGCGGTCAAAGCCAGGCGTAAGTCTGTATCAATGTTGACCTTAGCGCAGCCGATCCGGCGCGCAACCTCGATGTCCGCCTCCGGCACGCCCGCGGCATCAGTGCCCAGTTTGCCGCCGTACTTGTTGATCTCCTCGACCAGGTCCTTCGGCACGCTTGAGGCCCCGTGCAGGACCAGCGGGTAATCCCCAAGCCCAGCGTCCATAAGCGCCTGCTTGATGGCCTTGAGGCGTTCGAGGTCCAAGTGCTGCTCACCCTTGAACTTATAGGCCCCGTGCGAGTTGCCAATGGCGACCGCCAGCGAGTCCACCCCCGAGCGCTTGACGAATTCCACGGCCTGGTCAGGGTTGGTGTAATGCCCTTCTTTCGAATAGTTGCCCCCCTCCTCGCCTTCGTCGAACTGCGCGCCAACCAAGTGGCCCAACTCCGCCTCGACCACGCAATTTCGAGCGTGGGCGTATTCGGCGACCTTGTGTGAAATCTCGATGTTCTTCTCAAACGGTTCATGGCTGGCGTCAATCATGACACTGGTAAACCCTTCATCAATGCAGTCTTTGCACAGCTCGAACGTGTCTCCGTGATCCAAATGCACGGCGATCGGTATGTTGGACAGGCTGACCGCCGCCTCGATAAGTCGCTTGAGGTAAACCGGGTTGGCGTATTGGCGTGCGCCCTTCGAAATCTGGAGCATCACGGGAGCCTTTTCCGCTTCACAGGCCTCCACAATGGCCTGTAGCAGTTCCATATTGTTGACATTAAAAGCCCCGAGGGCGTATTTGCCCTTTAACGCCTTTGCGAACAAGTCTTTAGTATGTGTTAGTGGCATATATTTGGCTTTCCATTAGGTCAATGAGTCTCTGAACGGCCGCAACGGCTGCGACCGACCGACATGGTAGAAGGTGTCAGGGGCAAAGGAAACAAAAAAGCAAAGGAATCCTCCCCAGTGGCTGCAACGCGTCCCGGTTGGAACCCAAGGGCCTTGCCCTGGTGTCTGAAGCTCGCATTGCGCGGGTGCACGGCAGATCAGGCAGGAATTGTGGTTCATCCGAGCAGTGTGTACCTGACACGTCATGGTGCGACGAATGGTCAAAACAAGGAGCTTCGAGGATCGCGGTGAGTCGGCCGGCCGCAACCGTACCAGAGCGGCTCGATCCGCCAAGGGCTGGGGCGGGCCGTCCTTGGTCCGTTTTGGATCAAGGTCTGTGCGCGGCGCTATCCGGACTCAGCGCCCTGCCGGATTGGGAGCTCAAGTCAGCCTTTGGCCTTTCCAGCGGTCGTGGAGGACGTTTTCCCGGTGAGACTACGGAGGAGCCCCGGTGTGGTTCCCATGGGCAGCGATCCCCATGGGAACCACACCGGGGTATAACCCTGCCCACACCGTCGCCCGGGACGGTCCTCTCCGCAGGGACAGAGAGTAGCCAGAGAACGGTAACTATCGTGCCAGAAGCAACTTACATGGCTACACCAAGTGCCGAGCTTCTCCGGAGGCTCATCAGCGTGCCGCAACCTGCTATGCCAGGAACAAACTTCCCGGATGGACCCTTCTTCCCTCCGATCGGGCCAGCGCCGCGACAACTCAGGATTCTTCCGGTTCGTCGTCCTCGGAGAGCTTGCGATACAGGGTGGCTATGCTCACGCCGACCAAAAGAGCCACCCTTTCCTTGTCACCGCCGAATTGCTCCAGCAACCGTTGGAGATAAGCGCGCTCCTGTTGCCTTAAGTAGGTTTTGAGCAGCAACACTGGTTCCGAAGCGACCTGCCCGGTCCCCGCGGGTCCATTAGGAGCGGAAGCCGACCGTAGCGCACAGGGGCTGCTGGCTGCGGCCGCAGGAGGCATGGCGGCGGCTTCGTCATCGAGCTGATTGAGGGCCGGGTCGGCGCCGCAGGCCGCGGCAACGACGGCGGGCGGCAGGTCGCCGGATCGAATCAGGTCCCCCTCGCAAAGGGTCGCGGCCCGTTCAAGCGCATTTTCCAGCTCGCGGACATTGCCGGGCCAATCGTAGGCGCACAAGATGCCTTTGGCCCGCTTCGAGACCGCGAAGGGCCGGTTGGTCCGTGCATTGACTTTGCCTCTGAGGAAATGGGCCGTGAGCAGCGGGATATCGTCCCGCCGTTCCCGCAAACTGGGCAACTGGATAGGGATCACGTTGAGCCGGTAATACAAGTCCTCGCGGAATGTGCCTTCCTTGATCCGTTTCTCGAGTGGTTCGTTGGAGGCGGCCACCACGCGCACGTTGACATAGATCGGCGTGTTCTCGCCCACCCGGCGGACTTCCTTTTCCTGCAGCACCCGCAGCAGCCGGCTCTGCAGCACGGCGGACATGGAGCCGACCTCGTCCAGGAAGATCGTCCCCCCATCGGCTTCCTGGAACAGGCCCTTCTTGTCGTTGATCGCGCCGGTGAAGGCCCCGCGGCGGTGGCCGAACAGCTCGGATTCCAGGAGGTTCTCCGGCAGCGCGCTGCAATTGACCGGCACGAAGGGCGCAAACTGGCGGCGGCTGTTGAAGTGCAACGCGCGCGCAACGAGTTCCTTGCCTGTCCCGCTTTCGCCCAGCACGAGGATCGTGCTGTCGGTATCTGCCACACGCTCGATCATCTTGAACACCTCGAGCATCTTGGGCGCGGTGCCGACGATTTGGCTGAATTCGTATTTCTTCCGAAGCTGCTTGCGCAGGAAAGTCGTCTGGGTCACGGCGGCGTCCCGTTCCGCAATGACGGTGCTGTAGGAAAGCGCCCGCCGCACGCACAGCTTGATCTCGTCCACCTTGAAGGGCTTCTCCAGGTAGTCGAATGCGCCGCTCTTCATGGCCTCGACGGCCGTTTCAATCGTGCCGAAGCCGGTAATCACGATGACCACCGGCGGCGGGACCAACTGGCGAGCTTTCTGCACGATCTCCAGCCCAGCGGCCCGCGTCTTGTCGAGGTATAGATCCGTGACCACCAGGTCCGGCGAATGCGTCGCCAGCGCGGCCAGGGCGGCGCCGCCATTGGAAAAAGGAAACACCTCGTGCCCCTCCTGGCGGAGCAATTCCGTGACCATTTGAACCATCGTCAGGTCGTCATCAACCAGCAGGACCTTCGCCATGGCCACACAGTTAGCCTTGGACCGCCGGCCCGGGCAAGCAAAACTTCAGCCACGGTTTGCGCCGTGATGAATTACGGGGGGACCGGTTCCAGCGAGTTCAAGCAGGACCGCAGCCGGGAGGTCAACTCCCGGCTGCGATCAATCACCCCCACGCCCGCTGCCAGGACCGGTCAGGCCCTTGCGTGTCGTGCTCACCGGGCGTTGACGATGTCCGGCAGCTTGAAGATGGGCAGGAACATGCAGATGACCATACCGCCCACCACCACCCCCAGGAAAACAATCAGGATCGGCTCAATCAGCGCGGTCAGGCCGGATAGGGTGGTCTCGATCTCGTCGTCGAGGAAATCCGCTATGCGTTCGAGCATGTTGTCAATCTTGCCGGTCTGTTCGCCAGCGGTGACCATGCGGATGATCATGGAGGGGAAGATCGGATGCCGGCTCAGAGCGGTGGCAATCCCCTCGCCCCGCTCGATATCATGCGCCGCGGACTTGATCGCCTTTTCCATGACCACGTTGCCCACCGTCTGCGAGACGATCTGCAACACTTCGAGGATCGGCACGCCGCTGCGGATCAGCGAGGCCAGCGTGCGGGTGAAGCGCGCAAGGCAAAGCTTGTGGGCGATCACTCCGACGATCGGCAGCCGGATTCGTTGCGCGTCCCAAAAGTGCCGGCCAAAGGGCGTCTTGATAAAGTGGTACCAGCCGTAGGCGGCGGCGCCACCCAGTAACAATAACACCAGCAGATAGTGTTTCACGATTTCGCTGATCTTGATCAGATAAAGCGTTGGCGCGGGGAGCGTGGCGTTGAAGCTCTTAAAGATCTCACCAAATACCGGCACCACTTTGACCAGCAGGAAGATGGTTATCAGGATCGCCACTACGGTTACTACCGCCGGATACATCATGGCGGATTTGACTTTCTTGCGCAGCCGGGCGGTATTCTCCAGATAGACCGCCAGCCGGGCCAGTATTTCCGCCAGCAAACCGCCCCGCTCACCGGCACCCACCATGCAAACGTAAAGCTTGTTGAATGCCTTCGGATGCTTCTGCAGCGCATCGGAGAGGCTGTCGCCACTCTCCACTCGCGCGCACACATCGTGAATCACATCGCGCATGACCTTGTTAGTGGTTTGCTCGGCCAGCGCCTGCAACGACTGCACAATCGCCAGGCCCGCATCAACCATCGTCGCCAGTTGCCGCGTGAAGATCACCAGATCTGCCAGGGCCACACGCCCGCCGCTGGTTCGCCCCCGTTTGCCGACCTTCTCCTGGATCGAGAGGACCAGCATATTGCGGTTCAACAAGGTGGCGATGGCCGCCTGCTCGGTAGCTGCTTCGACCGAACTGCGAATCTCCCGGTTGGAAGCGGCCTCCCGTGCTACATAAACAAATGATGCCATACTTAAAGGTGTTCTCAGGTGGTTTACGGCTCACCCCGAACACGCGCCGGGCCTGGTTCGTTTGAGGAAATTGTGTTCACTGTGCGATGGCCTTTGCGAAGCAGACCTTGTTCCAAATCAATCGTGATTCTGCCGTGGTTAATGGTCAAGGCGGCTCTTCCCACTGGTTTTGCCTGACAGGCAGAGGGCGGCGGCATGAATCATCCTGGTTTTGGCGAATCGGGCCGGCTAGCCTCCTGTCTCATTCTGAGACACTTCGTGCATCCCTGCATGGGTGGAAAAATGAAAAAAAAGTTCTTGTCACAAGGTAGGTTCTGGCCTATGTATGCGTCTAAATGCACCGCTATCGGTGCGAGGGTAAACTGTTTTTACCCTCAGAATGCATAAGGTAAATACAATATAAACGATAACATCGGAGGAACGAATGAAGTTTAACAGATGGACAGTAGCACTGGCCGCCCTCGGGGTGGTCAGCTTGGCGTCCGCCGCCAAGGCCGAAGAAAAGACGAGTTCGGTGTTAACCGCACTCTCGCCCACGACCATCAGCGGGACCGTGGACACGTCAATGCAGTGGAACCCGGGCACGGGTAACGCCTATGTGCCCCCCTACCGGTTCAACTCACCAAGTATGGCCGACGGGTTTAATCTGGACGTAGTCCAACTCACAATCGAGAAGCCGCTGGATGAGCAAGACTGGGCTGCCGGCTATCGTGCCGACCTGTGGTTCGGACCGTATGCGAACGCACTCAAAACCACCTCCACAGGCTGGAACACGAGTGACTTCGCCATCCGGCAGGCCTATGTGGCCCTTCGCGCCCCGCTCGGAAACGGTCTCGACTTCAAAGTCGGCGTGTTCGACAGCATCATCGGCTATGAATCGGTGGATGCCTCCAAGGACCCGAACTTCACGCGGTCCTACGGCCATTCCATCGAGCCGCAAACCCACACGGGCGTTCTGGCCAGCTATCGCTTCTGCGACTGGTTCAGCATTTCCGGAGGTGTGGCAGATACCGTTGGGCCGCAGATCAATCAACGGTCTGTCAATCCCGGACTGCCTTACGGTCCTGACTCGGAATCGTACAAATCCTATATGGGCTCAGCCGCCCTCACCGCCCCCGACAGTTGGGGTTTCCTGGCTGGCTCGACCCTTTATGGCGGTGGAGTTAGCGGGTACAATGCCAACTGGAACAACCAGGGACTTTACGGCAAGGCGCCGTTCGCGGGCGGGAATCTCGTCAATTGGTATGCTGGCACGACGCTGGCGACGCCCATTAAAGAACTCCGTCTGGGTGCAGCCTTTGATTGGCTGGAACTCTACGAGTGGCCTGGTCAGACTTGGGCGATCAGCGCTTATGCCTCCGTGCAGGCGACCGAGAAGCTAAGCTTCCACGCGCGTGCGGAGTACTTGAAAGACAGTTCTCACGTCCTGTTCGCAGCTCCGACCGATGAGGTTCTCGACGTCACGCTTACAGCACAGTATGACCTGTGGAAGAACGTGATCAGCCGATTGGAATTCCGCTGGGATCATTCGCTTAACGACACTGATGCCTTCGGCGGGACCTCGTATGATTCTCTCTTCGGCGGGCCAGACGCGGGGAACGCCTACATGCTTGCCCTGAACATTATCTACAAGTTCTAAGGCCGGCCAGAATCCAGCTTCATACCCCTTCCGAGAGTTCGGAAGGGGTTTTTGTTTTCAGCCAGCCGAGCCTTGTTCGGCCCTAATGGCGAGTTTTGACCACGCAGCACAGGAATCGCCGCACGACACCCCCTGCATATCACCAGCCCGAATACAGAAGTAACTTCCTTGCAGGACGTTATGGAACCTCACAAGCTATGGCACGCCAAGTGCCACCCGTGAAGGCACGTGGCGGGCGCAGCGGAAGACGTGGCGATGCCTGTGCCGCAGAGAGAACCAACACAAACTGAATCGCGAACAAGAACTATGGAATGCAACAGATGGACCTTAGCTTTGATGGGGGCTGGGCTGGTGAGCCTGCCTTGCTGGGCAAGTGCCGAGGAACGGCCCAGCTCGGTGCTGAGCGCAATCTCGCCAACCACCATCAGCGGTTACGTGGATACTTCCATGCAATGGAACCCGGGGACCGGCAATCAGAATCTGCCACTCTACACCCCCAATGCCGTGCCCAGCGGCTCAAAGGCGGATGGCTTCAACCTGAACGTGGTCTCTCTCACCATCAGCAAACCTTTGGGCGAGGGAGAGTGGTCAGCCGGCTATAATGCCACCCTGCTCTTCGGCCCGGATGCGGTGGCATTCAACAACTCCTTTGGCACTCTTCCCAGCGACTTCAGCCTGATTGACGCCTATGTGGTGCTGCGCGCTCCCGTCGGGAACGGGCTGGACTTTAAAGTTGGCACCTTCGCGTCCCCATTGGGCTACGAAGTGTATCAGACGGGAAGCAATCCCAATTACACTCATTCTTACGGTTATGAACTTGAACCCACGCAGTTGACGGGTGTCCAGGTGGCGTATCAGTTCAGCGAGGTGGTGTCGGCCACTGCCGGAATCGCAGACACCTGGAGTGCCGGCATCAACAACCGCGCCTTTTCACCATCAGGCACTCGAG
>Ga0172371_10007793_pt1 | contig 15137 bp, 12 predicted proteins | sample Lak12m_FD_114543 | JGI IMG/M metagenome (GOLD analysis project Ga0172371, IMG submission 114543) | Freshwater microbial communities from Kabuno Bay, South-Kivu, Congo - kab_022012_12m | ecosystem: Environmental > Aquatic > Freshwater > Lake | place: Democratic Republic of the Congo: South-Kivu... | reverse complement strand
GCTTATGTTCGTATTTATCAGGATATGTCAGCAGAAAATCGTCAAAATGACTGTTGATGCACTGCCAGAGAGGAGAGTTTGTGGGCCTTCTGGGCCGATATACCCCGGTTGTGTTGCCGGCAAAACAGTCCACTGCCGCCATCCCCTGTCTCACTCCGGACAATCAAAGCTGCTACTTGTCACAACGGCTAAACTGCCTGATTTATTGTACAACGTCTTTGCGTTGGTAGCCGCCCTGGCTGCCGCGCAAAGTTAATTTTGCACGGACTTTGGTGCAAAATTAAGGTACAACGCATAAAATACGATTGTATTTCGACCGGGTTCCTTCAATATTCCCGGTTGAAACTGAATAAGGAGAAGCAATGTCACACAAAACCACACACGCAATAATGATGGCAATCCTGTTTCTATCCACCTCGCAGGCTACTCGCGCCGGGGAACCGTCCTTGGCCACACTTGAAAAGCAGTTCCGCGAACTGCCGATGGACGTAAGGCGGATGACAGGTCCGCTTTTCTGGCTGCATGGCGACGAATCAAAGGAACGGCTGGAAATGTATCTCGACAAGGTCACCGAGAGCGGCAACGGCTGCTTCACCGCCGAGTCGCGCCCGCACAAGGACTGGCTCGGCGAGGGCTGGTACCGCGATCTCGACATCTGCCTGCAGGCTGCAAAAAAACACGACTTGAAGATGTGGATCTTCGACGAGAAATGGTGGCCCAGCCAGGGACTCGCCGGAAAGGTCCCGCCAAAATACGCCGCCAAACGCCTCGCTGCGGAGGCCGTTGAGGCCGAAGGCCCGAATCAATTCCAGGCCGAAGGACATTCCGGAGAACGTTATATCGCCACACTGGCAGGAAGAGTAAGCGCTGACGGAAAGATCGAAGGCAGCAGCATCATTGACCTGAAGGAAAGCATCAAGGATGGAAAGCTGTCCTGGCAGGTGCCGGCAGGTAAATGGAAAGTTATGAAGTTCACCCACGTCCAGGCACCTGGCCTCGGCCAGAATTATGCAGGAAGTGCGCAGTTAAGCGTTGATGGTGCCAGTCGCGACTGCACCGACTGGTTTATTCAAACTGTGTACCAGCCTCATTTTGACCGTTTTGGAAAAGAATTCGGAAAAACAATCCCAGGTTTCTTCTACGACGAGCCGGAAACCCGCGGTGACTGGGGCACGGACCTTAACGCCACACTGGCAGAGTGGAAGGTCGACTGGAAGAAAGCTTATGTTGCCTATAAGTTTGGTCTTTCGGGCGAGGAAGATGTCGCCGCCCGCTACCAGTACAGGGATGCGTTTGCCGAAACCTGGGGCCGCGTGATGTACGGCGGCATGTCAGACTGGTGCCGCAAGCACAAGGTTAAATCCATGGGCCATTTTATGGAACATGACTACCTGTACGTGAACCCCGGCTTCTGCGCCGGTGACCTGATGCGCCTTCAGAAATACAGCGACATGGGCGGCCTTGACCTGGTCTGCCAGCAGATGTACCCGGGCCAGCGTAAACATGATGTCTACCAGACGCCTAAGCTCTGCAGTTCTGTCACCCACGTTTTCAACAAGGCGGATGATATTACGATGTGCGAAATGTTCGGTGCCTACGGCCAGAAAATTACATATCCCCAGATGAAGTGGCTCACGGACCAGATGCAGGTACGCGGAGTGAATTTCATGATTCCCCATTCCTTCAATCCGCGGGCACCGTTCGACCACGACTGTCCGCCATATTTCTACAATGGCGGATTTGAACCGCGTTATCCGCTCTACAGGGTCTATGCCGATTATACGTCGCGGCTGAGTCTCATGCTTTCAGGCGGCAGGCACGTATGCCCGATCGCACTGTTGTTCAGCGGCAATTCGAAACAAGTTGGCAGAATGGTAACACCTGAAGACATGACATCGGCAATCCAGGATGCTCTTTACGACTGCGACTGGCTGCCCTTTGAGGTTTTTGAAGGGAAGGCCGAACTTAATGGAAAAGAAGTCAACCTTTACCAGGAAAGATACCAGGTCCTGATCGTGCCACCTGTTGAGGTTATTCCTTACGCTACGCTGTCAAAGGTCAGGGACTTCTATAACAAGGGTGGAATTGTTGTCGGCTACGGCTTCCTGCCGGCAAAATCCGCAACAATCGGCAGGACGGCTTCAGACATAGTTGCACTGGTCAAGGCAATATGGGGCGAAGGTACCAAGCCCGGTACCACAGCCTGCAGCAAGAACAGTAAGGGCGGCAAATCGTACCTGTTGCCCGAAAAGCCTTCGGCAGCGGAACTCTCACAGGTGCTCGCAAAAGATGCCGGTGTCCTGCCGGTTCTTGAAGTTGTCGAAGGCGAAACCAGTAACTGGCTGCACCTCCTGCACCGTGTAAAAAGCGGTCACGACGTCTTCCTGGTATGCAACCAGAACAGTGATGACAAGGCGCGCAAATTCAAGTTCTGCGTCGCCGCAAAGGGAACACCGGAAATCTGGGATGCTATGCGTAATGAAATGAACTCGGTTGAATCGAAGCGCACCGGTGATAGCGTGGAGCTTTCCCTTACTCTTGAGCCGATGGAGAGCGTCCTGCTGGTGTTCCAGAATAAAGACCGCAAACTCCCCGCACGGCTTGATGACGGAACAAAGCCGGTCAGGGAATTTCCCGTGCTGAGCAAGCTTTCAGAACCTGACAAAACTCCATCAGCAAAACTTATCGTTGTAAAAGCAACCTACGGCGTCCCCGGCGATGCGGTACGCAGCCGCGACGTCAAGGACAAGCTGCAGGTAATAATCGATTCCGGCAGGAAGGATTTCGATGTTGCGGAACTGGCCGAGGGCGATGACCCGGCAGTCAACGTGGTCAAAACCCTGGAAGCGGAATGCACTTGCGGAGAGAAGCGTGTAACACTCAAGGGTACTGATCCAGAGATCATAGCACTCCGGGAAGGCTCCGCAAAGGCCAGCAACTTAAAGGCGACCGCGGCGGGCAAGCGCTACACTGCAAGCCCGGTGGAGGATAACACTTTCAACGGCACCTGCACTGTCCCTGCAGATGTTGACCTCTCAAAGGCGCGCGTCTGCCTGGAGCTTGATGAACTGGCGCCGGAAGCAGCTGCAAATATCACGGTGAACGGCGCATTCGCCGGCGGGTTCATAGGCAAACCGTTCCGCCTGGATGTCACAAAGCATCTCAAGACTGGAGAGAATTCAATCAAGATAGTGCCATTCGCGCCGAAGACGGCAAAACTGGTGGTGTATAACTGAATTACCCCGAAGCGAGCCCCGGGGAATCCGGTGCTCGCTTCGGCTCTGCCTTCAGTATCGCTCGTGGCAAGGCGCCACAGGCATAGTTATCGCCGCAATGTCACGTGACAGAAGACATGATGATGGTCTATTTTGGGAGTCGTCGTAACGTGTTGGTATCTTGAAGTATATGGAGCCGGTTTTCGGACTCGAACCGAAGACCTGCTGATTACAAATCAGCTGCTCTACCAACTGAGCTAAACCGGCCTTTTGCGCATTATTGCAGGCATTTTCAAGCGTTTCTATGGAAACCGCAATTTCTGATTTGCAATTGCTACCAGAAATGCTGCCATAATTCCAACTTTTAAAACAAAAGAAAGGCGGCGTTAAAAGTTGGGGTGGTATTACAATCGGCAGAGAAGTGAATTTGGCGTTGTTTATCCACACGCCAGAAAGTTCAAGCTCCCATTCAGAAAACATACGAGACGCCGAACGAAATTACCGGGTAGATTTTGAACGACTCAACATCATCCTTGTATTCATCTATCTGCCCTTCAACGGCATTGTCGAGAGCGGACTGGAGGGCTGAATTAACCGCCGTGGCCTTCAAGGCAACTTCGCCGGCACCCTGGAACATCGCACCCAGGTCAAAGGAAAACCGAAAATGCGTATCTTCATCCGCCTTGCCTGCATTCCCGTAACCGATACCGACATACGGGACAAACTGCGGAAATGTAATATCGCCATCAAGGCTGCTGACAGCAAATTCCTGGTCATCTATGGAGACCGTCTGGCTTGGCTTTGCCGAGAGAGTCACCTTGTTCTGATTAACTATACCGCCGGCGGAAATCCTGAATCCATTGCTGAATGGATGCCAGTCCAGAAGCAGCGATATTGTCCTCCACTCCAGCTCAACGCCAATATCCGAGACATAACGGTTGTCCATTTCATTCCTGTTGACGTCATAATTCGCAAAAGCAAATCCCAGCCTTGTATTGAGCTGATCGAACAAACCTACTGTCAGGTCGGCGCCAATGCCAAGCGTACCCACTTTTGCCGACAAACCGACTTCGGCAAGAGCCGCATTCTGAAGGACAAACATTGATACCAGCATTGCAACCGCGATTTGTGTTCTTTGCATGTTCAATTCCCTTTCGTTTAGCCCCCGGATTTACACTTTCCCTGCAAGCCGTTTTCATATATTGTTAGACAGGATATTGCTCCATAGGAAGCAAAAAAATCTTTCCGGAGGACTTTATATGAATTCAGAATGCATATTCTGCAAGATAGCTGCCGGGCAGCTGCCGTCAGCCAAAGTCTATGAAGATTCCGACACCCTGGCCTTCCTGGACATAGGACCCGTGGTAAAAGGCCATACCCTTATCATTCCGAAGGAACACCACGACCCCATAACCGGCACCCCTGATGCCGTCCTCCAGAAACTGATAGTCGTTGCCAAAAAGATCGCGCAGGCACAAATCAAAGGCCTCAAGGCCGACGGTATCAACGTAACACAGGCCAATGGAAAAGTGGCCGGCCAGATCATTCCTCACATCCATTTCCACGTCATCCCGCGGTTTGCGAATGACCGGCATTCATGGAACTGGGTCCCGGGAAAATACGACACCCCCGAAGAAATGCGCCAGCTGGCTGAAACAATAAAATCGGCAGTCAAGTAACAGGCATTCAAGGCTCCACCTTAGAAAGGAACATGGAATGGCAGAAATGGATTTCAATGACGCGGTAAAGATAATCTGCGGCAAGGACAACCGCTATCCGCCAGAGGCCTATGTGTTCGTACGGGAAGCGCTTGATTACACCACGAAAGCGATTAAGAAACCCGCAGAAAACCAGAAGAAACATGTGACCGGCGCCGAACTGCTTGACGGTATCAGGGAATTCTCCCTCCAGGAACTCGGCCCAATGGCCATAACGGCATTCAGAACATGGGGCATCAGCAGGACAGAGGATTTCGGAGAAATAGTATTCAACATGGTGGAGACCGGACTTCTCGGAAAAACAGACACCGACAAAAGGGAAGACTTTGCGAACGGTTACGATTTCTTCAACACCTTCGTTAAGCCATACACCCCCTCATCAACAGGCACAGAGATAAAAAGCAGGAGAAAAACGGCAGTCCCTAAAAGGCGAAGAAAAGGAGAAACACAATAATGAACGAAAAGAACACCGGCAACGAACTGAACAAGGTTCTTTTTTCCCAGCTCGTCATGATGCTCTCTTCCTCCGTCATGCAGCAGCTTGGAAAACTCGTCAATCCAGTCACCCATAAATCGGAAGTGGACCTTGAAGGAGCACAGATGACCATCGACATGCTGCTTATGCTCCAGGAGAAAACAAAGGGCAATCTGGATGACGACGAGGGAAAGATGCTCGGCGCCCTTTTGTCGTCATTACAGCTGAATTACGTGGAGACGATGCAGTCGGCACCCGCACCGGCGGCCGACAAGAAAACCGGAACAGAAAAGACTGCTGATAAGCCTGACGAACCTCCAAAGAAGACCGGAGACAATACCCCCGGCGAGAAGAAAGAACCTCACTACCACAAATCGTACGAATGAGATAAATCAGCCAGAACCTCTCACCGATCATCCCGGCTTGTAAGGATTTTCCCTATACTCGTGTAGGTGTTTCCCCTACCTTTTTATCTGATATTTGCTTTTGATTTTCACAGAACACAGCGCATAATCAGGGAAAGTGTCCTTATGATTTCCGAAAAGAAATTGAATAAAATAAACGCCCTCGTTGTCGAAGATGAACCCGTGTGCCTGGACGCCATAAAAACAATATTGGCTCACCAGGGCGCCATAGTCACCACTGCGGAAAGCGCGGAAGACGCCATCAAGAAGAACGATCCCCTGGATTTTGATGTCATTATCACCGATATCAACCTGCCTGCTATGGACGGCATCAGCCTTCTTCGCCATATACGCCAGCTCACCCCTGACGTTCCAGTGATAATAATAACCGGATACAGCAGCATTGCTTCGGCTGTCGATGCACTGAAACTTGGCGCCCAGGATTATCTCGTCAAGCCGATCGGCAACGGCTCACAGCTTATCAACGCAGTGAAGAAGTCTGCCGAACACTATAAACTGATCCTGAAAAACCGTGCGCTCCAGGAAGAGTTGAAACACAGCGAGGAAACATTTCGTGCCCTGTTCCACAACGCGAGCGACGCCATATTCCTGTACCGCCTGAACAACAGTGGCGAGCCGTCCGTGTTCTCCGAAGTAAACGATATCGCCTGTTCCCGCCTGGGCTACACAAGGAACGAACTGCTCTCCATGACCCTGCTGGATGTCACGGCGCCAGAGCACAGGGATAATCTGGTCCATATTATGAAGACCGTTTCAAACAGGGGCCACGCCACACTCGAGACCATCAACATCAGGAAGAGCGGCGAACGAATACCGGTGGAAATCAATACTCACATGTTCTCCCTGAAAGATGTCAGGGTCGTGCTCTCGATAGCACGGGATATCGCGGAGCGGAGGGAAGCCGAACAAATGGTCGTTAAAGCGAGCGAAAAAGAGGCCCGGCGAATCGGGCAGGAACTGCACGACGTGCTGTGCCAGGACCTGGCCTCCATGAAGATGCTGGCCTCACTGCTTAAGACAACGCTGAAATCAGAGGCGCCGGAAGTAAAGCGCGACATCGAGCTCATCAGCAGAATGGCATCAACCGCAGTCACCCGGGCCCGCAGTCTCTGCGAGGGACTCTTTCCGTCCGAACTGGAAAAAGAGGGCCTTGCGCCGGCCCTGAAACAGCTGGCCGTTAACCAGGAGGAACTTTTCCAGGTGCAGTGTTCGTTCACGGATAATTACAGGAAGGATATTCTCGACAAATCGGTAGAACTCCACCTCTATCGAATTGCGCAACAGGCCGTCAACAATGCCATTATGCACGGCCGCGCCAAACATATATCAATTACGCTTGCGCAAAAAGGCCCTGGAATTGTACTGACTATAAAAGATGATGGAAACGGAATGGCCGCCTCCAGCAGCAAGAACAACGGAATGGGCCTTCTCATCATGCATCACCGCGCGAGGATAATTGGAGCCGTACTGACAATTTCAAGCAGTAAAAACAGCGGAACAATGGTCGAATGTTTATGCAGTAACATAATTATCACGGAAAAATAACAAATGAAAAACAAGAAGAAGGTTCTTATTGTAGAAGATCATCCGATAGTGCGTTACGGAATCAAGCGTATCCTCAACGGCGACCCGGATTTGACAGTCTGCGATGATGTCGAGAGCGCGGAGCAGGCCATCGAGGCAATGAAAACAGTCATGCCGGACATTATGATCGTGGATATATCGCTTAAAGAAATGGACGGCATCCAGTTAACCAGATTGATCAGGAGCCAGCACCCCAAGCTGCCCATTGTGATTCTTTCCATGCACGACGAAAGAATATACGCCAACAAGGCGCTCCGCGCCGGCGCAAACGGTTATATCATGAAGGAAGAATCCACGGAAAAGCTGATAATCGCGATCCACCACATACTCAGGGGAGAGATATACGTCAGCGATCAGGTGAAAACGTTTATCCTGCAGGCTTTTGCCGGTAAACAGAGCGAGCCGAATAACACGGCAATTACCAAATTGAGCGACCGTGAATATGAAATTTTCCTCCTGATCGGTACAGGACTTGCCTGCCGGGCAATAGCAAAGAAACTCTGCCTGAGCGTCAAAACCATTGAGACACACCGCGCTCGGATCAAGCAGAAACTGGGGCTGGACAGTTCTTCTAAACTGATCCTGGCGGCCATGGAATGGGCCCAGAGGGAAAACCTAATTCCGGTCCTCAACGAGGTTCCTGTCAGGCGGAAAAACGCGGTCTAGATTTCCCCACGTCATAAAGAAAACCGCCCCTCCTGCAAGCAGGTAAAGATAGTAGGTGAAGAATCTCCAGATTATCAGGACAATCCCGACGGTTGATGTCGGAACAAACTGCCCAAGCACCAGCGTTGTAATAAGCTCAATCACACCACCGCCCCCAGGCAGAAGAAGCATGAACGACAGAACAAGAAACAACCCCTGCATAACAAGCAGTGGCAGGAAACTCACTGAACCGGTGAATGCCAGCAGGATAACTGGCAATATGCCGTAGCGGCACAGCCATTGAAAAGCGGTAAAAACAAAAGCAACCACAAGGGCCAGCACGTGCTTCTGGAACATGAACCTGGTCGTTGTCAGCACCCGCACCAGGGCATTCCTGGTCTTCCAGCGGGCGTACCGCAGACGGCTGGCCAATCGCCTCTTCCTGGCGGCCTGAACATGCTCAAGCCTGTCTTCCAGCCACCGCGCCCACCGCCCGCCTTTCCGGAATAACAGCACCGCAGCCAACACCAGCAGAGCCATCACTCCGATCATGACTCCAATAGGCACCTTTCTCAGTTCTTCCATTACAACATTCCACGATGAATCACCGCCCATGATCATCAGGGCAAAAGGAATGAGAATCACAAAGAAGGACACATCAAGAACAGCATCTGCAGTAAGAATTGAAGCGCCGCACGTTAGCGGCACCTTGGCCTTTTTCATGAAAACAAGCCGGATAACAGTGCCGCCAACCCCGCCGGGAGTAGATGCAACTCCGAATTCGGCAGCCAGGCCAGCCACCAGCGCCTGGACGAGAGTCATCTTGTATCCCATGGATTTGCACAGAACCCACAGCCTTGCACCGCTGCAAAACCATGACCCGGCAACCAGCAGGAGAATAAGAGGAATAAGCCTTAAAGGAAATTTCTTAACATTTTCCCCAGTTTCCGGGGAAATCGTGAAGAACAGCACCACCCCCATGACGATGAATCCAAATGCCGTTGCCTTCAAGGCATAACGAATTAGCGTCTTTGAATTCAGTTCCGTTCGTGTATCGGTAGACACATCACTCCTCACAACTCCAGAAACAATTAACAACATTACTTCCGCCGAAACCCGCTATCAACACAAAAGACATCCACATTCCCCGACTTTTACCGTTTCTCGTCCTTGATTGTTCCGTCCGGATTCGGAATAGTACCGCACGTGATTGATTTCCTTAATGTCTCAATATCTTTCGGCTTCCAGACGGTGCTGGACAACGTATCGTTCCGCGTCAACGCGGGAGAACGCGCCGGTATTGTAGGCCCGAATGGCGCCGGCAAAAGCACCATCTTCAGCCTCCTGGCAGGGGAACTCCAGCAGGATTCCGGAGATATCAATGTCCCCCGTAACCTGTCGCTCGGGTACCTGCGCCAGCAGCTCAGGCCCCATACCGTTGATTGCTCCCTCCTCGCATATGCTGAAAACGCCTTGTTTACCGTCCAGGATATCCACAGGGAAATCGATGCCATCGAGACCGCCCTCCCCGCCTCTGCCGGCAGCAAGCGGGAAGATCTGCTGGAAAGACTGGGCACGCTCCAGACAGAACTTGAACACCGCGGCGGCTACGAGCTGACAACCCGCGCAAAAACCATTCTCGGCGGACTCGGTTTCTCCATCGCTGACCTGGACAAGCCGTTCCGTTCATTCAGCGGAGGCTGGCAGATGCGCGCCGAACTTGCCCGCGCGCTCGCCTCACAGCCGGATCTTTTCCTCCTGGATGAACCCACGAACTTTCTCGATATTCCCGCCGTCGAATGGCTCCGGGACTTCCTGAAAGAATTCCCCGGAACACTCCTCCTTATATCACACGACCGGTACCTGCTCAATTCGCTGACCAATACAACCCTGGAAGTGTTCAACGCCCATATCACCCGATACCCGGGAAATTATGATCATTATGTCCGAGTCAGGGCCGAGCGCCAGGAGCATTTGCTTGGCGCAAAGAAGAACCAGGATCGAAAGATTGCCCAGGCAGAAAGATTCATCGAAAGGTTCCGCGCCAAGAACACCAAGGCGGCACTGGTCCAGAGCCAGATCAAGAAACTGAAGAAAATGGAGGCAATCGTGGTCCCCTCTATAGAAGTCAGGCCTCCGAAGATCAGACTGCCAACCCCACCGCACTGCGGGCAGGAAGTTGCCCGGCTGGATGATGCCGGGATCAGTTATGACGGCGTAACATGGGTACTGCGCCACGTGGACCTCAGGATCGAACACGGAGAAAAAACGGCACTCGTTGGTCTTAACGGGTTGGGTAAAAGCACGCTTCTCCGCGCCCTGGCCGGGCGCCTGCCACTGAAGGAAGGCCGCCGTGTTTCCGGACACCGCGTGATAATCGGTTATCAGGCCCAGGACCTTGCGGAAACAATGGATCCGGAAATGACCGTTTTTGAGGCCGCACGCAGTGCTTCCGGGGGCATGAGGGAAGTAGACATCCGCTCGGTTCTCGGTAGTTTCCTGTTCCCCGGCGACACCATTGAGAAACAGGTCCAAGTGCTTAGCGGTGGAGAGAAAATGAGGCTGTCCATCGCCTGCATGCTGCTGAAAGCGCCAAACTTTCTTCTTCTAGACGAGCCCACTACCCATCTTGATATTCCTTCACGCGAAGCTCTTGAGGAAGCTCTCGCTTCATACGAAGGAACTCTCCTGCTGGTAAGTCATGACATTCAATTCGTCCGCCGTGTCGCCACGCGCGTCATAGCCATGGTCCCGCAGAATATCCGGCGTTACCCAGGCGGTTACGATTACTACCGCGAGAAAATCCAGGCGGAAATGGACACAATGGCCTCCGTCTCGGCGGACAAGAGTTCAGGTAAGCATCAGGTTAACAGCCGTAAGGCGCTCAGGCAGGAACGGGCCATGCAGAGGCAGGAGCTGTACAACCTCACCAAGGACCTGAAAAGGAAGATCGCCAGCGAGGAGAAGCATATTGAAAACCTGGAAAACCAGCAGCACCTCCTTGCCGCCGCACTCCAGGATACCGCCAAGGCCAAGATCGGCCTCGACTTTGAAAGCCTCGGCAAAAGACTCAAGCAGGTACAGCATGAGATCGAGGAAGCCACCCGCGAATGGGAAAAACATTCCACAGAACTCGAATCCATCATAAAATAGTCATGAACTCATTCCTGGACATTGTCAATCAGCGCTCCAGCTGCAGGTCTTACAGGCACGATCCTGTGCCTCCGGACATGATTGAGAAGATAATCGAGGCGGCCCGGCTCGCACCGTCAGCCTGCAACCGCCAGCCATGGCGGTTCGCGGTTGTTACCGATCCTGCCCTGCGCGCAAAACTTGCAGGCGATGGAATTCTTCCCGGCATCGGAATGGACTGGATAAAGGACGCGCCCGTAATCCTGGTTCTCGGAATAAAGAAATCTTTCGTCACCCACCAGGTCGCGCCTGCAATATCAGGCGTGGATTATCCCCTTCTGGATCTTGGCATTGCCGGGGAACATGCCGTATTGCAGGCCACAGAACTTGGGCTTGGCACATGCTGGATTGGATGGATCAGGCAGGAACCAATAAGGAAGACAGTCGATTGGCCGGCCGATATCGCTCCCCAGGCAATGATTACCATTGGCTGGCCGGCAGAACCGCCCGCACAGAAGACCGCCAGGCTTCCTGCCTGCGAAACGACAAAGTGGTGCAATTAGAAAACAAGACTAAGGCTGTCGGCCTCCGCCGGCGGCCTGAATAAAGGATTATTGATCACTTGAGAACCCGCTTGGTCAGTTTGCCGATATCGTTCGACTTTGCATTGAAGGGCCTTAGGCAGAATGCATAGCCGTACGACTTATCGGCCGGAACAGTAAACTCCTTGTGCGGCTTCGCACCCCAGCTGTTATCTCCGCCAACACCCATCTGCACCAGGTCGAGATTCAATGTTATAGAATCACGCCTGGTCATCTGGTATCCGTGCTCATAACTCATCAGGTCATCTGTTGTGTAATGGAGCGCGTTCACGCTTAGAAGCGGTCGGCCAGTTGCCAACAGGCCAATCCCCTTGTCATTAACCAGGGTAACCCAGCGGACATCCATCTTGTTTCCTGTTTCGCCCGGCTCGGTGTAATCAAAATACTGGCCGTCAACAGTTCCCTTGTAAACATCTACACGGGCTTCACACCTGTCGCTGTACGTTTCCTGGGGTCCTTTTCCATACCAGCATATCTTTTCAAAGCCAGGCTTGACTGCCATCTGCATTCCGAATCTGGGCATCTCCGGAACTTTTTCTTCCCCAACATTCGGGATGTACGACGTATCAACCAGTATATCTCCATCAGGAAGAACCCTGTAAATAACAGCATACGAGGCCAACAATGGCGTCAATCTACCACGCGCCGAAACAACGACCAGATCAGGATTTCTCTTATCTATTGTTACGGAATCAGGTTTCCATTCTTTTCCCAGATTACGCCATACATTGAGGCGTCCGCCCATCCCGTTGCCGCGGTCGTTGTCCGTCGGCGCGCGCCAGAAATGAGGACGTAATGGTTTTTCAATCAATTCTGTGCCGGCAAACTGCAGTGACGCAATAACTCCAGCCTGCTTGTCTATGGCAACCGAGAAATCCTTGCCTGATATTCTGATCATGCCGGCTTCCTCATTAACTTCCAGTTTACCGCCGGACACATCTGCGACTGGCGCCGGTTTCATAACCGGAAGTTTGAATTGTTCCCAGGCAACTTCGTGACCTGATTCGGCCCACGGCTGGTCATCTTTCAGCATGAAACTCACGTCGAGCCAGTATTCAGAACCCGGCTGAGGCTCGAAAGACTTGAATGGAATCACGACCTTCGCCGTTGCACCGGGTACAAGATCCATCACGGGCAGTTTCCCTTTCTGAAGAATCTTTCCATCAGCCTTGAGCGTCCAGCAGCCGGTCACAAGATCCTTGAGATTGGTAAAATCATACCAGTTCTTCACTTCAATTTCACCGACCGCGAGGTCAACAGGTTTTATCTGGATATACTGGTAAACTTTCTTTACTTCCAACAGGCCGGGATGCGGAGTACGATCTGCAGACACCAGACCGTTACAGCAGAAGTTCTGATCACTTGGAACATTGCCGGGACCAAAATCGCCGCCGAATGCCCAGAATATTTTCTCTCCCGGTTTGACCTTTACCACTGTCCGCCCCCTGTTTGTAGCCGCAGGCTGAGCAATGCCCTGGTCAACCCAGTCCCATATCGAGCCTCCCTGCAGATGCGGCAGGCTGTATATCTGTTTCCAGTAAGACCACATGTCCCCGGAACTGTTTCCCATCGCATGGGCATACTCGCACATGATGAAGGGACGTGACTGATCTCCGGAAGCATATTGGCCGAGGCGGGAAGGATTAGGATACATCGGGGCAACAATGTCAGTCCATGGCGCTTCTCCGGCCTCACATGAATGAACCAGCCGCGAATGATCCCTCTGCTTGATCCAGGCGGATGTGTTCTCAAGGTTAATACCCTTTCCATTCTCATTGCCAACAGACCAGACGATTACCGCCGGGTGATTCTTATCGCGCTCCACCATGCGAACAGTCCGATCCATATAAGCCGCCTGCCACCCGGGATCGTGCGTCAATTTGGTGGCTCCATGGCATTCGATATTTGCCTCGTCGATAAGGTAAAGACCATACTGATCACACAAATCATACCACGCAGGCTGGTTCGGGTAATGACAGGTGCGGACAAGGTTTATGTTGTTCTGCTTCATCAGAGTGATGTCCTTTACCATCGAAGAAACATCTATCGCCTGCCCGCGATCCGGCTGATGCTCATGCCGGTTGACCCCCTTTACCAGTATGCGTTTACCGTTTACCAGCAAGTCGCCGTTCTTAAGCTCAACTTTACGGAAACCGACTCGCAAGGGTATGACTTCCAGCGTTTTCCCAACCTTGCCGATAAGAGTCACCAGCATCTTGTAGAGATATGGAGTTTCCGCAGTCCACTTGCGCGGCCCGGTAACAGGCGCAGAAAGCTCAACGGCAGTATTCTGCCCGGCTTCCAGCAGGGTTGGTTGCGACTTCATCAGCACAACATTCCGGCCTTTATCATCACAAAGCGCAGCTTCAACTGTCATTGAAGCTGCCTCATTCCCGGCATTGCCCAACTGGACAACAAGCTTCAATTGAGCATTCACATATTCAGCGTCCAAATCCGTTTTCACTTCAAGGTCGCGGATATGCTGCCGGGGCGCCGACCACAGATAGACGTCGCGGAAGATCCCGCTCATTCTCCAGAAATCCTGGTCTTCAAGATACGAGCCATCACACCAGCGGAAATTCTCAACCGCAATCTGATTATTACCGGCTTTCACGTATTTTGTGATGTCGAACTCAGCCGGGGTGCGACTGTCCTTGCTGAACCCTGCAGACTGTCCGTTGATCCACAGGTAGAAGAATGAATTGACCCCTTCAAAGGTCACAAGCACCCGGCGTCCCATCCAGTCGGAAGGAATATTGAATATGCGCCTGTAAGAATTCACGGTATTGTACTGGTAGTCCTGCGGAATGAATGGCGGATTCACAGGGCTCCACGGATATTGAATGTTCTTATATATGGGCACTCCATACCCTTCCATTTCAACATTAGCCGGCACGGGAATCATTGCCCATGCAGAATCATTAAAATCAGTTTTGAAGAAATCCACCACCCGTTCACCAGGATTCTTTGAATAGTGATATTTCCAATCCCCATTCAGAGAGCGATACCATGGAGACTTTACACGCTCCGCGTTAACCGCAAGGCCTATCGCTCCAGCTGTTGAAGCATCAGGACAAACCACCATAGTGGCGTGAGGCTTCTCAGTATTACGGGAAGTTAACTTCTGATTCTCCCAGTCGTTGTTTTCTGCAAACAGCCAACCAGCCAAAACAAACAGTACGATCTCTGTAATCCATAAACGTCTCATCTTTACAACCTCCATTTATTTTCTTACCTGAATATTGCACGCAAGGCGCGCAATATTCACCCTCCGGGCCGTGATGAGCCCGTCCCCACGGGCTCAAACGGGGTTTAACCACGTTAGTTTGGAGTATAACCAT
>Ga0172371_10007791_pt1 | contig 15139 bp, 11 predicted proteins | sample Lak12m_FD_114543 | JGI IMG/M metagenome (GOLD analysis project Ga0172371, IMG submission 114543) | Freshwater microbial communities from Kabuno Bay, South-Kivu, Congo - kab_022012_12m | ecosystem: Environmental > Aquatic > Freshwater > Lake | place: Democratic Republic of the Congo: South-Kivu... | reverse complement strand
TGCAAGAGCCTTTGGATTTGGTTCATTCACAGGAATGGACTTGGATAGAGAAAAAAGTGGCTTGGTTCCTACGAAGGAATGGAAGCTCGAAAAATTCAAACGGAATTGGATGTTAGGAGATACAGTGTCGGTGGTAATTGGACAAGGCTATAACTTGGTTACCCCAATACAGCTCGTTGTAGCTTATGCCGCAATAGCTAATGGGGGGATTTTATGGCATCCTCAAATAGTTCGAAAGGTGGTGTCTGTGGATGGAAAGGTGATCAAGGAATTTACCCCCAGTAAGAAGGGAGAAATCAAAATCAGCCCGGAAAACCTAGCACTTGTCCGGAAAGGTCTCTGGGGTGTGGTCAACGATGTGGGAGGAACGGGTGCCATGGCCAGAATAGCGGGGGTGGAAGTGTGCGGGAAAACAGGAACCGCCCAAGTTGTTAGTATGCCGCGCGGAGATAAAACAAGAAGGAAGCGCCCCCCCCCTAAAGACCATGCAATTTTTGCCGCATACGCTCCTTGTAACCAACCGGAGGTTGCGATTGTGGTAATTCTTGAAAATGCTGGGCATGGTGGTGCCATGGCGGCACCTATAGCTAGAGCCGGTTTAGAATCTTATTTTAAACAAAAACGGGAAAGAGCGGCGATGGAACGAGCCGCTGCCACTGGTATTTAATGAGGATGCGGAGATGAGTGCGCAATTCGATAGAAGAATTTTTGCTGATCTGAACTGGGCTCTCTTGCTTGCTGCGCTTGCCTGCACAACTTTAGGGGTTATCAATATCTTTTCCACGGGGATGAATACAACTGGTGTCGAGCAAACCCCTCTTTACCTAAAGCAGTTACAATGGGCAGGGATAGGGTTCGTGGTGATGGTCATTGTCGCCACCATTGATTATCGCACCATTGCTCGCCATGCTTATCTATTTTACTTAATATCCGTTATTCTCCTAATTTTGGTGGATATTTTGGGATATCAAGTTCGTGGTTCCCAGCGCTGGATAAACATCTTTGGTTTTTTCCTACAGCCTTCGGAAATTATGAAGATTTCGTTGGTGCTGGTTCTGGCGAGATATTTCGATGGTCGTGAAAAGAAGGATGGCTATGGTATCAAGGATCTCTTTCCTCCGCTAATGCTTGTTGCTTTACCTTTCTTTCTGATTCTAAAACAACCCGATCTGGGAACGGCGATGATCATAGGCGCAATTTTCTTTTCCATGTTGGTGCTGGTGGGGGTAAAAAGGCGAGAAGCGCTGCTCGGTTTACTCTTTGGAGTTTTTACGCTCCCATTTTTTTGGTTTATCCTCAAAGACTATCAAAAAGCGCGCATTATGACCTTTATTGACCCATCTCGTGATCCCTTTGGTTCGGGATATCATATTATTCAATCCATAATCGCGGTAGGCTCTGGAAAGATTCTAGGAAAGGGCTTTATGCAGGGTTCACAGACGCAATTAAAGTTCCTTCCCGAACAACAGACCGATTTCATATTTTCTGTCTTTGCCGAGGAATGGGGATTAATTGGGGTTCTTATTTTACTCTTCTTACTTCTTCATATAATCCTAAGCGGGGTAAAAATTGCCCGTTCTTCCTACGATTATTTGGGTGCCTTGCTTGCCATTGGTATAACTTCCATAATCTTTTGGGAGGTTTTCATCAATATCGGTATGGTTATCGGTTTGATGCCGGTTGTGGGCATACCCTTACCCTTTATGAGCTACGGTGGCTCCTCCATGGTATTGATATTCCTTTGCATTGGTTTATTGTTGAACATCAATATGCGTCGCTTTTTACTACAAAAGTAGTAACAACCATTAACATTTCAACAGAGCCAACTTGTCCAGCGCTGCTTGCCCATTTCTTTACTTTGTTTGGTGCTTTTGTTAAAGTCATAGCCACTTTTTAGAACAGGTGTTTTCTCCCCCATAATGAAGTTAAAGAGATTAGAAATTGTTGGTTTCAAATCGTTCCGGGATAGAACTGTATTTGATTTTACCGGGGGAATAAATGCCATAGTTGGCCCTAACGGATCAGGGAAAAGTAATGTTATAGATGCTATTCGTTGGGCGATGGGAGAGCAAAGGGTCAAGTCTTTACGCGGCAGGAAGATGGATGATGTCATTTTCGGTGGCTCTGATAATCTTGCCGGGACAGGGATGGCAGAAGTTACCTTGCTCTTAGATAACCACAATGGTGTTTTCCCGGCGCCTTATACAGATAGACAAGAGGTGTCCATAACCCGCCGTCTTTTCCGTGATATGGAGAGCGATTATTTTATTAATAAAGCCCCCTGCCGTCTTTTGGACATCCGCGAGTTCTTTATGGGAACAGGCATGGGGGGCAGGGCATATTCCATAATCGAACAAAACAGCATCAACAGCCTCATCGAAGCCCGTCCAGAAGAAATCCGCCATTTTATCGAAGAGGTGGCAGGGATTTCCAAGTATCGTTCCCGCAAAGAGGCAGCTTTGCGCAAAATGGAAGCGGCACAAGCCAATATCGCCCGTGTTCGCGATATTATGCGTGAATTGAAAAATCAGCTTCAATCTCTCTCTCGGCAGGCAAAACGGGCGCAGGTTTTTAAAGAAACTCGTGAGGCTCTGAAGAATGCGCAATTATCTCTTTCCTTACAACAGTGGCATGAACTGGAAGCGCTAAGTAAAGAAGCGACGCTCAAGAGGCAAAGGGTGAGCAATGTTCTGGTCGATTTGGTTTCTTCGCAAGAGGCACTAGAGGCTAAAATTACTTTCCTCAAAGTTAGTTTACTGGAAGCGAGGGAAGCGCTTGCTGATGCTCAACGGTACCTTTATGAAATCAAAAATCAAATTAGTATCAAAGAACAAAAAATAGTTTTTAATGAACAAAAAGTTGCCGAGTTACTCGCCCGGAGTACCACTTATACTGGTGAGGTTGCTTTGCTGGAGCAAAAGGTTGTGGAAGCGGGCAAGGCGCTTGTTACCAATGAGGAGGAAACAACTCGCCTGAAGGGTTCTTTTTTACAAACGCAGAAAGAACTAGATACGCTGCAAGAGCGCCATGCCCAATTGCAAAGCAAAGAAACGGAACTTTACGCTGCCATCGAACAGATAAAAACAGAATACATAGAGATAGTAACCGCCAAGACCAACCACCGCAACACGGCGGTAGGGATCGTTAGAATGCTGGAGGATTTGGAGAAGAAACAAAAACTTAACGAGGGTGATACCGGGGAAGTAAAAGCACAAATCGAGCAAGTGCAAAGCGCCCAGCAGGAGGCTGCTGGGCGCTTTGCACTTTTGTCTTCCCAGAGAGAGAAATTGCAAGCGCGACTACAAAATATTTCCGAAGAAAGGATGCGATTACGAGGGGAGAATGTTATTTTTACTGAGGAATTAGAAAACCTGCGAGTGGAGCTTTCTCAAAAATCTTCCCGCTGTAAATCATTGTTGGAATTCCAAAGCGGATACTCATGGTGTCCCAGTGGAGCCCAAGCCTTACTTGTCAGTAAGGACGCTAACCTTCCTTTTATCTTGCGAAAAAGTGTTGTGGGGACGATATCCGAGCACATCGAAGTCGAAGACGGTTTCGAAAATGCCGTCGAGGCAATTCTAGGGGAAAGGATGCGCTCGGTACTCGTTGCTACTTGGGAGGCGGCTATAGACGCCGCCGCCTACATCCGTTCCTCGTCTTTAGAGCGCTCCAGCGTCATCCCTCTGGGGGTTGTTGTGTCTCAGACCAGCGGGAGAGATGTGCCAGGTGCCAGAAAAGTACTTGATTTCGTGAAGTATGACTCTTCTTATGCCGATTTGGTGCGTTGGCTGCTGCGTAATTCCTACATCGTTGACAATCTTTCTCAGGGGGTGCGTTTCTGGCAGGAGTGTGGTGGTGGCAATTTCGTAACTATGGAAGGCGATTTGCTCAATGAACAAGGGACGATTATTGGTGGCGCCCGAGGGCGAGAAGAGGCAAGTTTACTAAAAAACAAACGAGAATTGAGCCTGTTGGAAAGGGAAAAAGTCGAGACGGAAATTGTACTTGCTGAAACAGAAGCTAGAAAGAGACAAACAACCACTTTGCTTGAACAATTCGAAGAAGAAGAGGGAGATTTACGCAAACAGATACATTCATTAGCTTTGGAGGCAGCTGATGCTGCAAAAGACGCTGAACACCACGATGGTGCTGTAAAGCAGCTTCAACGGCGTCTAGAGGTTCTTGTTTTTGAGTCTCAGACCTTTTCGGAGGAAATTGTTTCTCTTCGGGAACGATTGCGCTTGGCACGAATAGAGGAAGAGCGGAGTGTGCAACGGGAATTACACATCAAAGAGGAACTTGCCATTGAACAAGAGCGCTGGCAGGTGTCGAAGGGTGAGCTTGCCGTTCTCCAGGAGAGCTTGACATTACAAAAAGTCGCTCTAGCGCAGATGCAGGCAGACCTGCGGGTTAAGGAAGAAGCGACAATAACAATAAAGGCTTTGCATGATGATGCTCGCCGCCGCATAGCCGAACTTCAGGCAATGCTGGCAAATAACGAAGCGAATGTCGCTGCTATAGTAAAAGAGAGTGAAACAGAACGAAGCGACATTAGCTTGTTATGGGAAAACTGTGTTCAGAAGGAAGCGGCTTTCAATCATCATAGGCAGGAAAACATTACGAAAGAACAGGAATTGACCTCTCTAGAAGGGGAGTTGCGGGAATTACTCAAGAAGAAAGAGAATGCTCAAGAAGAATTAAACGGGGTGCAAAGGGAACTCAACAACATAGTCTATCAGCAGGAAGCACTGTTACGGGGGCTTGCCGAAAAGGGGCATGAGAATATTGCCGAAAGTATTGCTCAATTCGAGATGCTTACAGAACAAGAGATTGGCGCTTTACGGGAACTTGCGGAAAAGAAACATCGTGCTGTGGAAAATTTCGGCGAGGTTAATCTGCTGGCGCTTGGGGAGTATGAGCAGGTCAGAGAGCGCTATGATTTTCTAGTGACTCAAGAAGATGATATCAACACCGCTATCGACACCCTGCAACGCACCGTAACGAGAATCAACGATACCTCTCGCCGCCGCTTTGCCGCTGCTTTCGAAGGAATCAGCGGGCATTTTCAGAATATATTACCCCGTCTTTTCACGGGCGGGTTGGGGTATTTACGCCTGACCAACGAAGAGAATTTGTTGGAAACTGGAGTTGATATAGAGGTCCAAACCCCCAAGAAAAAACTACAAAGCCTTTCCTTGTTGTCGGGTGGAGAAAAAACGCTTGCGGCGATTGCTCTAATTTTCGCTATGGTTTTTTATAGACCTTCTTCCTTTTTATTGTTCGACGAAATAGATGCTGCCCTCGACGATAGCAATGTTGTTTTATACAACAATATCCTCAAGGAGATTGCGGGGCTTACTCAGGTTTTGCTGGTTACACACAACCGTGCCTCCATGGAATTTGCCGATAGTCTCTACGGCATTACCTTACAACCAGATGGAACTTCCACGAGCATTTCTGTGAGTCTCAATAAGGGGCAATAGGGTAGGGGATGAGTATCAAAGCAACATTACGGAATGCTCTGGCAAAGACGAGGAGCGTATTGTGGGACAACATAGAGGAAGGTTCCCCTCGCTTTCCCGTTAACGAATGGGAAGAGTGGGAAGAGCTGCTCTTGGGTGCCGATTTGGGGTATCCGTTTACCCAACGGGTGCTCGCCTCGATGAAAATGCGCTCCGGGGCGGATGTAAGTAAAGAGGGATTGAGGGACTCTTTGCGTGCTGCTTTGTTGGAAGTCCTAGAGGTTGGTGAAACGCAGTTAATCACAACGGATGTGTTTACAATAGTGATGGCAATAGGTGTCAACGGTGTTGGTAAGACGGCGACCATTGGCAAAATAGGGGGGAAGATCAACGCATCAGGGCAGCGGGTAATGTTCGCCGCCGCAGATACTTTTAGAGCCGCCGCTGTAGAACAGATTAACCTTTGGGGGCAACAGGCAGGGGTACCTGTTGTTTCCAGGGGTGAAGGGAGCGATCCGGCTGCTGTAGTTTATGAGGCAATTCACAAGGCAAAGGCTATGGGAACGGAAGTGCTGCTCATCGATACGGCAGGTAGGCTACATACCAAACATAACCTTATGGAAGAACTCAAGAAGATGAAACGGGTTGGGGAACGGGAAGCGCCTGAAGCGTGTTTCCGCACCCTCTTAATACTCGATGCAACAACGGGACAAAACGCTCTCAATCAGGCAGAGACATTTAATAACGCCATTGGAGTCAGTGCTATTGCCCTTACCAAGCTGGATAGTTCTGCCAAAGGGGGGATAGTTGTGAGGATCGTTGGCGAATTGAATATTCCCGTTGCCTATATTGGTGTTGGCGAGAGAATGGAGGACTTGCGAAGATTCAATGCCTCTCAGTTTGTGGAAGCACTCCTCGACTAGTGGCAGAAGGTGATGGATAGCGAACTGCGATAAGCAGTCCTTTTATGACAGAAGGAGAAGAACACTGAAGATTGTTGGGTGTGTCCCCAATTTTTCCGAAGGTAGGAACGAACATTTCCTCTCCCGCATTGCTGGGGTTATAAATGCTGGAAGGGGAGTGTCATTACTGGATTACTCAGGAGACAATGACCATAATCGTAGCGTTTTTACCATTGTTGGCGAGCCGTATGCCCTAAAAAAAGCGGTGCTACGGGGGTGCTTAGAGGTGCTGAAAATGATCGACATGGCAAAACATCAGGGGGCTCATCCTCGTATCGGCGCCGTCGATGTAGTGCCTTTTATCCCGCTTTTGGGAACCACACTGGCAGAAACGGTGTTCTTGGCGAACGATTTTGCAAGAGAATTCAATAAGGCAAGCGGGGTGCCTATCTATTACTACGGTGCGGCGGCAAGAGTTCCTAACCACAAGAACCTTTCTAAAGTGCGTGCAGGTGGTTACGAGGCGCTTGCTCTTAGAATGAAACAGCCTGATGTGGGCAAAGCATTTTTCAACAAGACCAGCGGGGCGACGGCGGTGGGAGCAAGGCTACCTTTAGTTGCCTTTAATGTTAATTTGGAGAGTGACGATTGGCAATTAGCGAGGCGGATTGCTGCCGAAATAAGGGAAACAAATGGGGGATTAGCAAAGGTGCAAGCGCTTGGCATCTTTCTGGAATCACAGGGGATAGCCCAAGTTTCTACGAATATTACCGATATTTCTTATAACAACATGAAGACGGTTTTCGACGCTGTTCGTGTCAAGGCACAGCAAGCAGGGGTAGAAATTCGTAATAGCGAGCTAATTGGTCTTGCTCCCCTGGCAGCATGGGGATCCGCTACAGCGGCGGATATTCTGTTGAGTAATTTTTCTCCAAAGATGATTTTGGAGGAACGCCTGGCAGAATTTGTGGTGGAATATGGGGGCGGGTAGTGTCCAAAAGTTTTGATGAGAAACAGAAACGCTTATTAAAGCTTCTGCAGGGCGATATTCCTTTATCCGCCACTCCCTTTGTTGATTTGGCAAAGGAGTTGGCAATGGATACGGAAGAAGTTCTAGCGCTGCTGAAAAATTGGCAAAAGGAAGGGATTGTCAAAAGGCTGGGAGTACTGCTTCGCCACCAAAAAAGCGGGTTTATTCTAAATGCAATGGTTGTTTGGGAATTGCCTTCCGAACTTTTATCGGAAGCGGGTAAGCTACTTGCCAGGCAAAGAGAGGTTTCGCATTGCTATGAAAGGGTGCCCTCTTTCGAGAATCGTTTTAATTTATTTTCGATGCTTCATCTAAAAGAGATGACTTCTATCGAGGAGCTTGTTTCCCTTCTTGCCCCAAAAATCGGAGCCTTGGATTATCGGATATTCAAAAGTGTGCGAGAGTTAAAGAAAACATCCCGGGAGTATTTTTGATGAAAGATATTTCCAAAGAGTTGTTTGTCAGAGCCCAGGGGATACTTCCTGGGGGAGTCAATAGTCCCGTGCGTGCTTTCGGAGCAGTGGGGGGGACACCAGTTTTTATTACAAGAGGCAAAAATGCTTATCTATACGATGTGGACGGCAACGAATATCTAGATTTTCTCGCTTCTTGGGGGGTGTTGATTCTGGGGCATGCGCATCCCCTTGTTGTAGAGGCAATCGCTGCTACGGCTAGAGATGGTATCAGCTTTGGTGCGGCTACCGAACGGGAGATTCTCTTGGCAGAGATGCTAGGTGACGCCGTTCCTCTGCTAGATATGGTGCGAATGGTGAATTCGGGGACAGAGGCGACGATGAGCGCGCTTAGACTTGCCAGAGCGTTTACTAATAGGGACCTGGTTGTGAAATTCGATGGATGTTACCATGGTCATAACGATTCTTTGTTGGTTCAAGCGGGCTCAGGGGCGGCAACTTTAGGTATCCCCGGTTCTCAAGGGGTACCCCCATCGATAGCGGCATTAACATTGTCTTTGCCTTACAACGATATAGAATCTTTAAGAATGGCTTTTACACATTACGGAGAGCGCATTGCCTGTGTAATCGTAGAGCCGGTTGCAGGAAATATGGGCGTGGTAAAAGCGACAAGAGATTTTTTAAAAGCAACGCGAGAATTAACGAAGAAAAGTGGGGCATTGTTGATTTTTGACGAGGTTATCTCGGGTTTCCGTTTTCTGTATGGATGCTATCAGAGCTTAGTCGGCATCGAGCCGGATTTGATTTGTTTGGGCAAGATAATAGGGGGTGGCTTGCCGGTGGGGGCTTTTGGAGGAAAGAAAGAAATAATGTCCATGTTAGCGCCCTTAGGTGGTGTTTATCAGGCGGGGACACTTTCTGGAAACCCGCTGGCGGTAGCAGCAGGTATTGCTACTTTGGGTGTTCTCAAAGACTGTCAGTATCTGTATGAGGACATAGAGCGTAAAACTTTTGGGTTTTGTCAGAGTTTGTTGGGACTTTTTGCTCAAAAAGGGATTGCGGTGCGTATCAATCAGGCAAGTTCTATGTTTACCTGTTTTTTCACTGATTCGGAAGTGAGAGATTTTGTCAGTGCCAAAAGGGCTGATAAGGAGCTTTACGCGAAATTCTTTCATGCCTTGCTCGATTGTGGAATATACTTTCCTCCCGCGCAATTCGAAGCGGCGTTTGTTTCTTTTGCACATCAAGATAAGGATTTTACTCTAGTGTTGGAACGCATAGAAAAGGCGCTCCGCTTTTTTTGATTAGGATTAGAAGGAGAAGAAGTTGGTAAAGAGAGAATATAGCAGAAGAATGGAGGCGGCAACCGGATTTGAACCGGTGAATAACGGTTTTGCAGACCGCTGCCTTACCACTTGGCTATGCCGCCTAAAAATCCTAAAAAAATGGAGCGGGCGAACGGATTCGAACCGTCGACGTCTACCTTGGCAAGGTAGCACTCTACCGCTGAGTTACGCCCGCTCATTGACAATAAAATAAACAAGTAATGTGAAGCCCTGTTTTTTGTCAATAGCAAAAACAACTTACAAAGAAACGGTTTTTGAAAGGGAGACTGCTGTGCGCTCTAGAGCATTTCTTCGGATGAAGAAGCACGGCGGGAGGTGCCTTCGAATAGCCCTCCATCTTCTACCATCATTGCCGAAGCCGAGATGTTACCTATCAAACGACCACTGGCACTTATCTGCACTCTTCCCCGGGCGTTGACATTCCCTTCGACTATTCCACCAATGAACAAATCGACAACATCCAAATCCGCTTTTACAACACCACTCTGCCCAACAATAAGTCCCCCGACTCCTTTGATTTCACCCTCGAAGTTCCCGTCGATGCGCAAGCCATTTTCGAAAGTTATCGTGCCATTGATGCTGGTGTTACTGCCAATTACGGAATCGACTATTCCACTCTCTTCCCGCTTCTTCTTAAACATGCCACTTCTCTCCTTTGTGAATGCCAAAGATGCCTAAAATCATTTTTTTAGACTCAATGGTCGGGGCGAGTGGATTTGAACCACCGGCCCTCTGAACCCCATTCAGATACGCTACCAAGCTGCGCTACGCCCCGACTTTTTTCACGCATAACACGGCGTTTTTAGGGGTGTCAAGATTATGTATTGCCCCCAAAACTAGCGATTGGGGTTAAAAAAAAGAGATGGTCTCCTGTTATCATTGCGATAGATGCTCAAGCGCTTATTACTTCATAGGTAATTAAGCAACAGAGCTATCGGGAAAAGTAATGCAGTATAGAATCACGAATCTCAAACCAGCCTAGCCCGAAAATAGCGATCGGTTTTATGTTCTGTTTTTAGTTTTGCCTATGGCCTACTTATTTCGTGTAATGGTATTGATTGGTATTTATTCAAAGTCGTTTTAATAAAGCCTGCCACAGCACCTCCCTGCCCTCTTTTGTTTGTGAGGAGAAGGGGATGATTTCCAGATTCCAAGCCTTCCAAAGGCTATGCAATTTTGCCAGGCGCTTGAGGCGTTGGTTGCCTGAGAGCTTATCGATTTTATTCACCACCATGATTATTCTCAAATTTTTCTCTTCTAGCCATTCGAGAAAAAAGAAATCAGTTTCACCAGGATCACGCCTAATATCCCAAACGAAAACAACTGCTTTGAGGGAAGGGCGTTTGGTGAGATATGATTCTATCATTACCCCCCATTCTTGCCTTGCCTGTACCGATATTTTGGCAAAGCCGTATCCAGGCAGATCAACGAGTGCCGTCGTGGTGTTGATGAGGAAAAAATTCAACAAGCGGGTGCGCCCTGGGGTATTGCTAGTTTTTGCCAAGGCGCGGCGTTGTGCCAGGCAGTTTATTAGAGAGGACTTACCGACATTGGAACGCCCGACAAAGGCGAATTCTGGATACTCCGAAGGGGGATAATCACTGGGTATAACGGCGGATTTTATAAATACGGCGGATTTTATCTGCAATCTTGTGCCTTCCTCAATTAGTCTTTCTCGAAAACGATGGAGTATTTTTCCAGTTTGCGTTCCAGAGTGGGACGGGTAATGCCCAGTAAATCGCACACTTCCCCTTTTGTTTTAATACCTCTGGCAAGGACTAGGCGCAGATAACGCTCTTCCATTTCATCTAATGTGAGCATATTCCCCGCTTCGTTGACGAACGAAATCACATTGGTGTTATCCGATTTGCTAGAAGTTACCGCGTTTGCTGGTAATGTGGCGAGTGGCGGAAAATCGCTTCTCATCAAGACGGGACTTTTGGCAACAACAGCGGCGCGAACGAGAAGATTTTCCAATTCCCGGACATTGCCGGGCCAAGCATACCGCAGGAATTCCTCCATGACATCATCGGCAACCTTGACGACACTCTTGTGCAGTTCACAACTGATTTTATTTAGCAAAAAATCAACTAACAATGGGATATCGCCCCTACGCTCACGTAAAGGGGGGATGCGAATGGAGACGATGTTGAGCCGATAAAACAGATCTTCTCTAAATTTTCCTGTCGCTACCAATTCTCGTAGGTCCTTATTGGTAGCAGCAATTACCCTGGCTTTGACCTTTATGGTGTCTTTGCCACCCACCCTTTCGAACTCCTGTTCTTGCAAGATTCTCAAGAGCTTTGCCTGCAATCCAATGGACATTTCCCCAATTTCATCCAAAAATACCGTTCCTTGTCCAGCTAGTTCGAATTTTCCTAGTTTTTTACCTATTGCCCCCGTAAAAGACCCCTTCTCGTGCCCAAATAGTTCGGACTCCAGCAGGGTCTCTACTATTGCCGAGCAATTGATGGCGATGAATGGCTCTTTACTATCGGTATTGTTGTGGATCACCCGGGCGATGAGTTCTTTGCCTGTTCCACTTTCCCCTTGGATCAACACCGTTGTGCGGTTTTGGGAAACGATGCCGATAGTTTTGAATATCAGCTGCATATCTTTGCTGGAGCCAACGATATCGCCGACTTTGAATTGGCGTGACTCTGTAAGCAAACCGCTGAGCTTTCTTTCCATCTCCACCGATTTTAGCGCTTTTTGAATGGCAATATCCAACTCACTTATATTGAGGGGTTTGTGGATGTAATCGAAAGCGCCACCCTTCATCGCTTTGATGGTCGTTTCCATATCGTGAAAGGCGGTAATCATTATCACTTTTACATTCTCATCTTCCTCCTGCAGGTCTTCTAAAACGGAAAAGCCATCTATATCGGGAAGGCGGATATCCAGGATTACCAAATCGGGCTCTTCTTGGATGAAAAGGTTCACTCCCTCATTGCCGCTTGCGGCAATGCATACGGTGTAACCCTCTTCGGAGAGATATAATGACAAGCTTTCTCTGATAGATTTGTCATCGTCTATGACTAGAATTTTATTCATCTATATTTCCTTCCCTGCTGCTTGCTCGATGGGCAGGGTGATCGTTACTTTTGTGCCTACTCCGGGCGTGCTAATGATGCCGATATCCCCGTTATGGAGCTCTATCAGCCTTCTTACCTGTGTCAAACCTAGCCCTGTCCCATAGGGTTTATCAGCGGTGAAGAAGGGGTCGAAGATATGGTCCATATTGATGCTGTCTATACCTTTGCCGTTATCGACGACCTCTACAAAAACATCGCAATTGGGAGTGAGCCCTGTCTCGATGCGTAGTTTCCCACCTTCTTCCATTGCTTCGATAGCGTTACGGTATATATTTATGAATACCTGCAGCATCATTCCCTCATCGACATCTGAGATAGGTGGCGGTTCGGTAAAGACCTTTTCTACGGAAATTTTTTTTGCGCTCAAAGCACTTTCTTGCAGAACGAGCGCGTCTTCTGTGATTTTGTTGATGTTATGTGGTTTTTTATTGGGATTGGCAGGTTTTGCGTAGATAAGCACATCGCTTACCAAACTTTCTAGATGTGCCACCTCGGTAAGGGCGATGTCCATTCTGCGGAGATCATTTTCTGTTGGGGATAGGCGCTTTTTGAGGATTTGTAAGCTCATCTTGATGGAGGATAATGGATTGCGAATCTCATGAGCAATGCCTGCCGCCAAATGTCCCATCGCGGCAAGTCGTTGGCTCTCGTAGAACTTTCTTTCCAAAGATTTTAGCTCGGTAATATCACGCCGAATGACGACATATCGTTTGGTGCCGCTTACGGGGTTGCAGGTAATGAAGAAATTTTTGGTTGGAAATTTTTGGTTGGCAACCTCCAACTCAAAGGAGATGATTTTTCCCTGTTTGACATTTTCCCATTTACTCAACAATTCTTCTTGTTGATATACAGGCACCAACTCTCGGATGTGCTTACCACGGTGGCTCTCGCTCCATGCCTCGTCCCTGTCGTTTCTGATGATGTTATTTATCGTGCCATTCTCGTTGACATCGAAAAGGGCATCAGGAAGACTCTTCACGATTGAGTTTAGATAGTTATAGAGTGTTTCCATTTCTTTGCGAATGGAAACATTGGTGGCAACTTCGTTTTCCAGCGTTTCGGCGTATTCGGAGAGTTGTTTGTTCATTTCAACCGCAGCGGTAACATCCTGCAATGTTTCTACGGCGGCGATGATATTACCCTCTTCGTCATATATCGGGGCAGCGATGAAAAAAAGATGGCGTGCCTTGCCGTTGAGATCTTGGAAAAAGTCGTTAGCCTCGTAGGCGTCGGCAATTGTTTGCGAGGAGCGCACTTTTTTCTTACTGTATAGCTTATCTATAATTTCCAATTTTTTATCGACTATCAAATCTGCAATAATGGGGCGTTGCTGTTCTTTCCCATAGAATGGTTCGTATTGACGGCGGGTGCCGATCATCTCGGTGCGCTTGTATCCCGTTAAATCTTCACAAGCCTTGTTCCAAAAGATTATCTTATGTTCTCTATCGATGACGAAGGCAGGAATGGGTGTTCCTTCCACGATCCCTTCCGCCGTTCTTTTTTCTGCCTCTAGTTGTTTTTCCCATTCTTTGGTCAAACGGATGTTTTCTAACTCTTGTTGAAGGGATAGACGATGATAGAGATTGTAGAGCACGACGACAGCGGAGAGAATGACCACGATCACTAAAAAGGCTACCCCCGCCATATTGTTGAGGAAAGCGGTCCGCGCGGCAGCGATGATAACCTTGCTGTCGGTTAAGGTGATGAGGAACGGAGCTTCGCTTTCCTCAGTGAGCCGGTAGGCTGCTGCAGTGGCAATTTTATTTTTCCCTGCTTCCCAATAATGCAGTTGGGGATAAGCTGCAAAAGGGGGATGTTTTGTTGGGGATTGTATTAAAGCTACCAAAGACTCTTTGGTAAAGTTCAGTCTTTGGTTCTCGGGAACTTGCGCCAGGATGTTTCCCTTAATGTCGGCAATGAGGATATGGGAAGAAATTGCATTTTCTTTTTCTGGATTCAGATGGGAAATTGCCTTTTTTATAGAAATTAATGCTTCCAACCGAGAACCATCTTTTAGGAATTTGTTTAGGACTAAAAAGGCATCCTCAGGGGTGCCGACGAATTTTTTATCTTTTTGGTAGGGTAGCTCGTCGCTGGTAAGCGGTAACATCCCCGATGTATAGGAAACAGTATGGTTGTTTATGAGTGCTATGCTCGTTACGAAGCGAGCATTTTTTTTATAGAAGGCGCCAATAGCTTTTTCTCTTGCTTGTCGATTGGCGGGTAGATTTGCTGCAAGTACCTCAAAACTTTCCTTGCTTTTTTCTAAAAAACTAGCCGTGTTCAGCGCTAAGGAACGGCAAAATTTGTTTTGCTGTTCAGAAAAAATTTGGATGATTTTTTGTTCTCGGGCATGATTGATAGTTATGGTTAGAAATATTACCATAACTATGGCGGCAAAAGCGGCACAAATGGTGGTGATGATCTCTTTGGAACAGAGTATGCGCAGAATAGTATGGGTTTTTCCCAAAGCCCATTTCGCTTCATGCGCGCTCATTTTTTTTGTTTTCTCCGGTAGTAAATGGCGATTAAGATATAGACTGCAACAGCGGTGCCTACAGAAACTATTAAGTTGATCAATCCATTTTCTATTTCCAGCACATTCTGACAAAGAAGCCAGACCAGTAGATAGGTAACAGCAGTTATTAATTCCTGCATAAAAGCCTTGTTTCCCGCTTTCTTTAGAGCATTAGCAGTAATGCCTAACGATTTGGGTAGAAATTTTCAATCTAAATATCCATATGACGCGGGAAGGCGGCGGCATCTGCTTGTTCGATCGAGGGAAGCATATTTTTCTAACAAACGGCAAGATGAGGGGGGATGCCGTTGCAATAATCGTTAAATTCTTCATATTTTTCTTAAAGAGATGTTAATTGCGAGGGAGGATAATC
>Ga0172371_10007788_pt1 | contig 15141 bp, 18 predicted proteins | sample Lak12m_FD_114543 | JGI IMG/M metagenome (GOLD analysis project Ga0172371, IMG submission 114543) | Freshwater microbial communities from Kabuno Bay, South-Kivu, Congo - kab_022012_12m | ecosystem: Environmental > Aquatic > Freshwater > Lake | place: Democratic Republic of the Congo: South-Kivu... | reverse complement strand
TTGTTAATTGCTTCACTTTTAACGGCTGGCTCAAGAACGGCTATGTCGTCAAAAAAGACGAGAAAGCTATCCGGTCTTTCATTATCGTTGAAAAGAAAGATAAAAAAACCGGAGCCGTTGTTGAGAGACGGCCAAAAACAATTTATTTGTTTTTTGACCTGCAAGTCGAGCCTCAACAGGCTTAAACAATTTAAGGAATCAATCCTTCGGGGTTGGTTCCTTTTTTTGTATAGACAATTTAAAGAACTATCTAACTATTAATTCTTTTTGCTTTAAGAATTCTTCTTCACTTAAAACTCCTCTATATCCCGATTTATGCTCTCGACCACAATCAGAACAAATGCTAATTGGTCGCCAATAATGTTTTTTAGGCCGTAGCTTAATGTCATAACAACTATCATAAATTCCCGTTGGTTTTATAACTAAAGCTTGCCTACATTTTGGACAAATATTTAAATTGAACTCGTGTCTCTCGTGGCATTTCTCACAAAATTTATGCTCAAGCTCTAGTTTGTATTTATTCCATTTAGTAAAAAGTAATTTTGATTTAAGAAAAAATCTAAGCTCTGATAACCAAGAGAAAAAACCATTATCTTTTGGCTCGGGTTCTTCTTTTAACATTTGCGTTCTATCAATCGAACGTTCCCGAAAAATAATAACTCCGGGAATAATTCGTAAAATACGAAAACAATCAGTCCATTCGTCTATTACTATGCGAGCGCTTTTTGCAACGAGCGTGATATTTTGGGTTGTGCCATAAATATCAACGTGGTGATGTCTGTGTTGTTGAAAAAAACGCCTAATTGCTCCGCTTTCGTTTTCCCAGTTTCTAGGGTCGAGTGGCTCGGCGATTTCATCGCAAATGACAATACAATTTCTAACATCAACAATGTCTTCTATTTCTTGATAATAATGAAGATTATTTTTTTCGCTGTCCCATTCGCCTAAAACATCAAAATTTTTCCAGTTAATCCATAAGTTAGAATAGACTTGATAACCAGCGATAAGATAAGGATAAGCGAAGGTTGCCATCATTAAAGATTTTCCGCTTCCAGGAAGCCCAGTTATTAATTTAAATTTTGAACCGTCAAGCGCCATATAATTATTCTCTTAAACCTGAGTTATTAATTAATATTTTTATTGCCATAATTGACCACAGGAAAGGATAGACTGAAAACACTAAGCCAACGATGTGCCAGAGCGTATCAGTTGGAAATATAAAATCAATTAAACTAGACCATTGTCTAATCATTCCGAAGAAGATCGTAATATTAGACCAGGGAATTAAACTATTAACCGCTTGTCCAATAGCGTAAAGAAGTCCTGATATAAAAGATGTAACTAGAACCACTTTTATAAATTGAATTATTGCATTCATATATTTATTGTCCGCCTGTCATTTTATCAATGAAGGCTTTACCATTTTTAATTGCCCATAAACCAAAGAGTCCCCATAAGGCCCATTTGATTATTGTTTTAATAGCCAGAAATAATTGATTAGTTTTTTCGGCGTTAACTGTTCCTAATGTCGAGCTAGAAGTAAAAATATCTTTGCCCCATAAAACAATAGTGGCGGTTGATGTGCCAGTTGTTGGAATTTGAGCTGTTAAATTTCCGTTTACTGGTGAGAGAAAAGCTAATTCAGACATTACTGTGGCGTTTGAACTAGCTTTCCAGGAATCATTTAAATTAGTATAGATATTAAAAGGAAAAACATTTTTTAAAATGTTTCCTGCCTTATAAATTCCATCAGTCGCTAAACTGGTAAATTTATTGCCGGCAATAATAAAACCTAATTTAAATTTGCAACCGATTACCGTTAAATTTAGAGCGGGAACACTAACGCCAAAAATTTCTGGTGGCGGGGTATTCCATTCTTCTTCGCTACAAGCCGCTTCATACATAACCGCATCATCGTAAAAGGGATTAGTCGAGCTAGCCGCTAATATATCAGCTACAGTTGGAATTTGAGTTGGTTGCCAATTTACTACAACCATATAGGGAATCGTTGTTGTTGCTTCTACATCGCCATAGACAATATGCCAATAGGGAGCTAGATGACCAATAACTTCATAATAAACATAGCCAGTTGTTGAAGCATTTCCAGTTAAAGTAAAATAACTATTACCATTTGTTTTATTGGTAAAAAATCCGGTTGTATCAATAATGGTGCTAGTAGCAATAAAGGTACTACTCGACCAATCAGCATTCATTTCTCTTATTTCTATATAATCGTAAGGTGTAAAAACATTCTCGTTATACAAATATCGAACTATGGCTGTTGATTGATTAGAAAAAGTGTAAGGGTTAGAGAAAAAGAATAAGTTAATATTGCCTGCATTAGGATTGCTAGCACATTCACCGCAATCAATAGGACAGGTGGAGCAATTTTCTATAGCTGTGTGGCAGAAAGTATCGCCGCAATAATAAGGCGATACATATTCGCCGTAATTTAAGACAATAATTCCGAGAACTGAAATATATCCAGGATTTCCATCTGACCAAGAAAAAGATTGTCCAGGCAAGTTTTGAATTTTATAAGCCGAGGAGACACCAACGCCAAAATTCCAACCTTGACCAACTGCACCGTTAGTAAGAGTGAATCCACTTGGAGGGTTTATTGATTCATTGGCTGACCAAAACCAAGAAACAACCATGGAGTTGTCGTTTGTTAAACTTACATAGCCAGAATCCTTTGAATAACCATTATTATATGGAGTCGTTACCCAGGGATTATTTTGATCAACATTGCAATAAACTTGAATTTGAGCAGCTTGGTCATTAGAACCGCTCCAATGGAAATTTAAATAATGAGTGCCTGCTTCTGGGCTTAACAAGGAAAAAACATATCCACCCATGTTGCTCTTAATCGGACCGCTTGACCAAGTATTTAGTTGTTGAGTCATTGAAGTTCCGCCGTAATCTATTGCTACGGAATCGGAATGCCAACCTTGAGTAGCTACCAAAAGCAGAGAATTATAACAATCTGTTGGCACAGTAAAAGGAATAGAGCGAACATTGCCATTCAAATTTCCTGGATTTGTGCTGTCTATGTATGTGCTAGCCCCCAAATATATGTTTTCTTGAGCGTGAGTTTTTTTACTCGTGCTGACAAAAGAAAAGAAAACTATAAATATGAAAGCTGTAATTTTTAGTAATTTATTTTTCATCTTTTTGGTTTGTTATTTCTCGCCAATTCTTGTAGATTTCATCCATTTTGAGCCGGTCGTGATAAAGCCTCGGCTCGGTAAAAGATTTATAGAATTGATAATTTAGATAAACGAGAATAACTATTAGAATCACGAGTAAAATATTGGTAAGCATAAAATTAATTTAAGAAGGGAGTTTACGCCCCGCCGGTTAAGGCGGGGCGACAAACTACTTGATGGTGCCCCTGATTTTCTTTACGCCCCACATAATACCCTTGATAATCAAAGTTAACGTGATGACGGCGCCGAACACTCCTAGGATATAAGGGATAAACGCATAAGCGTTATCCTTTAATAAACTGGTGGTGCTAGCTAAAGAATTAGTCAGGTCTGGATCGGCGGCCGCATGAGCGAAATTAGTACTTAAACCAAGTGCGCCTAAGAATGCCATAAATCCAAGTCCAATCTTCTTAAACATATTTTTCACCCCCTTTCTAGTCTTTTATTTATTTTTGTTAATAAAGAACGGAATAAGAATAAGACCGACAAAACCTGCCCATAGGCACCATTTTAATAATTCATTAACTGCTTCAAATTCGGTCATATTATTACAAACTATCTTTTATCTTTTTTAGTCCCCAAATTATTCCAATGACGATTATCAACGGGGTATAAATTTGAACAAATTGGATGCCGTCTATCGCCATAACTTTTTGGCCACATAGATTATGATGACCGCACCTAAGGCAATTTTCAGAAAGAAAAATGGCCCGGCTAGCGGCAACGTAAAAGTGGCGGTTAGATTAACGACATTATCCGCGCTGTCCAATATTTGGTAATGGAGTAAAATTTCGTTGAAATTCATATTGATAATTTAAGGAATAATTTAAGCTATTTATCTTCGCTTGCGTCATCGGGGACGTAAACGGAAAGAAAAGCTCTTTGCCTCTGTTTATTTACAAAACAGAATGGGAAGACGTTAACTTCAAAATCCACCTTGTCTCCGATTTGGCCGTAGTCTTTATTTAATGGGACTTTGGCGGCTATCGGATAAATGCTGTTTAACGGCTCGATATAAAGCATCCGCTGTTGCCCGGGTGTACCGTCTCGGCGAGTGAATTTTTCGATTTTATCGTCTTTAATTGTTCCTTTGATATAAAACATAAACGCTTATTAAATCGTGATTTATATTATTCGCGTCTCGACCTTTAAATAACGCTCTAGCGATCGAGACTTAAAAATAAAAAAAGTCTCATATTGCTATGAGACTATTTTATGAAAGTCGTTTCCCCAAAAGTTCCGGGGTAGATTTATGGGTAATCTTAATTATTTTTTCCAGTAAATTATAGGTATTCCGGATTTATTTTTAAACATCCTCTTTTGCCTGAGTTATAGATTAAAAAATTATCCACAGCCCTTTTAGTGCCGCTAAAAATTTTTTCGTTTATAACTTCGCATGTCCTAGTATATTTTTTCCAACTATTTTTATCTTCTTTGTATTCTAAATCTTCAAATATATCTTCGGCCATTTCCGAATAGAAGAAATTATATTTTAAATTGTCTTTATTATCTTGGAAAATATATTTTAAAATTTTATGTGCATTTGTTTCTTTTTCTTGTTTGGCTATCGGAATTTTATAACCTCTTAAATATAAAATACTCTTTTTATAATCAAACCAAGTTTTATCTTCAAGGTCTGATTTTTTAAAAAACTCCTCTTGCTCAATTTTTTCTAAAATGCAATCACTTACTACCTGGAAAGCGGCCTGAAAAAGTTTAGCTGAATAAGGTCGACAAATTATTTCATCCAACTTTTTAAGAGCGAGACGGTTTTTGTCTCGCTTCATCTTACTCATAATAGAATGAACGGTATCTAAATCAGAAAAATGACGCCAAAAACGACAACCGCACCCCAGCTTAGTTTTTAAAATTGCTTCCTCATTTCCAGTTTCGGCTAGTCTCATTTCCTCGCTAGCTTCAGCCACCAGAAAATCAAATGCTTTTTTTGCTTTTTTGTTTTTAAAAATTGTCTCAACAAAGTTGAAGACAATTATTGACCTGCGAAAAACATTTTCTTCTTCAGAAAAAGAAGATGATAAATGTTTTAGCTCGGCCCTCAATTCTTTGGCTTCAGAGGGCATATACGTTATATAAAATTTTTTAATGGTCTTAATTACATTATAGCATTTGGGGTATAAATTATATTTAAACTTTTTCTAAACGATTGATAAAGATTGTGGATAAATGCGTTCCAAATTTCTGATTATTTTAATGGCGACGCCTCTCACTTCAACGTTTTTCCTGAATATCGGGTTGAAAGTCGGATTGGCTGGCTGCAGTCTAATTCGACCTTTTTCTTTATAATATCTTTTTAACGTGGCCTCGTTATCGTCGATGATCGCCACGGCGGTATCGCCGTTCTCGGCCCACTCTTGCTTTTTTATAATAGCAATATCTCCGTCAAATATGCCGTCGCCTATCATAGAATTACCTTTAATTTTTAAAGCATAAAGCTCGCCATCTTGGAAACGTCTGTCTTTGGCGATTTCTATAACATCGTCAGGAATCTCTATTGCCTCAATTGGTCGACCGGCGGTAATAGTTCCGACAATTGGTATGGCCATAAAATCAACTGATTTTTTACCAACAAGTTCAATGCTTCTAGCTACGCCTTTTGCTCTTTTAATAAGCCCTTTTTCTGTAAGATTCGAAATGTGCTTGTGAATAGTTGAGACAGTTGAAACTCCAAATTTGTCCCCAATCTCTATCAGGGAAGGGGCGTAGCCGTTTTTACTGGTATATTCACGAATAAAATCGTAGATTTGCTTTTGTTTTTTTGTTAGTGTGGACATAGTTTTAGTTGTTTGATATATTGGTATTATAAACGAAACAAAAACGAAAGGCAAATTTTAGACAAATTCGCTAAAAAAGTGTAAAATAATAACATAATTAATTTTTTTAAACTGATGAATAATAACAAACTCAATGTTATAGAGCTCTTTTCTGGTTGCGGGGGGTTCTCGTGTGGATTCAATCAAGCAAATTTTAATATATTGCTAGGAGTTGATAATGACCAACCATCTCTTAATACATTTGAGGCTAATCACAAGAAGTCTAAAGTTTTAAATTTAGATTTATCTAATCATGACGCAATTAAGAAAATTTCCGACTCCGTTAAAAATAAAAAAATAGATGTTATAATTGCCGGACCTCCTTGCCAGGGGTTCTCTTTAACAGGAACGAGGCTTAAGAATGATAAAAGAAACACATTGTTTAATGCAGTTTTCGATTTAGCAGAGAAATTAAAACCAATGGCTGTAATAATAGAGAATGTCCCAGGATTAGGTGTTCTCTATAATGGTGAAGCAAAAAAAAGAATATTAGAAAGATATGAAGAATTGGGATATGTTGTTAATAGTAAAGTATTATTTGCGCCTGATTACGGAGTTCCACAAATAAGGAAAAGGCTAGTCTTTGTTGGTTTATTAAAGAAATATGGTAGATACGAGTTTCCTAAAGAAAAATATACTAAAGACAATTACATAACCTGTGAGCAAGCTATATCTGATTTACCATCAAGGGTTAATGAACTAGGTTTAGAAATTGATAACTATATATCTAAGCCATTGTCAAAATATCAGATTAAAATGAGAAAAGGCTCAAGGAAATTATTTAATCATGTTGGCACGCAGCACACAAAAAAGGTTGTTGATGTAATATCTCTTGTACCAGAAGGAGGTAATCACAAAAGTTTACCTCAGGGGGTCGGAGAATCTAGGAAGTTTAATGAAGCTTGGACGAGATACCATAGTAAAAAACCATCGAAAACAATCGACACGGGACATAGGAATCACTTTCATTACAAACATAACAGAGTGCCGACTGTCAGAGAAAGTGCTCGATTACAAAGTTTTCCAGATACCTTTATTTTTACGGGGAGCAAAACTCAACAATATAAACAAGTCGGGAACGCAGTCCCCCCATTATTAGGTTATGAGATAGCAAATGAATTATTAAAAAAAATATGCAAAAAGGGAAAATAAATATAATAGATTTATTTGTTGGCTGTGGTGGGCTAACTGATGGGTTTGAAAAAACTCATAAATTCAGAAGTCTTGCGGCGGTAGAATGGGACAAATCTTGTTGTAATACTCTTAAAAATAGATTGTCTGAGAAGTGGGGATATAAAAATATTGATGAAGTGGTAATGTATTTTGATGTTCAAAGAACAGATGAGCTATTAAATGGTTGGGATGATAAAAAATATTTTACACACAAAGGATTAAAAAAAGTAGTTGGTCAGAATAAAATAGATGTAATTGTAGGGGGACCTCCGTGCCAGGCATATTCTATAGCAGGTCGTATTCGAGATAAAAACGGGATGAAAGATGACTATAGAAATTACCTATTTGAAAGCTACTTAAAGATAGTAAACCACTTTAAGCCCAAATTTTTTATTTTTGAAAATGTTCCTGGTATCTTTAGTGCTAGTCCTGATGGTAATTTAATAATAAACCAAATAATCGCCGCTTTTAAAAAAATAGGATACTCGGTCTCACCTAATTTACAAAAGGATGCAGTTGTTGACGCATCTGATTTTGGTGTGCCTCAAAAAAGAAAAAGAGTAATAATATTAGGCGTTCATGAGAAGGTATTTAAAGAAAAATCTAAAGATGTAATTAATGAGTTTTATCAAAAAATATTGCCATCCTATAAAGTTGCAAAGAGAATGACAGTGAGAGATGCCATATTTGATTTACCCGCTTTATATCCAAATAAAGACAATAATAAAAAAAGGTCCCACAAACAAGCTAGCGGGAAACCGGTATTAAATCATGTGTCCAGATTTCACAGCTTAAGAGATATTAAAATTTTTAAAGAATTAACAGAAGATATTAGAAGCGGCAAGATGAAATACGGGACAGTCGAAGCTCTAAAAGATTTGTATTATAAAACTACTGGCAAAAAATCAAATATCCATAAATATAATGTGCTTAGAGAAGATAAACCAAGTAATACAATCCCCGCGCATTTGTATAAAGATGGTCTCAGACATATACATCCGGACCCAAAACAAGCCCGCTCAATAACAGTGAGGGAGGCTGCGAGGCTTCAAAGCTTTGATGATGATTTTGAATTTTTGGGAAGCATGGGCGACCAATACAAGATGATCGGCAATGCCGTTCCGCCAAAACTGGCCAACGCCATTGCCGAATCTCTAGCTAAAATCATTTATAAATATTCTATATGAAAGAGTATTATTTAAAAAAATTAAGCGGACAAGAACTTGGATATAGGAGCGGCATCCCTGGCGGGGGAGGAAGATATATTTATATATCAAAAGATTGTTTAGAGTTTTTTCCTCCACTATCGGAGACAACTCTTAATGATTCTATTTTAATTCCAATAATACCACCTTTTTCGAAAGAAAAAGTTTATAGTAAATTTGTATATCATAATGATAAAAAAATATTAGAGAACGGAACTAGAGATGAGTATAGAATATATTTTAATAGAAGCACTGACCCAGACAGAAGCTATTATCAGATAAATGATATTTTAGTATTCGAAAAACATGAAGAAAATATAGATGGTGATATTTTGCCAACATACGTGTTAAATAGATTTAATGAAGCTAGTCCTCTTTATGAACAACTTGATAATATTATTTCAGAATCTAAAATCCGCGGTGGACACGCTATATATAATGGGGATTTCGGGTTTGAAGATAAGATAAACGAAGGGCCCGAGAAATTAAATGTTATTATTCCTGAAGAAATTAAAAAAGAAGTTAATGAAAAAATGTCATCTGGAGAAGCAGAAATGGGCGCCCATTTATTTAATTCAATAAGTTTTAGAGATTTTGTATTAAACAGTTACGGCTATAAATGCGCTATAACTAAAAAATCAATAGTCTGGAAAAATCTAAATAACCTAGAGGCTGCACATATTCGTCCAAAAGCGCATAGTGGGACATTTCTGCCTTGTAATGGCATAGCATTATCTCGTGATATGCATTGGGCGTTTGATAAGGGGTTTATTTCAATTGATGATAATTATAAAATTATGGTTCATAAAGATATAACAAGTCAATTGTTAAAAGAGCTAGAGGGGCAACAAATATCACTGCCAAGTGAAGAATTTTTTAAGCCCAATAAAGAATATTTACGGTATCATAGAGAAAAGGTTTTTGGCTTATTTCTATATTCCGGTTCAATAAGAGCGGTTTAAAATAAAATATATGAAAAAAAAGACGATAAAAGAAATGGAATATGAATTTCAATTTGAAGAGATGGCAACAGAATTGCCACCAAAAGAGGTTTTCACATTCAATGAATTAAGGTCGTGTTCAGATCTTTTTCGTATGCATCAGAAAAAGATATTAGAAATTAAGCCAGTATATCAGAGAGATATTGTATGGGGGAATGCCGATAGAACAAGATTTGTGGATTCCTTATTGAAAAGACTGCCAATACCATCACTTTGTTTTAGCCAGGATTCTAATACAAATAAAATGCAGGTAATAGATGGCTTACAAAGAATAGACACAATATGTAGGCTTTTTGATGATAAACAATGGAGACTTTCGGCCATTGACGATGTTGATAAACGAATTAGCGGAAAGACGGTCGAAAATATAAATCTTAATAATCCTGAGATAATAAGTGATATAGAAAATTTTGCCTTATCGGTGACTTTATTACGTTGTGATTATACAAAAAGTAATCATATTGAATATGTTTTTACAATATTCAAAAGACTAAACACCGGAGGACTAAAGTTAACAAATCAAGAAATTAGAAATGCTATATTTAGCGGACCATTTAATGATTTATTAAAAGAATGCAATGAACTTAGTGATTGGAAATTATTATTAGAAAGAACAACTGGCCAAAAAAACAAAGATGATAGATTTAAAAGCATTGAAACTATTTTGAAGTTTTTCGCCTTTTATGATAGAGCATCAAAATATAAAACAGGATTATTGAGCTATTTAAATGATTATATGAAAGATAATCGCTATTTGGAGCAAGAAAAAATAAAAAATAAAAAAAATATTTTTAATAGAAGCGTTATTCTCGCTATTAATAATATCTTTGATAAAAAGCCGCCAAGCAGATTAAATGGAGCAACGTTTGAAGCAATTTTTCATGGTATTGCAAAAAACATTGACGTTCTTGAAAAAGTTGCAAAAACATCTAACAAGGCGGAAATAATTAAAAGATATAAAAAAATAATTAATAATCCTATTCTTAGCACGGAAAACTTGAGTGAGGGGTTATATCAAAGACAAAAAGTTTTAGATAGATTTTCTTTAGCGGAGGAGATATTCTCTAAAAAGAGTTAGGTATGATAAAAAAGATTGCACTTATAAATCAATTGAAAAAATTGGATAAACTTTATAAAGAAGCTTTACTATCTAGTGATATTAATCTCCCTAAGTATTATTCTCGTTTGGCTGTTTTAGAGTTGGGTAGTTGGACCGAGGAATGCATGAAAGAAATAGTTAGATGCTATCCCAGAAAAAAAAGAATAAAGGAAACTTCTAGCTTGGATTATATAAAAACAGTTGTAGATGGAAATTTTGGTTTTGATTATAACAAAAACTTTAGAAAGATGATTAAAAAGGTTTCAGGCATTGTTGTTCTTGAGCAAGTCGAACGAAACATGAACCAATCTCTAAAACAAGGTTTAGAATCAACACTTACTGTTTTATATCCTGAGAGAAATAATCATGCTCACAAACCATTGCTTGCAACACCAAATTTTACTACGCCATCAGTTTGCTTAGCACTATTTAAAGATATTGCTAATGGATTAAATGAATATGAGAAACATTTTAAAAAGATTTGATTTTTATGAATGATATATTATTTTCAAAAAACTTAATAAAAGGAAAAATTGCTCAAATTATTTTTGAACAAATGTTTAGAGAACAGGGAGAATATACAGTTATTCCATTTGGATATGAGAACATTCTTCCAGAAATTTTTCCTCAACGTAATAATTTTGAAGGAGCCCAAAGAGCAATCGATAACATTAGGAATGCTCCAGATTACACCTTAATATCGGTTAAGAAAGAAAAAGTATATTTAGTTGAGGTTAAATACAGAAAAGAATTAAACATTGAAGAAATAAAGAAAATTGCCGAAAAACAGATTCAGAGATGGAATCCTTCTTGTATATTTGTAGCGACTCAAAATGGCTTTTATTTTGATCTTTGTTCTTCTATTTTAAGAAAAAATAGCATTCAAAGACTTGGCGAGTCTTTAATCGCCAAAGAAATACAAAATAAATATCTTATTTTACTTAATGATTTTGAGCAATAATTATAATTAAATCATACAGCAAGCGTATAATATGAAAAGAATATTTATTTTACTTATTGCCACCGTAATGTTAACTGGTTGCTCGAATAATAATCAGCAACTATTTTCTGAAATTGATAAAAATGAGCCAATTGATTCTGTATCGAATAGTAATTTAGATAAGACTGTGCCATTAGATAGTCAAGTGGTGAGTGACGGCGAAATGGTTATTTCAAATAATAATAAACTTGGAGTTTTCTTGGTTGAGGGTATCTCCGTGATTGAAGAATTTACTGAAAATAAATTACAATATAACCAAATTTGGCTATATAATTTTGATTCGCAAGAAAAAGAAGTGTTAGTAAAAAGCGAAAAAATTGCTAATTTGAATGTTATAAACAAAGATGATTTTCCATTTGATGAAATTTATAATTTACAAATCGGTGATTTTTCTAATGATAATAAATATTTATATTTTTTTTCTGGAGCATGGACTACTTCGGCTGCAATCTTTTCAATTAATTTAGATACAAAGGAAATTAAATTTATATCAGCTGGCAATTATTTAGAAGTGATAAAAGATGGAGAATATAAAGATTATTTAATATTAAATCAGCATAGATATTATCCAGGTGGAGGGTCATACGATAATTATTACATAATTAATCCTAGTGATGGCGAGGAAATTAAAGATTTGGGCGATAAACTATAAAAATTAGAATTATTAATTATAAAGTAATCTATATAATTTATGGACACTGAGAAACAAAATAAAAAAACAATTGCCTACCTTAATTCAAAATGGTGGTACAGACTTTTGAAGGTTGTTTTTGTGGCCTTCTTTTTATTGGTTGCGGCAGTAGTCATCACGGTAATATTTGAGGAAAAATCCCCTGAACAAGTTTTTGATAATCAGTCATCTTATGTTTTATGTAATGACGGCAGAAAACTGGGGTTGGACGAAAACAACGTCATCATGACAAGTGCTTATATGTACAGTTTTCAAGAAGATATTTTTAAACGAGCCTGTGCTTACAATTCAAATTCTCAATTCGATTTTGAAGCGGGATTGTCAGATGAAGAAATTGCGGATTTAGAGGCTCAACAATATAATTCAGTAGATGAATATGCCTTAAGCTTAGGGGCAACAATAACTAACCACAATGATATTAATTTTGTATTAATTCCTTCATATATAACTGAAGGCGGTTATCTACAAGTATTTATATATAGTATATTAGCATTAATATGTGTTTATCTTGGTTTTGAAATTATTAGAAGAATTTTTTATTATGTATTGCTTGGTACGTTTGTCCCTTCGAAAAATTAATTTATTTATTGTTAGCCATTTTATTCCGAAAAAGTTCGAATAGCGTCCCTAACACCCCGCAGAACGGGACGAAGTGAGTCTAAAAGCTCACTTTGTCTTTTATTTATAGGGATTTTCGCCAGTTCCAACTTTACTATTTTGTCGTTAAGGAGTGTTTGCGATTTTTGTATCGGTATCAGCCATTTATAAGCTAACATTTCAAGTTTTTTATATTCCAAAGTCCAGTTCGAGCCAAAGTTTCAAATTATATTGACTTTTGCTTAAAAATCGTATATAGTATTAATATGCTTGTGGGGCGTCAGCCCTATTCGGCTAAAATCATAAGCCGAAGGCAGGCATAATAAAAAAGACTTCAGAAATGAAGCCTTTTTTACTATGTAAGCTATACTTAGTCTTCTTCGGGACAGCCTTTCATCGTGGTAAAAAATCTGGCGTCTCGGTATTTGTTAGTGGACCAGGCGGGGATTACACTCCAAAAGTGCAGAGATCCATTGTCACCTATTTTCCTGACAATGACTTTTATTTTTCTTTTATCAATGATGGCGATTATGCCCCAATATTTGACGGACTTATTTTCCCGTATTTTTTTCTTATATTTTTTAACAATAAATTCTCTCGAAATTTCCTCGTATTCTTGATGAGTAGTAGATATTTCTATAAGTCTTTTTGCTAGAGGCAGTAGTTTGAATCGTAGTATTTGTGAAGGCCTTTCTCTTTCTGATCTAGCATTTTTAAAGATTATGTGGTTAAAACCTTCAGCCGGAAAAGTAATTTTTGCTTGCAAAACAGGCGAAAAGACGGAATTAATATTATTATATAATTCCTGGGCCGATTCTTTTAAATTTTGGTAGTTGGCTAAATTTTCCATGTTACTTAGTATAACATCACTAAAAAATTTTGAAAATATACTAAAATAACCCATAATTAGTATAAGTAATAAAATAACCATATATGATAGAAAATAGCATTGTTTACCGAGATTTCAAAGGAAAATATGAGTACTTGCCACTTTCAAAAGCCGAGGGTTCTTTGATTTGGGATAGAGACAGAAAGAGATATATTGATTTTTCTTCGGCTTGGAATGTCACTAATTTGGGTTGGAATAATCCTGAGGTAAGTAGCGCGATAATTGAACAGGCCAAGAAAAATGTACAAGGTCTTCTTTGGGGTTCTGATCCAATTCAGGAAGAATATGCTAAAGCATTAACCGAAGCGTTACCAAAAGAACTAGATGCTTGTATTAAAGAAACTAGCGGCACCGAATCTGTCGAAGTAGCCATTAAAGTCGCTCGCGTCTATACGAGTAGAAGTAAGGTTATTGGTTTCAACGCTCAATATCACGGACAGCTGTTTGCTGCTCTAGCTATCGGCTATCCAAAAAATTCACATCCTAAGCTAGAGCCTTTGGTCCCAGACATTTCATCTGTTGCCTTTCCTCATAATAAAATCAGCGAGGATGATTGGAAAAAATTTCTGTTAGATTTTGAAAAAATACTTTCTAAAAAAGATATTGCCGCTGTTATTACGGAGCCGGGAATTATCACGGGTTGGGGTTCGACATTGATTGCTTATCCAGGTTTTTTAATAAAACTTCGAGAATTAACTTTAAAATATGAAACACTGCTTATTGTTGATGAAGTTGGAACGGGATTCTCTAGAACCGGAAAACTTTTTGGAATACAGCATGAAAATGTTGTTCCTGATATGATGGCTTTGGCTAAGGGGATATCTAATGGTGCGTCTGCTATCGGAGCAGTCGTTGGAAAATCAGAAATATTTGAGAAAGCATTTTCAGAATCAATTTTAGTATCAACTTTTGGCTGGACTCCGATTGCTTGTGCCGCGTCCTTAAAAGTTTTACAAATTCATCTACGAGATAAAACCTGGGAAATGGCAGAGAAGAAGGGAAATTATATAAAAGAAAAATTAAGAGCTCATCTTGGAGAGATTTTGGTTGATGTGCGAGGAATGGGCTTAGAAATTGGCGCTCAATTTAAAGACGCTGAGACGTGTTCAAGAATACAGAAAGCCTGTTTTGCCGATGGGCTTCATGTGGTTGTGGGTAGCGGAAACAACATGCAAATCATGCCACCCCTTACTATTTCGCCAGAACTTTTAGATGAAGGGTTAAATATTTTAATAAGAAATTTAAAATAGTAAATTTATTTAAATTTATTGGCATTTTGTCTCATTTCAGTTCGGATAACGTCCCTAACACTCCGCCTTTGTACTTAAATTCTATTCCAAAGCTTAATTAATTTGGCAAATTGTTTTGCCGCCAAACACTTCTTTCGGGGTTAAATAACCATGTCTTTTTCTTGGGCGAGTATTGATGAGGCCGCAGGCCTCGTCG
>Ga0172371_10007787_pt1 | contig 15141 bp, 9 predicted proteins | sample Lak12m_FD_114543 | JGI IMG/M metagenome (GOLD analysis project Ga0172371, IMG submission 114543) | Freshwater microbial communities from Kabuno Bay, South-Kivu, Congo - kab_022012_12m | ecosystem: Environmental > Aquatic > Freshwater > Lake | place: Democratic Republic of the Congo: South-Kivu... | reverse complement strand
GCCCGGTCGAGTTGCGCGAGGTGATTGAGCAGGTGATCAAGTCAAAGGAAGCGCACCGGGCGTCGATAGACATGGAACCCGGAGCCAGCCTTCGCGCCTTTGCTCACGACGACAGGATCGAGCGCGTGCTTGGCCACATTGTTCAAAACGCGATAGAGGCGACGCAGGAAGGCGGTGGGCGGGTTCGATTGCGCGCGTTTGCGGAAGGCAGGTATGCGGTGATCGAGATTGCCGACAATGGGGCCGGCATGAGCGAGGAATTCGTGCGCGAGCGGCTGTTTCGGCCGTACCAGACGACCAAATCTCAGGGGATGGGTATCGGGATGTATGAAAGCTATCAGTACATCAACGGAATCGGCGGACGCATCACGGTGGATAGTTCACCCGGCGGCGGCACCCGATTCCAGGTGTTATTGCCGCTGGCGGACACGGTGTCTCGCTCCGGCGAATCGCAGCCGCGTGCAGCATGAGCGACACGAAGCGCAAGCCGCTGCTCATCGTCGAGGATGATCTCGCTCTGCAAAAACAAATGCGCTGGGCGTTCGATCGCAACGAAACCGTTGTGGCGGGCGATCCGGAGGGCGCCATTGCGCAAATGCGCCGTTACGAGCCTGCGGTGGTCACGATGGATCTGGGATTGCCGCCGCATCCGGACGATGCGACGGAAGGCTTTGCTTTGTTGCCGCAAATTCTCACTTTTGCGCCCTATACGAAAGTTATCGTCCTGACCGGGCAGAATGACCACGCGAACGCCCTCAAGGCCATCAGCCTCGGCGCCTATGACTTTTACGCAAAACCCTTTGACCCGGAAATGCTCGGTCTCACCATCGAGCGCGCCTATTGTCTGTACGAATTACAGGAGGAGAATCGCCGCCTGCAGATGGGCGCGCAGCCGACCGCGCTCGCCGGCATCATCACCCACGATGCCGAAATGCTGCGCATCTGCCGCACGGCAGAAAAAGTTGCTCCGACTACCGCGACGATCCTGTTGCTTGGCGAATCCGGTACCGGAAAGGAAATATTCGCACGCGCATTGCATGATCTTTCAGCAAGGCGAAAAGAGCGCTTTGTCGCCATCAACTGCGCGGCGATACCCGAATCGCTGCTCGAGAGCGAACTATTCGGCTACGAGAAGGGCGCCTTTACCGGGGCGGCAAAACAGACCATTGGAAAGGTCGAGACGGCGCACAAGGGGACGCTGTTCCTGGACGAGATCGGCGATCTGCCGCACGCGCTCCAGGCGAAGCTGTTGCGCTTTTTGCAGGAACGGGTGATCGAACGCGTCGGGGGGCGGGAGGAAATTCCCGTCGACGTGCGCATTGTCTGTGCCACCCACCAGAATCTGAAAGAAATGATCACGCAAGGCAAATTCCGCGAGGACCTTTACTTCCGCCTGGCCGAAATCGCGCTTGAAATCCCGCCGCTTCGAATGAGGCCGGGCGATGCGAGTCTGCTCGCGCACGCCTTCGTGCGCCGATTTGCAGATGAGCAGCGGCGTGGTTCGATGACCCTGCTGCCTGATGCGGTCGACGCAATCGAGGGGCATCCCTGGCCGGGCAACGTGCGCGAGCTGGAAAACTGTATCAAGCGAGCCGTGATCATGGCCGACGGCGCCGTCATCAGCGCCGCGGACGTCGGTCTGCGGGTCGAAACAAAGGACAGCCTGCTGAATCTGCGGCAGGTGCGCGAGGAAGCCGAAAGACAGGCCGTAACGCGCGCGCTGGGACGGGTAAACGGCAATTTGACCAAGGCGGCCGAACTTCTCGGCATCAGCCGGCCGACGTTGTATGAACTGCTCGATCGCTTTGGCCTGCGTTGAACACGGATGCAACATGCTGAGATTTCCGTCATGAACCCGCGGCCGCGACCCCCCGGGCATGAAATGGTCAATGCGCTGAGCGTTGACGTGGAGGATTATTTTCAGGTGTCCGCGATGGCGCCGTATGTCGCACGCTCGGACTGGGACGCCATTCCATGCCGGGCCGGCCGCAACGTGGATCGGATCCTCGCGCTGTTCGAGCAACACCATGCCCGCGCAACTTTCTTCGTGCTCGGCTGGATCGCCGAGCGCTACCCCGAAGTGGTGCGGCGCATAGTCGCGTCGGGTCATGAACTCGCCAGTCACGGCTACGCGCACCTGCGCGCCACGGACCAGACGCCGGAGGAGTTTCTGACCGACATTGTCCGCGCCAGGAAAATCCTCGAGGACATTGCCGGCGTGGACGTGCGCGGATATCGCGCGCCGAGCTTTTCCATCGGCAGCGCCAATCCGTGGGCGTTCGACTGTATCGCCAAGGCAGGATATCGATACAGCTCCAGTGTCTATCCGGTAAAGCACGACCACTACGGGAGTCCGGACGCACCGCGCTTTCCGTATCGCTCTCGCGACGGCCTGGTGGAAATCCCGATCACGACCGCGCGGGTTTGGGGGCGCAACCTCCCGGCGGGCGGGGGCGGATATTTCCGGCTTGCCCCTTACGCCTTGTCGCGCTGGGCGATTCGAACCCTCAACGAGCGGGAAGGGCGGCCGGCGATGTTCTATTTCCATCCATGGGAGATCGATCCGGAACAACCCCGGATCCGCCAGGCCGGCCTGAAGACGCGCTTTCGCCACTACCTGAACCTCGGGCGCATGGAATCGCGCCTCAGGCGACTAACATCGGAGTTTCGCTGGGATCGCATCGACCATGCGTTCCAATCCGAGCTGGCTTGATTCATCGCCACCCGAGCTCGCCGCGCGCAGCCCTACACAACATCTATCGTTCCTGCTGTCAGCAAAGGATTCCAGATGAACGTCTTCAGAATACGCAACACTGGCGCCAGCGTAGGGGCGCTGGTGTTGATCGCCTCTCTACTGAGCGCCTGCAGCCAGAACAAGCCTGAGGATCTGGTCAAATCGGCTCGGGAATTCATCGCGAAGAAGGATTACAGGGCGGCCTCGATTCAACTGAAGAACGCCCTGCAGACGCGGGAAGACGGCGAGATCCTTTATCTTCTGGCGGTCTCCCTGATTGAGCTCGGCGAATATCCTTTTGCCGAGCTGCATCTTCGTCGCGCGCTCGAACAGCACTACGCTCCCGATGATGTCTATCCCGCGCTGGCAAAGACGATGCTGGGCCTTGCCGATTTCAAGAAGCTGGTGGGCGAACTCGGGAATGTGAGCGTGAAAAATCCCGCGGTGCAGGCGTCGATCAAGGCCGCGGTGGGCGAAGCCTATCTCGCTCTGGGACAACCGAAAGAGGCACGCGAAGCGTTCGCGGCCGCGCTCGCGAGCGCGCCCGGTGATCCCCGGGCGCGTGTCGGTGAAGCGCGGATCGCAGCGGGAGCGGGCGACATGACTGGTGCGGCGAAAGTCGTGGACGAGGTACTGTCCAAATCGCCTGGCTTGCCTCAGGCGCTCGCGCTCAAAGCCGACTTGCTGTTAGCAGGAGGAAAGCCTGAAGAGGCGGCAGGCGTTTTGTCGGAACTCGTCAAGGTCGCGCCTTTCGACGGACAGGCGCACTTCGCGCTGGTGTCGCTGCTGATCGCAGGCGAAAAATTCGACCAGGCCGCGACGGGAATCGAGGCGATGAAAAAAGCCCTGCCCCGGGACGTGCGGCGCTCATACCTGGCGGCGGTGCTCGCTTTCCGCAAGGGCGAACACGGAAAGGCGCGGGATTCCATATCGCAGTTGCTCAATGTGATACCCGACCATGGCCCCTCGCTGCTCCTCGCGGGCGCGGTCGAATACCAGCTCGGCGCGCTGTCAACGGCCGAAGACTATCTGCGCAAAGTGCTCGCGCGCTATCCGAACAGCCTCTATGCGCGCAACCTGCTGGTCGCAACCTACTTGCGCAAGGGCCAGCCGGGAAAGGCCGAGGAGGCGCTGGCGCCGGCGCTGAAACTCGCACCCAAGGACGCCACAGTTCTGCGCGCCGCGGGCGAGGTGGCGTTCGCCAACAACCGGATTGGCGAGGCGGCCAAGTACTATGAACAGGCGCTGGCCCTGGAAAAGGACAGCACGGTTTTGCGCACCCGGCTGGCCCAGATCCGGCTGGCGAGTGGTGAGACCGGCCGCGCCATCGAGGATCTCCAGATGGCGTCGGGACTCGACCAGAATCGGTATCAGGCGGATCTTTCGCTCATTAGCGCCCACCTGCGTCAAAAGGAGTACGACAAAGCGCTCGCCGCGGTTGCCATCCTCGAGAAAAAACAGCCGGCCAACCCGCTTACTTATAACGTCAAGGGCGCGGTGTACGCCGCCAAAGAGGATATGAAAAGCGCACGGACCAACTTCGAAAAATCGCTGTCGCTGCAGTTCAATTACCTGCCCGCCGCGACCAATCTCGCGAGGCTCGACCTCGCCGACAAGGAGCCCGAGGCGGCGAGGAATCGTCTTCAGGCGATCCTGAGCAAGGAACCGAACAACGAAGGCGCGCTACTGTCGCTGGCGCAGATCCTGATCTCGATCCGCGCACCTCTCAAAGAAATCACGGCAACCCTCGAGCGGGCCATTCGGGCCGCTCCGTCCTCGGTGCCGCCGCGCATCGCGCTGATCAACTTCCTCGCCCAGAGCCGCGACCCGAAAGCGGCGCTCACCGCGGCGCAGGAGGCGAGTGCCACGATGCCCAAGGAGCCGAGGATCCTCGAAGCGCTCGGCCTGGCACAATTGGCGAATGGACTGGCCAATGATGCGATTGAAACCTTCAACAGACTCGCGGCCGCACTGCCGGACTCGCCGCTGCCGCTGATGCGGCTGGCGTCGGCCCAGGCGGCCGCGAAACAGATTGAAGCTCCGATCCAGGCCTTGCAGAAGGCCCTGGTAATGAAGCCTGACCTTCTGGAGGCACAACGCGAGATCATTGTCGCGCAACTCGCGGCCGGGCGGCCGGAAGAGGCGCTCAAGGAAGCGAAATCGGTGCAGAAGGCGCGGCCGAAGGAGGCTATCGGGTTCGCCCTCGAAGGTGACGTGCTGGCGAAGCAGAAGAGGCTCGCCGAGGCAGCAGGGGCCTATGCCGAAGGGATCAAGCGCCAGCCGGTTCCCGCGCTGGTCGTGGCGCAACTCCAGCTATTGCAGGCGGCGGGCAAGTCGGCCGAGGCCGACGCCGTGGCGGCAAAGTGGCTCAAGGAGCATCCGAACGATCCGGTGGTGCGTTTCCATTTGGCGAATACAGCGGTGCAGAACAAGGACTACCAGGCCGCGGCGGAGCGCTACCGGGCAGTCCTCGCGCAACAGCCTGAAAATGCAGCGATTCTCAACAATCTTGCCTGGGTGTTGAGCGAGATGAAAGATCCGGCGGCACTTGGTTTCGCGGAGAAAGCGTACGCAAAAGCGCCGGCCGATCCGCAGGTCCAGGATACCTACGGTTGGTTGCTCGTCGACAAAGGCGACACCAAGCGGGGAATCGAGGTTTTGACTCAGGCGCTTGCGGCTGCGCCCAAGGCGGTCGACGTGCGGATGCATCTCGCAAAGGCGCTGCTAAAGGCCGGTGACAAAGCGGGCGCCAAAAGGGAGTTCGAGGCGGTGGTGCAGCAGGGTGGAAAAACGGCCTTGGGAGCTGAGGCGGCTCAGTTGCTGCAAGGACTCTAAGCAGGCGCTGAGCCGGGTGTCGCATTGGTAAGCGCTTGTTAAATAGCGATTTACTGCCTGTTCTCTTTACCTTGGTCATCCCCTGGGTGCGCCAGGATTTTGCCTTGGCCGGCAATCCGTGTTGTAGCCTCAAGCGGCCAGATTGTCGGACAATTTTACACTCATTCTAATCTCGGAAATAGTAGTGTAACATATTGTTTTTTAATAGTAATTGCTCAATATCGCTTAGCGTATATAGACCCACTTTTCCGAATACGTGCAAACTGGAGCCAAGAATTCTTACAGTTGCCCTATTAGGATTAACACGACGGCCAAGTGGCCTATATAACAGATTGTTTTATATTGATATATATAACCTGGCCCGGCTATTGCTTTATGTTGGGCGTGGAGATGGTCTCCCAAACAGTTCGGTCAATACTACGAGTTAAGGAGTAAATCATGAACATCAAAAAACTAGCTGGCATCACCCTCGCGTGCGGCGCCATTGCGTTGAGCGCAGCGCCCGCCCAGGCAGGGTTGAAGCTTAGTCTGACGGATGGCACCAATTCCGTATCGATAACGGACGGGGGCGCGGGTGACTCGAACGCTGCTTCGAATGTTGTTACGTGGATTGGCGCGGTGGGATCTTGGACGATCAACGTGTCAACGGCCCTCAGCTTTGCGCCGAGCGGCGAAACGGGACTCCACTTGAATTCGGTGGATATGTCTACCGGGGCGGGGTCTCTCTGGATCACCTTGGAGACAGACGCCGCCGATTTCACCACTCCAATCGGCCCTTACAGTTTGGCTACATGGACTGGGGGCACGACGAACGGTAACGTTAGTGTAGATTCTTATCTGAACGGTGGTTGGGTGAATGGCGTGGGGCCGCTGGCTGGCCCGGCGTTCTCCGGTGGCGCGCATACTGGCGTGACTACAAGCGGTGCGTTTGACCTTGCACAGACCGTCAAGATCACTCACGGGGACGGCGTGAAGACATCCAGCTTCGATTCCACTGTTTCCGTTCCCGAGCCGGCAATTCTGGGGCTCTTGGGACTGGGACTGCTTGGGTTCGGCTTTGCCCGGCGCCGTCTCGCCGCCTAAGACCTGAAACCAGGGACAAGCAGCAACGTACCTCTGACGCTTATCAGGTATTGACCGACCTGAAAGCCCCCGCCAAATCGGCGGGGGCTTTTTATTTTCGCAGATCTGCTTTGATATCTTGTGACCGATATCATTGAGCCACACAGACAGTGTTCGCTCAGCTGGGGCGCCTCTTGGTCGCGGGCACTTTCGTTTGCGCATCTGCCAAAAATATCACCTGAACCAGTTTGCATCCGGGCGCTAGGCCGGGCGCGGCGTGCCCGCTTGCTTGCCTTCGATTCCAGACGACGTCCCCTCGTTGCTCCGCCATTGCCAATATGCCTATAATGGCCGCCGGCGGCCACTTCATTCACTACAATAAGACGAGAATCACGATGGCAAGACTCACGGTGAGGCCCGCTATGTCCGCGCAAAGCGGAACCAACGGTCTTTCCCTTTCCGGGGTTGATGCATGACGGGTAGGCCGCTGTTGCTTGGACCGCTGTCGATCGCCGCGATCCTCTGCATTGTCGCTAGCGCCTACTGGCAGACGTTCTTCAATATGGCGGTGCTGCGTGGGACCGATGGCCAAGCCCTCATCTTTCCAGCATTCTTCTGGATCGTATGGGAACTGCGCTCCGAGCTTTCAACTTTGCCGATCCGCGGTTCCTGGCTAGGACTCGCGGGTTTGGCTGGAGCAGGGCTCGCCTGGCTGGTCGGGGAAATGATCTTTATGCGGGTGCTGACCGACTTCGCATTGATCGCGATGATCTGGATGGCGATACTGTCTGTGCTCGGATACCGCTGGTTGTCGACCCTGATTTTCCCGCTTTCCTTCCTCCTGTTCGCGATACCAATTTGGGATCCGCTTGTACCAACGCTGGTGAACTGGACCGCGAAATTCACCTTCCTGGCTCTCCAGGCGTCAGGGATTCCTGTCTATCGCGAAGGCGCCTATTTCGTGGTGCCGAGCGGGAACTGGTCGATCGCCGACGCATGCAGCGGTATCAGATATTTGAGTACCTGTCTGATGCTGGGCGTCCTGTATGCATGGACGATGTATGGGTCGTTGCGGAAACGGGCTATTTTTATGGCCGGCGTGATCGTCATCGGCGTAGTCGGAAACTGGGTCCGCGCCTACCTGACCATAGCGATTGCGCACCTCAGCGACAACCGCTTCCTGCGGGACGACCATGGCACATTCGGCTGGATCCTGTTTGCGGTATTGCTGTTCGGGTACTGTTGGCTCGGATGGACTTTCCGTGACAAAGAGACTGTGGAAACCGATGCTGATCAAACCGCACGCGGGGCCGGCCAGCATCCGCTTCGATTCGAAGCCCAATCGTCCGGGCTCCGGACTCTCGCCGCTTGCGCTGGCATGCTGATGGTGCTGGTCGCCTGGCCTCTCGCAAAAACTGCGACCGCACCCAATCAGCAATTCCGGGCAGCCGAAGTGGTAGATATTGCACCGCAGGGTGGGTGGTCTCGTGTCGACCGGTCTTCGGTAGAATGGACGCCGGAGCTCCAGAATCCTTCGCGAGTCCGCGTCCAAAGCTTTAGAAAAGGTGGTCTCCATGTCGATGTTTTCATCGGCATGTTTCAGAACCAGACCTGGACGTCGAAACTGGTCACTTCCGTCAATCAATTTGCCGATTCCGATAATCCCGCCTGGAGCCAGATAAATCGGGGTCGTGCGGTCACCGAATTCGCCGGGGGTCCCCTGGAGGTCAAAACAGGCGTCGTACTCGGCCGTGGCGCTCGCGTCGTCGCCTGGCAATGGTACTGGATCGACGGCGCATCGATCGGAGGTGACGTGCGGGCGAAATTTCAACAGATGCTTGTCCGCTTCCAGGGAAAAGACGATATCTCGGCCTGGATTGCGATCTTCGCGAGGGGCGATACCTCTGCCGATCTCGCAACGAAGTCGCTTGAGGAATTCATGCGCGATATGGGTGGATCGTTGGAACGGGCGCTAAGGGCAACGACGCCCCGGGGCTGATCACGACGCTACGCGCCATGGCTGCACCCAACGGCGATTCGCGCCAGGTCCCTGCGCACGAAAAAAAAGCGGCCGCAAGCGGCCGCTTCGTTAACTCCCGGTCCCGGCTGCACCGGGACGGGATTTACTGTTTTTGCCTGCGGCGTGCCGCAGCCAAACCAAGCAAGCCCATGCCCAACAGGGCCAGCGTACCGGGTTCGGGCACCGTGCTTGGGTCTGCATCAACCGCCACGATGATGGCGGTGCGTGCGATCAGTGTGCCACTGCTATCGTGGGCGGTCAGCGCGAAGGTGTATTCACCCGTTTCATTGGGGTTAAAGACATAGCCAAGCGCGCTCTCGAAACCATCGAATCCCAAGTTCCAGGAGTCTTGATAAACACCGGATACGGGCCCAGCCCCGAACGATCTGAAATCCTCGCTCAACGATGAATCGACGTCCATAAAGAGCTGGTAGGTGTTGCCCGTTGCGTTGCCGTTATCGATATAGAAGCCGAAGTTCCAACGCGCATATTGCCCGGAAATGGATGTGCTGTTGGTTTGGTCAATTCCGGCAAGCGCATAAAAATAGCCTGCGCCGTCATTTGTCACCGTCGGGTTGGCATAGCGTTGCGTCGCCGTCAGGCCCAACAACACGCCGGATTCAGAAACGCTGCTTTGTGCCACCGCATCGTTGGGAATGCCGCTACCGCCGAACGTGGCGACAGAAAGCGGACCAAAGGTGTCGTATCCAGGGGTGTCGAGGGGCCCCGCAAGCGCCGACAGGCTCAGGCAGGAAAAAGCGGCCAGCACGGCAAGCGATTTGGAGGATTTCGTTAAGTTCATGACGCTGCTCCCGAATAGTGGCGAAATACTGCGTATGCCGATGGTATAAGCAAAATTCGCGCCGTCCGCAATAATACTGCACATTAATGTTTATTTACAATACGGTACAGAAGAAGCAGCTTATCGAAGATTGCGACCGTATGGCGCAATTGTAAAATAATCCGACACTATTGCAAGAGTGGTCATCAAGACTGGTTGGGGCCCATCTGAAACTTGATTGCTGAAGGGGAATCTTCAATTCCTCAGTTGTTTCAGCAGGTTCATCGCGTCGGCTTCCCGCGAAAACCTGATACCCGCGGATTCGATGCGCTCCAATTCGGCGCGCGCCTTGGCTTTTTCCCCCGATTTCAGCAAAGCCTGCGCAAGGTGGAATCGGATTATCGGTGTCCCCGGCGCGGCCGCAACGGCCTTTTGCAATAATTCGATCCCGCGGACAAGCTTACCCTGTTCGGACAGAATCCAGCCGAGGGTATCTGCCACGTCGGCATTGTCCGGCTTGAGCTTGTACGCCCGTTCGGCGGTCTCCAGCGCGCGCGTATCCTTTGCATGCTGATAAGCCCAGGCGAGGTTGTTCAGCGCTGCGACATCGTCCGGCTGCTTGCGCAGCAGCCATTCGTATTGCTCGATCGCCTCCTTGTACCTGCCGCTGTTGAGGCTGTAGTCCGCGGCGTAACGCCGCATCCCCCCATCCTCCGGCGACTCCTTCAGCCACTGCGCGAGGCGGGATTCGGCTTCGGCCGGTTTCCCGGCGAGCACGGTCGCCCGGTGCAACTGGATCAGGATCGCGCCTTTTTTCGCCAGCCCGAAAGCGGTTTCGTAAGATTTCATCGCCAACGCGAACTTTTTCTCCGCCATCAGCACATCGCCTTCAAGCCCGAAGCCCAGCGGCGACTTCCCTGCCTGTTTCTTCAGTTGCTGCGCGATTTGCATCGCTGCCGGGTAATGTCCGGCGCGAATCTCCAACTCGGCCAGAGCGGCTTGAGCGTCCGGGTAATCCGGTTTCAATGACAGCGCCTTCCTGAGCGTGCTGGCCGCCGCTTCAGCGTCGGATGCGAACGCCTGCGCCGTGGCAAGGCGGTACAGGGCAAGCGCGGACTTGGGTTGCAATTGGACCAGCTTCCTGAAGCTCGCCAGCGCCTGGTCTTTCTCGCCCGCCATGATCTGAATGGACCCCAGTGTATCGAGGCTCTCGGGATTCTCCGGGTTGGCGGCCTGTGTACGCTGCGCCACCTCGAGCGCTTTCTTCGCTTCCCCGGACTGGGCGTAAGCGCGCGCCAGCATCAGTTGCACTTGCGCCGAGCCGGGACTTGCGCTGGCGGCGCGCTCAAGCCAACTGATCACATCCTTCGGCGTGGCGCCGATCCGCGGCGCGAGATTGGCCAGCGCAAGCAGCGCCTGGACGTTGCTCTTGTCTTTCTCGAGGATCGCCTCCAGCCGTCCGCGCGCCGCCTGGGGATTTTTTTCCTGCAGATCGAGTTGCGCAAGGTTGACCGCCGCCGGCACGTAGGCCGGCTGCAACTCGAGTGCGCGCGCAAGACTCTTGCGCGCAGCGGCGAAATCCTTCTTGCCGCTGTAGACCGCCGCTTTCAGATTGTAGGTCAGTGGATTGTCCGGCTGCTTCTTCTCCAGGCTCGCCAGAGCCTTCAGGGCCTGGTCATATTCCCCCCGTTTCAGGTGCCAGGTGACGAGTACGATGTCTGCCTGATATTTGCCGGAATCGATCTGCACAGCGGACTCAAATTCCGCCAGCGCGCGATCGGTTTCGCCCGCGGCCAGACGGCTCATCCCGAGCCCAAGGTGGGCGCCCGCGTTTTTTGGCTCGAGCTTGGCTGACTTTTCGAAATACTGCGCGGCCTTCGGGAACTCGTTGCTCTGCATGTACACTTCGCCGGCGAGCCCCATCAATGTTGCGTCCTCGGGCGCCTGCTGGAGCGCCGGCTCCAGGACTTCGACCGCGCGCGGCACGCGGCCGCTTTTCAACAAGGACAGAATCAGCAACTTCCGCGCGTAGAGGTTTTCTGGCGCCTGGGCGAGTACCTGCCCCAAATACGTCTGCGCCTGATTGTGCGACCCCAGCGCAGCCTCGATCGCGCCGGCCAGCAGCACGCTCGGCATGTGATTCGGCGCCGTCTTGAGCACTTCCAGAACCATTCCGCGCGCAGCCGGAAAGTTCTGCTTGCGAAATTCCATCAGCGCCTGCATGTAATTCGTCAACGGATTGTTGGGAGAAAGCTTGCGCACCTCGCCGATGTGCTTGCCGGCTTCGTCGAAGTTTCCGGCCTCAATCTGTATCGAAGCGATGCTCAGGCGAGCGGGGACATTTTTCGGGTACAGGTCGAGGACCTTTTGATACGCCGCGGTTGCTCCGGGCAGATCGCCGCGCGTCCGGCGAAAATCCCCGCTCATCAGCCAGGCATCGGCGCTTTTCGGCGCGCTGGCAATCGCCCGCTCGATCAAGCGGGCCGCTTCATCGAACTTTTTGTCTCCCGCCTCAAGTCGCGCCTGGGCGAGCAATGCCTCGGCGTACTCGGGCTGCCTGGCCAGCGCCTGCTCCAGCAACTGGCGCCCTTCGGCACGGCGGTTCAGACCGATCGTTGCCAAAGCGTGCAGGGTCAGAACTTCGGCCTGCACTTGTTTGCCGGTTTCGCCTTCCAGGCGCACCTTGTCGAGAACCTTCTGAAACTCCCCTTTTCTCAGCAGCGCTTTGCCTAGCGCGGGAATGACTTTCGTCTGATCGTAGCCCAGCTCAAGCGCCTTCCCAAGGTCGGTTTCCGCGAACCCAAAATTCCCCGAGTCAACGTAGGTCGCACCCAGCAGATAATGGGCTTCTGCGTGCTCGGGAGATTTTTGCAGCGCATTCTTCAGGTGAATGATCGCCGCGCTGTAGTTGCCTTTCTCGCGCTCCTGCCTGGCATCCGCAAGGAGCTGGTCCAGATTCGCCCCTTTTTCGCCGCACCCCCCCAGGAAGAGCACGGTTGCAAGCAAGGCAAGGGCGTGCACGCCGCGATTTTTGACGAATTCTGATCCGTACATTGTGACTCCCCCTGTCTCGGACGGTGACATGCGAATGGCCTGGCGCTGTGCACGTTTTGGATTGCAGGCGCCGGTAAGCTTACCGGCGCAGCGCGGCAGTTTCCAGCAATTATCACCCTCTGTTTGAGGGGTGTCCCGCGAAAATGCAGGTATCTATCTCGCGCCTTTGCCCCAGAGTACCACTTCAACCGTGGCGATCAGGGTCATCAGGTCGAGGAACAGGCTATGATTCTTGACGTAGTAGAGGTCGTATTGAAGCTTCTCAACGGTATCCTCAATCGAAGCGCCATAGGCATAGCGCACCTGCGCCCAGCCCGTAATTCCTGGTTTGACGCTATGACGCGCTGAGTAATAAGGAATCTGCTTCTCGAGCTTTTCGACAAAGAACTGTCGTTCTGGCCGCGGGCCCACGAAACTCATTTCTCCTCTAAGGACATTGATGATCTGCGGCAGCTCGTCAATTCTGAGCTTTCGGACGATACGCCCGACCTGAGTGATCCGATCATCATGGGTGGCCGCCCAGCGTGGCGTTCCATCCTTTTCGGCATCGATTCTCATGCTGCGGAACTTGAAAATGGTGAACACGCGCCCGTGCTGGCCAACGCGTTCCTGCCGGTAGAGTACGGGCATCCCGTCTTCCAGAGCGATGCATATTGCGGCCAGGAGCATGATGGGCAGGGTAAGTATCAGCAAAATCAAACTCACAACCAGGTCAAATGCACGCTTCACCACGCTCCTGGCCCATCCCTGGTTGAATCCCAACCCAAAAACCATCCAGCTCGGATTGATCGAGTCCAACATGACTTGCTGATACTCGCGCTCGAAGAAGTTCGGGAGTTCCGTCACCTTTACGCCATTCAACCTGCATTCCAGCAAGTCCTGCAGCGGCAGGCCGCCATCACGTCGATCTCTCACAGCAACGACGATTTCATCAATCCGGTGTTTCTGCACGACCGAACAGAGCGATTCACCGGATGCCATAGGGAGAATCCGCAGCAAAGGAACATGGTGGTCGGACGTCTGTGGTCCTACATAACCTATCACGTCGTGCATTTGGTTTCTGCGGGCCGCCTCGGAAAATCGCGCGACGCGAGAACCAGTGCCCAGCACGAGCACGCGGCGCTTGAAATCGCTGCGTTGTCCAACCCGGTAAAAAGCGAAACGAACAAGGCTGCTTCCGATCACCGCAACGAGCATCGTCATGCCGAAATTGAAATGCTCAAGATCATGCCTCTCGCTGGCCAGGGAGGAGGCCATCACCGCGAGCACAAAACCGACCAGCAACGCGACGAGTACGCGCATCTCGGTGGCTTTCGGGTCAACCCAAAGATCTGCCTGATACACCCCGAAACCGGCCATGAGGAATAGCATTCCGAACGCAAATCCGGCCACTTCCGTGTAGGCAAACGCGGGGAAACCGGATTCATGCACTGTAGGCAACTGGTACATGATCCCGATGTAGGCTGCCAACATCAATATCAACAATTCCGCGCCCAGTAGAAGGGTGGTCCTTGGCGAGACAAAGTGTGAAAATAGACGGATCATGGATCGACCTCTCTTAGTGAGTTCTTGATTCGATTCCTTCAGGCCTCATAGTTAGCAACGCCCGTGCCAGAAGCCGTATCCCGCCTAAAGTAGTAAAAATAATATGTATAAACAATGTATTAATACTAGATGTCCGAGGGTGTCGTTGAACAGATCTGTGAAATACTTGCAAGGGATTCGACTGGTGTGACGAAATGCTGACATTCGAATATTCTTCGAAACCGTCACGACGCAAACCCAAGGGCCAATAAGGTGACTCCGCAACCCGCGTTCGAGCACCGTTGGCTCTGGCTGACTCTGGGCTGGGCGCTGGTTCTAGGCGTAATCTACCTTTCGCTCACGCCGGCTCCAATCGAGGTCCCGGTGGCGGAGGGAGACAAGCTCGGGCATCTCCTCGCCTATGGCGCCTTGATGATCTGGTTTTCGAATGTTTACGAAAAGCGGATTCCGCGCGTGGTGCTTGCCATCGGCTTTATGGCGACGGGCATAGCCTTGGAATTCGTTCAGCGGTGGACGGGGTTTCGAACTTTCGACGTCATGGACATGGCTGCGAATGCGTCTGGTGTGCTGGCAGGATGGGCCCTCGCTCCGCCGCGGCTACCGAATTTGCTGCGACGCATCGAAACGCTTTTCCATCACTGGAAAAGGAATTGACGCCAGGCATTTTCGGAAATTTGCTTTTTGTCTGCGAAGTGAATTAGTTCTTTCGAACTATTGCGGGCCCGGCTCGAAATAGGCCAAGCTTCTTCGCTTGTGATTATTGCAATCAGGATATGATGACAGGATGCCCCTGCACGCAGGGGGCGCCGCGTCGATAATCGTGGGGGGCGGACGATGATCCGGATCGAAATCAATAGCGGGATGGCATGACGTGAATCCGAAGCGCAACAATTACGACGTTACGGAAAAGATCGATGTCACCGATCCGTCCGCTGTCAACGCGGAGGTCGGCCGGATGTTTCTCGCGCTTTACCCCGGTGACTCCACTTCCCGGATCGACCAGGCGTTCCGGGACCTGGACCTGCTCTACCACGGCAAGTTTCCCGGTTATCATTCGTGCGACACCGCTTATCACGATATTCAGCATGTGCTCGATGTGACCCTCGCCAT
>Ga0172371_10007785_pt1 | contig 15143 bp, 18 predicted proteins | sample Lak12m_FD_114543 | JGI IMG/M metagenome (GOLD analysis project Ga0172371, IMG submission 114543) | Freshwater microbial communities from Kabuno Bay, South-Kivu, Congo - kab_022012_12m | ecosystem: Environmental > Aquatic > Freshwater > Lake | place: Democratic Republic of the Congo: South-Kivu... | reverse complement strand
TTTTTGAGCAGTTCTGTACTCACTTTTTTCACCAAGCATAAATTGTTTTATAATACCCGCATCGTTTGGAAGCATGTCTTTTGTAAATTCAAATGCACCTGTGCTACTTCTTAACCAACCTGTATTTATTTCTCCTTTTTCCCAGTCAATATCTCTAAACCAACCAAAACCAAATCCTCTATTAATTGTCCAATCCCAAGCATCTTCAAGCGCCCCACCTACCCAATTTCCTGCCTTATTAAAACCCATTTCTAAATCTCTAATAGTAAATCCTCCGGTTTTACCAAATGCATGTACTCTTCCAAAATTATTTTTAATATCCCCCCACACAGTAGTTTCTGTATTTTGTCTTGCACTTTGTAATTGAGAAAATAATTTAGATGATTCAGTTATTTTTTTAAATTGATCCCCCGATTGTAGGTCAGTCGCACTTTGTCTAAGTGTCTCTACAATAGCATCTACCTCGTTATCATTTAATCCAATTGTTTCCTTGAATAACCTCATAGCACCTTTTAATTGTGATGCAGTTGTTAGTGAACCATCTGGATTTTGAAGTCCCAATTGTTCTATTAATTTTAAAGCATCTGTTCCATAAGCTAATGCTATTTCTTGCATACTTGCATTTTTATCTAGTGGCTTTCTACCACCATCTCCTAGCATATCAAGAAAATTTTGAGGAGTCCAATTTTCAGCAGAAGTATTAATCTTATCATTAAGACCTCCATATGGATTTCCTCCATAATACTGATTCATTTGTCTAATTTGACCCCAAGGACCTTGATATAAACTATTGTAACTTCCTATTAGAGACTGTGCTACTCCTTGCGGTCCTCCTAAACGATACACTAAACTTTGAGCTTCTGGATTTGTACTTCGTACTAAACGTGTAGCTTCTACTTCAGCATCAACATACATTTGCATAGCAGTTTCTGGTGAAAGGGTCTGTCTAAATTGTTCGGCAGTTTGCATAGCACCCTGTAATAATTCTGTAGGAGCCATTCCAGTTACACCACTATAAAATTTCATATTAGAGGATATTTCTCTCATATTCTCTACTTTAGCAATTCCTCTTTGTTCCATTTCTGCAAGTATAGATATTGCTTCTTCTTGAAATACTCCCATATCTCTTCCAAACTGTCTAAGGTCTTCTGTTATGGCCTGTATTTTTTCTTTAAATTGTTCAGTATTTTTTACGTTATTAAATCCACCTTCATTAGCAAATTGAAGTATATTTTGACTGATCTCTTCAAGATCATAACCTTTTCCAGTTCCTGCCTCTGAAAATGTAAAATCAACTATTTGATTAGCAACTCCTAGTGCCTCTTCTTTACTAATACTTCCATATTGTTGTCTAGCTATTTCTTGTAGTCCTTCTGCAAGATCATTTCTTTTGTTATAAGTACCTGTCACTAACTCTACTGCATCATCTACAGTAGAACCTATCATAGCCCCTTCTATAGTACCTGGCCCGGGTGCTACCATAGTTCCTATTATAGCACCAGCAATTGCTCCAAAATTACCCTTACCAAAATCAGATAGTTCTTCTCCAAGTTTAACATTAGAGTATCTTTGATATTCACTTGGGGCAACTGGACCTGTAATATCTCCACCAAATCCTAAACTGCCCACAAGATATTCACCAAAAGTGTCTGGTAAAAGATTCTCGAACGGGTTTATAGATTGTGGTTCTGGTTGAAATCTTTGAATAATGTTTCCACCACGTTCAGCAACCATAGAAAGATCTTGTCTTATTCTATCATATCCAGTAGAAATGTCCTGCGAAACTTTTTCCATTCTGGCCTGAGCTTTTTGCCAAAAAGTTTGATCTATGGTGCCACCAAATTGCCCTACTTGATTAAAATCTGGTTTAGGCAATGGAGCAAATTGAGGATTTATAAAATCAGTAGTGCTAACAAATTGAGTACCTGCACTACTACCTACTCCAAGAGCTAAATCAAGCTGATTTCTAATCTCTTCAGCTTGACGAGCTATATCTCCCGGATCAATAACTACATTATAAGTAATTTGATTTTGATCTTCATCTATGATTGCATCATCTGGCACTTATTTTTTCTCCAATTTCATGAGCTCTTCGAAAGAAGCATTCTTAAATTCACCGTCTAATTTTTTACCTATTTTTGGCTTGAATGTAATACCTTTTTTAAATAAGGTTCTGAAACCTTCTATGTTTTTAATTAAAGGATCATTTTTACTTTTTGCTGTCTGTATATCTATTTTTCCGTATACAGCAGTATTATAATCTTTTAAATTTTTATTGAGCATATCAACATCAGCCTTGCCTGCCGCTACCATTACTGATGATACAGTCAGAAGCTGTTCTAAATATCGAATATCATACTCTCGATCTACTGCTTTAATTAGAATGGCTTCCCTCAGACTGCCGGGCTCACCCAGATTTACTCTGGCTGCTGCTCTGACTTTTCTGGCAAGGGGCCCGTTCCCGAAAAATTTGATTCGATATTCTCCAATTTAAGAGATTCTCGTACATCCTTTTCTAGAGCATTTTGAGCTTTTACTAATTTATCTAGCAATGAGCTTGTCAAGTTTTTTAAGAATTCTATAGCATCTTTAGAATCTTTGAATTCTTTATCTCCATAATGAGTGATAGTTTTACTTAATAACTTCAAGCCATAATTATGAATAACATAGGCGGCTGGGTTATTTTGTACTTTATCTTTACCCATGTCTGCTTCAATTTCGAGTTGGTCCTTCCCAGACAAGCTTCTTAATTTAGCTTTTAGTTTATCCCCTATCAAGGGAATTTCTCTGGTGGCATACCCTTTATCAAATAGTTCTTCTAAAATACGTGCTGTTTCTTCCATTTTCTCCTCTGGTTTGATTTGAATGAAAATATGTATATATTCAATATAGTCATTTAAACTGAGTATTTCAATAGATAGACCATATTTTTGGTATAAGAAGTACACAAATAAGACACCTAAATTGGGTAAAAATTTAATCAAAAAATTAAATGTTTATTTTATTAAGTAGTAGGGCCTTGATTGCTGGTCTGCCAGATAAAGTCAAAGAAGCTACTAGACAAATGTTAACTATAGATAACCCTCTATTCTTTAAAAGAATGGACATGGGTCTATCTAATTGGTCAACTCCTTCCAATTTAATTTACTTTAAAGAGGATGGAGATGTGCTTGATATTCCTATAGGGGCCTTACCCAGAGTACTTGAGTTGTGTAAATCTTATGGAATTCTTCCAGATGAAATAGAGATAAAAGATAATAGAGTATCTAATGTACAAAAAGAATACTTTGACAATCTAGAATTTACTGGCACTCTTAGAGATTATCAATCAGAAATTGTAAAAACGTGTATGAGCAAGACGGTTGGAATTATAGAAGCAATGACTGGTTGTCATGCTAAAGGCACAAAAATATTAATGTATTCTGGAGATTATAAAAATGTTGAATGTGTAGAAATGAACGATAAAATAATGGGGTGGGATAGTACTCCAAGAACTGTATTAAAGCTTTGTCAAGGTATAGACCAAATGTATAAAATAGTTCCTAAAAATGGTACTTCTTTTATTATCAATGAAAACCATTATTTAACATTAAAACATAGTGTAACAAAAACTATAATTGATATTCAAGTAAAAGAATTTTTAAAATTAAAACCTGTGAGTAGAAGTTTATATAAATTGTTTCGTGTAGGGGTAGACTTTGAAACTAAAAAGTCTTTACCAATAGATCCCTATTTTTTAGGTGTTTTGCTTGGAGATGGTAGTATAATAAATAGGATCAATATAACTACTTCAGACAATGAAATAAAAAAAGTAATAAATCAACAAGCCAAAAAATTTAACAATAAAATAAGAGTTCAACAAGGAAATGGTTGTGAAACTCTATTTTTTACATATAACAAAAAGCATAATAACCCAATTAAAATAATTCTAAAAAATCTAAATTTATATGGTACTGATTCTTCAACAAAATTTATTCCTACAGAGTTTAAATTAGCATCTAAAGAAAATAGATTACAATTACTAGCGGGACTATTAGATACTGATGGCTCTTATCATAGAGGGTACTTTGATTATATAAGTAAATCAGAACAATTAGCAAATGATGTGGTTTTCTTATCTAGATCTCTTGGTTTACGATCAAAGGTAATTAGCACAAAAAAATATTCTCAAACTGGTAAGGGGGGTATTTATTTTAGAGTTAGTATTTGTGGGCATGTTGAAGAAATTCCTTGTAAATTAAATAGAAAACAAGCTGTTAATTTAAAACCAAATAAAGACCAATTAGTAACTGGTTTTAACATAGAAAAATTAAATAAGGATGAGTACTATGGATTTATAATCGACGGCGATCACAGATATTTGTTTGAAGATTTTTATGTTACTCATAATAGTGGAAAAACAATAACCTTTGTAGCACTAACTCTAGAAAGAAAAGAACCTACCTTAATTTTGGTCCATACCATAGAACTTGCAAATCAAACTGTAAATGCTTTTGCTAAATTCACAAACTTGAAAGTAGAAGATATAGGATTTATTGGTGATGGTAGATGGGATGTCAAGCCAATTACTGTAGCACTACACCAGACCATGGCTAAACTTGACAGTAAAAGATTTGACTTAATTAATGAAAGATTTGGACAAGTAATTGCAGATGAAGTACATATTGTAGGTGCAGAAACTTATTATAATACTATGACACATTTATCAGCTAAATACAAGTTTGGTTTTAGTGCAACACCTAAACGTGACGATGGACTTACAGATGTAATACATTTTGCAACAGGCCCTAAAATATATACAGTAGCAACAGAGCTACTCGAAGATGTTTTAGTCAAGCCCAATGTTATAAGAGTTGACACTACTTACCATTTTCCTATATTTAGTAGTGACGAATACCAAACCCTAATAACTGACCTGTCTGAAGATATAGACAGAAACCAACTTATTGTGGATACTTCTAATCTACCAGAATACAAAGATAAAACTATGTGTTTTCTGTGTGTTCGTATATCTCAGGTAGAAGCCTTGAAGAATTTAATTGGAAAAGATGCTGAAATACTTACTTCTAAAATGACAAAGAAACAACGAAAACTTGTGATGGAGAAATTACTTGACGGTAGATGTAAAAAGATAATATCTACTTATGCACTATTTAGTACTGGTATAGATGTTCCTTCATTAGATCTAGCCCTTCTTTGTGCACCACTTCAAGCAGAAGTTAAACTCAAGCAAACTGCAGGAAGACTAATGAGAAAAGCTCCTGGTAAAACTTCAGCAACAATGATCGATTTCGTAGATACAAAGGTATCATTATTAAAACATCAATTTTATAAACGTAATGGGATATATAAAAAATTATGGTTAGAGAAATAAATATATATGGAAATCCGGTGCTGAATCAGCGCTGTGTACCATGCATACCAAAAGAAAAGAAATCATTCCTTAGTGACGCCTCTGAAGACATGGCACAAGTATGGGATGATGAAATAGTTGAGTTAGTACAAGACTTGAAAGATACTGCAAAGAATGACATTAAAAATACACTGGGACTTGCAGCCCCCCAGATATGGTGGAAAGATACACCGTGTCCAGCTATTTTTGTAGTAAGAGCTAATCAGGGTTCTGAAGAAGTCCCTGCATGGGTATATACTGAACTTATAAATCCTAAAATTAAAACTAGTGGTAAAACCATTCGAACAATGGAAGCTTGTCTCAGTGTACCTGGATATGTAAGACCTATGAAAAGAGAATTAAATGTGTATGTTGAATATCAACTACTAACTGGACCTGAAATATATAAATCCAAGTTATTTGGTAAAACTGATTGGAACGCAATAGTTATTCAACATGAATACGATCACCTACAAGGAAAACTAATTAAAAAATAAAAAGGAACAAAACATGACAATCACACACTTGACTATAGATGAGTTAAACACCAGAAGAAAAAAATTCTTTGAAGACATGGACAAAGAATTTCCTCCTATAGCAGAATTTATTGCAACTAGTTCTGGTATAGTTGAGCCCAAGCCTATAACACAAGAGGAATGGGATAACTATCACGAAAACCTACAATTTGTAGATGGGGTTGAAAACCGACGTTATGGCAATTGAAATAGATTATAATTTTAAAGGTCCTGGAAAAGAAAAATCTTTAGAAAAAGATGTTCGAACCAACCTGCGCATAACAAGGTGCTGTGGCAATTGTAAATTTTTTATAGCAAAGGCGAACAGGGGTTTTAGAGGTTTTTGTAGATACCCAAACCCCTCTTCAAAAAATTTAAATAAAATTAATGGAGAATCTAGAGACTTGAAAGAGATGGAATCTTCATGGGCAAGAGCCCACTTCACCATGCTGTGTGACCTCTACCAATATAAACCTGCTAATACCAGTTATATAGGGGAGTGGATTGGTAAGGAATTTTTAAACGATGGCACAATTAAAGAAGAATGAAAAAACAAATTTTAGAACTATTCAGGGGTGTTAATCTTAAACCCTATCTATGTGGTGGAACAGCAAGAGATTTATTTATGGGACTAGTGCCGTATGGCTGGGATGTTTCTGTAAAAAGTACTCTTGCTGATCTACGTAGAAAATTTAAAAACAGTATTACAAATGTGGATGAATATAATCATAGAATATCTATAAATATTTCTGGACAACCCGTAAATGTATATCCGCTCAAAAAAATCACATTGATTAATACTTATTACAATTATGATTATACTGGAAGCTTACAAGAGGATTCTAACTCTAGAGATTTTACTGTAAATGGCCTGTACTATGATATCGAAGACGATAAGTTTATAGATTTTCATGATGGTAAGCAAGATATTGCAAACAAAATAATAAGGTTCATAGGAAATCCATCTGATAGGATACTCGAGTCAAAAGCACGAATACTTCGTGCCCCAGTGCTTGCAGCTATTCTAGGTTCAGGTTGGAATATAGATTATGAATCTCAAGAGGCAATCAAGGTTCAACGCTTGCGACTGGTTCCAGTAAATCAAAAACAAATATATCCAGAAATGGTAAATTTATTTACTCGTAGCAATTATCCGAGTAAAGCTTTTAACCTAATGAGAAGTATGAAAATCCTGGAAGATTTCTTTCCAGAACTTGACAACTGTATAGGAATTGAACAATCAAATAAGGCCGCGGGTCTTGAATTATATCAGCATATTATGATAGCAATGGATTCTATAAAGCTTGATTCAAAGAATCTTCTCGTACTTAGACTAGCTGCCCTATTACATGATATAGGTAAACCATATACTAAGATAACAACTGATAGTGGAATTCATTTCTACAATCATGAAAATGTTGGAGCATATATGGCTGAACGTGTCTTGAATAGATGGGGGTTTAGTAGAAATATAACTAGTCTGGTAATTTTATTAGTTACAAATCATCTATTTGATGCATCTCCTAAAAAGTCAGATTTATCTATAAAAAAATTAATTACTAAAGTAGGTCCAGAGAATATAAATACTCTTATAGACCTGCGAGTTGCTGATAGAATGGGCACTGGTCGTAAGGGAATTAGTATGGATAAGGTAGAAGAGTTCAGGGCTAAAGTTAATACCCTACTACCTAACCTTCTCGAAGAGAAAATTACCTTGAATATTAGCGATAAAGAATTGGCATCTATGATAAATAAACATACTGAAGAAGTGGATGAAGCTGTTATTGAATTAAAAAGATTTTTAGAATCAAAAATACTTTCTGGAATAATAAAAAATAGAGCACAAAGCATTAAAAACGCTGTTATCAAGGTAAATAAAATAAACTGTCCATTAGACAAAAAACATCTATTCAAGACATGGGCTGAATATGAAACTGACTCTGTAGATGTGTTTCAAAATGGATTTTTAAAGTGTGGGGTTTATTGTGGGTTTACTTGTAACAAGTATTTGAAACCGCGCCCCAAGGGCTAACTCTTGTCCACCCTTTATGTGATTTACGTTTACCGTTTATTACTGAATGGGTGGCCCCGTAGTTTAAATTATTCTCTCTACAAAATTTATTTAGATTAGAGTCTATAATTATTTCACCATTCGGAGATTTAATTTTAAATGGTTTGCTGTTAATTTCAGTAATTTTACTTTTAAATTCTTTAGTATGTTTATAGCCTAAAGAATTTTGATGGCCTTTGGCATGTTTGTAGGATTTCATTTTTAATTTATTTTCTTCTGAATGCTTAAATCCTAAAGAATTACCAGCTACTTTACATATATTATATTTAGGATTCAAAGTATCTATATAGTGCTGCTCTCTAGAAATAAGATTATGAATATTTTCTACATACTCTATAATTTCAAAAATAAAAGTTTCTGAACCATGTTTATTACAGACGTTTTTTAAATAATTGTTAATATGGTTACCATTCTTAAAATAAGATTTATGTCTACGAATTCTATCTTGTAAATTAATTGCTGAACCAATATAGAAATCTTTGGTTATATAATTAGATATTTTATATATTCCTGATGACATAATTAAATATAGTTAAATTTAACAAAAAAATCAATTATTATTGTGCAAAAATTAAATAAAGGTTGGATAAAATAATAATGATTACACTATGGCTTTTGTGTATAATTATTGTTATATTAATAGTATACAGTATATTTATAAAAAGACAAAATAAAAACCTTACTCAGAATTACTCAAAATTGCTAAGTCAAAAGAAAAGTAGCGAAGTCAGATTAGGACAAATTTCTGAACAACTAGCCCCATTTTTAGATGGGTTTTCCTACGATACTAAGAACACTAAATTCTTAGGCCAACCTATAGACTTAATAGCATTTGAACCAGATAAAGTTGTTTTTATTGAAGTAAAAACTGGGAGTGCTCAGTTAAGTCCTAAACAAAAACACATTAAAGAATTAATACAAAACGGCCAAGTTTTCTGGGAAGAGTTTAGAATTTCTGGAAACAAAGTAGAGCCAGATAATAATCAAATAGAATCTAATGAAAGTCAGACCGTTATATAGCAGTTCTTCTGGAAATGCTTGCAAGGTATATACGGACAACACTACTTTATTAATTGAAGCTGGGGTTAGTTATAAAAAATTAGTTGAAGCAAATGGAGGACATTTAAATCCAGATGCTATTTTTATAACTCATTCTCACGGAGATCATATAAATGGTGCTGGGGTAATAAGTAGAAAAACTGGTGCCCCGCTGTATATGCTACGTCAAGCATTCAAGAAAAAGGAGAAACTGTTTAATGCCTGTGACGTGAGACATATTGTTCACGGGGATAAAATTACAGTCGGTGATTTTGAAATACTTGTATTTGATACAAGGCATGATAGACCGAGTGTAGGTTTTATTATAACGGAAACTAAAACTGGAAAACGATTTGCATATTTAACTGATACGGGAGCAATAGGTAAAGTTGTAAAACAAGCTATTAGTGAATGTGATGCATACTTATTGGAAACAGACTATGACGAAACTGAGTTAGAAAAAACTGCTGAGTATGACGACGTATTAAAAGATAGGATACGCAGTCCATTTGGTCATCTAGGTACACAACAAACATTAGATTATGTGAATGAAAACATTGATTTAGAAAAAGTTGCCTGGGTGATATTTGGACATATTTCCACTATCACAAATTCTCCTGAATTGGTGAGAGCTAGACTACAAAAATCTATTGATGCTAAATATCAAGATAAATTCCATTTAGCCCCATTGGGCACTTATTTAATAGTGTGAACTCTGGAATTTATAAAATATTAAATAAAATCATAAAATAAAATGGACACACTTGTATTCGATATAGAAACAGTCCCACAACAAGAACCTCTGACAGACATTCAACAGGAAGAATTAAACAGACAACTGGAAAAAACTTTTTCTAAAAATCCAGAGTGGAGCGATGTAGAAAAAGAAAAACATAAAAGACTTATAATGGCTACTAGTCCATTCTATGGAGAAATAGTTTGCATTTGTTTACACAAGACTGTAAACAATGGTCTTTATGAAGACTCTTTAAAAATTACTACTCGTACAGAAAATAATGAAGAAGGCATCTTAAAAAGATTCTGGAAAGTAGCTGAAAGCTTTAAAGGAGTTTTTATATCTTTCAATGGTATGGGATTTGATCAACCGTTCATTTTAAAGAGGAGTATGAAGTATGGAATTTTACCTACTAACAATGACTTTTTAGACATGAAAAGATATTCGACTAGAGCACATTTTGATGTGAAACTTGTTATGGGGGATTGGGATAAATTTGCATTTGGTACACTACATTTAATGTGTGATCATTTTGGTATTCCATCTCCAAAACTAGGTGTGGTAAAAGCAGAGAATGTGGAAGAAGAATTTAAAAAAGGAAATATAGATTTGATAGCAGATTATTGTTTACGTGATGTTATTGCTACTTTTGAATTATATAGTATAATTTCTAAATATCAATTTAAATATTCTGGATATCAAAATAATAAATACTAACCAATTGCAACGATGAGTATGTTTAAAAAAGCCGAGGTACAGGCTGATAGATTAAAAATGTATGTATACGGTAAAATTTGCCGCTTATTGAAGTAATTCAATAATGAAAATCGAGGAATTAAGCGAGAAGACTAAAATTTGTCTTCGATGTAATAAGATAAAGATAATATCTAAGTTTAATAAAAGAACTGCAGAAAAAGATGGATATTCTAACTGGTGTAAAGATTGTTACAGAACATATGTAAATATGCAAAAAAAGATTGAAAGACAAGAACGAATAATCATAAATACAGGTGTAAAAATTTGTAAAGATTGTCTTAAGGAACTTTCTATTGATAACTTTTACATAGACAGAGACTCTACTGATGGTAGAAATATTAGATGTTCTGTGTGTGCCAGAGAATATAAAAGAAGAATGAAAAATCATAAAATTAGTAGACGCGTAAGTGATGCTAATGGTAACTGCGGTGGAAGAGGCAAAACAAGAAATAAAAACATAACTGATAAGATAACAACTAAAGAAGTTATTGAATTATTAGATAAACAAAATAATGAATGTTTTTATTGTCGTGTAGAAATAACAGATTCTAACATTTCCTTAGATCATGCCACCCCATTAAGTCGAAATGGTAAGAATATTATTTCTAACATTGATATTGTTTGTGTCGATTGTAATATGCTAAAAGGTATTAAAACAAAAGAAGAATTTATTAAATTTTTGAAAGATTACATCGAGAGATTAAATAAAGTTAACTCGAGTCCGAAGGCTGATGATAATTACATCAGTCAGGCGCAGAGAGCAGAGATTGAACCTGAACCTCAGAATATAATATCTCCAAGAGGCCTCGACATCTATAATTAGATGAAAAAGTGCTCCGATACTCCTTAGAAATGAGGAGAGTATAAGATAAAAAACTTATACATAACAAATGGAAGCAGGAACTGGTAAAACTGTAACAAGTTTGCAATTTCCTAATGTAGCATGCATAGATACAGAAAAGGGTACTAAACATTATGGAAAGTTTTTTGATTTTCATAGAATAGAAACCAGTAGCCCTAAAGAAGTGCTCAAGGCTGTTGAAGAGTTAATTGAAGATCCTCAGGGATTCAAGACTATTGTTATTGATCCTTTCACTCCATTATATGAAAAAATTATGGATGCACATTTAACTCGTTTAAAAATTAAAAACGGAAATCCTAACTATACTTTACAACCAAAGGATTATAGACCAATAAAAGCAGAAATAAAAAATCTTATTGATAGATTATTATCTCTTGACATGAATGTAATTGTGACTGCTCGTTCAGCCACTCTATATAGTCAAGAAGAGTTCATGAAAATTCTTGGTACTAAACCTGACGGTCCAAAAGATCTTCCGTAAATACATGAAATATACTTTAAATGAAAAATATTTTAATTCCATAGATACTGTGAAAAAGGCATACATTCTAGGATTTATTTATGCTGATGGTTGTATATCTATAAACAATAACTCTTATAGATTAAGATTTAATCTAAAGAAAAATGATATTGAAATATTAAATTTTATAAAAAAAGAATTAAAGTATACTGGACCAATAAAACTTTCTAAAAATAAAAAGTATTGTGTGTTAGAAATAAGTAATAAAGTATTAGTAAATAATTTAATACAATTAGGAGCTATACCTAATAAATCGTTATATCTCAAACATCCAAATATAAAGTCTTCCTTTGAAGGTAGTTTTATACGAGGATATTTTGATGGAGATGGTTGTGTAGGCCTATATAATCGTATAAACTATATGAAACCTTACATAGTAATTTGTGGCACACATGATTTATTATCATGGATTCAGAACAAAATAAATTCTGTTCATAAACTATGTAAAGTAAACAATATTTATAAACTTAATTTTAGCTCATTTAATACCATTTATAATTTCTATAATTTGACTAAGTATTATTTTAGTTTAAATAGAAAAACAGTTTTATTGGATAAAATTGCGGCCTACATAGAGCAATCTAGTAGGATAAAAAACCTGAATAACGGAGAAACCCCTAAACCAGTTAGGGCAACTACCGTAGCGTCAACTAATAGCACGCTCGAACGACTGACAAGGGAATCTGATAACACAGATTGTGATACAGTCTATTCCTCATCTATATATAAAAATGAGGCAAACAAGATATGTTTGATGTAGTTCTCGAACTAACTAAAACTGTACGTGATGGTAAAGAAGTATTTATAGCCAGAACTGAAAAAGATAGAACAAATACTCTGCCGGCTACATTTGATTTTACTTATCAATCATTTGTTGAATATGTAGGAATCAAAGGACTAGAACGCGAGCCAGTGGTATTTGATCAAAAGTTACGTATGAATGAGAATGTTGGCCGAGGTAATGAAATCATTTATAATAAAAAGAAAATTAAAACTGCCGGAGTTACTGCAGAACAATTAACTACACTTGAAGGATTCATAGGAAAAATAGGTCAAGAAGAAATAGGGAATATCTTGAAAGATGATTTCTGTATTGATTCTCTATTGGACTTAAAAAGTAGTGAAGCAGAATTACTTATAAATGATTTAAAGGAAAAAGATAAAACAACTAAAAGTAAAGATAAAAAATAATGCATTATTAATCAATAACTTATAATGGGAGTAAATTTCAAAAAAATAGGTGCGGACGCTGGAAACACTGACTTTCAACCTTTACCAGAAGGGCGCTATAATGTAAAAATTACTGCAGCTGAAGTTGGTAAAACAAAAAATGATAACGATATGATAACTGTTACATTTGATGTTATGGATGGTAAATATACAAATAGAAAACTATGGAGTAACTTTACATTAACTGATAAAGCTTATGTCTATATTTACAGTCTATTAAAAGCAGTTGGCAGCGATCTTATAGATGAAGAAAATGTAGAGCCCAGTGATATTTCAAAGTCACTTATCGGCGGAAAGTGTTCAATCATGGCCAGTATAGATAACAATACTTTAAATGGAAAGCCTAGAAATACTGTTAGCGGATTTAAATCTTTAGCAGAAGCTGAAGAACTAGCAGAACTTCAAAATAAAAGCCTATTTGAATAATTCTTGAGGGGAGGGTTACCTCCCCAATTTTATAATATGAAAAAATTAAATATAGTTATACCAACAATAAACAGATTAGACCTTCTTTTAGAAGCACTGGATTCTATAAATAAACAACAAGAATTTTTTGAAAAACTGTTAATCATTGATAATGGAAATCAAAATATTCTAGAGACCATAAAGAATTTAGATATGGTTATTAACAATAAAGTAGAGGTTTCAGTTCAACTTACAAATCTGGGAGTTTCTGGAAGTTGGAATTTTGGAATAAATAAATTTAGGGATAGTGACTTTATACTATTCTTGAATGACGATGTAGTTATTGGTACAAATCAATTAAAAGAAGTTCATGAAAATTTACTAGATAAAAAACAATTTTGGTTAGCAACAGGAAATTGTCTATGGTCAATGTTTACATTATCAAAAGAGTGCTGGGAATATTTTATAAATAATGATGGCCATGTATTTGATGCTAATTTCTTTCCTGCCTATTATGAAGATAACGACTTTCATTATAGAATTATAATGGCAAATAAAGAAAAGCATGTTGGTGCAGTTGAAATGAATCCAGTTATATTTAGAAATTCAATGACTATAAAACGAGATAGTTCCTTAAATAGAAATTTTAATAAAAATCATCAATACTATATGCAAAAATGGGGAGGTACACCAGGTCATGAAAAATTTCGAACCCCATTTAATAGATAATTGGAATAATATGGATGCCTTAGTATTTGCAAGTTATGTTCCCGATAAGAATAAAATGTATATCATTCAAGAAATGTTTGATGTTTATCGGCAATATTTTGCCAATTGTGATATATATGTAGGTATAAACGGTGATCCTTGTCTGGAATATATTGAGTATCTAGATAGTTTAAAAGATAAATTAAATATCACTTATTCTATAACTCCAAAAGAATTAGAAATAAATTCTGATGTAAGTGCATATCAAACAGCTTTAAAATTATTAAAAGAGTCAGAAAAAACTTATGAGTATATATGGTTTGGTCATACTAAAGGTATGGTCAATAATTCTTCGGAGTGGAGAATAGATTTTTTAAATAATTTTTTTAAAAATAGAAAAGAAATAACTAATTTATTAGAATCTACAGATGCTGGTACCTATTCTTTATACTTAGCTAAATATGCTGGTATAAATAAATTTAAAGATGTTTTAGAACAATATTATACATTTAAAAAACCTTATTTTTATACGTACTTATATCTATATACATTTTATGTAATAAAAGGAAAATATATACATAACTTTTTAAATAACTGTGATCCTAGTTTTTACAATACTAACTTAATTTCTAATGGGGCAGATATATACATGTTTGAAAGAGATATACCACACATAGCCTGGAGACAGGGTGGGTATCCTTTATATAAACAATGGCAGCCCGGGGTTATTTTTGGTGGCAGTTATCCGGAATCTCATTATTTCAAGGATGTGAAAAAATATTATGATTAGTATATGTATGGCCTACTTTAATAGGAAAAAACAATTACTCAAGACCCTTGAATCTATAAATGAGTCTTCTGTAAAAGATTATGAAGTTATAATTGTAGATGATGGAAGTTCTGAAGAACA
>Ga0172371_10007781_pt1 | contig 15151 bp, 14 predicted proteins | sample Lak12m_FD_114543 | JGI IMG/M metagenome (GOLD analysis project Ga0172371, IMG submission 114543) | Freshwater microbial communities from Kabuno Bay, South-Kivu, Congo - kab_022012_12m | ecosystem: Environmental > Aquatic > Freshwater > Lake | place: Democratic Republic of the Congo: South-Kivu... | reverse complement strand
GGTGTATGGCGAACGCGGATCCCCAGCTTCCCCCGCCGATGACGCTCGTCTTCATGACGCGACCCGGTTTTTCTCGCCGAACTTCCGTTCCGTGCCCGAGATCAGGCGCCGGATATTATCGGCATGTCTGACCAGGATAACGAAAACGATCGGCAAACTCAAGGCGACGAGCGCGGCCGGCGTCTTGAACAGAAGCAGAAACGAGGGAAAGGCCAGAGCGGCCAGAATGGAGCCGAGGGAGACGAAACGAGTCAGGGCGATCGTCACGACCAGGACTCCCAGGCTGCACAGTGTGGGGAAAAAAGCGATGGAAAACATCGCTCCGCCTCCCGTGGCGACGCCCTTCCCGCCGCGGAAGCCGATATAGACCGGAAAGCAATGCCCCAGGACGGCCAGGGAGGCGCAGATGACGGACCATTGAGGGTCATGAAAGAGCTTCTGGGCCAGGAAAGCGGGCAGAAAACCCTTCAAGATATCCGCGAAGGCAACGGGCAGAGCGTATTTCCAGCCTTTGAGCCTGAGGACGTTCGTCGCTCCCGTGGCGCGGCTGCCGAAAGCCCGGATATCCTTTTTCTCGGACGCCCAGAAGAACAGGTAGCCGGAGGGAAAGGAACCGACGAGATAGGAGAGGACGGCGAAGGCGATTTTCATCCCAAGGGGCTTTCGCCGAGGACCGAATACTCGGCTCCGGTCGGCTTCAAGACGCTTTTGAAAAGAGTGATCCTGGTCACGGACGTGACGCCGAACTCCGTCTCCCGATTCTTCTCCAGCTCCGCGACAGCCTCCTGGATGCCGTAACCGCGCCTGACCCGGCCCAGGGTCAGATGAGGCCGGAACGGCCGCTCTTCGCGCTCGAACCCCAGCCGCTCGAGGCCGGCGGCAAGTCGCTCGGCGAGGCCGGCGACCGCCGGCTGTTCTTCCGTTCCGACCCACAGCACGCGGGGCGTTCTCGCCTGCGGAGGGAACGTTCCCGTTCCCTTGAATTTCAGGGCGAAGGCCGGCACCGCGGCGGCCGCCTCGTTCATGAGGGTCAAGACCGAAGGGATCCGCTCGTCCTCGACCTCGCCGAGGAACTTGAGAGTGAGGTGCATCCCGGGCTCCCGGATCCAGGAGATATTCTGGGGGGCCAGCTTCCTCATGCGCCAAAGAAAGTCGGAGAGCGTTCGTTTGACGTCCGGACCGAGGTCGATGGCGATGAAGGTTCGCATGGTCATCCTTCGTTCATGTCATCTCGGCGCCCATCAAGCGCAGGCGAAGCATATCCAGGGCTTTCTGGCTTGATTGGAATTTTACGTTCTCTCTCCCGCCCAGGAAGAGGTTCTTCCGGACGTCCGTTCCTCCGTTCCAAGCCAAGGCCGTGTAGACGAGGCCTACAGGCTTTTCCGGCGTCCCGCCGCCCGGGCCGGCGATGCCCGTCACGGCCAGCCCGACATCGGCTCGGCTCGCCGTCCTGACGCCTTCGGCCATGGCCTCGGCGACTTCGGGGCTGACCGCCCCGTGGGCTTGAATCAGGCTTTCCGGAACGCCGAGGCGAGCCGTCTTGGCCCGATTGCCATAAACGACGAAACCCTCTAAAAAATAGTCCGAGCTGCCCGGAATGTTTGTGAGGCGATGGGCCAGCAGGCCTCCCGTGCAGGATTCGGCCGTGGCGACCGTCCGCCGGCTCTCGTCCAAGAGGCGCCCGACCACCGCTTCGAGCTCCTCGCCGGACGAGGAAAAAATCCGAGCGCCGATCCGGCGCTCGATCTCCGCGGCCAAGCCGTCGATCGCGGCGGCGGGGTTTTCGTCGCCGAAAGCGGCCAAGTGGAGTTCGATCTGTCCCGGGGCCGAGAGGATGGTCAGGCGCTCAGTCTGAGTCTTGGGATAGAGGTCGGCGATATGGCCCTCGACCTCGGACTCGGTCAGCCCCGTGATTTTGAACGTCCGCCTGGCCGTCGCGCCCTTCCGCCATTCCCGAAGCTTCGGCCAGACGGAGGATTCGAACATCGGGATGAGCTCCCGGGGAGGCCCCGGCAGCAGGGCCAGCCGTGCTTCTCCGTGGATGAGCCATTGGCCTGGAGCGGTTCCGTGCTCGTTGGGCAGGGACTCGGCGCCTTCGAGAAGATAGGCCTGGGCTTTGTTCCAGGGCGGCATCATTTTACCCCGCCGCCGGAATCTCTCCTCGATGGGACGGAGAAGCTCCTCTTTGAAGACGAGCGGCCGATCCAGCGCTTCAGCGCATGCCTCCCGGGTGATATCGTCTCCCGTCGGGCCCAGACCTCCCATGATCAGGACGAGAGAGGACCTCGAGGAGGCCGCCCGGATGGCGTCACGAAGCTCAGCCAGATTATCGCCGATGACGGTTTTTCGCGTGACATCCAGGCCGAGGTCGTTCAGCCGGCGCGTCAAATAGAGCGAGTTGGTATCCTGGAAAAAAGGAGATAGAAGCTCGGAGCCGACGGCCAGGATTTCGATCTTCATGAGACGAGGAGAAACACGCGGAGAAGGACCGCCGCGTAAATGGCGGCCAGGACGTCGTCGGCCATGATCCCCCAGCCTCCGGGCAGGTTTTCGAGCTTTCGGATGGGATACGGCTTGAGGACGTCGAACGCGCGAAAGAGGAAAAACCCTGCCGCGACGTTGATCCATAGCGCCGGGACGAGGATATACGTGACAAGCTGGCCGCAAACCTCGTCGATGACGACCGGCCGAGGATCCTTGCGGCCGAACTCCTTGGCCGCGGCTCCGGCCGCCGCCGTTCCCAGGAAAAAGACGGCGGCGATCAGACCCGCATACCAAGCCAGACTCCACCGCCAGAGAAAAAATCGATAGAGGAGGGCGACGAGCAGGCTGGCGAACGTGCCCGGCGCGACGGGAAAAAATCCGGATCCGGCGAATGTCGCGACCGCTTTGGAGAGGAATTTCATCCGACGATTCTTCCACGGAGATCATATACGTCCGAGGCCGTGATTTCAATCTTTCTCAGCGGGCCGGCCGGCCGCAGGGGAACCGGGTGAGGCTCGATGAAGACCACGCCGTCGACCTCGGGCGCCTGACCGCGGGTCCGGCCGACGAGCGTTGTCCGATCGTCCTTCCAGACGCCTTCGAGAAGGACGTCGACGGTCCGACTGCGGAAATTTTTGAGCCGGGCCGCTGAAAGCTTCGCCTGAAGGCCGAGGATCTCCTCGCGGCGTTCCCGCTTCAGGCCCTCGTCCACGGGGTCGCCCAGCCGGTACGCCGCCGTTCCTTCCTCCCGCGAGTAGGTGAAAACGCCGAGATGATCGAAGCCGGCCTCCCGGACGAATTCGCGCAGGGCCCGGAATTCCTCCGGACCTTCGCCGGGAAAGCCGACGATGAGCGAGGTGCGGATGGCGGTGCCGGGAAGCCTGGCCCGGATTCTCTCGAGGAGCTTGAGCGCGCGCCGGCCGTCCATCGACCGTTTCATCCGGCGGAGAAGGGCCGGGGCGGCGTGTTGGAAGGGGATGTCGAGATAGGGGCAGACCTTCGGCTCCCGCATGGCGTCGAGAAGGTCGTCGGTGATCTCTTCCGGATACCCGTAGAGGAGGCGGATCCATTCGATCCCATCGACCCCGGCCAGACGGCCGAGAAGCCGGCCGAGGGCGCCGCCGCGGCCCCGGTCCCGTCCGAAATACGTCGTATCCTGGGAGATGAGGTTGACCTCCTTGACGCCCGCCTCCGCCAGCCGCCGGGCTTCCGCCAGGATGGATACGGCCGGCCGCGACCGGTAGGCCCCTTTGATCAAGGGAATCGAACAGAATCCGCAGCAGTGGGAGCAGCCCTCCGAGATCTTGAGATACGCCCAGGACGAAGGAGTGGACAGGGCTCGGGGCGTTTCGTGGCTCAGGAGAAACGTCCGGTCCGAGGGCCTGAACGCCCGGCCTTCGACGACCTCCGCAATCCGGTCGTAGTCCTTGACGCCCATCCAAGCATCGACCTGCGGGTATTTCCGCCGAAGCTCGGGCGCGTACCGCTCCGTGAAGCAGCCCGCGACGACGACTTTCTTCCAAGGCGCCCGCCTCTTCCGATCGAGGGCGCTTTCGATGGCTAGGACCGCTTCGTCCTTGGCCGGACCGATGAATCCGCACGTGTTGAGAAGAATGACGTCGGAACGGCCGGGATCGTCCAGGAGCTCATAGCCCGCTTTGCGGAGGCAGCCGGCCATGACTTCGCTGTCGACGAGGTTCTTGGCGCAGCCGAAGGTGATGAGGGAAACGGTTTTCATGGTCTCAAGGGAGCGGCTCCGCCGCCTCCGCGTCAAGGATAGATCCTGTATAGCAGCCGGGGGAAGGGGATGGTTTCGCGGATATGCTTGATGCCGCAGATCCAGGACACGGTCCGCTCCACGCCCAACCCGAAGCCGGAATGGGGGCAGGAGCCGTAACGGCGGAGGTCCAGATACCAGGCGTAGGCGTCGCGCGGGAGGTTGTGCTCTCGGATCCTCTGTTCGAGAAGGTCGAGGTCGTGGATCCTCTGCCCGCCGCCGATGAGCTCGCCGTAGCCTTCGGGGGCCATGAAATCGACGCCCAGGGCTAGGTCGGGTCTAGCCTTGTCGGGCTGCATATAGAAAGCCTTGATCTTGGCCGGAAAATGGGTGATGCAGACAGGGTTCGTCGACAGCTCCGAGATGAGCGACTCCTCGGGGGCTCCGAAGTCGCTCCCATACTGGATTTCCGACCCCTTGGCCTGGAGCTTGGGCAGGATGTCGTCATACGTAAACCGAGCGAATGGCTTCGTGATGGCTTCCAGGGGCTTCGGGTCGCGCTCGAGCTCCTCGAGGTCCGGACGCCGTCTCGTCAGGACCCGCTCGACGACGAACATCAGGAGGTCCTGTCCGAGCTCGATCGTGTCTTCGAGGGTGGCGAAGGCGACTTCCGGCTCGACCATCCAGAACTCGATCAGGTGGCGCCGCGTCTTGGACTTTTCGGCCCGGAAGGCCGGACCGAAGCAATAGACCTTCCCGAAGGCCGCGGCCGTCGCCTCGTTATAGAGCTGTCCGCTCTGGCTGAGGTAAGCCGCCTGGTCGAAATACTTCGTCTCGAAGAGGGTGGTCGTCCCTTCGCAGGCGCTCGGGGTGAGGATGGGCGTATCCATCAAGCGGAATCCCCGGCCGTCGAAGAAGTTCCGGATGGCCTTGATCACTTCGGCCCGGATCTGGAGGACGGCGTGCTGCTTGCGCGACCGGAGCCAGAGATGCCGGTGTTCCATGAGGAAGGGCGTGGTGTGCTCTTTCGGGGCGATGGGATAGTCCTTGGCGACCTGGAGGATCTCGATCTCCTGGAGTCCGAGCTCGAAGCCGCCCGGAGCGCGCTTGTCTTCGCGCACGCGGCCCCGGACGATGAGCGAGGACTCCTGGGTCAGCGCGTCGAATTTCTTGAAGAGCGGGTGGTTTTCGTCGCCGGAAAAGACGGTCGTCTGGAGAATGCCCGTCCCGTCGCGGACGAGGAGGAACCGGACTTTGCCGCTCGAACGCTTGGAGTAGACCCAGCCGCGGATTTCGACGTCCTGGTCCTTGTGAGCGCCGATATCTTCGATATAAATCCACGTCATGGCGTCCGCATTATACGGGATATCCGCTTGAAATTTCAATGGATCTCCGCTACTCTGGCCCTTGTGGCCGAGGTCAAGCCCTTCCTCCCGGTCAAATTGATCTGCGGGATCATCGCCTCCGAGGAACGCCTTTTTAGCGAGGCGGAAAAAAGGCTCGCCTCTCTTTACGGCAACGCCGACAGCCGCAGTCCCCGCATCGCCTTTGACCTGACGGCGTATTACGAATCCCAGATGGGAGCCGGCCTCCACAGGGAATTTCTAAGCTTCGCGGCGCTCATCGACCCGAGCCGCTTGAGCGAGATTAAAATCCGGACCAACATCCTCGAAACCGAAATCGCCGCCGATTGCGGCGTAGGCCGGCGCGCCGTCAACCTCGACCCGGGGTATCTCACGCCGGCCGCTCTGATCATGGCTACGGCCAAGGATTTCTCCCACCGCATCCCGCTCCGTGACGGGATCTACGGCCATCTCGAATTCCTGTTCACCCGGACCGGCATCCGCCGGCTGGCGTGGACCTATCCCGATTTTGCCGACGAAGGCTATCAGCGCTATTTCGTGGAGCTGAGGCGCCGCTATCTCGCCGAGCTCAAGCGGTCTTGAGCGCGGCGGCGGCCTGCCGGATGAACTCCGGGTTCGTGCCACAGCAGCCGCCGACGATGCGGGCTCCGCTGGCGACGAGCTTCGGCACGTCCTGGGCGAAATCCTCGACGGCCTGGCTGTAGACGACCGCGTCTCCGGCGCCGACTTCGGGCTTGCCGGCGTTGGGCTGGGCGATGAGCGGCTTCGTGGTCAAGGCCCGCATCTCCCGGACGCAGTCGGCGAGGTCGGAGCTCGTCAGGGTGCAGTTCGTTCCGATCACGGGTACGCCGAGCGCCTCGAAGGCCTCGACGCAGCGGCGGACGCTGTCGCCCATCAAGGTGAAAAATCCCCGCCGGGTCCGGTTGAAGGTCATCGAAACGAAGACCGGGAGGGCGGAAGCGCTCCGGATGCCGCGGACGGCGCAGAGGGCTTCGCGCAGGTCGAATATGGTCTCGATGAGGAAAAAGTCGACGGAACCTGAATCCAGCGCTGCGGCCTGGTCGGCGAAGGCCGCTTCGAATTCGGACTCTTCGAATTCGCCCTGGGGTTTGAGGAATTTTCCGGTCGGCCCGACGTCGCCGATGACGAACCTGCCCGGCGGCCGGACTGCGCCGGCTAGCTCGGCGGCGGCCCCGTTGAGCTCGCGGCAACGGCTTTCCAACCCGTAGGACGCGAGCTTGATGCGGTTGGCACCGAATGAGTTGGTCGAAACGGCATCCGCCCCGGCGTCAAAGTAGCTTCGATGGATTTCTTTCAGCACGTCCGGCCGGGCGACGTTCCATTCTTCCGGACAGACGCCTTGAGGAAGCCCCCGCTTCATGAGCTCGGTGCCCATAGCTCCGTCAAAGAGGGCGGTCCGCGTCTTCAGGAGGTCGAAGATCGAGGCGGAATCCATGGCCGCTCCTTCTCAGGCGTCCTCGGGATCGAAGGCCGATATCTTGCGGAGCTTGTCCACGATTTCGGGCAGCTCCCTGAGGACGATGTCGACGTCCTCGTCCGTATTGAAGCGGCCCAGCGACATGCGGACGGTGGAGCGGGCAATTTCGGGCCGGAGGCCGATCGCCAGGAGCACGTGGGATACCGCTTCCGATTCCGAGCTGCAAGCGGAACCGGTCGAAACATAGATTTCCTTGGTGGCCAAGGACAACAGGACCGCCTCGGCTTCGAGGCCGAGGAATGAGTAGTTCAGGGTGCTTGCGACCCTCCGTTCGGGATGGCCGTTCAAGCGGACCTTGGGGATGGTCTGTTCGATGCCCTGCCGCAGCCGCTGGGCCAGTCGTTTCAGCCGGGCTTGATCGGCCCCGAATCGTTCCGGCAGGATCCGAGCCGCTTCCCCGAATCCGACGATTCCCGCCGTGTTTTCCGTCCCGGCCCGCAAACCGCGCTCCTGGTGTCCTCCGTGGAGCAAGGGGAGGAGGGCCGTGCCTTTTTTGACGTACAGCGCTCCGACCCCCTTTGGGCCGTAGATTTTGTGCGCGGAGACGGAGAGGAGGTCGACGCCCAGACGATCGACGCGGACGTCGACCTTGCCGAAGGCCTGAACGGCGTCGGTATGGACGGGCACCCCTTTGTCCCGGCAGATGCGGACGATGTCTTCGACCGGCTGGATCGTGCCGATCTCGTTATTGGCGAACATGACCGAAACGAGCCCCGTCTGGGGCGTCAGGGCGTCGCGAAGAAAGTCCAAGTCGATGAGGCCGGTGCGGTCCACGGGGACATAGCTGACCCGATAGCCCTTTTTCTCGAGATAGGCGGCCGTCTCCTGGACGGCCGGATGCTCGACGGCGGAGGTGACGAACTCTTTCTTGTCGGGCACGGCCTCCAGGGCTCCGAGGATCGCTTGATTGTCGGATTCCGTCCCCGAGCCCGTGAAATAGATCTCGGATTTGTCCGCGCCGAGCGCCCGGGCGACGTGCTCGCGGGCTTCGTTCACGGACTCTTTCGCCTGACGGCCGATGGGGTAGAGCGACGACGGGTTCCCGAACTGGTCCCGCAGAAATCCGGTCATCTTTTCGATGACGGCCGGGTCGAGCGGCGTCGTCGCGTTGTTGTCGAGATAAACCATGGTCCGCGCGTCTTTCTTCGAAGCCGATGGATAAAAGCATATTTTATGCGAAATAGCAAAAAAATACTACTTAATCAATAAGAATTAGAGTATAAAACGGGTACCCAGACGGTGTGTGTACCTCAAGGTACGCACACCGTTTGTGGACCCCCATTCAAATTAAACGAGCTTTTCCCTGAGGATCTTGACGACTTCGAGGCCGGCCCGTTTCTGGCCTTCCTCCGCCTGGGCTCCGATGTGGGGAGCGGCCAGGACGTTCGGATGGTCGACGAGCGTCCAGTCGTCGGGCGGTTCCTTGGCAAAGACGTCGACCGCGGCCGCTTTGACCTTTCCGGAATTGAGGGCGCCGAGGAGGGCTTTTTCGTCGACGACGCCGCCGCGGGCGGCATTGACGAGGATGACGCCCTTCTTCATCTTCTCGAATTCGGCCGGCCCGAGGATCGGCTTTTCCGTCTTCGGGACGTGGAGGGAAATGACGTCCGCCTGCGCCAGGAGCTCGTCGAGCGATACCGGTTTTACGGGCAACGCCGTCTTGAACGGGATGACGTCATAGCCGACGACGTTCATGCCGAAGGCGATCGCCCGCTCGGCGACGGCCAGCCCGATCCGGCCGCAGCCGATGAGGCCGAGCGTCTTTTGATAAAGCTCGGTTCCGTGGAGGACCTTCTTCTCCCATTTGTGCTGTTTCATTGTGTAATTGGCCAGGCCGTGCTGGCGGACCGCGCCCAGCATCAAGCCGAAGGCGTGCTCGGCGACCGAGACGGTCGTAGCCGCCGGCGTGTTGGCGACTTTGATCCCTTTGGCCTTAGCCGCGGCCGCGTCCACGTTATCGAGCCCGATACCGGCCCGGACGACGATCTCCAAGTTCGTCGACGCATCGATGACGGGTTTGGTGATCTTCGTCGCGCTGCGCACGACCACGGCGTTGAATCCGGGAACGGTCTTGACCAGTTCGGCTTCATCCATCCCCGTCTTGACCGTGACCTCGAAGCCGGGAACGGCCTTCAGCTGCTCCGTGGCTTCCTTGTCCAGCGCGTCCGCGATCAGGATTTTTTTCATGACGAATCTCCTTCGGTAAATAACGCTTGGGGACAAGGTAATATAGAATTCGCCGGCCTGTCAACTCGAAAGGAGAAGATGCCCAGCGGGATGCCCGGGCCGGCGCTAGGCGAGCCGCCGGAAGAGCGACAGGAGCAGGGCGGCCCGCTGCGTGAGAGACGGCAGGATCAGGTGCTCGGTTTCGGCGTGAAGGCCGTCGCCGTCGGGCCCGAGGCCGTCCAGAGTCGGCAGGCCGAGGCCGGCCGCGATGGACGCGTCCGACCCGCCGCCCGTTTTCCCGCCCTCGAGAGTGAGGCCGATCTCCGCCCCGATCTCCTTGGCCGACTGGAACAGGCGGGCGGAGGCCTTGGTTTTTTCGAGCGGCGGCGTCTGGCTTTCGACGCTAAACTTGATCCGCGATCCCCGCAGCGCGGGCTCCAGCCTCCGGAAAAAGTTGATCACCTTTTCCTTCTGCGGCGTGTCCCAGAACCGGATGTCGCAGACGGCCCAGGCCTTGTCGGGCACGACATTCGCCTTCTCGCCGCCGCCGAGGAGGCCGAGGTTGACGGAAATGTCCTTGGATTTCAGCCTCTGGACGCTGCGGAGCTGGGTCGTCAGCTCTTCGATGGCGTTGACGCCCTTGTCCGGAGTCCCGCCGTGAGCGGACTTGCCAAAGGCTTCGAGACGGATGACGAGCCGGCCTTTTCTCTGGACCTTGAGCGCTCCGCCCGGAAGCGATGGCTCTAGGCACAAAACGGCGTCGGATTTTCGGGCCAGCGTCTTGATCGTCTCGTGGGCCGCGTCGCAGCCGGACTCTTCGGCGGCATTGACGAAGAGGACGATTTTTTTGGCCGGTTTGAGGCTGAGCGCGTTCATCGTCTTGAAGGCGAAATAGGCGAGGACCAGCCCGCCTTTCATGTCCAGGGCGCCGGGACCGAAGACCTTCTCTCCGGAAATGTAAAACGGCATTTTCGCGATCGTCCCGACCGGCCAGACGGTATCGATGTGCGCCAGGACGAGGATCTGGCCGTTCAGGCTGCGGTCCGCCCGGGCCGGAAACTCCGCTGTATAAAAATCTCCCGTCGCCTTCTGCGGGATCCGGGTGATCCGGGCGCCGGTTTTCCTCAGCTGTTCGGTGAAATACGAGGCGCAGGCGTCAACCGCCTTTTTGTCCGATGTCGGCGATTCTTTCTGGACGAGCTCCTTGAGCAGGGCGATCATCTCGCCTTGCCGCGATTTGAAATATTGGCTGAAGTCCATGGCCGTTCCTTTCGTCCGGGCCCTCAATCTATCACACCTCGGCATGAAATGCACCTCGGCCGGCCGGAAAACCGACCGTCGGTCAGTCCGGAACGGCGTTGACAGCGGCGCCGGATTCGCGGAAGATGGGGGCCGTCATGGCTGCGAAAAAGATCGCTGCTCTCCTTGGCCTCGCGGCCGTCGCTCTTTGCGCTCCCGCGCCGGCCCCGGGGCAATTGAAAAGCGTCGTCGTCCACGGCCATGCGGGCTACGCCTTTCCCGAAGAGGGCAACCTCAGGCCGGGATTCGAAACGGGATTCGGCGTCGCCGTTCCCTTCCTTAGGCAGTTCTGGCTCTCCGTCGAGTACTCCCACTGGACGAGCGCATCGATAACCGCCCGCGGCCTTCTCTATGACGGCACGATCTCCGTCTCTCCCGTCATCGCCTGCCTGCAGGTCGAATTCCTCGACAACCGATTCTTCGTCCCTTACGCCTTCGCCGGAGGGGCGTTTGTCTTCGCCCGATTCACGATCGGCCCGCTGATCACGATCCCCGAGGTCAAGATCGATCAGACGATCGAGAACGGCCCGTCCCTCTATGTCGGCCTGGGCGCGCGCCTCGCCTTCAGCCGGGCCGTCAGCTTCTTCAGCGAGGTGTCGTACCTCCACCGGACGGCTCCCGGAAAAACCCTCATCCAGGATATGAACCTCGGCCTCACCGAAATTCCGCTCGTGGTCAACCTCCGGACCGTCTTCATCAAATTCGGGCTCAAGCTGTTCCTCTGGTGAAACGGTGAACGCATTGAGATCTGCCATGATAAGGAACGTCATTTCGGCTAGGGCCGGGTGGGTTCTGGCCGCCGTCCTTTCGGCCGCTTCCCTGGCCCTGCCCTGCACGATCGCCGTCGTCAGCGGCAAGGCGACGCGCGACGGCCGGCCTCTCCTATGGAAGAACCGCGACGTGGACGAGCAGGACAACCTCGTCCGTTTTTTCCGCGGCGCCCGGCGCGCGTTCCTCGGCATCATCGACGCCGGCTCCCCGGAGGAAGTCTATTCCGGGGTCAACGAGGCGGGGCTGGCCCTCGTCAACGCCGTAGCCGAGGATATGGAAGGGACCTCCATGACCCAGAATGGAGAGTTCATCAAACGGGCCCTTGACGAGTGCGCGACCGTCGACGATATCGACGCGCTCCTCCGGACGACGAACGGCGCGCGGAGGACCAAGGCCAACTTCGGGGCGATCGACGCGTTCGGCCATGCGGCCGTCTTTGAGGCTGGGAACGCGACGTTCACCCGCTACGACGCCGATCAATCCCCCCTGGGATTCATCGTTCGGACGAATTTCGCCCTGACCGGAACCATCGCCGGAAAGGGCGGGGGATACGTCCGCTTCAACCGAGCTTCGGACCTCCTTGCTCGGGCCGCGGAGGCGAAGGCGCTCGACCACCGCTTCCTTCTCGAATACGCGGCCCGCGACCTCGTGAATGAAGCGATCGATCCCTATCCGCTTCCCTATAAGGGAAGCCAGAACAACCACGCGCCGGGGTATGTCGATACCTCGAATTCGATCAATCGCTATTTGACGGCCTCCTGCACCGTCTTTCACGGCGTACGCCCCGGCGAAGATCCCCGGCTCGAGACGATGTGGTGCATCCTGGGAGAGCCCGTCTGCGGAGTCTCCCTGCCGCTTTGGATCGGGGCCGGGAGCGTGCCCGTCGAACTTGGGGGAACCTTCACGGCGCCCCTGAGGGAGGCGGTCAAGCTCAAGGAGAGCCGCTGCTACAGCGATCCTCAGAGCGCCAGATACTTGAACACCGCGGAGCTCGTCGACGACGGAGGGCGGGGCTTGACCGAGTTCATCCGCAGGATCGAAGCCCTTATTTTCCTGACCGCGGAGGCCGCGCTTTCCAAGTGGCGAAGACTGGGGATCGAGCCCGACAACGCCCTGCGCCTCCAGGAAACCCTGGCCAGCTGGGCTTTTCGCCGCTACGCTGCGGAGGTCGATCGCTGATCGTCCGCGGCCGACGGCCTTCGGCGCGGCCCGAACGTTTGCTTTTTATCCTCGGTTTATCTTACATTATTCGAGACGACGGTTCGGATTTACGATCATGCTTTGTCTCCATCGCGCGGCTCTCGTCAAGCGGTCGCTCGCGGCCGCCCTCATTGCCGGATTGAGCCTCCTCCTGAGGTCCGAGATCGGCTATCCCTGGAAGGATGTCTTCGTCGGCGCGTATGACGGGACGGCTTGGGCCGGCCTGACGCTCATTTCGCAGAAAGACGCCGCCTTCGGTTTGAGGGTCAGGGTCGAAAAGAACGGAACGATCATCGACGGGAAAGACCTCTTTTACATGGTCTCGGAGGTCGGCCCCAACGCCCCTGACGGCCGCTACGCGCGCCTAAAATTCGATCTCGGCCTTCCCGTCCTGCCGGCCGAGCAGAAAGCGGAGACGCCCATCCTCATCAAGCCGTCGGATAAGTCCGACACATTGACGCTCGAATGGACGCGCAAGGACGAACGCTCGGTCATCGGGCGCATCCAGGGTCCTCGGAATATCAAGATCCATCTGGCCCACTATTTTCCCTGGGATTTCAAAGGGCGTTTTCGGATGCTCCCTGACGGACAGGTCGGGGGGGAATCCCGCTCCGTCAAGCCCGTTTTCAGCCGGACCTGGACCCACCGTCAGGGAGAGGCGAGCGTTTCCGCAGACGGAGAGGAGCTGGTCCTGGCCTTTTCCCAGGACGACGAGCGGAGCGTCTATTTCGTCATCGGCGTCGGGGAGGACTCCGAGAACGTCAAGAAGCGGATTTACCGCTATCAAAACACCAAAACCATCGATGCCGACCTCGAAGAGGAGCAGGACCGCTACAACAAACAGCGCGTCCGGATCGAAGGCCTTTACGAAGGAGTCGCCGAGTCCATAACCAACAACATGTCCTGGATGGTCCTCTACCAGCCGGGCAGCCATCGGCTCTATACGCCTGCCGGCCGCCGCTGGATCTTCAACCGGCCGGACGGTTCGCCGGACCATTGGCAGATCTTCGCCTGGGACTCGTTCTTCAACGCGCTGGAGCTGTCGCTCGAGAGCGCCAAGCTGGCCGGCGACGCCGTCCGGGCGGTCGTCGAAACGCAGTATCCGAACGGGAACATCCCCAATTGGCGGAGCCGTTTCGGCGGAACGCCCGACCGGTCTCAGCCTCCGATCGGCGCCTATGCCGTCCTCAAGCTCTTCCAAAAGACGGGGGACCGGGAGCTCCTGAATATCGCTTATCCCTATCTCAAGAAATGGCACGCGTTCTGGAAAGCGAAAAAGCCGAACGGCCTGCCCCGCCGCGACGGGAACAACGACGGGCTCCTGGAATGGGGATCGGACCGCGAGCTCGTCGCCGAAAAGACGCCTTCGTGGGAAGTGGACGCGCCCGGCGAAACGCGGTCGAAGTGGGAATCCGGCATGGACGACCTTCCCAATTGGGACGACGTTCCGTACAGCGCCGAAAGCGGCACGCTGACCATGAACTGCCTCGACCTCAACTGCCTGTACGCGCTCGACGCCTGGTGCCTGTCGCAGATGGCCGCGCTCCTCAATCGGCGCGAGGACGATGAAGCCTACCAGGTCGAATACGAGAAGATGAAGGAGCTCATCAACCTCCACCTGTGGAACCAGCGGGAGGGGTTCTATTTCGACCGGTATTGGGACGGGCGTTTTTCGACGCGCAAGGCCGCCTCGAATTTCTACCCGCTGCTGGCCCGGATTCCCGACGAGCGCCGGGCCCAGCTCATGCTGAGGCATCTTCGCAATCCCAAGGAGTTCTGGGGCGACTATGTCGTTCCCACGATCTCCAAGGACGACCCGGCCTTCAACGACCCGAAGAATCCCGAGCGCCAGTACTGGCGCGGAACGATCTGGCCGCCGACCAATTATCTCGTGTACCAAGGGCTCAAGGCCTACGGGGAGGATGCGCTCGCTTCGGAGTTCGCCAAGAAGAGCTCGGCGCTCTTCCTCAGGAGCTGGACGAACTTCCAGCTGTGCCCCGAGAACTTCCATCCCCTGACGGGGGAAGCGGCCGGCCAGAGATTCCAGAGCTGGGGGCCGCTGTTCGCCATGATCGCCGTCGAAGAGTATCTGGATTTCACGCCGTGGGAGGGCTTCCGCTTCGGAATGATCCAGCCCGAACGCAAAGGGTCGATCTCACGGATCTCCATCCAGGGCCGGAGCTACGACGTGGAGACGTCTAAAAAAGAGCTCGTCCTCCGCGAGGAAGGGAAGGAGATCGTCGCCATCGACGGGCCGGCCGTCGTCCGGCACTTCCTGTACTCGGACAACGAGGTGGCGTTCGAGATCCGCGCCATCGCCGAGCGGAGGGTGAAGATCCAATTCCTCAAACGCGGCAAGTTTCAGCTGCTCGTCGACAACCAGCCCAAGAAGATCTTCTCCGGCCGGTCCGTGAAATTCGACGTCCCCGAAGGACCTCACGCCGTCGAGGTTCAGCTCCTCGAAGAGCTGGATTGACCGCGGGCCGGGCCCGCCTTCCGGCTTTCCTGATACGCCTTCTTCAAGGTGTCGCCGCGGACGCCTTGGCGCAGGGCCTCTAAGGCCAGGATCTCCTCGGCCGGGATGTTGCCGAGGTTGACGCCGGGACCGAAGCGCAGGATCAGGTCCTGCTGCTGGTTCTTCAGAGGGGCCTC
>Ga0172371_10007780_pt1 | contig 15155 bp, 9 predicted proteins | sample Lak12m_FD_114543 | JGI IMG/M metagenome (GOLD analysis project Ga0172371, IMG submission 114543) | Freshwater microbial communities from Kabuno Bay, South-Kivu, Congo - kab_022012_12m | ecosystem: Environmental > Aquatic > Freshwater > Lake | place: Democratic Republic of the Congo: South-Kivu... | reverse complement strand
GTCCTGGTCGCAGGAGGCTCAGCAGATATTCGTTGTAGTTGATGGGGGTGATCCCTCCCTGGCCGATGATCTCGTCGTAGGTGGGCAGGGTGACTGGGATCTGAGGTGGTTGGCTGGGGCGGCCATGGTCAAGGGGGAAGAAGATGGACTCCCCCCGGCAGTCGGAGGCGTAGCGCAGGGGGAGGGTGGCTCGGGCGGCGAGTCCGGCAGGTGACAGCCGCCAGGCCGGGGCGGCGGCGCAGGTCACCGGTTGGCCGATGATCTGCGTCAGTCTGGCCAAACCCCGCTGGCTATCACGCTCGATCTCCGCTTGACTCAAGGTCTCGATCTTGGTCTGCCAGCGGTGGTGATCCCAGGCGTGGAAGCCGATCTCGTGGCCAGCGTCGGCGCATTGGCGGATCTCCTCCGCCGCCCGTTGGCCAATGATGGGCCCTGGCCACAGGGTACCCATCAGCACAATGTCCCAGCCGTAGAGGCTGGCGGCCTTGGAGCGCAGCATCTTCTTGAAGAAGGCAGGGCGCAGCAGCCGCCAGAGGTTGCGGCCCATATTGTCCGGCCCCACCGAGAAGAAGAAGCTCCCTCGTACTCCATGCTTGGCCAGCAGGGCCACCAGGTTGGGCACCCCGCGCTTGCTGCCGCGCAGGGTATCGACATCGACCCGCAGGCCGAGGGTGATCTCCCTAGCCTTGGACATGCCCCTCTTCGATGGCCTGTTTGAGGAAGAAATCGAGGGTCTCTTCCACCGATTGGGCCAGCGGCACCGTCGGGTTCCAACCCAAGGTGGTGCGGGCCGCCTGAATCGAAGGCCTGCGGTGCTGGACATCTTGGTAGCCGGAGCCGTAGAAGGTGCGGGCCTCGATCGAGCGGATGCCGGCAAAGGGCGGGAACTTGGCGCGCAGGGGGTGGGCCTCGAACTTCTCAACCAGGGTGGCGGCCAGCTCGGCGATTGAGGCCTCGTTGTCGGGGTTGCCGATGTTAAATATCTTGCCCTGGCAGCAGTTGTTTTCGTTTTCGATGATCCGGTAGAGGCAGTCGATGCCGTCCTTGACGTCGGTGAAGCAGCGTTTCTGTAGCCCCCCGTCCACCAGGCGGATGGGCGTGCCCTCCACCAGATTTAAGATCAGTTGGGTGATGACCCGCGAGCTGCCGATGCGGGCCGACTCCAGGCGGTCGAGCCGCGCCCCGACCCAGTTGAAGGGGCGGATCAGGGTGAATTGCAGGCCCCTGGTGCTCCCGTAGGCCCAGATCACCCGGTCGAGCATCTGCTTGCTACACGAGTAGATCCAGCGTTGCTTGCGGATGGGGCCGAGCACCAGGTTTGAATTTTCCTCATTGAACTCAGGGTCTTGGCTCATGCCGTAGACCTCAGAGGTTGAGGGGAAGATGATGCGCTTGTGGTACTTGTCGCAGTAGCGGACGATGCGCAGGTTCTCCTCGAAGTCGAGCTCAAAGACCCGGAGCGGGTTTTTGACGTAGACGGCGGGGGTGGCGATGGCGACCAAGGGCAAGACGATGTCGCATTTTCGAACGTGGTACTCGATCCACTCGCGATTGATCGAGATGTCGCCCTCGCGGAAGTTGAAGTCGGGGTGGGTTAGGAGGCGGCCAATCGATCCTGAGGAGAGATCCATGCCGTAGACCTCGTATTTGCCGCTGTTGAGTAGCCGCTCGCTCAAGTGGTTGCCGATGAAGCCGTCGACGCCCAGGATCAAGACCTTCTTCTTGCGCAGGCGCTCGGTCTGCAGGGCGGTGGGGCTGGAGAGCCGCATGTCTTCGACCAGGTTGAGCTCGGAGGCCAACTGGCTGCCGTTGATGAAGACGCCGCCGTCGCCCTGACCGGCCTCGATGCGGATGGCCCCCTCGCCGCAGGCGATGACCAAGGGCGAGGCCGAGAGCACGGTGCCGGGTAGGGCACTGGCTTGGCCTGGCGCAAGGGCCGCCTGCCAGACCATGATCTTGCGGTTGCCGATGAAGCTGAAGGCCCCAGGATAGGGCCTGGTCACCGCCCGCACCAGGTTGCGTACCGTGGTGGCGGGCTTGCTCCAATCGATCTCACCGTCGGCCGGTTTTCTGCCGCCGAAGTAGCTGGCCTGGGCCTTGTCCTGCGGGGTGCGCGGGGCCTTACCCTCTCTGAGTAAGGGCAGGGCCTGGTCGAGGAGTTCGCTGGCCTTGGCGGTCAGCCTCTCATGCAGGGTATGGGCGCTGTCGTCGTCGCTGATGGCCAGCCGCGTTTGGCCGACGATATCACCGGCGTCGGGCTTGACCGTCATGTAGTGCAGGGTAACGCCGGTCTCGCTCTCTCCATGCACCAGGGCCCAATTCACCGGGCAACGGCCCCGGTACTTGGGCAGCAGTGAGCCGTGCAGGTTCAAGCAGCCCGAGGCCGGTATCCCCAGCACCTCGGCCCCTACCATGTGCCGGTAGTAGAAGGAGAAGAGGATGTCGGGGTCGAGGGCGCGGATTCTTTCCACCCACAGCGGGTGGTTGATGTCCTCTGGGGCGAAGACCGGGATGCCGTGTCTTGCCGCCAGCTCGGCCACTGATTCGAACCAGAGGTTCTCGTTTGGGTCGTCCTGATGGGTGAAGACGGCGGTAATTTCATAACCGTGTTTGAGCAGAGAGCGGATACCGGCGCAGCCGATGTTGTGATAGGCAAGGACAATGGCTTTCATGGAAGTGACCTAAGGTGTTAAGGTTATTAAGTTGATGAAGGGGGGGCAGGAGAGATGTTACCGTCTGCCGACTACCTTTTCGATAAAATATCTCGGTCTTCCCCGCACGTCTTGGTAGATGCGGCCGATGTACTCGCCGAGCAGGCCCATGGCAATGAACTGGGCCCCGATCAGCACGAAGAGGGGCGAGAAGAGGGTGAAGACGCCGTTCACCGCCCAGGCGGCACCGTAGCACAGGCGCATGATCATGAGGAAGAGGCCGAAGCCCATGCCTCCGGCGGCGACGGCGCAGCCGGTGAGCGACAGCATCCGCAGCGGGAAGGTGGACATCGAGGTGAGTAAGTCAAACTGTAGGGAGATCAGTTTGATCAGGCTGTACTTCGACTCCCCCTGGTGGCGAGCCTCGTGCTTGACCGGGATCTCGGCGGTGGTGCGGGCGAAGCTGTTGGCGAGGATGGGGATGAAGGTCGAGTGCTCGCGGCACTGGAGCATGGCCTCGACCATCGGCCGGCTGTAGGCCCTGAGCATACAGCCATAGTCGTGCATCATTACCCCGGTGGCGCGGCGTACCGCCTTGTTGATTAGGCTTGAGGCCAGCCGCCTGAAGAGCGAGTCCTGACGGTTTTGGCGGATGGTGCCGACGACATCAACACCGTTATCCATCTCGCGCACCAGGTTGACGATCTCCTCCGGCGGGTTCTGGAGATCGGCGTCCAAGGTGACGACGATCAGCCCCTGGCTCTGGGCCAGCCCGGCCATGACCGCCGCGTGTTGGCCGTAGTTGCGGTTCAGGAGGACGCCAACGATCTCTTGGTCGTGGCAGGCGGCCTCTTCGATCAGGCGGGCCGAGTCGTCGCGGCTGCCATCGTCGACCAGGATGATCTCAAAGGGCCGGGCTACGATCCGGCAGGCGGCCAGGGTGCGGGAGATGAGCTCACGCAGGCAGGCCGCCTCGTTGTAGACCGGGATGACGACCGAGAGCAGGGGCTTCTTCATCGGGCTAACACCTCCTTGATGGCCGCGATCACTTGATCGATATCGTCTTCAGTCATGGCCGGGAACAGCGGCAGCGAGCAGATACGCTCGGAGTTCCACTCGGTATGGGGCAGGGCACCGGGGGGCAGGGCCAGCGTCTCGCGGTAGTATTTCTGGGTGTGCACCGCCCGAAAGTGGAGCCCGCTGCCGATGTTTTTGGCTTTTAATTCGGTCATGAATTGGTCACGGCTCATGCCGGCCCGCTCGATATCCAGGCGGACGATGAACAGGTGCCAGGCGTGGCGCATTGGCCAGGGGGGGAGGGCAAGCGGCGAGAGTTCGTCGATCTCGGTCAGCCGTGCCAGGTAGCGTGCGGCCAGGGCGCCCCGACGTTCGATAAAGCCATCCAGGGCCGCCAGTTGTCCCAAGCCCAAGACGGCGGCGAAGTCGGTCAGGTTGTACTTGTAGCCCGGCTCGATGACCTCCGCCTGTGGGGCGCGGCCCTGGCTGACCCGGTCGAAGGCGTCGACGCCGAGCCCATGGAACTTGAGGCGCTTGATCCGGGTCACCAGCTCTGGCAGGTCACTGACAAACATCCCCCCTTCGCCGGTGGTCATGTTCTTGATTGGGTGGAAAGAGAAGATGCTGGTGCCCGAGGCCCCAATCTTCGCCCCCCGGTACTCCGTGCCAGCGGCGTGGGCGGCGTCTTCGATCAGCGGCAGGCCGTGGCCCTGGGCCAAGGCACGTAGGGGATTGAGGTCGAGGGCGGCGCCGGCGAAGTGTACCGGGATGATGAGCTTGGTGCGGGGGCTCAGGCAGGGTTCCACCGTATCGGCGGTCACCATCAGGGTGTCACGGTCGACATCGGCAAAGACCGGTGTCGCCCCGGCCAAGGTGATCAGGTTGACGGTCGAGACCCAAGTCATCGAGGGCGTCACCACCTCGTCGCCCGGGCCAATAGCAAGGGCCTTGAGCAGGATGTGCATGCCTGCGGTGGCCGAGGCCAGGGCGACGGCGCTCCCCGCCCCGACGTAGCGGGCAAAGGCCTCTTCGAAGGCGGCGGCCTTGAGCCCGGTGGTAATCCAGCCGGAGCGCAGGACGCAGGCCACGGCGGCGATTTCGTCCTCGCTGATCGAGGGTTTGGAAAAGGGCAGGAAGTCAGGGCGCATGGTGGTAGGGGGTGTTAGTCGTTCGGCAAGAAATCATCATCCCACCTGGCTTGTCTTTCGGCCCGCCGTGAAATCGAACCGGAATCCTGCACAATCTTGGAATGCTTATTTCTTGCCGAGCGCCTGAGTTTGTCGGGGCGACACTTTTGCCCTCCCCTATACCACCGCCCTCGTCAAAGGAAAAGGGTGAAGATCGAGAGATCAGGATTCCGTCAAAGTTCTCCCCTGGCCGCGCTTGATTGCAATCTCCCTCAGATTTCCGACACGAAAAAGCTATTGCCGATGATGAATGGTTCGGCTATTTTCTTACGAAAGTTGGAAGCTGTGGCGGACGCGTTTGGAGGGTTAGGCGAAAATAGGCCACAGCATCCTGTTTGTAAAAAATAAATAAGAACAATCTGTTAATGTCGAAAAGGGGCCAAATTTATGATGCAATTTATTACCAGTCTTAGCACGCTCGTGTCATTGCTGATCTCGCTATCGACGATGGCCACCGCCGAGACTACCGCCTCGGTTACCCTCACCATGGCCAACGGATGGAACCTCCTCAGTTCTTCCATCCCCATTACTGACGTCGCCGCCACCTTCATGAACTCGCAAAAGTTCCAAAGTGTGTGGGCCTGGGAGACCAGTAGCAACAGCTGGAAGGTCTTCCTCCCCGGCGAGAATCCGGCCGGGGTCTACGCGAAAAGCAAGGGTTTTATTGCCCTGACGACGATCGGCCCGGGGGAGGGGTTCTGGGTCAATAGCCAGGGGGGGCAATCACTCACCGTGACCGGCGTGGAGGCGGCCAGCCAAACGATTGTCCTCAGCGATAATTGGAATCTCAAGGGGCTGAGTTCGGCGACTCCGGTTAAGGTGGCAGAGGTGTTCAATGACCTCAGCCGGTATGCCAGCCTCTGGGCATGGTCTGGCACCACCTGGTCAGTCTTCATCCCCGAAGAGGGCACAACTGGGGCCTATGCCCAAAGCAAAGGCTTTGGCCAGTTAACTACCCTGTCGTCAGGCGAGGGCTTTTGGGTCAACGTTAAGCCAGGCCAGGGCGGCACCATCACTCTCGGGGGACCGGTTGAGGCGGTGACCGTGGGGATTGAGGGCGGGGCAGTGGTCGCCAACGATACCTTGGCGAGGCTAGACCTTGTCCCCCGTGCGGTACTGGTTGACACCGAGATGAGCATTAGCCCTCTTGGCGTCTTCCCGGCCGATTCCCGGCTTGTCAGCGGTACCGTCTATGCTGTCGGTGGCGGGCCGACGCCTTTTAGCAATCGCGCACTACTGACCATAACCTACAACCCGTCAACCCTGCCCGATGGGGTCAACGCCGAGGATCTGGTGATCGGCCAAGTAATAGATGGGGCCTGGGTGCCGATCTTCGGGGCCCTCGCCAATCCCACGACAAAGACGGTAAGTGTGCCGATCGACCAGGGCGGAACCTACGGCCTCCTCGACGGTAAACGGATCAACAGTGTTGTCGCCTATGTCGTTTCGTCTCCCCTTGCCGAAAATCAGTTCTCTGAGCTTAACCTCGCCGTGAACTATGTCTGTGCCCACCTCCAAGCCGGTGAAAAGGGCGGGGTGGTTATCCAAAAAACCCCTCTAACGGTGGGGAATCTCAACCTCTCCTGTGAGATAGAACTTAAGGCCGATAGCAACACCTCGCCCTCCATCGACGCCTCGGGCGGCACCATCAACACCTCGGCCCCCGTCGGTTTGTCCGGTCTTCAGTTCTCCGGCAACACCACCATCAATAGCGGCGATAACCTCACCCTGACCAACAACACCTTTGACAACTTGACACTTAACCTCGGCACCGGCACCGGCCAAGGTCTCAACAGGGGGGGGAAACCGTCACAGGGACTAAACGCTCTGGCGGGAGACTGCTTTACTGGCAATACCGTCATCAAGAATGACACGGTTGCCGGGACACTTACCTTGGGGGGAGGACTTAAGGTATGCGGCAATACCTCCTTGCAACTGGGGGAGATTTCCTCGTTGGTAGCCGATGGCAGTGTGGAATTGAGTCAACATGCCAAACTCGACATTGACGGCCCCCTGCTCAAGTCAATTTCCGTGGCGGCCAAGTACAGTGGCAATGCCTCCACCACCGTCGCCAGCATCAAGGGCAACGACCTCTCGACTTTCAAGATGCACTTGCTGGACGGAGACATTACGCTCAATCAGTTGAACCATGACATATCCGGCACCGTGACCGTGGAAACCGACGGCCCGGCAGATTTGACCCTCACCCAAGAGGGCTTGACGATTGGTGGCAACTATGTCTTTGACACGGCGGGCATGGATGTCAATGCCACCACCCATTACTTCGCCAAGATGACGGTAACCGGCGATGCCACCTTGGAGGGTGGTGGCACCATTGCCGGGCAGTACAGGGACACGACATTTTCGGCAAAATTTTTAGCGACCATGGGGGCCAACGCCAAAAAGCTTGATCTGGATCAGGTGAACACCAAGTTCATCGGTGAGGTGAGACACAACCTGCTGACCGATCAAGCCGATCAGAGGTTGGATGTGATCCTCCAGGGGAACGGCACCACCACCTATGAAAAAGGGGTTGGGGCCTGCATCAGTACGGGGGCCTCCGCCCTATTGGAGTACAGCGATAGCATCGTCAAAAACTTTGGTTCGATCCAACTCGGGATGACGGTAGAGGGCAAGAAGAACTGCACCGGGGTCAACAAGCTGGCCCCCAAGGCCCTGGCGGCGGCCACCACGACTGCCGCCGATCAGGGCGAGGTCATTATGCGCAATCTGATCAATCCCGATCAATCCGCCCTGATCGGCATGACCATTAAGGACCTCGACCTGCCTGTCACCATCCAGCAAAACCATATACAAGGGCAACTGCTGGGGCTCAAGGTCATCAACATCTCAAAAAAAGTGTTGATTGACAAGAATACCATCGACTCCATGGGCGGGGTCGAGCTAGCCGCCCTTCAAGATGCCACTTTCAGCAACAACCAGCAAAACGACGACGTCGGCCTGGCGATCAACATGGAACCGAGTAGCCTCAATGTGCTTTCGCACATCACGGTCACAGGTAACGTCTTTGGCGGCGAAGGGGTAATCATTACCGGGCCCTTTGCCCCAGCCATCGTGACGGCAACTGGCAACACCTTGTATGGGGCCGAAAACGGGATGGGGTCTTACATGGGACTTAGTGGGAACAACTTTACCGGTGGCGATGTCTCCGATTCGAACGGGTTTTTTGTCGATCCCGGCAAGGGCAACAACTCGGGGCTTGATGACGAAAACGACATCTTCACCGAAATCGATTGGAGCGGCAACGGATGTGCGGATTACCCCCCAAGCATGGACGTCAAAGATGAGGATGGGCAATGCTTGAACGTAGATGGCGTCTCCCCGCCGGTACTCCCCCTGGCCCCTTGAGCCTTACCGGCGAGGCCTTTGTGGGGCATGAGTGTTGGCACACGCCTACCTTCGTAAGACGTTCGGCTGGAAATTATGTTCTTGACATTTTTTAGGAGATGCACCACTTTGCAACACTCATTATAATCTTACCCCCTGACAAGGATGGTCCAGCTTGCTGTTGGGCCTGTCGCTTTTTTTGTGTTTGATTTCTATTCTGATGGATGTATGGTGGCCTCCCCTAAGGCGCTCGGCAAGATGGGATGATGATTTCTTGCCGAGCGCCTTATTTGACTGGGGCCGTTTTGGTGCCCCCAACGTGAGGTAAAGGTTGATAGCACATGCAACTCCTGATTGACTCTTGGCTTGTCTTATTGGCTGGTGCCCTGCTTGCCCCGGCCGCGAACCGTTGGCCGCGATGGGCGGCAGCGCTTGGCAGTGTCTCGGCTACCGTCGGCTCTCTTGGCGTTTTGCTGGTCTCAGGCCTTGGTCTGGCCGCCGCGCAGCCGCTCCATATCTCCTTGCCCTTGCCCATGCCTGGTGCCAGCTTTGCCCTCCACCTTGACACGCTGGCGGCATTTTTTCTGGCCCCCATCGGTCTGATCGGCCTGCTGGGGGCAGTCTATGGCAGTGAGTACATGGCGGGCCACGGCAGTCGGCCGGGGCTGCACTGGGCCTTCTACAATATCCTGGTGTTGTCGATGGCGGTAGTGGTTAGCGCCGCCAACGCCATCCTCTTCCTCTTCGCCTGGGAGTGCATGTCGATCTCCTCCTTCTTCCTGGTGATTGGCGAGCACCAAGACCCCTCTGTCAGCCGGGCCGGTTGGATCTACCTCCTGGCCACCCACCTGGGGGCGGCCCTGCTCTTTGCCTTCTTCCTGGTGGCGGGCACTCGGGGGGGGAGTTTCGACTTTAGCGCCTTCTCCGTCCTGGGGCAGCTCTCCGCCCCCTTGGCCTCCACCCTCTTCCTGTTCGTCCTGATCGGTTTTGGCAGCAAGGCCGGTCTTTTCCCCTTCCACGTCTGGCTGCCGGAGGCCCATCCCGCCGCTCCCAGTCACGTCTCGGCCCTGATGAGCGGGGTGATGGTCAAGACCGCAATCTACGGGCTGCTGCGGATGCTCTCCTTCCTGCCCGCCCCCCCAGCCTGGTGGGGAGCTGTGTTGTTGATCTTGGGGGTGATTGGGGCGCTCTTCGGCATCACCCTGGCCGCTCAGCAGAAGGACGCCAAGCGCGGCCTGGCCTACTCGACGGTGGAGAATGTCGGTTTGATCTTCCTGGCCCTTGGTCTCTGGCTCTACTCGCGAGGCACCCTGCACTACCTGGCCGCCACCCTTGCCCTCTACGGCGCGCTGCTTCACATCTGGAATCATGTCCTCTTCAAGAGCCTGCTGTTCATGGGGGCGGGCTCGCTCCTGCACAGCACCCACACCCGTAATTTGAACGAGATGGGGGGGCTGCTCAAGCGTATGCCCTACACCGGGCTGCTCTTGATTGTTGGCTCGCTGGCGGTCTCCGCCCTGCCGCCCTTCAACGGCTTGGTGGGGGAGTGGTTCATCTATCGTGGGTTGATGGAGAGCGGGGCCAAGCTCGCGGGGATGGCGGCCTTCCTGCCGCTCATCATCCTAGGTCTCCTGGCCCTGGTTGGGGCCATGGTGCTGGTTGTCTTCACCCGGCTGGTGGGGATTGCCCTGCTCGGCGAGGCCCGTGGTGACAAGGCGGCGCGCGCCCATGAGGCCGGGCCGCGCATGCTGGGGGCGATGGCAATCCTGGCCATGCTCTGCCTGCTGGGTGGGGTGATCCCCGCCTGGCCGCTCCTGGCGGTGGGGCGGGTGGCTGAGGAACTGGTGCCTTTTTCGTCCGGCTTGCTGACTGGTTCTGGACTCTTCCCCCTGTGGCTTGGCTGGTTGGGCCTGGGGCTCATGGCGGCCATCGTCATGGCCGTTGTTCTCTCTCGTTGGTTACGGGGCCGGGGCTTGATCGGCGCCTCATCCACCTGGGGCTGTGGCTACGCCTGCCCAACCACTCGCATGACTTACAGCGCCGAGGGTTTCACCGAGCTGGCGGCCACTAGCCTCTTGAGTGAAGGCCTGCAGCCGGTGGTGATCGATGGCCGTACCACCAGTCTCTTCCCGGAGACGGGCCAATTTTCTCATTGTGCCTCCGATCTGGCGTTGGAAGGGGGCTACCTGCCGCTTTTCGCTAAGATTGCCGGGGCTTGCACCCGCCTGCGGGGGTTGCAGGCGGGGATGCTCCACGTCTACATGTTCTACATCTTTGTGGCCACCCTGCTGTTGCTGGTTTGGGTGACACTACGTTGAAACCGATGCCAGCCGATAACGGATCGTCAGTCGTGCCCCAAATCAAACGTCTGCTCCTCTTTGCCGTGGTCTTGGCCGTCCCCTGTGGGGTTTATGTCCTGCTAGCCCCGCCGCAGACGCCGCTGCCGCACCACTCCTGGCGGCATAGCGGCGGGGAGTTATTGGGTAGCGCCGGGCTTTGGCTTTTTGCCCTCCTCTACGGTCGGACTGTCCTGAAGATCGGACTGCGCCAGGGCCCGTTCTGGGAGCGTCTGCTACCCGAGGGCATAGGCAATCGCACCCTGCCTTGGGCCAAGGTAGGGCTGACCTGGCTGAACAAGACCCATCCCTACGCCGGGGTAGCCACTGTGCTCCTGGTGATCGGCCATACCCTGATCGAGGGGTGGCATCAGGTCAACCTCCTGTTGGCGATCGTCCTTGGTCTGGCCCTCTGGCAGTTTGGCTTTGGCCTCTTCCTGCTCACTCGCTACCAGGCGGTCTTTGTCAAGCGGATGAAGCGCTACGGCTATATGGCTCATTCGCAGCTCTACACAGGTGTCGCCTTGGGGGTCTGCGCCGTCTTTGGCCACCTCCTGATTCAGGGCAAGGGCTGAGGGCCTCACCTGTTGGTTTGTAAACTCAAATGGGATTGAGACTCGTATGATCACACAACTCTTTTGGCATTTCCTCTTGCTCTTTGGCCTGTCGCCGTTGCTGCTCGGAGTGATTGGCAAGACTAAGGCCGCCTTTGGTGGTCGTCAGGGGCCACCCTTCCTGCAACTCTACTACGACCTGTGGAAGCTCTTCCACAAGGGCTTGGTGATCAGCCGCACTACCACCTGGCTGTTCCGTTCCGGGCCGCTCTTGGGGGTGGTGGCCCCGATCATCGCCTCGCTCTTCATTCCCTTTGGGGCGATTGGCGCCCCCTTGGGCTTCGATGGCGACCTGATCTTCGTCATCTACCTCTTCGCCCTCTCCCGTTTTTGCACAGCGACCTCGGCCCTTGATACTGGCTCACCTTTTGAGGGCATGGGGGCGGCCCGGGAGGTTACCTATGCCTGCATGGCCGAACCGGCCCTCTTCTTTGTGCTCATCGTCCTTGTGCGGCTCACCGGTTCCTTCTCCCTCGGCGGCCTCTTTGGCCCGGCCCTGGCCGTTGGTTGGCAGACGGCGGTGCCGTCGCTCCTCCTTGTTCTCTTCTGCCTCTTCGTGGTCGTCTTGGTCGAGAACTGTCGCATCCCCTTTGATGATCCGACTACCCACTTGGAGTTGACCATGATCCACGAGGTCATGGTTCTCGATCACAGTGGTCCTGATTTTGGCATGATCCTCTACGGCGCGGCCATGAAGCTCTTGGTCTTGGGGGGGATGATTGTCGGGGTGTTGCTGCCCTTCTCCAGCGGCTATCAGGTCGTCGATGCCGCGCTCTTCGCCGTCGGCATGCTGATGATCGCCGTCTTGATCGGGGTGGTCGAGTCGGTGATGGCCAGGCTACAGCTCCTGCGCATCCCCCAGCTCCTGATCGGCACCTCGCTCCTGTCGTTTTTTTCGCTGATTCTACTTTTGAGGTAAGCCATGGAGACGCCTGCTAATCTCATCCTCTTTGTGGTTATCCTGCTCAACTTCTTCATCCTGGGCAGTAGTCGGCTGGGGGCCTGTATCCGCACTACCGCCCTGCAGGGGGCCATGCTCTCTTGTCTGCCGCTGCTCATGCACCCCATCTCCGCTCATTCGCTTTTCCTGTCGCTTTCCGCCCTGGTGCTCAAGGGCTATTTGATGCCCTGGCTCCTGTTCCGGGCCATTCGTACTGTGCAGATCCGGCGCGAGATCGAGCCGATGATCGGCTATGCCCCCACCCTCATCCTTGGCACCTTGGCCACCGCCGGGGCCTTTATCTTCGGTGATCAGTTGCCCTTGATTGAGGCGGACGGGGGCTCGATTGTCATCCCCTGTTGCCTGGCCACCCTGGCCACCGGATTTCTGATGTTGATCACCCGCAGCAAGGCCCTGACCCAGGTCTTGGGCTACCTAATCTTTGAAAACGGGGTCTATATCTTTGGCCTCTTGCTCTCTGAGGCCATGCCGGTGATGGTCGAGGCCGGGGTGCTGCTCGACCTCTTGGTGGCCCTCTTCGTCATCGGCATCATGGTCAATCAAATCAACCGGGAATTCTCGTCGATGAACGTCGAGAACCTGTCATCCTTGAGGGAGTGAAATGACTACCCTGCTCGTGCTTGTCCCCGTCCTCTTCGCCCTGGCTGCCTACGCCCTGCCCTCCGATCGTCTGCGCCCCTGGCTGCTGCCGCTGGCTGGCACCGTCCACCTTGCCTTGGTCTTGTCGACTATCGTGGTCAAAGTCCCGCCGCCGGTTGGGGCCTGGGTGGGGCTTGATGCCCTGGGACGCCTGGTGCTGCTGGTGGTCTCCATCCTCTTCTGCGGCTGCGCATTCTACGGGGTTGGCTATCTGCGCTTCCGCTTGCAGTGGGGCAACCGCATCTTCGTCTCCTGCCTCTTGGTCTTCCTGGCGGCGATGAGCCTGGCGGTGGAGGCCCGGCACCTTGGGTTGCTCTGGGTGGCGGTGGAATCGACTACCCTGGCCTCCGCCCCGCTGATCTACTACAACCGCAACCGCCAGTCGATCGAGGCCACCTGGAAATACCTCTTGCTCTGTTCGGTGGGGATCGCGCTGGCCATGCTCGGCGTCCTCTTTGTCGCCTACTCCGTGCTACCGGCCGAACCGATTAGCTTGCAGCTCGATGATCTTTTGGCCTCTGCGCCCCATTTCTCCCGGGCCTGGCTACGGACGGGATTCGTCTTCCTCTTGGTTGGCTTTGGCACCAAGGCCGGGTTTGCGCCGCTGCACACCTGGAAGCCTGATGCCTACGGTGAGGCACCGGGCCTGGTTGGGGCGATGCTGGCCGGGGGCCTGACCAGCATCGCCTTCCTCGCGTTGCTCAGGGTGATGCAGATCATGACCGCCGCTGGCGAGGTGGCGATCGCCCACCAGGCCTTCATCGCCATTGGCTCGGTCTCGCTCTTCTTCGCGGCGGTCTTTGTCATCAAGCAGCCCGACTTCAAACGCCTGCTCGCCTATTCCAGCGTCGAGCACATGGGGATACTGGCCATCGGTGTTGGTATCGGTGGCATTGCCACCTTCGGTGCCATGCTGCACCTGGTCAACAACGCCCTGACCAAGGGGGTGCTCTTTCTGGCGGCGGGCAACATCCACCGCCGTTTCGATAGCAAGAAACGGGGCGAGGTGGCGGGGGCGATTGCTGCGCTACCAATCTCTGCTTCGCTCTTTATCGCCGGTTTTTTGGCGATCACCGGCTCGCCACCGTTTGGGGTCTTTGTCAGTGAGTTCACCATGTTGCGTGGGGTGATGGCGGCTGGTAACTTCCCCCTGGCGGGCTTTATGTTGCTCATGCTCTCGGTGATCTTCATTGGCATGGGCAGCACGGTGCTGGCCGTCACCCTGGGGCCTCCGTCTGAACGGGCCAACCGGGTGGGCTCGCGGGACAGCCTCGGTATGGTGATGCCGCCGTTTGTGATGTTGCTCATGGTCTTGATTCTTGGTCTCTATCTGCCGCCGCCGGTTTCCCGGCTTCTCTCCGAGGCGGCGGCAGTTGTGGAGGTGGTGCGATGACTTCTCCGAAGACGGTACGGATTGATAATGGTGGGGTGGTCTCCCTGGAGCAGTTGCCAACTCTCGATTATGATACCTTTGCCGACAGCATCCTCACCGAGTTTGCTGGCAACAGCCGGGTGGCTGCCTATTTCGCCGCCCTGCCCGAGGATGGGCGGGGTGACCTGGAGCTTTTCGCGGTCATGGCCCGTGAGCGTAACGCCAACTTCGCCCTCTATCGGACGCGGATTGGCGACCGCTTCCCGTCCCTGACCCCCAACTGCCCGCAACTGCACCTCTTCGAGCGCGAGATCGCCGAGCAGTTCGGCTGTGTGCCGGAGGACCATCCTTGGCTGAAGCCGGTGCGTTTCGAGCGCTCCTGGCGGCCGGGGCATGACGCTTGGGGCCGCGACCCAAGCCAGCATCCGACCCCTGGGGAGATGGACTATTACCGGGTAGAGGGTGATGGTGTGCATGAGGTGGCGGTTGGCCCGGTGCACGCTGGGATCATCGAGCCGGGGCATTTCCGTTTTCAGTGCTATGGCGAGAAGGTCTTGCACCTTGAGATCTCTCTTGGCTACCAGCACCGGGGGCTGGAGGCCATGCTGGTGGGTGGGCCGCACCCCACCACTGCCCGCCAGATGGAGGCGATTGCCGGTGACACCACCGTCGGCCATATGATCGCGCACAGCAAGGTGATTGAGGGGCTGGCCGGGGTTACCACTCCGTTGCGGGGGCAGGCCATTCGCGCCGTTGGTTTGGAGTTGGAGCGGTTGGCCAATCACGTTGGTGATATCGGTGCCCTCTCGGGGGATGTTGGCTTTCTGCCGACCGCCTCCTTCTGTGGACGATTGCGGGGGGATTGGCTGAACATGACCGCCGCCATCTGCGGTAGCCGCTTTGGGCGCGGTCTGGTGGCCCCGGGCGGGGTCGGTTTTGATCTCGACCCAGACCTGGTGCGGTTGGTGTTGAAGGCCATTGCTGCGGCCAAGGACAACACCCTGGGGGCCTGCGCCCTCTTCTTTGATAC
>Ga0172371_10007779_pt1 | contig 15156 bp, 8 predicted proteins | sample Lak12m_FD_114543 | JGI IMG/M metagenome (GOLD analysis project Ga0172371, IMG submission 114543) | Freshwater microbial communities from Kabuno Bay, South-Kivu, Congo - kab_022012_12m | ecosystem: Environmental > Aquatic > Freshwater > Lake | place: Democratic Republic of the Congo: South-Kivu... | reverse complement strand
GGCGGCGGGTGCGGTTCCATGTGAAAGGGCAGGCCATGATGTCGGTACTGAGTCGGTGGTTGGGGGTCCGTACGGCGACGGCGGTGGCGGTGGCGTCGATGGGGGCCGGTCCCCTCCTTCTGGGCGGTGAGGTGGTCAGCACCTCGGCCTCGGTGGACTGGGTGACGGCCTACCTCTGGCGGGGGATGCGGTTGACGAACAACCCTGTGGTGCAGCCCTCGCTCACGTTCTCGGCGTATGGGTTCAGCCTGAACGCCTGGGGGAGCGTGGACGTGACCGACGTCAACGAGGACGATGGCGAGGGGTACCACCTGCAGGAGATCGACTACACGGGGAGCTACACCTACGCGCCGATGGAGGGCCTCGACCTGACCGGGGGTTTCGTCTGGTACACGTTCTCCGGTCTGGACAGCACCGGGGAGTTGTTCGGGACGGTCAGTCTGCCTTGCGTCCCTCTCTCGCCCTCGCTGTCGGCCTACTACGACGTGGACGAAGCCGATGGCCTTTACCTGAACGCCGGGCTGAAGCATGACATCGAGATCACTGAGAAGCTGGGGTTGACGCTCTCGGGGGGAATCGGGTATGGCGACGACAACTACCACGAGTTCTACTTCGGCGAAGGAGCCCACGGGTCCGAGTCCGACGGGCTGCTGAGGGCGACTCTCGGGTATGCGGTGACGGACTGGTTGTCCGTGTCCGTCTACGGCGGCTACGCGGTCCTGCTGGACGGCGCCGTGAAGCGTCTGGGCGAGGCCGTCTACGGCGACGATGACACCGTGTTTGGCGGCGTCGGGGTGAGCTTCAACTTCTGAGTGCCCCTGCGCGTCGACCGGCTCGGCGTTCATGGTGTTACACCGATTCCGGGTCTGTCGTAGAGCAATGGCCGGTACCGCGCCCTGCGCCCGCGCAGTCCCCGGTCCTCCGGCTGGAGCGCCCACGCCCCCAACCCGGCCGAGCCGGAACCAGGACGGCATGCCGAAGTGGCTGTCGTCGGCCGGGTTGCTGATGTGATGTCTCCATGCACACTCCGGCATCACTTCCGACAGGACGCTACCGTGACCGGACCGCCAGCCGCGGCCGGCGCGTCTTCCTGGCCGCTCTGCACCTCCGCCAGTCCACGCTCGTCCCGGCTCTGACCAAGGCCTGGATCCGTTTCAGGACACACCGCTTTGGACCGGACAGGTTCCAGGGCCGCGGCCGGTCCAGCAATGCTCTACGGCTGACGTCCACATCGTACCACGTCCTATGCAGTGAGCAGTGCCCGGAGGAGCGTCTATAGACCCCTGGCCGGCGCGCGGCAGCGCGGTTTCGGGGTCGCGGCATGCGGGGCGGCGTGCTCGCGTTTGCGGTGGTAGGTCCCAGCTCCGACTGGGACCCCTGGGTCGCCCGGGCTTGGGCCCTGCAGCCGGCCGGTCATCGATGCCAGAGGTCTGGTTCGAGCTCACTCGCGAGCGCCGGGCGGCCTCGGTCCCACGTCCCGCAGGTCGATGGGGCTGAACCCCAGGCGCAACGCCGGCGAGTCGGCCCGTAGCGAGAAGTCGCCGTGGGCGGGGTCGGCAAAGCCCGGGTCGGCGACGACCGAATGCAAGTCGTGCCCCAGGGCCCGCCACTGGGCCAGGGTCCATTCCTGCTTGCCGTCCGGGCCGCGGTTTAGCAGGGGCTCCGACCGCTGGGTGTCCCAGAACAGGTTCAGGTCAGAGACGATGCGGCGCTGGGCGTCACCGTAGGCATTCTGGAACATGGGCGTGCCGGCGCTCACCAGGATATTGCGGTAGTAGAGGACGCCCACGTGCGGTTCCACGCGGGAGTAGGCCGTCGCCGCCTCTTCGCCGAAGGCGAGGATGTTGTTGCGGACCGTGTTCTCGCGGCCGTAGTGCTGGTGGAACAGATGGCCATTGGTGGCGTAGCAGACGTTGTCCTCGAGGATGACGTGGCTGGAACCCTCGTCGGTGTAGAGGGCCCAGCCGCCGTAGTGGGCCTTGCGGACGTCGTGGACCAGGTTGCCGCGCACGATGGTGCCAGGCTGGACCCCCAGCAGGTAGACGCCGCCCATGTCGGAGAGCAGGCCTTGGCCGATGGTGTGGATGTGGTTCTTCTCGATGATGTTGTCATGGCTGACGCTGGGGCCGTAGCCCCAGACCCAGCCGCAGGAGATGCCGCTGTAGAAGAGGTCGTGGATGTGGTTATGGGCGATGACGTTGCCGGCGGCGTGCATGCTGAGGATGCCCACGGCACTATGGAAGATGCGGCCCGCCTGGTGGATATGGTTATCGGCGATGCGGTTCCAGCCCGTGCGTCCGGCCTCGGGCTCGCCCACGGCCGTACCGTTGACCTTGACCCCGCCGGCGCCCAGGTCGCGGAGCTCGCAGCCCACGATGCGGATACCGTGGCAGCCGTTGCCGAGGAAGACGCCATACCAGCCCACGTTGCGGACGGTGCAGTCCTCGAAGGCGCAGTCCCGGGCATACTCCACGTGGATGACGCCGGGGACGTCGGCAGCCGCCTGGCCCGAGGCGGCGGAGTTCCTGCGGTTGAACCACTTCACCGAGGGGTTGGCGAGGAGGTCTGTCTCGGCCCGCGGTCCCTCGCCGGGGTGGCGCCAGTCGGTGTGCTGGAAGGTGATGCCCCTGAAGCGGACGTACTGTACCGGGCGCGACCCGTCGGCGGCCCCGGTGAGCCGCAGCAACTGCAGCGCCTTGGGGGCCACGACGTCGCAGGTCTCGGGGGTCTCTCCGGGCAGCGGCAGGTAGGTGAGTTTGCCGGCGGCGCGGTCGAGGTACCACTCACCCGGCTCGCTCAGCGCCTCGCTGACGTTGTCCAGGTAGTAGTCTGCCAACTGCGTGCCGAACGAGCCGACCAGGTTGGTGTGGCTCGGGCGGGCCATGGTCACCAGTCGCTGGGCCGGGTCAAAGGCGGCGATGGGGCTGCGCTCTTCGATCCAGAAGTGGACGTAGACGACCTCGACATCGGTGAGGTTGCGGAACGGCTTCACGTCCTCGCCGGCGCTGACGAACTGGGTGTAGCCGCCCTCGCCCCAGCCCGCGGGCAACGGCATGCCCGGCACCGACTCCATGCGGTATAGGCCCTGCTTCGGCAAGCGCGGCCGGAGCCGGCGTTCGCCATTCACGAACAGTTGCCGGAAGAACCACTGTCCCGCGCGGACCTCCGGCAGGTCGGCCGTCCAGACCGTCCGTCCGCGGCTCTTCCTCACCTGCCAGCCGGCGATGCGCACGCCGCCGTCCAGTACCGGGGTCTCGCCGGGGCAGGCGGCGAACGTCACCGGGACCGCGTCCTCGCCGCTGATGACGATGGGTTCAGCGACCGGGTACCGTCCGCCACGCAGCCAGACCGCCACTGGACCCTTGAGCCCGCCGATGACGTGGGGCGTGGCCAGGTGCACGGGTCGCTCCCGCAGGCAGCGGATCTTCTGCAGGGCCCCCCGGAGCGTGGCCAGGGGTCCGTCGGAACGGGTGGCGTTGGGCTCCTTCAGGCGGCCGGACCAGCCGTCGTTGCCGTCGGGAGCCAGGTAGTACTCGATGACGTCCAGAGGATAGGGCTGCATGGGCGGCTCCTCACGATCACACGGGCGGGACTTCCGTGCCGGTGCGACCGGTTCTCACCATAGGGCCGCGGTTGACCACTTTCCACGCCGGCGCCCTGCCGCTCAGGGGTGCTTCAGGACCGCGCCGCCAGCCCTCTGTCCTTGGACTGCCCACGGTCCCGCGACCGTCCACTTCCCACGTCGGCGCAGGGCTGTTTGAAGAAGCCGTTGCCAGCCTTGCGATGGGGCCCCCGGTAGGTCGCGGCTGCCATCGGCCCGCGTGCGGGCCAGACGCGACTCCAGAGAGTCTTGCCGTACAGCAGAATCGCCCACGTGCCCGGCCCGCCGGTCCGCGGGTACCCCGCCCCGCAGACCGCGATCCTGGAACAGCCCTGACGTCGGCGCCCCGCCGCTTGACTCCCCGCCGATGGAGCCTACACCGGGCTGGCTGACCCCTGCGGGGCCATCCGCCTGGCGAGGCCCAGCGGCCCGGCCGTTGGGGTCGGAGGGATGGGGAGTTGACACGTAAGCACAATGTGGCTACATTGCCGGTATGAGAACGACACTCATTCCCATTGGCAACTCGCGCGGCGTTCGGATCCCAAAGCCATTCATCCAGCAGTGCGGGCTGACGGCGCAAGTGGAGATGGACGTGCAGGATTGCACGATCGTCATCCGCGCACCTCGGCAGCCGCGTTCTGGCTGGGGGCCTGCTTTCGCGCGGATGGCCCGCGCCGCTGACGACACGTTGCTGGACGGCCAGCCGACCTCGACCCGTTGGGGCGAAGAGGACGGGCAATGGAAGTGAACCGTTTCGATGTATTCCTCATGGCCCTCAACCCGACCCTCGGGCACGAGATCAAGAAGAGGCGGCTGTGCACCGTCGTCTCGCCGGATGAGATGAACCACCACATCGGCACGGTGATCATCGCGCCCATGACCACCAAGGGCCGCGGCTACCCAACACGCGTAGCGTGCACATTCCAAGGCGTCGAGGGGCAAGTCGTGTTGGACCAGATTCGGACGGTTGACACGTCACGGCTAGCCAAGAGACTGGGACACATCTCCCCGTCGACGGCTGATCGGCTGACCAGCGTCCTGATCGAGATGTTCCAGAAGTGAAGCGCCAACCACGTACCGGAGGCGACGCGGTGCTCGCGCGCCTCAGTGCGGGCGTTCCGCGCGACGCGCAGCGCGGAACGGCCCGGTGTGCGAGGCCCGCAACCCATCCCAAGGAGGGTGCCATGCCCATGCACTTCGTCCCCGGCAGTGCCTGCTGTTTCGTCCTGGCCCTGGCCGGGTCCGCGCTGGCGGCCCCTGCCGAGCCCCCGGCGCCGCTGGTGCTCTCTGCCTGCGAGGACGCGGGCGAGTGGAACGGTGGTGCCCTCGAGACCATCCTCGTCAAGGAGGGCAAGGCCGCCATCCGCTGGGCCCACGCAGAGTCGTCCCGCCTGAGCCTGCGCCAGGTGCCGCCGGACTGGTCCCGGCACAACACCCTGGAGCTGCAGCTCCATTCGCTCAAGGCCACCGGCTCCCGGTTCCTGGTCTACATCGGCTCCGAGAACCCGGCCACCGAGGGGGCGGACTATTACTCGGCCATGATCACGCTGGACTTCACCGGTTCGAGGGCGTTCCAGTTGCCCTTCTCGGAGATGGGGGTAGCCCGTTCGCCTTTGGGCTGGAACCAGATCACCGACCTGAGCTTCACCGCCAGCGGCTGGGACAACACCCCCAACCCCGAGGCCGTAGTCATCGTCGACGACGTGCGTCTGACCTGGACTCGGGTCGGGTTCGGCCCCCGGCTGAGCGAGGCGGACTTCTTCGGGGCCCTCGACCTCGAGCTCCCTGCTCTGGCCGAGGTCAAGGAGGCCGTTGCTGCCGCCGACTGGCCCAGGGCGCGGCAGGCCTTCGTGCGCCACCTGAAGACCCGGGAGGTCCCGCGCTGGCACTTCGACTGGCGGTCCCGCCCGCAGCCCGCGCAGCGCCCCGAGGGCATCGACACGCGCGAGGCCGACCGGGTCGTGGCCCATCTGCTCACCAGCGTCGGGGTGCCGCACCAGTTCGGCCCGGCCATCGACTGGTCCATCAACCCGACGCCGCTGAAGTATAACGAATGGACCTGGCAGCTCAGCCGGCATCCCTTCTGGAGCACGCTGGGCCGGGCCTACTGGGAGACCGGCGACGAGGTCTACGCCCGCGAGTTTGTGGCCCAGATCACCGGCTGGATCACGGACAATCCCGTGCCCGTGAACGACCACGGCAACCGGGCCGGTTCGCGCTGGCGCACCATCGAGACCGGCATCCGCATGTTCTCGAGCTGGCCGGACTGCTTCTTCCGCTTCCTCTCGTCACCGTCCTTCACCGACGAGGCGGTCGTGCTCATGGTCCGGAGCATGGTCGAGCATGCCCGGCACCTGCTGGCGCACCCGACGGGCAACAACTGGCTGGCGATGGAGATGAACGGGCTCTTCCACGTCGGGGTGCTGTTCCCCGAACTGCGGGATGCGGCGCTGTGGCGTGAGACGGCCAGCCAGCGTCTCTACGAGGAGATGGACCTGCAGGTCTACCCGGACGGTGCCCAGGTCGAACTGGCCACCGGGTACCACGGCGTCAGTCTACATAACTTCCTGGGCACGTTGCAGTTGGCCGAGCTGAACAGCACCAGCCTCCCCGGCGACTATGCCGCGCGCCTGGAGAAGATGTACGGCTACTACCTGAAGCTGGCCATGCCGGACGGGCTCTACCCGGCCCTCAACGACGCCGGCTGGGGCGACTGCCGCAAGTCCCTGCAGGATGGTGCCGAGCGGTTCCCGCAGCGGACCGATTTCCTCGGCCTGGCGACCGGTGGTAAGAAGGGGCGCCTGCCGGACTTCACGTCGGCGTGCTTCCCCTACGCGGGCTGGGCCGTGATGCGCAGCGGCTGGGGGCCTGAGGACCTCTACCTGCATTACGAGTACGGGCACTTCGGTGCCGGCCATCAGCACGAGGACAAGCTCTCGCTCATCGTCCATGCCTATGGTCGGCGCCTGCTCACCGAGGGCGGCGTCTATGCCTACGACTCGTCGCCGTGGCGGCGCTACGTGCTCAGTACCCGCGCCCATAACACCATCATGGTCGATGGGCTGGAACAGCACCGCGCCGGCCTGCGCGAGACCTATGTCACCAAGGAAGTGCTGCCCAACCGCTGGGTGACGGGTCCCCAGTTCGACTTCGCCGAGGGCTGGTATGACGAAGGCTATGGGCCGGACCGCAACCGGACGGTCTCCCACCGGCGGGCGGTGCTGTTCATCAAGCCGGATTGCTGGCTGGTGATCGACCGCCTGACCCCCGCCGATGCCGAGCCCCATCGTTACGAGGTCATCTTCCACCTCGACGGCGAGAACGCCGAGGTCGTCCCGGCCCCGCTGAGCGTGCGGGGTACCGATCCGGGGCAGCCCAACCTGGCCATCGTGGCGCTCGCCCCCGAGGGGGTCAGCGTCGACGTCGTGAAAGGCCAGGAGAAGCCCACCGTGCAGGGCTGGGTCCCGGCGCGCGGCTACGAGGTCCGACCGGTGGCCACGCCGGTCTTTCGGGCTGAGGGTGCCGGTGAGCGGTTGCTGCCGTGGCTGTTGTGGCCGCTGCGGCCGGGGCAGGATCTGCCCGTGAAGGCGGTCAGTGCGGCCACCGCCGAGGGGATGGCGGTCTTCACGGTCGAGTTGAGCGACGGGCGCCGGCAGGTCGTCCGCGTCCCCGTGGCCACGCCCGCCGCCGGCAGCACCGGCGGCCTCCGTTGGGCCAGCCTGGCCGACGGCAAGGTGACGGCGGAGGTCCAGATCGCCGACTGAGCTTGTCCCCACCGGAGTGACCCTATGACCGGAGTTGTGCTGACCATGCTGGCGGCGGTCCTGGAGCTACCACCGACCCCGCGGCTGCTGCTGGACCGGCCTGGCCTGGAGGCCCTGCGCGCCAAGAGTATGCAGCCAGAGTGGCGCGAGCGCTGGGGGGCCTTCCGGGCTGGCGTGGACAAACAGCTCGCCGAGCCGATCGAGTTGCCGCCGCGGGGCGGGAACTGGAGCCACCACTATGTCTGTCCCGAGCACGGGGCCCGCCTCAAGGAAGGCAAGCGGGTAGGGGCCTGGGAGTGGGAGCACGCCTGCCCCGTCGGGCCGCACGCGCTGCGGGGCGACCCGAGCAAGGCCTCGCTCGACTTCGACGGCAACGCCATCGGCGGCGTCCATGGCCGCCTGGCCGGCCTGGCCTGCGACGCCGGTGTGCTCTGTCAGGTCACCGGCGAGCGGCGCTACCTGGACGGCGCCCGGGCCGTACTGGCAGCCTATGCGGAGCGCTACACCCGCTACGAACTCCACGACAACAACGGCCGCAGGGGCAAGGGCGCCCGGGTCCACTCCCAGTCCCTGACCGAGGCCTCCTGGCTCATCCCTATGGTCCAGGCGGCGGACCTGGTCTGGAGTGACCTGACGGCCGAGGAGCGGCAGGCCATCGAGAAGGGCCTCCTGCGCCCCTGCGTCGAGCAGGTACTGATGCCGGGCTTCGGCCAGGTCCACAACATCCACTGCCGCCTGGCCAGTGCCATCGGCCTGACCGGGTTGCTCCTGGACGACAAGGCCCTCATCAGCCGCGCCTTGGCTGATGACCGTGGCGGCTTCGGCGAGCAGGTTGCCGAGGGCATCCGGGAGGATGGCATGTGGTTCGAGGGCGCCAGTGGCTACCACTTCTTCACCATCGACGGGCTGTTGCCCCTGGCGGTGGCGGCCGGGCACTGCGGCGTGGGCCTCTGGTCGCCGAAGCTCAAGAGCATGTTCGACGCGCCCCTGGCCCTGGCGACGCCGGACCTGCGGCTGCCGCCCTTCAACGACAGTGGCACCGTGGACCTGCACGGTACCCGCGACGCGTACGAGCTGGCCTACGCCCACTGGCAGGACCCGGCCTACCTCGCCATCCTCGGCAGCGGCCCGCGTTCCGGCCGGCGAGCCCTGCTCTACGGCCTGACCGAACTCCCCAAGGCAGGCCCGGCCGCGGCCCAGGCCAGCCGCAACAGCCCTGCCAGCGGCTACGCGATCCTGCAGGCGGGGACCGGAGAGGACGCCACCTGGCTCTGTCTGAAGTACGGCCCGCATGGCGGCGGCCACGGCCACCCCGACAAGAACCACTTCATTCTGCGCTCGACCCGCGCCGACCGCATGCCCGACGGCGGTACCCACGCCTACGGTTCGCCACTGCACAGTTCCTGGGACAAGAGCAGCCTGGCGCACAATACCCTGGTGGTCGATCAAACCAGCCAGGCCGCGGCCACCGGTGCCTGCCTCGGGTTTGGTCGGACCCCCGGCGGCGCCGACTACGCGGTGACCGACGCGGGAGCCATCTACCCCGGGGTACGCTTTCTCCGGGCCGTCGCGCTGCTGGACCAGACGCTGGTCGCTGTCGTCGACCGAGTAGTCTGCGGGGCCCCGCACACCCTGGACCTGGCCTGTCACGCCAGCGGCGCATGGGGCGACCTGCCTGCCGGCCAGCCCTGGACGGCGCCCGGTAAGCCGGGCTACCAGCGCTTCGGCAAGACCACGGTCCGGGCCGCCGCCGCCGGCATTGCCCTGACGGTGAAGCCCTCGGCCGGTGCCGATACGGTGCTGACTCTGGCTACCGGCGAGGCCACCGAGGCCATCTGCGGCGTCGGCATCGGCCAGAGCACTGCCGAGCAGCCGCCGATGGTCCTGTTCCGCCGGCAGGTGGCCGCGACCTGGTATGCATGGACGGTTTCTCTGGACGGCGCCTCGGCGGCCATTACCTGTCAGCCGGAGGGTGAGCGTGCGCGCGTGACCGTCCAGCGCGGTGACCGGCGCTGGGCCCTGGTGGTGGACCCGGCAGCGGGGACGGTGGAGTAGGGGACCCGACCCGGCGGCACCGGGCGGCGGCCACGTCCCATCGCCGGCACCGGTCAGAGGGCAGAACGACACGGGTGGACAACACGATGGCTAGGCCACTCATCGAGCGACTGGGGAAGGTGCCCGCTCAGAGCGGGTTCCGCCAGGAGGGGTACTTCGTCTGGTGCGGGTCCCTGATCCGGGTCGGCGGGACGTATCATCTGTTCGCCTCCCGCTGGCCAGAGCCGACCGGATTCCCAGAAGGGTACCGAACTCACTCCGAGATCGTGAGAGCCACGGCAGACCAGGCCGTTGGGCCCTATCGGTTTGCGGAGGCCGTAGTGGCGGGCCGCGGTGGGGCCTACTGGGACGGCAGGATGTGCCACAACCCCAAGATCCTGAGGATCGGCGACACGTATGTCCTTTACTACATCGGTTCGGCCTGCGGCAGCGGCCTCCGGAAGGTCGGGTATGCATGGGGCCCGTCCGTGGAGGGACCGTGGATGCGTGCCGATGAGCCGATCCCCCTGGGCGAAGACGCCAACAACCCGGCGCCCTATGTCCACGCCGATGGCTCGGTGTTGTTGGCCTACCGCGATCGGGAGCTCCAGATGCACGTCGCCGGCGCACCCTCGTTCCGCGGGCCTTACCAGGTCCTGGTACGTAACCTATTCCCTGAAGGCAGGTTGGAAGACCCGGATCTGACCTTTCGGCAAGGGGAGTACCACCTGGTCGTGGAGGACAACCAGGGCGTGCTGACCGGCCACGTCCGCTTCGGCGGGCACCTCGTCTCGCCCGACGGGGTGACCTGGCGCCCGCACCGGCACCGTACAGTCTACACGCACACCATCGACTACGAGGACGGCACGTCGTTCACGGCTGAGCGGCGGGAGCGTCCCGAGCTCTACTCTGACCACGCCGAAGCCAAGGGGAACGGTGAGCCCACCCACCTGATCACCGGCGTCCTCAGCCAGGGGAAGACCTGGTGTCTGGTCCAGCCCATAGCGCCCGAGGCAGGATCCGCCGGGGGAGGATGACCCATGGACAGGAGAGAGGGCTCGGCGGCCTGGCGCGAGGCCTGCCGACGGCTTCGCGCCCTGAGGGACTGCCACTGCTTCGAGGCATTCCGTGAGAGGATCGAGAGGAAGGCCCGAGCATCCCGGCCGCCGCGACGATCCGGGCCCCGCCCGGCGCTCGCGATGCCAGCATCTCAGGGTTGGCGTCCCTATCGATTGCCCTATGGTAGTACCGGCGCTTATCAATAGGGGTAGTGTCACGCAGACTGCCATTGTCTCACCCAAGCTCCAAACCGTCATCCCACGCCCGGTTCGGGACCATCTGCGCCTGAAGCCGGGGCAGAGGATGCAGGTACTTGAGTACGATGGGCGCGTGGAGCTGATTCCCGAGCGGGACATCGCTCAACTGCGGGGTTTTGTCCGGGGGATCGACACCCGCCTTGAGCGTGAGGGCGACCGGGCATGGACGTGGTGGACTCGTCCGGTTGGCTGGAGCACTTTGCCGACGGCCCCAACGCCGATCCGTTCGAGGCGCCGTTGACTGACACCGGCCGGCTGGTCGTCCCGACGGTCACCGTCTACGAGGTCATCAAGGTCCTGCTGCGAGAACGGGGTGAGCGGGTGGCGCTCCAGGGCGTGGCGGCGATGTCGCGGGCCACCGTCGTTCAACTCAGTGCCGAGGGGACTGGACCGGCCGCGGTCCTACTGGACAGTAGGATGCCCCCGAGGCCGCGGGCGCTCCAGAGAAGGCAGGCTAGCGGCAGGAGTGCGGAGGCCCGCCACGGCACCCATGCTGAGTGCCCCTTCGCATCCCACCGGCTCGGCCGGTGGACTCGGCGAGGTCCCACCTATGCCGAGTGGGTTTGGGTGCACGCGTGGCGCACCAGGTGGGATGAGGATGGGCACCTACGGAAAAGGCCCTGTCCGGATGGCATGAGGAGTCGGCGGCCAGCGGACAGCACGGGGCTGCGAAGCCGCCGCTGTGGTGGTACGGAAATCTGGTCCATCCGGCAGCGGGACAGGGCCCCGCGACCGCGGGGTCAGCGCCACGGACGAAGCGCGGTGGCTTGTGCGGCCCCCCCAGGGGGCCTGCTTCTAGCCACCGGGCTCCGACCGTGGTCGATGACCCTGCCTCGCCCCTTGGCGCGGTCGCGGAGTGGGTCGACGGCCCTGCCTCACCCGCGGCGTCCGCGGGCCTGCCCCCCCCAATCCGGAATCCCATCACCTGTCCCCCGTCTGCGCTCCTGTCGCGGCGCCCTCTTGCGATTAGGATAAGGGACGAAGGCCCGCGGGGGCAGGTCTTGCGCCGGGTTACCGGTCGCGCCTTCCTCCGCATGTTCGAGGACCTGCTCTCGGGCAGGAACTTGAGTCCGGTTTCGGCCTTCCTGGCGGTGACCGATGCCTGTCCTTACCGCTGCTGGCACTGCGGCCTCAGGGGTCGCCGGTCCGGGGCGCCGAGCATGGCCCAATGGCAGGCCGCCCTCACGGCGCTGCACGACCTGGGGGTCAGCACCATCGGTTTCACCGGCGGCGAACCGCTGACCCGTGACGACCTTCCCGGGCTGGTGTCGGCGGCCAGCCGTGGGGGTGCGGCTACGATCGTCTTCACCTCGGGGTCGCCGGCCGCGCCAGGGGCGCTGTCGGGGCTCCGTGAGGCTGGGCTATGGGGGTTGTGCGTGAGCCTGGACCACCCCAGCCCGGAGGAGCATGACCGCCTGCGGGGCGCTGCCGGGGCCCATGTCAGTGCCCTCGAAACGCTGCGCCAGGCGCGACGGTGCGGCTTCTACACCCTGGTCAGCAGCGTGGCCACGCGCCCGTTCGTCGAGGAGCGCCTCTACGAGGGCATCCGCGAATTGGCCCGGCGCGAGCGCGTGGATGAGTACCGCATCGTGGAGCCCATGCCCTGCGGCCGGCTGACAGACCCGGGCCCAGACACGCTCCTGACCCCCGACCACGTGGCGGCCCTGCGCCGTTTCCACGTCGAGACGAACCGCCAGGGCCGGCTGACCAAAGTCTGTGCCTTCAACCAGGTCGAGAGCCCCGAGGTGTTCGGCTGCGGGGCCGGCACCCAGCACCTCTTCATCGACCCCGCGGGGGAGGTCTGTCCCTGCGACTTCACGCCGCTGAGCTTCGGTAATGTCACGCAGGTGCCGCTGGCGGATCTCTGGCAGCAGATGAACCGGGCCATGGGCAACAACCCACGGTCACATGGCTTCACCCAGAAGCACCATGGCCTGGTGGCGAGGCACGCCCGGGAGGGGTACCCGCTGCCGCCGGCCACGAGCGAAGCGGTGTGTGCAGAGGCTGGGTCGGAGCCCCTCCCGGGCTGCTTCGGCATGGTCACCGGGGCAGGGCAGGGGCCGCGAGGCGTTGCTGATCGGGGTTCATGGCGAGGGCTTCAGCCCTTTCCGCGGTGACGCCCGGAGGTGATGGGATGGGCAGAGAGGTGATCGCTGGCCACGCAGGGGTGTTGGCGCTGTCCGCGGCCACGGGGTCCCTGAGCGGGATCGCCATGCCCCTGGAGTTCGGGCTGCGAGGATGTGTCCTGGGCCTCAGCCTGTCGGTGGGGCTGGTGGCGGCGAACTGGACCGGCCGCCGCCGTCTGGATTCGGGGGAGGCCCCGCACCCCGTGCCCGTCGCCGGCTGGGGCACGATCTTCGGCCTCCTGGGCGGGCTCCTGGCCGGCGCCATCCCAGCCGCTGAGCCGTACCCCAGGCTCGAAGGCCTCGGCCCGCGCTGGGTCCCGGTCTTCCCCGCGCTCATCGGGGCAGCCTATGGGTTGGCCTGCCATAGTGTCTACTGGCTCCGCTGGCAGTCCCCTGGCTGTCTCTGGCCCCTGGCGTGGCGCATGTCCCTGGCGGGGCTGGTCTGCGGCGCCTTCCGAGCGGCCGCCACCTTCTCCGTCGAGGAGTCCGCCGGCGAACTCGGCGGCATCGAGATCATCGCGATGCCCCTGCTTTCCCTCTCGGGGGCCTGGTTTGCCCTGCTCTGGCTGTGGAGCGCGGCCCTACTCGACCCGGCCTGGTCGCACCCGGCCTGGCGCCGGTCGTAACGCCTTCTGCAGGAGAGCCTCTGCACGCCCAAGCCAGTCCCGCGGCGGCCGCCAGGGCTGTTTCAAGATCGCGGTTCGCGGGGTGTCGTCCCCGCGCTTCGGCGGGCCGGGCGAGAACGCGATCCTGCTGTACAGCAGGACGTTCTGGAGTCGCGTCTCGCCCGCACGCGGGCGGGTGGCAGCCGCGACCTACCGGGGGCCCCATCGCAAGGCTGCCAACGGTTTCTCGAAACAGCCCTGGGCGGCCGCCGGTTCGCCTTGCGCCGTGCGTCCGCTGCGTCTATCTTCCCTTTGCCTCCACCATCGTGGCTTGCGGCTGCCCTGCTCAGGAGTCCTGCCATGCGTGCTGCGCCGCTGGTCCTATTGGCTTGCTGGTGGCCCCTTGGGCCGGTCTTGGCGCAGGACCTGAAGCCGCCCCTGGCCTTCCACGCTTCCTTCGATGGCACGACGGCGGCCGTGGCCAAGGGCAGCGGTGTGCCGGTGCAGGTCGAGGGTACGGTGGCCTACCGCCCGGGCAAGGTCGGCCAGGCGCTGCTCTGCGGCGAGGGCGGTGCCGCCCTCCGTTACGCCACCGCCGGTCACCTGCGGCCAGGCGGCGGGACGGTGGCCATGTGGGTCTGTCCCCTGGACTGGACCGGCAAGGAGGATGAGTTCCACGTCTTCCTCGAGGCCCTCGATCCCGGGTGGCTGGTCTTCTACCGCTACTACCAGGGAGGCATCCTGACCCTGACGGGCAGCGACAACAGCCACTACACCTCGGCCGCCAGCCCACCGATCGACTGGCAGCCCGGCGAATGGCATCACCTCGCGGGGACCTGGCGCGCCCGGCGCCTGGCGGTCTACGTGGACGGCAAACTGGCCGGCCGGGCCGACGCGGCGCTGCTCCCCGAACGCTTCGCCGAGACCTTCGTGGTCGGCGACCGGCCCTGGCATGTACCCCGGCAACGCCAGACCCTTGTCGATGAGGTCACCCTCTACACCGCCCCCCTGGACGCTGACGCCATCGCCCAGGCCGCCCGGGGCGAGCCCGTGGTGTGGACGCCCGCGCTCCTGACCGACAGTGTCGTCGACCCCGACACCGAGACGCTCACGGTCAACCTGGACGCCGCCGGGCTGGTCGGCGACCTGGGAGCGGGGCGCAGGGCGCGGGTGGAACTGGTACCCCAGGGCCAGCAGCAGCCCCTGGCGGAGGCGACGGTTGCGGCCTTCCCCAACGACCTGGCCAGCGTGAGGCTGTCCTTGGGGGCGGCGGCGCCCGGAGCCTATGACCTGCGGACGGTGCTGCTGGGTGAGGCCGGTGCCGAGGTGGCGCGCGTCTCAAGCCCCTTCGTCAAGCCTGGACCGCCGGTGTGGAGCGGCAACACGCTGGGCTTGGCGGACACGGTCCTGCCGCCGTGGACGCCGTTGGCGGTGGTCCGCGAGCGCGCCGCGGTGAGTTGCTGGGGACGGGACTACGAGTACGGGGCCCTGTTGCGGCAGGTCCGTTCGGGCGGCGTGCCGCTTCTGGGCCGACCGGTGACGTTGGCGGCGGTCGTCGGGGGCAAGGCCGTACCCCTGACTGGCTCCTGCAGCGTCGCCAGTGCGAGTGAGACAACCTGCGTGTTCACCGGACAGGCCTCCGCCACCGTCGGGCTGACGGCAGGCCTCCGACACCAGGTCGAGTTCGACGGCTTCACCTGGACCGACGTG
>Ga0172371_10007777_pt1 | contig 15159 bp, 9 predicted proteins | sample Lak12m_FD_114543 | JGI IMG/M metagenome (GOLD analysis project Ga0172371, IMG submission 114543) | Freshwater microbial communities from Kabuno Bay, South-Kivu, Congo - kab_022012_12m | ecosystem: Environmental > Aquatic > Freshwater > Lake | place: Democratic Republic of the Congo: South-Kivu... | reverse complement strand
TAAAAACCAATGGACAACCTGAATGTTATCTTCCTCCAACTCCAACACCAACTAAGACTCCCACCCCAACTATAACTTTAACTCCTACCCTAACCCCGACCAGAACTCCAACTCCAACACCAACCAGGACCCCTACCCCAACACCAACTCCTTCATGCGCTAATTATGGAAATTGTTCAAGCTGCATTGTTGGCGCACCATATACTTGCGGATGGAATGGGGCTTCTTGTGAAAGCAAACAAAATCAAAATTCTTGTCCAGCAGGATATACTCAGTGGTATTGGGGAAGCTGTTCAACCAATGTTTGTGCTGCTCCAACCCCAACACCAACATTTAAATTTCTTAATATAACCTCTCCAAATGGCGGAGAACAATGGACAGTTGGACAAACATATAATATTAATTGGAATTCGTCTCAAATCGACAAAATAAATATTTATCTTCAGGAATATATTGCAGACCCAGAGTATGGTATCACAGATGCTTCAGCAACAATAGCGATTGATGTTTCCGCTTCTTCCGGCACATATTCTTGGACAATTCCTTATTCAATTGCTTTTGGCTCTCTAAGAAGTATGAGTCAATCTCCAATTGGCAATAATCAACAGATCGTTATCAGTGAAGTTGGAGGCAATATTTCCAGCAGCAATAATAGTCCATTTGCAATTATTGATAGTAGTCAAACTTGTGATTTAAAATGCAAATCTCAAGGATATCAATCTGGTTCTTGTCAAACATTTGCCATAACTCCCGATGCATTTGCTCTTAAAGAAGAATATGAAAAAACGCACACTCCAATAGGGGAAACAGCCGATTGCTATAATTCAGGCTTACTTGGTATTACAAAAGGTTGCTATTGCACCCCATAAGCTAAATCTGAATCCATTACTTTTTCCAAGGGCAGAGAAAAATGACAGACCAGAAAGATTTACAAAATTACGTAAAAAGATAATTACATAAGTATATAATTATTTACTATGTACCTTATTTATTAAGTTACATTTTCTCAGGCGCTGAAATTCCGAGAAGATTGAGGCCATTTTTAATTACGCTCCCAACAGCTTTTGTCAAAGAAAGCCGAGAATTCTGTTCCTTACTGCCAATAATCTTGCATTTTTGGTAGAAAAGATTGAATTTTTTGGCCAAATCAAACAAATAATTACATAAAATATTCGGTGCAAATTTCTCTCCCGCCTCCTTCACAACCTCTGGATATCTATAAACCGTTCTCATCAAGCTTAATTCCTCTGATGTTAATGGAAAGCTGGAAATTGATTGAAGACTGACATTTTCAGACATTTTGCTTAAAACGCTTTGAGTTCTTGCATAAACATACTGCAAATAAGGACCTGAATCTCCCTGCATATTTAAAATCTCATCCCAATCAAAGACAATATCCAAATTTGAACTCCTCTTCAAATCATTCCATTTTATCGCACCAATTCCAACTTTTTCTGCTATTGTCTCATCTTCCGAACCAAGCTTTTTTGCTCTTTTAACAGCCTCCTGCAGTACATCTTCCAACCAAATTGTATTTCCTTTACGAGTTGACATTCTCTCATCTTTGAACCTATACAAACCATGTTTTATGTGAATTCTCTGACCATCTTTAATCCAACCAAGCATTTTTTCAGCTTCAAAAAGTTGACTAAAATATAATGATTGCTCATTTCCAACTTCATTTATGATTAAGGTGTCTTTGCTGTATTTTTCTAACCTGAATTTATCCGTTGCTAAGTCACGGGTTGCATAAAGAGTCGCCCCATCTTTTTTAATAATCATCAGCGGAGGAAATTTATCATTTGAGTAGAATATAAGTTCTGCATCTTCACTTTTTTTTAATAATTTTTTATCTTCTAATTCTTTGATGACAGGTTTAATCTTGTCTTCAAAAAAGGACTCACCGTAACCTAATCCCCCATTTTCCGTAAATTTAATTCCGAGTTCTCTATAAATTTTTTCAAATTCTTTCCACGACCAATCAACACATTTCTTCCAAAGTCTTTTTGCTTCTAAATCTCCGTTTTCAAGCTTTTTAAACCACTCTCTTGCTTTATCTTCCAACTCGGGATTTTTTTCTGCTTCTTCATGAAACTTTACATATAATGCAACTAAGTCTTTGACAGGATTTTGTGAATTTTCAATTTTCTTTTCATCGCCCCAAGTTTTTATGGCGTAAATTTGTTTACCGAATTGTGTCCCCCAATCCCCGAGGTGATTATCGCGAAAAACTTCCCATCCATTTGCCTGTAATAAATTTGCAATAGCATTACCGATAATTGTTGACCTAAGATGACCGATAGTGAAGGGTTTAGCTATATTTGGCGACGAATACTCAACAACAACTTTTTTGTTCAAATCTTCATTTTTAGAACCGAATTTTTCTTTATTTTCCAAAATTTGCTTTAGTTGTGAAAAGAGATAATTTTTTGAAAGATAGAAATTTATAAACCCTGGCTTTACTACTTCAACTCTGTCAATAAATTCCAATTTTTGAGTGCTAACTCTTAATTTTTCTGTTATTTTTTCTGCTAATTCCATTGGGCTTTTGAATTTTGAATCGGAGAATATTGTCAAAGCAACATTTGATGCAAAATCACCAAAATTTTCGTTTTCCGGTCTTTCGACCAAAAAATTTGCGCTCTTGTTCGTAAATTCTGTCAAAGCTTGTCTGATAATTAAGGTTATTTCCTTTTTTATATCCATTACAATATTTATCCAGTACCTTTTCAAAGACATCATGGCTCGACTTTTGGTCGTGCAAAAAAGGTGCTGGATTTATTTTACCACAAACAAGAAGTCCATTTACCCCCAAGGGGATTGACAACTCCACCTGCAACTGATAGCCTGATAATAATGAAGGTTTTGATTGTTGATGACGATGAAAATTTAAGTGTAATTTATGAAACTGCACTTCAAAATAGCGGCTTAGAAACAGTTTGCGCTTTAAACGGAAAAAGCGGAATTGATAAAGCCAAGTCGGAAAAACCAAATCTCATACTTCTAGATCAAGTTTTGCCCGATATTTCAGGCAACGAAGTTTTAAAAACTTTAAAAACGGATATTAATACACAAAACATTCCTGTCCTTATGCTTTCAAATTTTAGTCAGGAGGAATTAGTAAAGGAAGCAATAGATGACGGGGCAATGGACTACATATACAAGTATCAAGTCGAACCCCAAGATCTTGTTAATAAAGTAAAACAAGCTCTTAAAGTATAATTAAACCACCTAAACACCTATGATAATTGCTTTTTTAATAGCCACAGTTTTAGGCTTATGCGCAGTTCTTTTATCTTTAGAAAACGATAGTTTAAAAAAAGATTTTCATAAGGCAAAAAAAGCAGAAGAAGACAGGCTTTATAAATTGTCTGTGATTAAGGAGATTCAGGAAAAAATAGCCTACGCAAATGATCATGAAAAAATAGTTGACATTATCATGGTTTCTTTGCGGAATTTTCTTAATTATTCTGTAGCAGCATCAATGGTGATAAAAGATGCGCAAGTCGTTTTTACAATTTACACTGAAGAAGATGTAAATGAAGAATACATAGAAAAAGTTGAACAAAACATGCTGTCTTCTCTGGAAAAACTTGTTGGTAAACTTTCTTCACAAGTCAACAAAAAAATGTACGGTGCGCCAATCAACAATGCCGGCAAATCAGCTTATTTATCATCTTTTCATCTGCCTCTTATTGCTAACAATCAGGTTTTGGCTTTATTACATTTATCTTCAACTTCTGAAAATGCTTATTCTAATATGGAAGATCTGCATGAAATTATTGACGCAGCTTCTGCGTCTTTGACCCACTTTGGCCAAGCGGTTGAATTAGAGATAAAAAAATTCTCTTCATTAATTGACAGTCTGGATGACGGAATTTTTATGGCTGACAGCAAAAACAACTTATTAACAATAAATGATTCTGCAATAAAGATTTTAGGGATATCAGTAAATGCCAATTTTCTGGATATTTCAAATGTTTTTCCACAAAATTTAAATTTGGCAGATAAAATAAGAGATGTTATGTTGTCCAAAAAACCGTATTCTGAAAAAGAAATTCAAATTAATGGCAACGTACTGGATATATCTATAAATCCGGTTGGGCAGGAAAAAGCATCGGTTACCTTACACAATGTTACGGAACTTAAGAAGAAAGAATTACTAAAAGAAGATCTGCTCAATATCATGATTCATGAATTGCGTAGTCCGGCTACAACTATCAAAGATTCAGCCGAGCTTATTATTACAAGCAAAGATACTCTTGGAGAAGATCGGAAATTAAAGTTTTTGGAAATTATTCATCAGCAGGCGAAAAAAATTTTAGGTCAGATCGGTTCGATTTTGGATACTGCCAAGCTCGATGCGGGAAAATTGGTTTTGCAAAAAACCAAGGGTGATGTTGCAAAATTAATCAAAAACGAGATGCAAGCCTTTACTCCTCAGGCAGAAAGAAAAAATATCACTTTAAATTTTGAAATTTTGTCTGAACATCTTCCGGAGATTTCTTTCGATGAGATAAGAATCAGCCAAGTAATTGACAATCTCTTGTCAAATAGCCTCAAATTCACGCCCGAAGGGGGCAAAGTGAAAGTTGAAATAGATTACAAAGTTATTCCTCCGGTCTTGGATGGTGTTTCTCCGATGGGAGAATTTTTAAGTCTGGATAAATACATTGTTGTTTCTGTTTCGGATAGCGGAATTGGAATTAAACCTGAACAGCAAAAATTGCTTTTTGCCAAATATACGCAAGCCAAAAACACAACTGAAGAACTTGCAACAATGGGCACAGGATTGGGGCTTTATCTTGTCAAGGGAATCGTTGAGTCACATCAGGGACGAATATGGGTAAAATCGTTTCCAGGACAAGGAACAACCTTCTCTTTTAGCCTACCAGCTACAGATGATGCTAAAGCATCATACGAGGCCCAAAAGCCCACTGCAACTCCCCTAACGAAGCTCTCCCAAACTATTAACTAATTTTTAATCAAAAAACTCTTTCCATTAGAAATGATCTCTATATCTCCCGCTTCATCCGTACGCAAAGTTTTGATGTCTTTGGATTTTAATAAATTCAAAATAAAAGCTGTTGGGTGGCCGTATTTATTCTTCGCCCCAGCAGAAATTACGGCAATTTTGGGATTTAAAATGCCTAAAACCTCTTCAGTTAAGCCTGTTTTTGATCCGTGATGAGGAACTTTAAGAAGATCAATCACACCTAACCTTGATTCAATTTTTCCTATATCTGAGGCCTGAGCATCTCCGGTAAATAATGCTTTAAAATTTTTATAACTTAACATTTCAATTACTGAAAGACCATTTTCATTCGAATTCCCTCCAGGCAATGCGTTCTGATCAACCCATTCTTGAGTTGGCCAAAGAGTTTTAAGATTAACTCCATCTTTAGTGATAAATTTATCATCTTGGTATAAAAATTTCTGCTGTGTATGGTTTTGCTCCAATTGCTTAATAAGCTCTTTATATGAGTTGGACGGATTTGCAATTTTTTCAGCACCAAAAACTAATACTGCATACCTTTTTGCAACATCTATTAAACCCGTTAAGTGATCCGCATGTGAATGAGTTAAGATCATAATTTCTAAAGTTTTATCCCAAAACGGCATATGTCTTCCCAAACACGCAAGAACCGAATCATCCGGTCCTCCATCAATCAAAATGTCAGATCCGCCCGGTGCTCTGATGAAAATTGCATCTCCTTGACCAACATTACAAATTACAACATGCAATTTTTTGTCATTGTAGTTTATGTTTTGATATACTAAGATACATCCCAACAAAAAGAAAAGAATGCTTAGAATCAAAAAAACTTTTTTCATTGTTTTCTTTTAAGAATAAGCAAAACTGAAATCAGCAAACAATAATATCCGGCAACAAACTGCCAGGGAAAATTTTTAATAATCAGCATTCCCCCAAGTTTCCCGGAAATATTTACAACTGTTTCAAAATACAGCAGAAGTGGATAGCATAAATAAATAAGTAATTTCCCTAGAGGGACTAGGATAAAAGATAAAATTGCCCCAATACCTCCAATCATCATCAATATCGGTACTGTCCAAAGAACCAACGCGTTAATCAAAACTGAATATATTGAATAAAGCCCAAAATTGGCCAGAAGAATAGGTAATGTTGCGATTTGAGCTGTGATTGTAGTCAAAATTTCGGAAACAGCTCCATTTTTTGTTTCAAAAATAGGTTTAATATACAAAATACCAAGTGTTGCTGCGAATGAAAGTTGGAAACCAACATCTGAAAGAAGTGTCGGATCAATAAAAAGCATGCCAAAACCTGCCAAGACCAAACCATTAATTGCCAAAGTTTGTCTGCCCAAAATCTGGGCGGAAAAAACAAAAATTCCCATAATCGATGCTCTGATAATTGACGGTTCGAGTCCTGCCAAAATTGCATAAAATATAATTCCCAAAATACTTAGTCCAATTGCAATTTGTCTTCTGAGGAAAAAAGCAAAAAAAGTACTGATAAATCCCCCGACCAAAGTAACGTTCATTCCTGACGCAGCAATTACATGAAAAACTCCCGAGGTTCTTAAATTGTTGGTAAAATCTTTTGGCATTTGTTCTTTAATTCCAAAAATTATTCCGAGGAGCAGGCTTGAAGACGGCGATGGAAGTGTTTTGGAAAATATAGAAATCAGTTTCTGCCGAAGTATATTTATACTTCTTAAGCCTGATTGCAAAACATTTGAAGAATCATTAATTACTTCTATTTTGGGAAAGTACATTAGCAGTCCGTGATCTTTATTGCTTATCCTTCCGGAAATACGCACAAAATCCCCATAATTAATTTCTGGAAAACGGCTAGTTGCAATTTTGATTCGCCAGTTGGCGGATTGATTTTGATAAATAGCAGTAAATACCTGTTGACTGCCAATAGCCTGTGGCTGAGATAGAATGGCAGTTTCAAAGCTGATTTTCTGCCCATCTTCATACGAAACCTGATTGCTGTAAAAAAGATAGAAACGAGAAACAAGAATTAACAATAAAATGAGGCCAAAAATTTGAAATTTGAAATTTGAAATATTCAATGAAAATTGAAAATTAAAAATTGAAAATTAGTAAACGCTGATCTTATCCTTGATTTGGTCAAATACTTTAACACCTACTATTTTTTTATCTAAAAGCTCATTTACGGAAGTGTACGGCCTTCCTGCAATAATTTTCTGTGCTGTAACCGGACCTACTCCTACTAAGGTATCAAGTTCAGATTGTGAAGCATTATTAATATTTATCAAAGCACCCGCTTCGCCGAATCGAGGCGAGCCAACGACTACTCCCTCTGAGGATGTTTTTAGCACTGAATCTCCCTTGACTGCTTCTGAAATATTCGGAATATATATCTTTGTTCCGTCAGTTAATTTCGTTGCCAAATTAAAATTTTTGGCAAGATATTCCCTGTCTGCTTGAGCTGATAATCCGCCTGCAGCAACCAATCCATCCTGAATTCTTGATTCCAACGGTAATTTATATACTCCCGGCTTCACCACAGCTCCTTCTATGTCTACAAGTATTGTTTTTGCTTCAGTTTGCTTGCCATTCGCAGAATTAGCTTCAAAAACAATGTCTTCCGAACTTGCCTTATTAGTCGCGAATAACCCTATCAAACCATATGCAAAAAATATCAACCCCAGGATTCCTAGGCTCAGAGGAAGCCAATGCTTTTTTGCCAAAGGAACATATTTAGAAATAAGCTCTTGAGTATCCATATATTCCCACGTGCCATGCTGAATTTATCTGAACATCTCTTTTTTTTGGGAAGATCCAATTAAACAACGAAATTTACCACTTTACCTTCAACGTATATTACCTTCTTAACAGTCTTGCCTTGCAAATGGTTACTTACATTATTCTCTTTTCTTGCTAATTCTTCTACTTTAGTTTGATTTTTGGAAATTGCAGAATCAATCACAATATTCCCTCTTAACTTTCCATTTATCTGAACTACAACAATGAGTTCATTTTTCACCAACAGCTTTGGGTCAAATTTTGGCCAAGCAGACAAATGAACTGATTGCCAATTACTATCTTTGGTCATAGAGAAAAGTTCTTCGCTAATGTGTGGCGCAAAAGGCGCAAGAAGCTTTGTAAATGTTTCAATTTCTTCCCTGCTAATAGATTTTTGTTGTGAAAGAAAATTGTACCACTCCATGAGAGCTGCAATTGCAGTATTATAATTCAACCCTTCAATATCTTCAGTCACTTTTTTAATCGTTTTATGCATTATTTGAAGCTGGGTGATGCCAGAAGAAGCACTCCCGACAGGCCCCATAGAAAATAATGTCCAAATTCTTTTTAAAAATCTCCACATCCCCTCTGTACCTGTATCCCTAAAATCTCCCCCCTGATTAAAAGGACCCATAAACATCAGGTATGCCCGCAAAGTATCTGCACCGAATTTCTTAATATACAAATCAGGTATAACTATATTTCCCTTGCTTTTGCTCATCTTTGCGCCATCTTTGATTATTAATCCATGAGCTCTAAACTTAGTAAAGGGTTCTTCGAAGCTAATAAACCCTAAATCTTTAAGAGCCATTGTCATAAACCGAGAATATAGAAGATGTAGCACTGAATGCTCTGCTCCGCCAATATACATATTTACCGGAAGCCATTTTTTTAGCCTTTCTCTATCAAAAGCAGTACTATCTATATCAGTTGAGGGGTATCTTAGGAAATACCAAGCGCTATCTAGGAAAGTATCGGAGACATCTGTTTCTCTTTTTGCCGGACCTTTGCATTTCGGGCAAGTAGTTTTGTAAAATTCCGGATGATTTGCTAAAGGAGATTTACCTGTTCCCAGAGGTTTGTAATCTTTAATAAACGGCAGCTCAACCGGCAGATCTTTTTCGGGAACCGGCTGCCAACCACATCCACTAGTTGATGATTCACAATAAATCATCGGAATCGGCGGACCCCAATAACGCTGTCTTGAAATTAACCAATCACGCAGATGATAATTAGTTTCTTTTTTTCCGACAGGTTTTGAATTAAGAGAAGTTTTTTTAACGGAAATTTTATATTTTTCTGCAAATTCTTTATCTCTTTCGTCTTCCACCGGAACTGCCATTATTGCCCCTGTCCCATAACCCATCAAGACATAATCTGCAACCCAAATCGGAATTTTCTTTTTCGTCAATGGGTTCAAGACATATTCCCCAGTGAAAACTCCTGTTTTTTCTTTTCTTCTTTCTTCATCGGATTTGCGACTTGAAGCTTTAATGTAATCAACAACCTCTTTTGACTTATATCCCTGAGTTTTCGGATGTTGCGGGGAAAGAACCAGAAAAGTCGCCCCGTCAATGGTTTCCGGTCTGGTTGTAAAAACATCTATACCATCGAAATTAATTATCATTCCTTCTGATCTTCCAATCCATTGCTTTTGAGCGATTTTGATCTTTTCATCCCAATCAATCTGGCTCAAACCATCAAGTAACCGATCAACATATTGGGTAATTTTGAAAAACCACTGCTCTAAATCTCTTTTTTCAACTATTGAATTACAGCGTTCGCACAATCCGCTTTCAACCTGTTCGTCTGCCAAAACAGTTTTGCAGGACGGACAGAAATTAACCGGAGCTTTCTTACGATAAGCAAGGCCCGCTTTAAACAGCTGAATAAATAGCCACTGTGTCCATTTGTAATATTCAGGTTTGTATGTCTCTACTGTTCGCGCCCAATCAAAGCCATTTCCAATGCTTTTTAACTGCTTATAAAAATTCTTTTCGGAGATTTTAGCCTGTTCTGCAGGATGCACGCCTTGTTTTATTGCATAGTTCTCACTATGAATTCCAAATCCATCAAGACCAATAGGCTCAAAAACCGATTTACCCTGCATTCTTTGGAATCGACCATAGACATCTGCACCTGTAAAAGCATACATGTTGCCAACATGCATTCCTTCAGCCGAGGGATATGGAAACATCATGAGATTGTAAAAGGGATTCCTTGCAGTTTCCAAACTTGGAGAATAGATCTTCTCCTCTTCCCACTTTTTCTGCCATTTAGCTTCAATTTCCGACGGATTATACTTCTGATTTATACTTTTGAATTTTGACATTTGAGTTTTGAATTTGGATTAAGTATATCATATCTTAAGCTTGCATTTTAAAACCTGATTATCTACGATTGATTTATGATTATTGATTTAAGACTTAAAATTGGATTCTGGATTACTGGATTGTTGGGATATTTGTTTGTTGGATTATTTTTATCTTCCGCTAATGCACAAACTATGTCTAATGACAATTACATTATAAAAATGCAGGGATTTAATCCGACTGCTGAGATTAATGTCGATAAAAAACCCACAACTAACAATCTTAGTCCGAATATCCTAGAGGGGACAAACTTTAAAGTTGAGATGGGAATTGAGAATCTTACATCTGCTTATCCCTTCTCCATTCTGCTTTCCTCTAATATTCTTGATTTTGGAACCCTTAGCCCAACCAACCCCATTATTCGCACAATAGATTTAAGCACAAACAGTGAAGCTGTTTATGGATATTCTATAATAGTTTTTGAGAATGAGTCCCTTATGGCAACCTCATCAGCAGATAAAACATTTATTCCTGATGCAACTTGCGATAATGGCGAATGTTCGACTGAAAATTCGTCCGAATGGACCAATGCGCTTACTTATGGCTTTGGATATCGTTGCGACAATGTAACCGGAGCTGATTGCAATAATTCATTTACTAAAGTTAACTCCTACAAACAATTTCCTAATATTACTAATAATGACAACCCTCAATCAATTATGGCTGGCGTTGGCTCGAAAACTAAAACAGCTCGCATATCTTATAAGATAAATATTCCAGGAACTCAAGCTCAAGGCATTTACAACAATATAATCACATATATCGGCGTTCCTAATTTTTAATGAAAATTAATAATTTAAAATTGAAAATTTCATATTTGACCATTTGCTTATTGGGCTATTTGTTTATTGCTCAAACAACGAATGCAACACCTTTGAACTTAGCTATTGATCCACCTATAATTACAATTAAAGCTATTCCCCCGGCAATTATAACTGTTCCATTAAGTATTCAAAATAAAGGAGATACTCAAGTTACGCTTAAAATTCAGTTTAAGCCTTTCGAGGCTAAAGGAGAAAATGGAGAGCTTGAATACGCCAGTAAAACTCTGGAGATTTTTAAAAATACTCAAATCTTAGATGCTGACGTGTCCGTTGAAAGCATAACTCTTAGTCCAAAACAACAAAAAAAATTGAGCTTAAATATAAACGTATTGCAAGATATAAATATATCGGACTACTACTTTTCAATTATATTTGTATCAGCAGATTCTTCTCAAATTAAATCGAACTCTTCTATAAACCAAATTGGAATTGCAACCAACGTTCTGTTGTCTGTTGGCCAAAAAGAAATTCCCAAAACTGCCTTGGAAGAATTTTCAGCCAATCCTTTTTTTACAAAGGGTCCGGTTCCTTTTACGATCAAAGTCAAAAACGCAGGCATTCATTTTATAGAACCAAAGGGTGAAATCACTATTAAAAACATGTTTGGGCAATTCATTGGCAAGCTTGATTTAACAAGCGTGAATGTTTTATCAAACTCCATTCGTGCGATTCCAAATGACGTCTACATGCAGGAATTAAGAATAAAAAGCAATTTTGATTCAAAAACAAAAAATCTCTATGACTTTAAACGTCCAATAGTTTTATGGAAAGAAAATTTTCTCTTAGGATTTTACACTGCAACCTTAAATATTTCTATGTCTGATGAGGGTCCAATTTCCACAAGGACCATTCACTTCTTCTCCTTTCCTTTTCAAGCCTTAATCACAATTGTGATTATTGCAATTACCATAATTGTCGTTAGGAATAGACTTAAGCTGTATATGAATAAAAATCGAACATAGGTATAATTGCCAATATAACTACGCACGAAAAAGGATTGCTCCAAGTCTCATTTTTAAGGTAATTTAAAGCTTTTAAGGATATCTTTTGGCTATTCCAAGCTAAGAACAGTGGAAATAATAATTTCTTCTCATTTTTAAAAGCAATAGCTTCACGCTGCTAGCTAGCTTAATAAACAATATTTTCCGTCAAAAATCACACTATCATAGTTAAAATTAAGCAGATATTAATTAGCATAGCTCATCTTTATAGCCCAAAATTAAATTACGCTTCCCCTATCACCTTACATTAACGTCTGCTAATTATCCTAGTTATCGCGTTAAAAAATGACTTAAAATCTATGTAAAAACGGCTAAAAATGGAGGAATAGACTAATCGACATTGACATATTGAGATATATTCATGCATTCAGATAATAGATGCAAATTACGTATATTTTTCTAAAAATATTACGTCTTTTTCGACAATAATCGTTTTCACTGAGTTTTCACATCACTTTTTCAAAAAAATAGATATATCACATAACATCATTGTACATCAGAAATTTGTAAATTTATCCTATTGACAAGTTCTCTGTAATTACCTATTCTAATTGTATATATTTATTTTAATCATAGATGATAATTCATATAATCAGTATAATTTCGTAGCTAAATGAACTTTTTACAACAATTTGTCAATTTCCTTTTAAATCAAAAAATAAAGCCGTCTTTGTTAACTGTGAAAAATTATAAAGCGGACATAGCTCAATTTATAAGTTGGTTTGAAAAGAAATATGCGTCTCCCTTTGATCCTTCAAGAATAACCTTACAAACATTTGAGAATTACAAAGAAACAAGAACTCTTTCTGAAAAGTCTATTAAAAGACACCGATCTTCTTTGCGTAAGTTCTTTAATTTCTTGAAAGCACAAGGCGTAATTAATTTCGACTTGTTTCCTGCCCAAGATTACAAAGAAAAAACTGAAGCAGATCCATGGATGATTAAAAATTTCAAAAGCTTTCTCTATGATAGTAAAAAAACTGATCTTACTATAAAAAACTATATCAATGACGTAAAAAGTTTTTTTACATGGCTCGTAGAGGTAGCTTTATTGAAATACACCTGGAATGTAGCAGACAAGAACCTGTTGGATAAAATTAATTCCTCTGTTATCGAAGAATATAAGCAAAGATTAATATCAGCTAAATTTTCTTTCGCAACTATCAATAGAAAACTTTCTTCTTTAAGAAATTATATAGGATGGGCCAAGAGCCAAGGACTAATTTCTTCAGACAATACTGATTCTTTGCCCGCCAATGCCTTACATAAGCAGGCACAAACAGAAACTTCAATGCCTCAAGCTAAATACATTGCAAGAGATAAAATTTCTTACTCTTCTTTTCCGCCAGAAAGACTAATGCAAAAGAGCTTAAAAGGGATTAATTTTCTTTTTGACAATCTGTTTATATTGCCACTTGTCCATGCGATAGAAACAACACAATATTTATTCTGGAAAATCACTGGAAGAAAAATATTCAAAAAAAACATCATTTTAAAATCAACCCAAACAATTGAACCTAACAAAATTTCAAACATAAAAAGAGAGTTTTATGCTCCGCTTAATGTTTCTACCCGCTACCTACCAGCTCATAGAAAAATTTGGCATTATATTCGTTACGTTAGGCCAAATTGGTACAGAATATATCATTCGTACTCATTTTCCCATTACCTCCACTTCGCAATACTTACAGTCTTAAGTTGCGCAATTGGCTTTGGAATATACAGTAGTTTTTTCGCGACCAACAGCCATAAAGGAAATGTACTAGGAACTACTATCAATGCTTCACCTCGAACTTTATCTTTTCAAGGAAAACTTACCGATTCATCAGGAAATCCAATAATCAAAGAGGTAAATGTTCTATTTTCTCTTTACGATGATGAAAGTGCTCCCTTTGAAGCTGCTCTTTGGCAAGAACAGGACATTATTCAGCCTGATTCAGACGGCACTTTTTCAATAATCCTTGGAAATAAAATCATTATTCCCGATACTGTTTTTAGCCAAAATTCGAGGCTATTTTTAGGAATTAAAATTGGCAGTGATTCCGAATTACGACCTCGACAAGAGTTACCAACAACAGCTTTTGCCAATAATAGCGAGACACTGCAGGGACTTGAACCAATTACCAACTCTAACAAAGCAAATAATGTAATTTTAGCTTTGGATTCTTCCGGCAATCTCAATATCGCAGATGCCAAAAATCACACTTTTCAGGCAATTGGAGGAAATTTTACACTTTCGGGAAAGGTTTTATCTTTAACTACTGTTCCTGGAAGCAATAGTAACGTTGAAATCGCGCCTGACGGAACAGGACTCATTGATTTTACAAAACCCATACAGAATAGTACAAACAATAACAACCTTATGTCTACGATGGGATCGGTAGAATTCGATGATTCCGTAGCAATACTGGCAACTACAAGTGGACAAGCAGCTTTTTATATCAATCAAAACTCAACAGGGCCACTTATTAGCGCTAACGTTAATGAAATTGCCAAATTTACCGTGAGAAACGATGGATCCGGTAGTTTTGCCGGAGACCTTGGAATAAATGGCAACAATCTAACAAGTTCAGCTACAGCCTTCAATCTTTTAAATTCAAATATTTCCACTATCAATATCGGAAGTGCAGCTGCAGCAATTAACTTAGGCGCTCCTGGTGGAAACACTACAATAAGATCCAATTTAATCCTTCCATTCTTCTCATCAAACGGTGGCATTCTATATGCAAATGGATCAGGAAAAATTTTTCAAACATCATCCGGCTCGAGTTCTGATTGCCTTATGGGAGGAAATACTCCCTTTTTTGCTCCTTGCCCTAATGTTAATGTCTTTAATCAAGCCAATGGGACCACATACTTAGGTAATACCACTACGGATTTTCTTCTTGGTGGTTATTCAACAACTTCTGCCAAATTTGCTTTTATCAATATTAATTCAGGCACTCCAACTGCTTCCATATCCGGAGATATTACTCTTAATTCCACAGGAAATATACGAACAACAAACTTTCAGCCGCTAACCATAGGCGGATCCACAACCGGGGGAATAGGATTATCTCCAGGATCTTCAACCCCTTCTTTATATATTGCAAATGGAGGAAATGTAGGAATCGGAACAACCGCGCCAATCAATGCTCTTGATATCAATAATGGCGGAGGAATACACATAGCGTCCGGAACTCCTTCAGCTTCAACTTCAATGGT
>Ga0172371_10007776_pt1 | contig 15160 bp, 11 predicted proteins | sample Lak12m_FD_114543 | JGI IMG/M metagenome (GOLD analysis project Ga0172371, IMG submission 114543) | Freshwater microbial communities from Kabuno Bay, South-Kivu, Congo - kab_022012_12m | ecosystem: Environmental > Aquatic > Freshwater > Lake | place: Democratic Republic of the Congo: South-Kivu... | reverse complement strand
GGCACTCAGGTTCCTCCCTTTGTTTCAACAGGAGGTCCGAAACACGGTCGAAGCCCAGCGATGCCGGGGCATAGAATTCGGCGAGGGGAACGTCGCGTCTCGCGCCAAGGATTTTGTTGCGGTCCTTGTTCCCTCGTTGACCAATACCCTGCGAAGGGCGGACATTCTCGCGGCTGCCATGACCGCCCGTGGATTTCGTCCCGGAGCACCGCGGTCGGAATATCGGCCCCTGCGTTTTTCAAAGAGGGATCATGCGGCTCTCTTGCTGGCAATGCTTTTCTTTGTTGGCAGACTGACCGTGATATGATAGGCCCGGGTATCCGAGGTGACAAAGCTTCGGGGAACCCCCGTCACGATTTGGAAAGGGAGAGGAATCTCATGAGTAATGATTCGCCATGGGAAAAATCGATACTTGACGCAATGGAGCCGGGAGCAGTCACCTTTGCATGGGATGACGGCGAAGTTCGCACCATTCCCGCGGGGCCGGGTACGCTGGAGACCATGAAATCGGCCTGGGAGTGGGTCGACGTGCGTCTTCGGGAGCTGACTGGGGAACGGGGCAAGCCGCGCTCCGTCTGTTTCCGGCTGGCCAACGGCCAGTTCAGAGGTCTGAAATTCCCCGATTGGAGACCCGGCGTTCTCGGCGATGAAGACCTGTAGTCGGATCATAGCAGACCCGACTCGATTTCAAGCCCTCGTCTCCTCATTCCCCTGATAATCTTCCAGACGGTACAAGAGGAAGTAAGGAGGTCTTTCGGCCAGCCCATTGCGGCGCATCCACGCGGAGCAAAGCTCGTCGTAGACGTCGCTGTTATGGACGCGCCTGCCCGTGAAGAACTGCCGCCGCAAGGGAGAAATGCCCGCCTTGAATCGGAACAGGCCGTCATCCTCACGCGCGGTTCGACCGCCGCCAAGGTGCAGCCAGCGATATCCCCGTTGGCGTCCCCACTGAATAACATAATCGAATAACGCCGGATTCGCCGCTACCTGCGTGTAATCGACCATCCTTCCACCCAAGTGATAGTGAATGGTATCGCCGTAGGTCAAAAACAACGATGCCGCCACGACCAGGTCCTTGTCGTACACGAAGAACAGTTGGAGACAGTCGTCTCCGAGGGTCTCGATCAGAAATCGGTAATATGCTTCCGTGAAGAAGTAAAAAGGATCGGCCTTCACCAGTTCCATTGTCTCATCATAGAGTTTCTTGAAGGTCCCCATGCCCTCGGACAACCCCACGCGGCGGCACTCCAGACCGAGTGAGCACGCCTTGCGGATCTTTCTCCGGTGACTGGCGGAGTACCCTGACCACACTTCGTTCTCGCCGGAGCTCAGATCCACGAGCACGGTTTCTCGGTCCGGACGGATGGATTGTGACTTGTCGGCAAATATCACGTTCCTTTTCACCGGATTGAATCGTGTGAATTCGGCGATCACTCGCAGGTCTCGGCATGCGGCTTCAAACCATTGCCAAGCCTTCGCCAGAAACGAGGCATCGGTCGTAGTGGCGAGAGGGCCCGAATAGCCGTAGACGGTTTCGATGTCGAAGAAGGATTGGATCGACCCCTCGGTTGACGAGTCGATAGGACGCAGCATGAACGGATAGAAGAGGATGTCGGAACCGTCCTCGGCCACAAAGGCATTGGCTGCCTGCACTCCGTCGAGCTCATAAGCGGCGTGGTACTGGGGGAGGAAATAGACGTCCGCGTTCGGAAGCCGATTCAGCGCTTCCATCCATTCCTCCGGTGCATTCGTGCCGAGGAGCCTGTACTTCACGGGTTCTTCAAAGCCTCGACTACCCAATGCTTCACGGCATCTCGGCGGTCATTCATGCTTCTCACCGAATACTCGATTCGGACACCGGCAAAGCGCCTGAAGAGCTCACCCAATTCCGCCAGCGTGAAGAAATGGTTCAGACCTGCCCCTTTCAGAGGCCCTTCGTTAATGTCCACGAGCGTTCCGGGCTCCACTTCCGTTCCCGTGCCCCAACCGTATGACCCTTCAGCGAGCATGATCCCGAAGAACCGACCATGCTCCTTCAAGAGGTCGAATGCCTGGTCAACGATGCGTTTCACAGCTCCGGCACGGTTGCACTGCAAACATGTCACGTCGATGATCGCGTCGAAATGAATGTCCGAATACAGGTTCGATAAGCGGGCGATGTCGCCTGCGGCAAGGGAAGCCTCGAGGCTCTCCCCGGCTAACCTCTCCCGCGCCTTTGATATGGCTGTTTCGGACGCGTCAACGCCGTGAACCGTAAATCCTTCTCGCGCCAGGTACCAGATGTTCGCGCCCGGTCCGCATCCCAATTCCAGAAGTCTGACGTCCTGTCGATTCGGCACGGCGTAGTAGTTGCGTGCAACAAAGCGAATAAGCTCTTCAGGAGGATAGCGACCCCATTCCCTCGATCTGAAAACTCTTTCCCAGGTTGGGTCCCAACTCATTCGAGAACCTCTCGCGCTGTCAGCCCACAGGCAGGCCGGGTTTCATTGGCAGCGATTTACATGGGCCGCCCGTCACTCGGCAAAATCGACGGTGCCTTCGCATCGCTCGCAGATCAGGCCGCTGAAATCACCTTTCTCGTGGCGGCGACGCAGCTCGGTCAATGCGCTCCCATGCCAGATGTCGAGCAGGCTCGAATCACCCAGGCGGCCGACTTTCAAGAAGCCGTCGAAGTCGCTGCAACATGCGCTCACGTCACCGTTCCAGTGGACGCTGAGCCGATGCCACAGGTCGGTGCACGGTCGCCGACCGATCCGCTTCGCTTCCCGGAGAGAGAGGGACGCCACGTCCGGCGAACCGGCAATGACGCCTATGTTCGTGATCGAGATCCGATCCGCTTTCCCTTCCCAGTACTCGACGAAGCGTTCAGTTTCGTGCCGGTTTTCGGTCATTCGGATGATCTGAACGGTCACACAGGGCAGGGCAGACCCCAGCTCCCTTTTGAGCTCGATCAATCGCTCGACGTTGCGGAGCACCCGCTCGAACTTCCCGCCGATCCTGATGCGCTCGTAGGTCTCGGCAGAAACTCCGTCTATGGACACCGTGAGGTGGTCGAGCCCGGCTTCGATGAGCGTGCGGGAAACGGCTTCGGTCATGAGGTTTGCCGTGGTATTGAATTGGAGGATCAGCGACGAGTTTTCCTTCGCGAACCGGATCATGTCCGGCAGGCGCTTGTTGAGCAACGGCTCGCCCCACAACCCGAGCTTGACCGAATCAACCCCGATCTCGTTGCACTCACGGATAATGCGCTCGAACAGATCCATGGACATCATGCCCTTGGAGCGCTTCATGGAGCGTCCTTCGCACATGATACATTTCAGATCGCAAAGGTTTGTGGTCTCAATATCGACGTGGAGGGGAGCCGGAGCGATTTCTCTCGTCCTGGCGTGCCGATCCCAGCGCTCGCGGCTGCGCCGGTACTTCTCATCGTCCGAAATCGGCTCCTTCTTCACCAGCCGGAAGGATTGCGTGTGCTCGATGTCTTTCTTGCGGCTCACCGACCTCTGAACCTCTCACGTGATACCGTTCGGTCACGTCCTCCGACTGCGGTCCCGGCGAACGCTTCCGTCATCTTTTTCTCCCCACGACCCACAAGTGAGACGACAGGAGGTTGTCTGCCAGAAAATCTTGAAACGCCCGGCCCAATCTGTCCCATTCGTCGACGAGAATTCTCTCCAGGAATGGCTGGTCGGAGAGATCCACCATCCCGCGCAAGGCTCGCTTCCGAACGATATCCGCATCGAGTCGACCGGGAGTCGTCAGTTCCACCACCTCGAATTCGCAGCGTTCCAGGAAGAGCCTGATCGACTCCGGGTGGAAGTACGTGATATGCGCAGGAGCCACGACGTCGGAGATCGTGCCCAAGGTGATGACGTCGAAGCCCTTGACGTTCGGGCACGTCAGAGCCGCGAGGCCGCCTGGCTTCAACCAGGACGCGCACGTTTTCAAGAATTCTCCGGGACTGAGGAGGTGCTCGATGGATTCAAACGCCGCAACGATGTCGACCGTATTGGGCGGAAGCCGAACCTGCTCGACCGGCTGTTCAATGACTTCCAGTCCGCGGGCACGACATGCCCGGGCCAGCACCGGCGTAGGCTCGATTGCGATTACCCGCCGGAATCGCCCTGAATTGGCCGCTTCCTCGCAGAATGAACCGAAGCCCGCACCCACTTCCAAGACCACGTCGGGAGCCAAGCCGATACGGCTACACGTCCGGACCAGGCGACCGAGTCTCGTGCGGGCTATCAGTTCCCGCCTGATCGGTTCGGACGCGGGGAACACGTGCTCGACCCAGTAAGGATAGGCCTCGGATGTACGGTAATGCTCGTCGAGGATCTCCGCTGTCGGGCTCGGATCTAACCGAACCGTACCGCAATCCGAACACTCGACGTAGAAGAATCCGTCCTTCTCCCACTTGGGACGGTGCGACAAGGAATCGCAGGCCGGGCAGGGCCGGTGAACAAAGTCTTCGGAACGGCCCAGCAGCCTCCGATAGTCCTCGGTCACCAGCCTCTTATGCTCAGCCATGAGGTGATCCGGACGGACGAGGTCCTCAGTCAGCGCGGCGCCGGGACCGGTGTTTTCGTTAACTGGAGTATCGAACGAGCGGTTCCGGGAACCGCCGCCAGAATCGGCTTCACGTGGGCTCATCGCACATCCCGTGGTGGGAATCCCGAGGTCCGGCAGTCCGGGAGCCGGTGTTGTCGCTTCGGAGTTATTGAAAATTATCATACAGGACCCATGAACAGAACTCAAGCCGCGCAGATTGAGACGCAGCACCGATGTCAGCGTTTGTAGCCGCGGATAGCGGAAGATTCCGCTCGTCGGCGCCCGAGCTACGATTCGGTACGGGGCGTCTTTGACGTTCAGTGGTTGTGGAACCCCCCGGAAAAGTGATAAGGGAAGGACTGTGCGGTGAGAAGCACTTGTAAGAACAGGAGGATTAGGGGAACCTTCCTTTTGGATGGAAAATCAAACTCAAAAGACTGTCCTATGGACTGTGCGGGACGTGCTGAAATGGACGGCCGACTACTTCAAGGGAAAGGGGATCGCCACCCCGCGACTCGACGCCGAGGTTCTCCTGGCCCATTCTCTGGGGATAGATCGGCTGCGGCTCTACCTCGACCTCGACCGACCCTTGCATCCGGAGGAGCGTTCCCGATTCAAGGACCTCGTGCGTCGCAGGGCCGCGCGCGAACCGGTTGCATTCATCGTGGGGACTCGGGAGTTTTGGTCCATATCGCTGCGGGTCTCGCCGGGGGTTCTCATTCCCCGACCGGACACTGAGATCCTCGTGGAGTCCGTCCTCGATCGGATTCGGGCGATCGAATGCCCCATTATTCTCGAGATCGGGACCGGTTCCGCGGCGATATCCGTGGCGGTGGCGCGCGATCATCGCCGGGCCCGCATCCTCGCTACGGACATCTCTCCCGCTGCATTGGCCGTGGCCCGTGTGAACGCGCGAGAGGCCGGTCTTGGAGAGTCAATTGATTTCGTCGCGGGGGACCTCTTTTCCGCACTTCGCCCTGATGCACGGTTTGACGTCATCTGTTCCAATCCTCCGTACGTGCCCACGATCGAGCTGGCCGATCTCGAGCCCGAAATCACGAGGTTCGAGCCCCGGCAGGCCCTCGACGGCGGACTGGACGGTCTTGACGTGATTCGGCGCCTGGTGCGTGAAGCGGGGCCCTACTTGAAGGAGCACGGCGCTCTGATCATTGAGATCGGGGATCAACAGGCAGAGTCGGTGGTCGATCTCTTTTCACGGCTGGGGGGATTCACCGACGTCCGCACCGTTCCGGACCTTGCGGGAAAGCTCAGGGTTGTAGTGGGGACGCGTTGAGCGTCCGATCATCAGCCGTGGGGTCCCCCAGCGGAAAGGAGATGAGAGCGCTGGTTCTCCGCGCCTCTGCGGTCAGTTCCTATGTCCCGCTGAACGGTTACAGATGAGATTCATCATTGCCGGTTTCGGAAAATTCGGACGACTCGCACTCCGGCGATTGCGCGCTTCGATGGTCGATCCCGCGATCCTGATCGTGGAGCATGACCGCGCGAAGCTCGCGGGCGCCCCGGTTGACACTGCGACCGTCATCATCGCCGACGTCGTCGATGTCCTCGCTGAGTCAGCGGAGTTGAATGACGGCGACGTGGTACTTCCCATGGTGCCGTTCCATCTGGTCGCTTCCTACCTGCTCCGAATCGTTCCGGGACTGCGCCGGGCATCGCTCCCGGATGGGCTCGATCTCCTCGTGCCCAATCCCTTCCGGGTGGATGATTCGACGCTGTGCTGTAGCAGGGCCGATTTTATCTGTCCCGATGATTGCCTCGAGGGGGAGAAGTGCATGGTGACGGGACTGCCACGAAGACCGTTGTACGCTGATTTGGAATGCCTTGAAATTCCGGGGTATTCAGTCTTCGTTCAGCGGAGCTCCCAGATCTTGCCGGGAATCGGGGGGTATCGCTGGGGAGGCGTTGCGAAGATTCCGGCTCACCTTGCTGCCGGAAAGCATCTCATCGTGACGTCGTGCAAGTGCCACGCCATCATGACGGCTGTGGAACGGGGAGACCGTAATTTAATTTTCCATTTCCCAACTGCGGTAACAGATTGAGAGATCCGTACCGCCCGATGGCATGGACCGCGCTGACTGTTCTGGTGGGACAGGCAAGATGAGACTGCCTCAGAAATCATTTCTCAGCTAGGATCGTGGCACGATCCAGAATCACCGAGCTCCGGGGTGGCCTGGACGTTATACGTCCGGGTGCCGAAGGCACAGGAGGTCCGGACCTCTTGTCGCTGCGCGACCCGGACGTGTAACGTCCGGGCCACCCAAAGCCAAGTTGGACGGTTTTCGTAGCAGGATTATTGTCCAGTCGCAAGTTCTAAGACGGTTTCAGATGCCTGTCCCGCCAAAGCCTTGAACCGAGGTCCGTCCCGCAACGGTTTCAAGACATTGCCCCAATACGCGACCGTATTCATGAAATCGAGTATTCAAGAAGCGTCCCGAATCGACGTTCCGGGGATGTATGGCACCGGACATCCCTCAAAGGATCACCTAGTCCGTCGCTTCTGTCTTGTTCGAGCAATTTGATCGTCGATGGTGACAGGATCCCCGAAATAGATGCAATGCCCAAGGCAGACATTGTCTGCACAGGCAGGAATGAGCCCCTCATCGACCCGGTGGTGACAGAGATTGCACTTCAGCGCGTGTTGCGTCTCTTCGTCAAAATCGATGGCGCCATAGGGGCACGCGTCGATGCAGCTTTGACATCCCGAGCACGTTTCCTCATCGAGAACCACGATCCCGTCGTCTCGCTTCGTTATCGCCTGCTCCGGACAGGCTTCCACGCATGGAGGGTCGTCGCAGTGTCTGCAGACCGTCGGAACGTGAAAATACTCCAGCCCGTCCTCCGCCATCCTCGGCCCCACGTCGGTAATCCGAATGAACTTCACCCGGTGCTCGTATTCCTGTTTGCAGGCCACTTCGCAGGTTCGGCAGCCCCAGCAGCGTTCAGAGTCAATAACCAGAGAATATGTGCTCACTGCTTCCGCCTCCTTCAGGCTTTCTCAGGATAAATCTTGCACAGGAGCGTTCTCACCGAGGTCGCGCCCATGGCTGGGTCACAGGATTGAAAGGAATTATCGGTCAGCATGTTGACGTTCGATTCCTTCCAGCCGTGGCCGGGATCTCTCTTTTCAGGGAACCACCAGGCATGTTGGGCCGCGATGACTCGGGGGTCCAGGCCGAGAAAGAATCTCGCGCGGTGGCGGATCTTTCCCCTGGGAGACTCGATCACCACCCAGTCCCCTTCGTTGATCCCTTCTTTCCTGGCCGTTTCCGGATGAATGTCTACGATCGGGTCCCGGTGCAGCTCCCTGAGAGAAGGGAGCTGTCGGTTTTCCGTGTGGAAGAAGCCTGGTAGTCTTTTGCCCGTGATGAGTACGTAAGGATACTCGTTGTGGATCTCCGGCGCGCTGTAAGGGCTTTCGGGAGTTTCGCGGTATTGGGGCAAGGGATCATAGCCCATTTTTTCAAGAGCGGTTGAGTAGAGCTCGAATTTTCTCGTGGGAGTCGAGAATCCTTCGTGCCGATACTTCTCGTACGTGACTTCACCCCTGACGTAGTCCATCTTCCTGAAGTCCTCCCACGTGATGCCCATGGGCTCCAAGATCCAGTCCAATGCCTGCTCGAAGTCATCCCACCAGTATTCTCCCATTCCGACCCGGTGGGCGAGGTCATTGAGCATTTCGTGGTCCGACCGACAATCTCCCACCTGAACGACCTTCTGTCGGGGAAAGACGTACCCGTGCCGCTTCCAGAAATCAGCGATGTAATCCATTTCCAGCCAGGTGGCCGCGGGCAAGACAATGTCCGCAAGCTCCGCGGTAGGAGTAAGGAAGAAATCCGCGACCGCCATGAACTCCACCTTTTCAAGGGCTCGGTAGACTTCGGCGGCATTGGCCCTGGTCATGACGGGGTTGGAGCTGATCAGGAAGAGCAGCTTCACTGGATAGGGTTTCTCCTCGAGAATCGCGTCCCACACACATTTCGGGTTTATGATGGCAAAGCGCCCGGCCAGGCGGAACCGCTCACTTCCCAGACGCTTGTCTCGCTGCTCACGGGGAAGAATGCCGTGTGCGCCGAATTGGCCCACGTTCCGGATATTGGGAGGCTTGAACAGAACCTGTCCCCCCTGTTTGTCGATGTTGCCCGTAATTCCCATGAGCGCCAACAAGACCCGGTCGTTATCCGCACAGTTGATCTGCTGTTCAATGGCCACTCCCCACTGGATCGCGGCGGGCTTCGTAACGGCAAAGAGTCGAGCGGCTTCCCGGATCTTTTCCTTCGGCACCCACGTTATCTGTTCCACCCGTTCCAACGGATATTCATTGACTCGTTCGACGAACGGCTCCCACCCGTGGACGTAGTTTTCAACGAATTCCTTGTCATAGAGACCTTCGTTGACGATCACATTGCACATCCCCAGGCCGAGGGCCGCATCGGTTCCCGGCCTGAGCTGGAGCCACACGTTGGCCCGAGCCGCGGCTCGGGTGAGCCTGGGGTCAACGACGATGAGCTTCGCGCCCTCATCCAACGCCACAGAGAACGGCTCGCCCTTGTAACAGTCCGGGTTGCTGATGACCACGTTGTTGCCCCAGACCATGATGCATTTCGGGTGGTTTTCATAATCCACAATTGGATTGGAACCGCACGTGATGATGCTCGTGGCGATGCGCGGGCCGTAGCAGAAGTGACCCGCGGTCAGCACGTTCGGGCTGCCGAACAGGTTGGCGAAGCGGTAGATGACCGCCTCGTTCTCCCTGCCGGTGCCGTACCCGAGGACCACGGATTCGGCGCCGTTGCGGTCCTTGTAGTGGAGCATTCGCTCTGCGATGGTATTCAGGGCCTCATCCCACGAAATGCGCTCCCAGGCGCCGCTTCCTTTGGGTCCGATCCGTTTCACCGGGTAGGTGAGCCGGTCGGGATGATAGACCAGTTGGGGCGCGGCAATTCCTTTGGCGCAGAGGGTTCCGTGATTGATCGGGCAATCGGGGTCGCCTGCTATCTTCCGTATCTTGCCGTCCTTCACATACACGAGCACGCCGCATCCGCCGTGGCACATCCGGCAGTGGCTCTTCACCACGGATTCATATCCGTAGACCTCCATCTCTCGAACTGAATTTGAATACCTGAATTCCGCCACAGTCAATCCTCCTGCCCTGTGTGGTGCGTCCGAGGTGATCGATTCCGATTTCCCGACGAACTGAGCCCCTATTCCCCGCACCAGGAGTCCAAAACCAAAACCGGTCACGTTCCGTCTTGCGAGACCGACTCTCTGGGGACTCCACCAATCATTTCGGAGAATTTTCTCGCGGCAACGGCAATCTCAACACCGTGTCTCTTCGCAGCGTGTCGGGGGAAGGTGCCGACAACGGCCAATGCCCCGATCGGATTTCCACTGGGGCCGAAAACCGGTGAAGCGACCGCGTGGACACCGCTCTTCATTTCACCCAGATCCACGGCAAAGCCGGACCTCCGACACTCTGCAAGCTCTTCCTCGAAACGATGGAGATCGAATCTCGATGGATTCCCGTGGAAATAGGGCTTGTGGGTTTCGAGAACCTGTTGCCGCTCCGGCTCGGAAAGAAAGGCCACGATCGCCTTTCCGTGAGCTCCCCAGGCCAGTGGAAACCGGTGCCCGAGTCTGATCGTCAGTCCGATGTCTTGATGCCCCACGTCCGTGGCCACCACAAACACGTGACGGCCCGAAACAAGGCCGAAAAAAGCTGTGCTGTCCGTCTTATGAGAGAGCTCTTGAAGGACAGGAGTGACGGCTTCGCGTACGTCCAGGTGATTGAGCGCCTTGCCTGAGAGAAAGAGGAGTCCCGGGCCAAGCGAGTAGGTCTTGCTCTCCGGGGATCTCCTGACAAACGCGAAGTGCTGCAGCGTGTTCAGGATCGAGTAGCCCTTGCTCTTATGAATGCCGACCTCGTTGCAGATTTCGGTCAAGGTCATCCCGCGCGAGCGGTTCTGGGCGAGGGCGAGCAAAATCCGTGACGCTTGCTCCACCGCGGGCACCAGTGACGAGTAGTCGGGTTTGGCTCGTGGCGGGCCTTTGTCTGACGGCATCCTGATGCGCCCTGGACCGTGAGGGGTCGGTTCGTCCCATAGAAACTGATTCTGTCAGCAGAACATCCCACCCTGCCATTGACCTGTCAAGGGAAAACTTGCGCCCAGCCGAGACTCGGAGCAGGATGACGCAGGTGACAAGCATGGCTCTTGACTCTCCGGCGTCTCGCAAAACGGACCTCACAGATCGGCCGGAGGTTACGATCGTTCGTGCACTAAAATTGTGGCGCTGGAAAGCTCTCCGGTTATAATGGCAGAGGAATAGCAGGACAGGACCGACGGTTCGCGTGTAGGGAGGTTGCATGGCCGAAACGTACGCCGGCCGCCTGGGGGCCACTTATCTGGGAGAAAGCGGAACCGAATTCTGCGTGTGGGCCCCATTGATCCCACTCGTTGAGGTACACGAGCTTTCGCCCCGTGATCGAGTAGTGCCCCTCTCCGCAGATCACGGATACCACCACGGGGTCTCGAAGGCTGTTCGCCCCGGCGACCGCTACGTGTACCGCCTTGACGGAGGAAGAGAGCGGCCCGACCCGGCATCCGGATTCCAGCCCGAAGGGGTTCACGGCCCGTCCCAGATCATCGAACCCCGTTTTTCCTGGGAGGACATCGGCTGGGGAGGAGTGCTCCTTTCGGATTTTATCCTTTACGAGCTCCATGTGGGCGCCTTTACCGCTGAGGGGACCTTCCCGGCCATCGTCCCCTATCTCGGCTATCTCAAAGACCTTGGAATCACCGCCATCGAAATCATGCCGGTGGCTCAGTTTCCCGGGAGCCGTAACTGGGGCTACGACGGGACGTACCTCTATGCAGTCCAGAACTCTTATGGAGGTCCGGAATCCTTAGAAAGGCTCGTGAACGCGTGTCATATTCAGGGCATTGCCGTAGTGCTGGACGTAGTCTACAACCATCTGGGACCTGAAGGGAATTACCTGTCGGATTTTGGTCCCTATTTCACTGAAAGGTACAAGACTCCGTGGGGACCGGCTGTAAACTTCGACGGGCCCTATAGCGACGGCGTCCGGCGGTTCTTCATCGAGAACGCACTCCGCTGGGTGACCGACTACCACATAGATGCGCTCCGAATTGACGCAGTCCATGGTATCTTTGATTTTTCCGCGCGGCATTTCCTGGAAGAGCTGGCGAACGCCGTGCACGAACAAGCGGAGAAGCTCAACCGGCGCATCTACGTCATCGCTGAAAGCGATCTCAATGATTCCCGGCTGATTCGCTCTCGGGAACGTGGCGGATATGGGCTCGACGCGCAGTGGAACGATGACTTCCACCATGCGCTCCATGCGCTGCTCACGCACGAACGCACCGGATATTATGAGGATTTCGGTGAATTTCCACACATGGTCAAGGCTTTCAGGGAGGGTTTCGTCTACTCTGGGGACTATTCCTCCTACCGCAAACGCCGGCACGGGAACAACTCCGCTGACATTCCCGCCCGCGAGCTCGTGGTCTTTTCTCAGAATCACGACCAGGTGGGCAACCGTGCGCTCAGTGAGCGGCTGACGGAACTGACAACCTCTGAGGGCCTGAAACTGGCCGCGGCAGCGGTGTTGCTGTCACCGTTCATCCCGCTGCTGTTCATGGGCGAGGAATACGGAGAGACGGCCCCGTTTCCGTACTTCGTGAGCCATTCCGATCCGGACCTCGTCGAGGCGGTGCGCCAAGGGCGCAGAGAGGAATTCAAGGCATTCGGGTGGCCGGATAGTCCCGTTGACCCTCAAGACGAGGTCACGTTTCTCAAGGCGAAGTTGGATCACGCTCGCCGCGACACTGATCGACATCACGTCATCCATGAGTTTTACAAGGCCCTGATCGCCCTGCGAAAGGAGATCGAAGCAGCGCCGCATGACGGAAAGCCCCGGGAAATTCTCAGTTGGCCGGCACAGGAAGTCATTCTGGTGAGGCGATGGACTCTGTACGGAGAAGTTGTCATACTGCTCAACTTCAGCGGGCGAGAGGTCTCCATTACTGTTCCTCTCACGGAAGGACGCTGGCTCAAACGTCTGGATTCGGCCGAGCTCCGATGGCACGGCCCGGGAAATGTACTCCCGGATGATTTTGATTCAGAAGGAGAGATGTCGTTCTCAATGAGCTCCCATGCGGCGGCGCTTTTCACGCGATGCGAGGAGACCGGTATCCATGGACCGATACGTATGCATTCACGGCCATTTCTATCAGCCGCCGCGGGAGAATCCCTGGCTTGAGGCGGTTGAGCTTCAGGACTCGGCCCAGCCGTATCATGACTGGAACGAGAGAATCACCGCGGAGTGTTATGCTCCCAATGGCACGTCTCGCATCCTGGATGGAGAAGGCCGGATTTCCCGGTTGGTGAACAATTACTCCCGGATGAGCTTCAATTTCGGACCAACGCTCTTGGCCTGGATGGAAGGAAACGCTCCCGATTCCCACGCCGCGATCGTGGAAGCCGATCGACAGAGCCGGCGCCGATTCTCAGGGCACGGCTCAGCTCTCGCTCAAGCATACAACCACATGATCCTGCCCTTGGCAAACCCCAGGGATAAACGTACTCAGGTCGTCTGGGGAATCAAGGACTTTCAGCATCGGTTCGGACGCAACCCGGAAGGGATGTGGATTCCGGAAACGGCCGTGAATATTGAAACCTTGGAGGTTCTCGCAGAGCACGGAATTGTCTTCACGATTCTTGCTCCCCGTCAGGCCCGGGCGGTTCGCCGTCTTGGAGCCCGCCAATGGAGGGATGTGAGCGGCGCCCGGATCGACCCTGCCATGGCATACCGGCTTGCTTTGCCCTCAGGACGATCCATCAATCTCTTCTTCTACGACGGGCCCATATCCTCGGCGGTGGCTTTCGAGGGCCTTCTTAACAACGGCGAGACCTTCGCCGCCCGAATACTTCAGGCATTCAACAACCGACGGTCATGGCCCCAGCTTGCCCACATCGCTACCGACGGCGAGAGTTACGGCCACCACCACAAGCACGGTGACATGGCTCTGGCCTATGCTCTCGACTACATTGAGTCCAACAAGCTCGCGCTGCTGACCAACTATGGGGAATACCTCGAGAAGCATCCTCCCACCCACGAGGTGAGAATTTTTGAGAGCAGTTCCTGGAGCTGTATCCATGGATTGGAACGCTGGCGGGGCGATTGCGGCTGCAACTCGGGAGGATACCCGTCCTGGAATCAGGCATGGCGCGGCCCGCTTCGAGAGGCGCTGGATTGGCTGAGAGACTCGCTGGCGCCTCCGTACCTCATTGCGGCCGCAATGTTGGTGAAAGATCCGTGGGCAGCGAGAGACGACTACATCGACGTCGTCTTGGACCGCTCCTCTCCCTCCATTGACTCATTCATCAGTCGACACGCAACCCGGCCCCTGAATGAGCCGGACCGGATTCGATTGCTCAAGCTGCTCGAGCTGCAACGCCACGCCATGTTGATGTACACGAGTTGCGGCTGGTTCTTCGATGACCTCTCCGGCATCGAGACCGTCCAAATCCTCCGGTACGCCGGCCGCGTGGTTCAACTCGCACAGGAGCTCTTCGGGGGAACGATCGAACGGCAGTTTCTCCGGTTGCTCCAACGGGCCCGGAGCAACCTTCCGGAGCACAAGGACGGACGACGCATTTACGACAAATGGGTTCGGCCCGCCATGCTCGATTTGACGAAAGTCGCGGCACACTACGCTATCAGTTGTCTCTTCGAAGACTACGAAAGAGAGAGCTCCATTTACTCCTATGATGTGGTGCGGGAGAGCTACGAGAGCTTCCAGGCGGGAAGAGCGAAGCTCGCTGTGGGACGGGTAAAACTCACTTCCACGGTCACGCTGGAATCCAGCACCACCACGTTCGGCGTCTTGCACATGGGAGACCACAACCTGAACTGCGGCGTGAGAGAGTGGAGAGGTGACGCGTCGTACGCAGTGCTGGTCCGGGAGCTTTCCGACGCGTTTGTGGGAGCGCACTTTGCGGACATAATCCGCCTCATGGACAAGCACTTTGGTGTGTCCAGCTATTCGCTTGCGTCGCTCTTTGTCGATGAGAAACGCAAGGTCATGGACCTGATCCTGGAACCCAGTGTTTCCGAAGCCACCTCTGCCTACAGCCAGATTCACGAGCACCATGCGCCGCTGATAAGTTTCCTCAGAGAATCGGGTTTGCCCATTCCGAGACCCCTTCACGCGGCCGCGGAGTTCGACTTGAACGAAAGGTTGCGGCAGGCCTTTTCCCAGTCTCCTCTTGACGCCCAATCCATCGAACATCTCTTGCAAGAGACGCGGTTGACCGGGGTCTCGTTGGAAACGACCGCTCTTGAGTTCGCATTGAGAAAGTGCATTGAACGAATGGCCGAACGGTTGGCGCGAGATCCCAAGGATATCGAGCTCCTCCAGAATCTGTGTGCCGGTGTGGCAGTGGTGGAATCCGTACCGTTCGCAGTCAACCTCCGGAGGGTTCAGGACACCTGCTATGAAATGATTCGCGCAACACGCCCGAAGTCCCACCCTTCGGCGGATCGACGCGACAAGAAGGCCCGCCAATGGGC
>Ga0172371_10007775_pt1 | contig 15162 bp, 12 predicted proteins | sample Lak12m_FD_114543 | JGI IMG/M metagenome (GOLD analysis project Ga0172371, IMG submission 114543) | Freshwater microbial communities from Kabuno Bay, South-Kivu, Congo - kab_022012_12m | ecosystem: Environmental > Aquatic > Freshwater > Lake | place: Democratic Republic of the Congo: South-Kivu... | reverse complement strand
TATTGCACGAAAATCAGACGCATTTACCGGTATCATTTTTCATGAGGGTATTGCACAAAGCTATTACCAAAAGGAGAAAGAGAATATTCCTCTTATTCTTAAGTTGAACGGGAAAACCTCTTTACACCCTGGCGTTGAGCCATATAGCCCGCAACTGTGTTCTGTATCTGAAGCAATACGGCTTGGCGCACGCGCTGTTGGTTACACCATTTATGTTGGCTCTGAACATGAAGGAACCATGATGAAAGAATTTAGTGCAATTGAAGACGAAGCACACGAAGCTGGTCTTCCCGTTATTTTGTGGGCGTATCCTCGTGGCAAGTCAGTTGCAGGGAAGGAAAATTCCAAAGAAATCCTCTCATATGCAGCTCGGATAAGTCTTGAGCTTGGTGCTGATTTCGTCAAGCTTCCCTATACAGGCGACAAGGAGTCCTATACATGGGTCGTACAAGCAGCAGGCAAAACTGGCGTGCTGGTCCAAGGTGGTACAAAAACAAATGAAAAAGATTTATTACAAGAAATTCAAGATTGTCTTGAAGCTGGTGTTTCTGGTTTTGCAATCGGAAGAAATATTTGGCAATCAGACAATCCAATTGCCCTTGCCAAAAAAATAGCAGGTATCGTGTATGCATAACAAATCTGTCCTTGTTATCGGCGATGTTACCATAGACGTATTTTTGACTCCCAAAAGTGGTGAAGCATTTTGCCAAATGAAGGCACAGGAAAAAGTGCTGTGTTTTTCTTACGGAGACAAAATCCCTGTTGAAAACGTACAATTTTTTACTGGAGGAAACGCTGCAAACGTTTCCACAGGATTAAGACGTCTTGATGTTCCTGTTTCTATTATGACCACCATTGGTACGGACAATATTAGTAAGCTCATTTATGATCATTTAGAAAAAGAGCAAATACAGACACAACATGTTGAAATGAAACAAGGAGTAACAGCAAATTATTCAACTATCATTTCTTACCAAGGAGAACGAACAATTTTAAGTTACCACGCTCCAAAAACCTATACATATGTGCATGAACCGTGCACCGATTGTTATGTGTATCTTACTTCAATGGGGGAAAACTTTATGCCATTCTACAGAGAGCTTATTAACAATCTAAAAGAGAATCCAGGTGTTACCCTTATGTTTAATCCTGGAAGCTTACAAGTACGCGCTGCTATAGAAGATATTCACTTTATTTTGTCTAGAACAAATATTTTGTTTGTGAACCGGCAGGAAGCAGAAATTTTTTCAGGCATCGAAAATAGTGAATCAAAAGAAAAAGAACTTCTTCTCAAATTGCAATCACTGGGACCAAAAAGTGTCATTATAACCGATGGAGCGAAAGGTGTATTTGCATGCGATGGAACTCAGTCATTTAAAAGCGCAGTTATTCCAGTAACTGTTGTTGAGAAAACAGGAGCAGGTGATGCATTTAATGCAGGGTTTGTCGCAGCAGTTGTTCATGGACACTCATTTGAACGCGCACTGCAATGGGGAACAATGAATGCTGCTTCTGTTATTGGCTACGTTGGCGCACAAAAAGGATTATTGTACACAAAAGATATTGATTCTTGGTCCCGCATGTTCCAGGAAGCAAAAGTTGAAATAGGCACGCTTGAATAGGTTCTTGATTATTTATTGTTTTTGATTACAATAAGAGCGACATGAGCGCTATACAAGAACGACCAAGAAGTATAATAGCTTCGGATCTTTTGCCCCATATTACCACCTACTCAGAACATCATATATCCCAAGATGGAAAGTTTTTACATGTTGAGTTAAATCACCAAACTTTTCCTTTACCACTTGTGAACGTGGGAGACACTGAACATCCTGCGTATATTGCGTGGCTAGACACCCATCCTGATCATGAAGGAGTTCCCTTAGGGCTTGCACACGCAACTGCTGTTGAACGAGCAAATATATTATGTAAGATGGTTACCGAGAGAGATCAACACATTACAACTATAGTGACGCCAGACTCATCAAAATCAATACCTTCAATTGAAGAAACAGTTGCAATTGCTTCAGAAAAACTACAAAGAAAATTCAATTTTATCATTCTCCCGGGTGGAAAAGATGAGAATGAAGTAGCAAAACGATCAGCCATCGCTCCGATTGCATATCGTAATGTTACGTCTCAAAACCAAGATAAATTTCTAGGAATTACGGCTAAGGACTTACAAACGATAATAGATTGTAATCTTCAAGGAGGTGATATTGTTGAAATTGATGACGTCTATACATCTGGCGGGACAGATGATGCTGCGCAAAACGTATTAAATACCGTTCTCCATTTACCAAGTACTTTTAGGCATCCTTTAATTGTTGTTGCAAGGGAATCTCAATATGATAGTGGGTATCCACACAAAGCTCCAGATCATGTGTTTGCCGTCATGCATCTTCCAGAGTTTACCAACGGATTTAAGAAATAGGGAATATAGTTAAAATACTAAGACAAGTTCGCCCTTCACATCTTGAAGTGCCTCACTCGCTTCCTTTACTGTTCCACGCCACACATCTTCATGTATTTTTGTCAGTTCTCGAATAACTGCAATGCGTTTTGACAAACCGTATACAGATTCAATATCAAAAAGTGTAGTTGATAATTTGTGTGGAGCACAGTAGGACACCACTGTTTCTTCACTTTGCTTTAAAGATTGCAGCAGTTTTACGCGGTGTCCTTGTTTTTCCGGTAAATACCCAATAAATGTCCATCTGTTGACAGGAAATCCAGAAACTTGCAGTGCTGGAAGTACTGCAGATGCGCCTGGAATTGAAACAATCGGAATAGTACGCTTAATGGCTATTTGTACCAATCGATATCCTGGATCAGAAATAAGAGGTGTTCCTGCGTCAGAAACTAGTGTAATTGCTGATCCTCCTTCAAGAAGCGAAATAAGTTCAGGAACAAGTTTTTCTTCATTTTTATCATGATAGGCAATAAGTTTTGGTGAAACTACACCAACATACGCAGGAAACCGCTCTTTCAAAAGGGACAATAGTTGTCCTGTTTGTCTTGTGTCTTCGCAGGCAATAACAGGTGATGAAAATAACACCTTTAACGCGCGTATGGAAATATCATCAAGATTGCCAATAGGAGTGGAAACAAGAAATAATGTACCCATGAAGCTATTATACTCGAAATTTATGCAGAATACCGCCTTATGACCCCGACCACTCTTCCTTGGATTTTAACGTGAGTGGTAAAAATTGGGGACATAGCGGAGTTTGCAGGCATTAATTTAATTCTGTCTTTTTCAAAATAGATGCGCTTTAACGTGGCAAATCCATTCGGAAGTAGCGCAACAACAATATCCCCATTTTTTGCATCTTGTTGATGTTGAATAACAACATAATCCCCGTCAAGAATGCCATCTTCAATCATAGAGGTGCCTTTTACTTGTAATACATAGTTTGGTTTCTCCTGAGAGATCATGTTAGGAGCAACCGCCATATACTGATTTGGGTCGGTAAACGGCTCAAGGGGTTTTCCCGCTGCAATGTAGCCTAATATCGGAAGCTCAACAGCTGCTTCTGTTGATCCTGCCCGATATTGTTCTTTAATCACCTCAAGTCCTCTGGCTGTTCCATCGAGTTTCCTCACAAATCCTTTGTCTCGAAGACGACTAATATGTTCGTGTACTGTTGCAACAGATCCAATGCCAACTGCAGCACCCATTTCCTTTAAGGTAGGTGCATACCCATACCGTTGCATGAACTGCGTGATAAACTCTAAGAGCTGTCTTTCTTTTGGATATAAGGTTGATGGCATAGTCGTATAAAAACCGAATGTGTGTTACTATTAATTGTAGTATTCCATAATAAACACGAACAGTCAATAGAATAAACTATAAACTAACTATATCAAATTTGATAAAATCCGAATGAGCATATGAAACAATTCACATTATCAAGTTCCATGACCCCAACGGGTGATCAACCTGAAGCAATTGATCACTTGGTGAAAGCCATTCATAAACACAAGCATGATCTTGTGCTTGTTGGTGTCACTGGAAGCGGTAAAACATTTACCATGGCCAACGTTATACAGAAAGTACAACGTCCTACGCTTATTATCTCGCATAACAAGACTCTTGCAGCACAGCTCTATCAAGAGTTTCGTGATTTTTTTCCAGAAAATGCAGTCTCGTATTTTGTATCCTATTACGATTATTACCAACCTGAATCCTATTTGCCGGCAACAGATACATATATAGAGAAAGAAACGCAAGTAAACGAAGAAATAGATAAGCTTAGGCTTGCGGCAACGGCAAATATCTTAACACGTCCTGACACGATTGTTGTCGCGTCCGTTTCGTGTATCTACAACATCGGATCTCCTCGAGAATATGGTCATTTTGCCCTAGAACTTGCAGCAGGAATGAAAATCAGACGAGACGACATCATTACGCGACTGGTCCAACTTCAATACGCGAGAAATCAATGGGAGGTAAGCCGTGGATTATTTCGCGTTCGAGGAGACACTATTGATATATTTCCAGCATATGAAGATCAACTTATTCGTTTGGAACTTGAAAAAGATACATTACGAGCAATTTCTCATATTAATCCTACCACTGGAGACAGTGTTGATACACAACCTGCAGCGCTTATATATCCAGCAAAGCACTATATGACAGATCCAAGCACGTATAAGGATGTGTTTTCCGTGATTGAAGCTGATATGGCGCAACAAGTTGCATTGTTTAAACGTCAAGGCAAACTCATTGAAGCACAGAGAATCGAAGAGCGGGTCACACATGACCTGGAGATGATTAGAGAAGTTGGATACACCAATGGAATTGAAAACTACTCTCGGTATTTTGATGGAAGAAAACCAGGCGACGCACCATTTACCTTATTTGATTATTTTGAAGAAGCAACGAAAAAGAAACCATGGCTTCTTTTTATAGACGAGTCCCATATGACAGTACCGCAAATTCGAGGTATGTATAACGGAGACCGATCAAGGAAACAAACGCTGGTTGATTATGGATTTCGGCTGCCATCTGCAATGGATAATAGACCACTGACATTTGATGAGTTTTTGCGTCGTCGTCCGCAGACAGTCTATGTGTCTGCAACGCCCGACGACTGGGAGCTTACACAATCAGACACAGTGGTAGAACAACTCGTTCGGCCAACAGGACTGGTCGATCCTGTTGTTACCATTCGTCCTGCCAAGGGACAAATTGCCGATCTTGAACTGGAAATTCAAAAACGAGTATCGCTTCATGAACGCGTTATTGTCACAACGCTTACCAAACAAATGGCTGAAGATCTAACAGCATACTTAAAGCAGAAAAATATATTAGTGGAGTATATTCATTCTGACGTGTTAACCATGGAGAGAACGTCTATCCTTGCAAACCTTCGAAAAGGAACGTTTGATGTTATCGTTGGAGTCAATCTCCTTCGGGAAGGACTTGATCTTCCTGAGGTATCCCTTGTTGCTATTCTTGACGCTGATAAAGAAGGATTTTTACGGAGTAGAGTAAGTCTTATACAAACCATGGGAAGAGCTGCCAGACACCTAAAAGGTGAAGTAATCCTCTATGCAGACAGCATAACAAAATCCATTAAAGAAGCAGTAGAAGAAGTAGAGAGGAGACGAAACGTTCAAGAGACATACAATAAAAAACACCATATAACGCCACAAACAATAAAAAAGCCCATCCGCACAGGCCTTGTTGCGGAATGGACAAACGAAGCAAGAAAAAAAGAGGAGGCGTTCACTGACATGGATCTCTATACAGAACAAAAATTGGAATCTATGACACCTATTGATAAAGAAACACTGATAAAACGCATGCGTGTTCGTATGCAAAAAGCAGCAAAAGACCTTCAGTTTGAAGAAGCAATGCAAATTCGAGACTTTATAAAGAAGCTCAAGATATAAATGTTGTATAATAGGACATTGCCACGGAACCATCCGCGGTATTTACTGTTGCAATGAGCAAAAAACTATGGATGACAAAATCATTATTACCGGTGCACGACAGCATAATCTTAAAAACATCACCTGTGAGCTACCAAAAAATAAACTAGTGGTTTTTACTGGCGTTTCAGGAAGCGGCAAATCGTCGCTTGCATTTGACACCATCTACGCAGAAGGACAACGACGCTATGTTGAGTCTCTTTCTTCTTATGCCAGGCAGTTTTTGGGTATCATGGACAAACCGGATGTTGATAACATCGTTGGTCTTTCTCCTGCTATCTCCATTGACCAAAAATCCACCTCACATAATCCACGTTCAACAGTTGGAACAGTAACCGAAATTTATGACTATATGCGGCTTCTCTATGCACGTATCGGACATCCACATTGCTCTGTTTGTGGAAGAGAAATTTCTAAACTCACCTCCGCACAGATTGTAATACGAATACTAGATGAGACCAAAGAACATCTGACGCAAAGCACAAAAAAGCATGTATTTCTTATGGTTTTGTCACCCGTTGTTCGTGATCGAAAAGGTGAATATTCTGGGTTGTTTGAAAATTTAAAAGCAAAAGGATATAAGACAGTCCGCGTTGATGGGGTATTCTACGATGTAGATGAAGACGTGTTTCTTATTAAAACAAATAAACACACGATTGATGTCGTTGTAGACAAAATAACGATTGACACACAAACTCTTCGACATGACGAAGGCAAAAAGTCACTCATATCACGCCTTAGTGACAGTGTTGAACAAGCACTCACACTGTCAGGTGGTCTTGTTGTTGCAGGAACAGTACAAGATGCCTCATTTACCTTTCCAGATAAACCAAAAAAAGTACATACAACAGTGTATTCTGAACATTTCTCGTGTCCTGTGTGTTCCACATCTATTCCAGAGCTTGAGCCACGCATGTTTTCGTTTAACACGCCTCATGGTGCATGTCCAACGTGCAGCGGTATTGGTTATATTTTAACTGTTGATCCGACCATAATGTTTAGTGAGGAACTCTCTATATCTGAAGGTGGTATTTTGCCGTTTGCAAACATGTTTGAGCATGATACGTGGTTTTCTCGTGTTATCACCACTGTTGCCTCTGAACACGGAATCGATATTAGAAAACCAATTAAACAGCTCACCAAAAAACAAAAAGACATTTTGCTCTATGGAACCGGAGAGACAATTCACACGGTTGAAGGAACAAACAGGTTTGGCGAACTCACAACGATTCACGAATCATTTCATGGCTTTATTGAGGAAATGAAAAAGCGACATAGGGAAACAAGTAGCTCATGGGTTCGTGAGGAAATAGAAAAATTTATGAGAGAAGAAGTGTGTGAAAGCTGTCATGGAGCAAGACTTAAAAAAGATGTGCTCACTGTTACTGTTGACGGATTTTCTATTTTCGACGCAACCCAATTATCCATTACCGAAGCCGAACACTGGACACGAAGGCTGCAAGCAAATGAAAATAACGTCTTAAATGACAGAGAAAAGACAATAGCAGAACCGATTCTCAAAGAAATTCAAACACGGCTAAAATTTCTTCTTGACGTCGGACTTTCCTATCTTACTCTTGCACGAGGCGCCATTTCTTTGTCAGGTGGAGAGGCACAGCGTATCCGTCTAGCATCACAAATTGGCTCGGGTTTATCTGGCGTTCTCTATGTTCTTGATGAGCCGTCCATTGGACTCCATCAAAAAGATAACAAACGGCTTATTGATACGCTCAAACATCTACGTGATCTTGGGAATACCGTTATTGTTGTTGAGCATGATAGAGAAATGATGGAAGCTGCTGATCATATTGTAGATTTTGGACCAGGTGCAGGGAGTACTGGTGGAAACATTGTAGGACAAGGTTCCTATCAAGAGCTCCTCAAGACACACACACTTACGTCAGAATATCTCTCAAACAAACGGCAGATAACGAGATCATTTAGCGGATTTACACATCTCCAGTTACCTCAAAAACCAACAGATGAACATGCAAAACTTACGCTTATTGGCGCAGCACATAATAATTTAAAAAACATTACTGTTTCCATACCGCTTGGAAAACTCGTCTGTGTTACTGGTCTTTCCGGAAGCGGTAAGTCTTCTTTAATCGTCGACACGCTCTTTAAGGCGCTTCAACGTCACTTTAATCCCATGGTGAAAGAAAAACCAGGGTTGTATGACCATATTGACGGATTAGAAAAAATCGACAAAACCATTCTTATTGATCAATCACCAATCGGCAGAACTCCACGAAGCAATCCTGCAACCTATACTGGATTATTTACCTACATTCGTGAGCTCTTTGCCATAATGCCTGAGGCAAAAGCAAAAGGATATACGAGTGGAAGATTTTCTTTTAACATTAAGGGCGGCCGATGCGAGGCATGTGAAGGAGAAGGTCAAAAACGCATTGAAATGCAGTTTCTTTCTGATGTCTTTGTAACGTGCGAAGTATGCCATGGTGAGCGATATAACCAAGAAACACTTGAGGTGTTGTATCATGGGAAAAATATTGCAGACGTGTTAGCGATGAGTATTGATGAGGCAGTTCTGTTCTTTAAGAGTCATGCAGGTATTGCAGAAAAACTTAAAACACTACAAGATGTCGGTCTTGGCTACATGAAACTCGGTCAGTCTGCAACTACACTCTCAGGAGGAGAAGCCCAACGAGTCAAGCTTGCAACAGAACTCTCGCGAAGATCAACAGGAAAAACAGTCTATATTCTAGACGAACCAACAACAGGCCTGCATTTTGCTGATCTTGAAAAACTCCTGCACGTTCTTGACAGACTGACAGCATTTGGAAATACCGTTATCGTTATTGAACATAATTTGGATATAATAAAGAATGCAGACTGGATTATTGATATGGGTCCTGAAGGAGGAGATGGTGGTGGTAAAATTATAGCAAGTGGAACACCAGAAGCCATTTCTAAAAATACGCGTTCTGCAACAGGAGAATTCTTAAAACACGTCTTATGAGAAAATGTATTATAGCGGTTTGGTATGTGATTGTTACTTTTCTTTTGCTTATTGTACCTATCAATATCACTCACGCAGCAGATTTTCAGGCAGATTATGATACACAATATGCTGTGTCTCCCACAGGAACAACGATTGTTACACAAAATATAACCCTTACAAACAAACAATCCAATTTGTATCCAAAACAATACACAATTGCAATTGATAGTGAAAAAATAAAAAACGTTATCGCATATGATCAAAAAGGTGTCATCACTCCAAAAATAAGCCAATCAAATGGCACGACAAGCATAACAGTAGAATTTAATGACCACGTGGTAGGTATTGATAAAAAACTTGTTTTTAACATACGGTATGAGAATGGAGACATAGCAAAGCAAATCGGCAATATTTGGGAAATTCATATTCCCGGAGTTGAAAATGATGAAACGCTTGGCGAATATACCGTATCTCTTCAGACGCCCACAACGTTTCCTACAAATGCATATATGACACCACTTCCTGCAAACGGCTTACGATGGACAAAAGAGCAGCTCGTTCATGGTGGTATTAGCGCTGCGTATGGCGAATTCCAATCCTATATCGCAACATTAACATATAATTTAGAAAACGACACACTTTCATCAAAAACGACCACTATCACTGTTCCTGCTGACAATGCATACCAAACAATTACGATAGATTCCATCACTCCAAAACCAATCGTGATGAAAAAAGACGATGATGGCAATTGGATTGCTTCCTATGAATTACAAGCAAAACAATTGCTAGATGTTGAGGCTAAAATTCACGTACAAACATACAATAAACCAAAAAAAGCATATAGCGAGGCACTCTCTGACATACAAAAATACCTCAAACAAGATCGATATTGGGAAACGAATGACTCAAAAATTCAGGCATTAGCGAAGCAATATAAAACACCACGAGAAATTTATGAGTACGTTATTTCCACGCTTCAATATACAACAAACAAAGCGGATCAAACCATACGCAAAGGTGCACTTGGAGCGCTGCTTGATCCAGTATCTAGCGTTTGTACTGAATTTACTGATCTATTTATTACTATTGCAAGAGCAGCAGGAATACCAGCGCGAGAAGTCATCGGGTACGCATATACAACGGATGCAAAACTTCGTCCGCTCATGAGTGGCTCTGATGTTCTCCACGCATGGCCTGAGTATTACGATCAAGCAAAAAAACAGTGGATACAGATTGATCCTACATGGGCACATACCACTGGGGGAGTAAACTACTTTGATATTTTTGATTTTAACCACATTGCATTTGTGATTCACGGATCTTCGAGCGAAACACCATATCCAGCTGGTTCGTATAAAGAAGGTTCAGTCCCAAGAAAAAATGTCTCTGTTACATTCGCGCCAGTTGTAAAAACATCAGCAAACGCAAGCTTTCGGACGACCTTTCTTCTGCCAACATCAGTTTCCTCAGGACGAAGTCTTACCGGATCAGTTCAAATAGAGAATCTTGGTAACCAAACCGCAAATGAAGTTTCTGTTGTCGTTGATGCAAACCCCTATACATTTCATAGTGCAAAAACAGAAACACTTGTTCCACCTTTTGGTATCATTACTATTCCAATTCATATCCCAATAACAAGTTATGTGGCAAGTGGTAATGGTACTGTTTCTGTGTCAGTAAACGGTGAAATAACAAGTTTTTCATTTGCAGTTCAACCAATGTATTGGTTGCTTATTCCAATAGGGATAACTGCAATTTTGCTCATTCTTATTGTATGGTGGATACTACGAAAAAAATAGACTCGCTTCCCACAACACCAGGAGTATATATCTATAAGGATAAAGACGGCGTGGTTATCTATGTGGGTAAAGCGGTCAATCTACGACGCCGGGTCAAGCAATATTTTGAGAAAAAGGAAACACTGTCTTTAAAGACTAAGCAGCTCGTTTCCCATATTGTAACCATTTCCCATATCAAAACAATAACGGAATTTGACGCATTGCTTCTTGAGGCAAATCTTATTCAAAAGTTTCAACCAAAATACAACATGATAGCAAAAGACGATAAAAGTCCTATTTATATTAAAATACCCTTTCATGACGAACTCCCTCGCATTACCCTTACAAGAAAACCAGATAGGACAAACGATAAAAACACGTTTTACGCAGGTCCATTCCAGTCAACTCGTGTTGCGAAATCCATACTTCGATCAATCAGACGATGTGTTCCGTTTTGCACGCAAAAAATACGAAACGGGAAACCATGCTTTTATTCACATATTGGGCTCTGCGAACCGTGCCCTTCCTACATAGAGAAGCTTCCTGAAAACGAACAAAAGAAAACATATATTGAACACTATCGAAAAAATATATTTCGTATTATTCGTATAGCAAAAGGCCATATTCTTCCTCTTATTACGGAATATACAGACGAAATGAACAGGCATGCAAAAAACGAGCAGTACGAAGAAGCGCGCCTGGTTCGTGACAGAATCGAACACATAAAGCAACTGCTTCAAACACATTTTGATCCATCACTCTATCTTCACGACATGGTATCAATCGGCGAAACTGTGGAACAAGAACGTGCTGATCTTTACACACTCCTCAAAGACTCCTATCCACATCTGACACCTCTTCATAAAATTGAATGTGTTGATATATCAAATACCTCAGGAACAACAGCTGTTGGATCGCTTGTTGTGATGATAGATGGCGTTATGGATAGGGCACAATATAGGAAATTTATTATTCGTGATGTTCATGGTCCAAATGACACAGCTATGATTCACGAGATTCTGAAACGTCGACTCAAACATCCGGAATGGTCGTATCCTCACCTTCTGATTGTTGATGGAGGAAAAGGACAAGTGCATGCAGCCATTACCGCGCTTAGTACAGCAAGTATGTATATCCCAGTTATTGGGCTTGCCAAACGGTATGAATCCATAGTGCTCCCAAAAAATAAGTCTTTTAGCCTTATTCATCTTGCAAGTGACAGACCGGCGCTCAAGTTATTAACACGCATCCGTGATGAATCGCATCGATTTGCTCTTACCTTTCATGTCAAAAAACGTGCAACCGAGTTTCTCTAAAGCCATGTAGCTTCATTGATTCTCATGATTTAATCTGCTAGCATTGATATATGAAATACTTCATTAAAACATGGGTATTCTATGTGTTTGCCTTATGGCTAACAAAAGAGCTGTTTCCAGCATTTGTGGTTGAAGGAAGCTGGACGACCGTATTTTTATCAGGACTCATATTATCTCTTCTTATGCTCATTATAAAACCAGTATTAAAAATACTATTTATTCCTATTAATATCCTTACATTTGGATTATTGTCATGGGTTATAAACGTCATTGTTATCTACCTGCTAACGCTTGTTGCTCCGAATGTATCAGTTGCAGCTTGGTATTTCCCAGGTATTGCCTGGCAAGGCTTTACTGTCCCTGGCACACAACTTTCCTATCTCGTTTGCTTAGTTATTACTGCAATTAGCGTTACAAGTATTACGCAGTTTCTTGAACATATAACAGAATGAAACAGACAACAGTACCAAAAATTGTATGTATTGGCGGTGGAACAGGAACGTTTGTTGTGCTGAAAGGGCTCAAACAATTCCCGTGCAAATTAAGCGCAGTTGTGTCCATGAGTGATAGTGGAGGAAGCAACAAACGCATTCGTGACGAATTTGGTCTTCTGCCAACATCTGATATCAGGCAGTGTCTCGTTGCATTATCAGATGAAACGAAAGAAAAGGGTTTACTCCGAAAACTATTTATGTATCGATTTGAGAAAGGTGAGGGAATTTCTGGCATGACGTTTGGGAATTTGTTTATGGCAGCGCTTGCTGATATTTTAGGCAGTCAGGAAGAAGCAATACGTCAAACTGGGAAAGTGTTACGCATCCATGGATCTGTCATTCCTGTTTCGTTCACCAAAACGAATCTAAATGCAACTTATGAAGACGGCACGACACTTAAAGAAGAACATTTTATTGATGAACCTGATCATGACGGTTCCTTAAAAATTACAACCATTTCCCTAGACCCACCAGCAACAGCCAATCCTGAAGCAGTAAGTGCTATACAGTCAGCAGATTGTGTTGTTTTAGGACCCGGTGATCTCTATACCAGTGTGCTGCCAAATTTACTGGTAAGTGGTATTCCAGAGGCGCTTGCCACTACCAAAGCAACTGTTGTATATGTAATGAATCTTATGACCAAAAACGGTCAAACGTATAATTTTAAGGCAAGTGATCATATTGCAGTACTTGAGCGTTACATCGGAAAACGGATACACGCCGTTGTTATAAACAATAGTGCCCTTCCTCAAGAGGCGTTGGATTTGTACGCAAAATACCATGAATTCCCAGTTACTGATGATTTACATGACACAAGCAGCTATCAAGTAATTAGAAGTGATGTAATTAGTTCTAGTATCCCAACAAAATCTCCAACTGACACGCTGGTACGAAGCCTCATCCGTCACGATAGCGATAAACTAGCGAGTGTGTTACTATCGATTTTGGAGAAAAAACCATGAAAACAACATTTCTTATTTTGGAACTTCTTATCGCAATGGCGCTTATTGGACTTATCCTTCTGCAGAATGGAAAAGGAGGACTTTCCTCAGGTGTTTCAAGTGACACCTACAGAACGAAAAGAGGAGCTGAAAAGGTCATTTTCATTGCCACCATTGTCACAGGAGTTATTTTTCTTTTTGTATCGATTGTTAATCTGCTAGTTGCATAACACGTATGAGTTTTGTACGACGCGGTCGTTTCCTGTTTTGGGCAGTACGCGAATTAAGTAAAAAGTACACGCGTTCCCTTATTATCGGCATTATTCTTGGCTTTGGTATCATGCTATTTTTATGGAAGATTTTTCCTATAATTCGCGTCTCTCAACTCAACCCAACAAAACGTATTGGATATGTCGGCGATTATTCACCAAGCAATCTCCCGCTTGAGATCCAAGACAAACTTAGTTACGGACTAACAGCGATTGGATCTGATCAAAAAGCTCTCCCAGCACTTGCATCATCTTGGGAAGCAACAGAGAGTGGCACACTCTATACCTTTCATCTTAAACCTGATGTATATTGGCATAACAATACGCCAGTTGTTGCCGCTGATATTAATTACAACATACAAAATGTCACATTTACTGCGCTTGATGAAAAAACAATACAAGTAAAACTTCCTAATGCGTTTAGCCCCTTCTCTGTCTTAGTATCAAAACCCATTTTTAAGGAAAATTTGATGGGTTTTGGTGAATATGCCATACGAACAATACGGTTAAAAGGAAATAGAATCACATATCTGAAACTTTCACCCGCTATCAACGCAACACTACCAACAATTGAATACAGATTCTACAGAAATGAATCACAAGCAATTCTGGCATACAAATTGGGTGAGGTTGATGAAATAACTGGATTAAGTGATGTTGATACATCGATGGAACAATGGAAGAACACTCATATTCAAAAAAGAATCAACAAAAATCGTATTATTACATTGTATTTTAATATGAAAGATCCAATACTCAAAGATAAGCAAGTAAGACAGATGCTTGCATACGCCGTACCAGATCTTGGATATGAGCGTGCGTATTCACCAATTTCCCCAGCTTCATGGGCGTATACAGATGATGTAAAATACTACGATACAGATATAAAGCAGGTAACAAAATTGCTTGATACAACAAAAATGGGTACATCATCAGCAGAACTTACCCTCACGACGTATTCCCAATATCTTTCCTCTGCGCAAGCTATCGTGAAAGCGTGGCAGGATGTAGGTCTTCATATCAATATACGCATTGCAAATACGATTGGAGAACCGTATCAAATCTTGTTATCAGCACAGGATATCCCAACAGATCCTGATCAATATGTGTATTGGCACTCAACACAGCTCTACACGAACATATCAGGAATCTCTAATGCGAAGATTGATAAATTACTCGAGGATGGCCGTATAGAACAGGATCAAACAAAAAGAAAGCAACTCTACGTAGATTTTCAAAAAAGGCTCGTTGAAGAGCTCCCTGCATTATTCTTATATTACCCCACGACGTACGAGATATCCCGAAATAACTAAAATGCTATGTTGTTATAGCTGTGTTGAGGCAAGGAATCGTTCAAAAGCAAACACGAGGGATGGGGAAGTAACAGTTGTTTGTTGTTGATAAGGAGAAGCAAAAAGTTGAACAACTAATGCCTTCTCAACTCCATTTTGAGTAT
>Ga0172371_10007774_pt1 | contig 15163 bp, 20 predicted proteins | sample Lak12m_FD_114543 | JGI IMG/M metagenome (GOLD analysis project Ga0172371, IMG submission 114543) | Freshwater microbial communities from Kabuno Bay, South-Kivu, Congo - kab_022012_12m | ecosystem: Environmental > Aquatic > Freshwater > Lake | place: Democratic Republic of the Congo: South-Kivu... | reverse complement strand
GTTTCTTTCTATTTCCTTTGCCATATCCCATGCGTCACTCATTTTTGTCCTTTCGTCTGAATATGAAATGAACGTACCCGATTAAAAAATCACTCTTCGAACTATTGACTTGGAAATGTGCTACTCCTCCCTTTCCTAATAATCTTCCCATGGCTTAATCTCTTAAAACAGCCTATAATTATATCACTCCAGCGCAATAGAGTCATCTTTTTCCCTTCCCATCCTCCCCCTTTACGAACCCACACACATTTGATATACTCTTCTTCACTTCCGTTTATACGGAGGGAGAAACGAAAAACCGTTTCGAACCTGATAGAGATACTTCTCTTTCCTCTTCGAAGCTGTTTTCCCAAATATATGGCAGCAAAAAAAGTCAAAACACTCATTAAACTTAACCTCAAAGCAGGCGAAGCAAACGCAGCGCCACCAGTAGGACCAGCTCTTGGACAACACGGACTTCCCATCATGGAATTTGTCAAAGCCTACAACGAGAGAACTGCCAAGCTCAAAGGACAAATCATTCCAGCAGTCATCACGGTCTACGAAGACAGAACATTTACCTTCGTTACCAAGCTCCCTCCAGTTGCTGCCATGATCAAAAAGACCTTGGGACTTGACAAAGCAGGCGGCAAAGCAGGCCGGGAAATCGTTGCAACCCTTACCAAAGCCCAGGTGGAACAGATTGCAAAAGACAAATTACCAGATTTAAACACAACCGACGTACAAGCAGCCATGAAAGTCGTTGCAGGAACGGCTCGCAGCATGGGTATTAAAACGGAGTAATATATGGGAAAAGTACGCAAAGTCATCCTCGGCGACGAGGCAGCAGAAAAAGAACAAAAGAGAAAAGCAGATGCACGGCGTGAAGGTAAAAAAGCAAAAAAAGCACATGTTGCGGGTGTTGGGCTTAAAGGTGGCGAACGCACTGTTTTGGTTGAAGGCGACGAACTAAAACCAGAAGTCAAAGAACTCATGGACAAAGTGGAAAAGGGTGAAGAAAAAGGAACAAAGAAAAAGAAAGTTGCAGGACCACGGCAACACGGGAAAAAATACCAGGAAGCTGCAAAACTCGTTGACAAGACCAAAACATACACGCTCAAAGAAGCGTTAAAACTTGTCAAGCTCACAAGCATTACCAAGTTTGACGGCACAGTGGAGCTCCATATCAACATCAATCCCCTTACCTTAGGAGACAAAAAAGATATTCGTGGCTCTGTGAACCTTCCCCATGGAACAGGAAAACAAGTAAAAGTCGCAGTTGCCGATGACAAACTCATTGATGAGATAACAGCAGGAAAAATAAACTTTGATATCTTGGTTGCGCATCCATCCATGATGCCTAAACTTGCCAAAGTGGCGCGTGTTCTTGGTCCAAAAGGCTTAATGCCAAATCCAAAAACAGGTACCGTGACAACAGACATTGAAAAACGCGTTAAAGAGCTTTCAAGCGGTCAAGTAAACTACAAAAGCGAACCAGACAATCCCATTATCCACATGGCAGTGGGCAAAGTATCCTTTGAGGAAAAACAGCTTGTAGAAAACATTGAAGCAGTACTGAGCGCACTAGGCAAAAACAAGCTCACCAAGGTAACCATTACCACAACCATGGGACCAGGGATAAAGCTCACACTCTAAGTTGCATTTGTCTTTCCATTCTCCGTATACTTAATATACGAAAGGTATATCTCTATGCCAATGACACCCGGAGAAAAATCAGTACCACCGTTTTTACCAACTACACCAAACCCAGATCAACAACCGTCAGTATTAAAACGAATTCTTGCCGCACAAAAAAACATTCCGACAACACCAGGAGGCACTCCACCTGAAACAAAACCAACTGTTTCTACTCCTCCATTTGTCAAAGAAGAGGAATTAACTGAATCAGACAAACAAGCAATGCAAGAAATAAACGAAAAAAGTACCTACGTTCAACCAAACGAATCAGGACGAAAAGCACTCGAACGACTAGCAAATAAGTTAAAAACTATGGAGTAATCGTTGTCCTTCCTTGTTTTTCTTCTTCAAGTATGATATAAATAAGCATTGTCCTAAAGACAGTGGGTGGACGAAAACGTCCATAAATCCCACCGAGGGAAACCAATATTCAACACATTTGTTGGATATTCCCCCGCTTTTAGGCGGGATTTTTTGTATTTGGAGGTCTCATATGGCAACACAAAAAAAGATAGATGCAGTCAAAGAAATGACAGACAAAATTGCACGGGCAAAATCCATCATTTTTGCTGACTACATCGGTCTTAAACACAAACAACTCGAAGAACTTCGAAAGAAAATGCGGGCAGTGGACGCAGAATTCATGGTAACAAAAAACAAACTCATGGAACGCGCGCTCGGAGAAAACGCGGCACAATTAAAAGATGTGCTCAAACAAGCAACAGCAACCATTTTCAATTACAACGACGAAGTCTCGGGATTAAAAGAACTCTTGAAGTTCTTTAAAGCCGCAAATGTCGGCAAAACAAAAGCAGGACTTTTGGGCGTTACAATACTAAGCGAAAAAGATGTTTCAAAGCTTGCAAGTATTCCAAGTAAAGAAATATTGCTTGGCCAGCTTGCAGGGCAACTCAAGGCCCCTATTGCCAATTTACACCATGCATTGTCATGGAATATAAACAAGCTTGTGTGGGCGCTTGATGGAATAAAAGCAAAGAAAACAGCGTAAAAAAATTTCCAATTTGTATTTATTGAAAATTCAAATTGTTGTTACGAAAGGTGGTGACAAGATATTATGGCAAAACTATCAAAAGACGAAATCTTGTCGGCAGTTGAGGAAATGACAGTACTTGAACTTTCCGACCTTGTAAAAGCTCTTGAAGAAAAATTTGGTGTTTCCGCAGCTCCTGTTGCAGTCGCAACATCTGCAGGTGCAGCAGCTGACAGTGGAGAACCAAAAGAAGAACAAACAGTGTTTAACGTCGTTATCACAGAAGCTGGCGCCAACAAAATTGGTGTTATCAAAGCAGTCCGTGAACTCGTTCCTACTTTGGGACTTGTTGAAGCAAAAACACTCGTTGAATCTGCTCCAAAAGAAGTCTTAACAGGCTTAAACAAAAGCGCAGCAGAAGAAGCCAAAAAGAAATTAGAGGCAGCTGGTGCAAAAGCAGAACTCAAGTAATTTTTTTCTAAAAAAGAATTAAAGAGTATAAACAAAAAGTCCCTCGCAAGAGGGATTTTTTGATGGAGAAAAAAATAAAAAAACAAACATAGTATTTTTACGTCGTAAAATATTTTTAATCGCACAACTTATCCACAAAACATTTTCGTCCATTGACAATGTCCGACATCTCATGATATTGTTTGACTGCAAACGATACATATATACGTTTCCTTGCCCGGAAAAAAAGGAGATCATATGGCAATGGGCGATGAATGGCCAGATTTATTAACTGTTAAGGAAGTCGCAAAAATTTTGCGTGTTTCCCCTCTTACAATCAAACGCTGGGGCAAACGCGGAAAGCTTCCTGCAATCCGCATCAACTCCAGAGGAGACAGACGCTACAAAAAAGAAGCAGTTATGTGGCTTTTAGGACTCCAACAAAAGGGGCAAGTGTAAGTTAGACTGCAGTATTTTTCAGTATTTGAGACGCTTCCACAGGGTCAATCACATTGACGTTAAGTCCAGTCCCCAGTTCAAACCCTGCCCGATGAATCGAACGAGGAATAATACGGATAAACCAATCTTTTCCGTGATAAATGTAATAGTTAAACACAAATGGTTCATTCGCTTGTTTAAAATGAACATCAGGATTTTTAAAAACGCTACTTAACTTTTTAAGTATTCTACTTACAACCGCTGCGCAGTCTGGAAGCTCCGCATCAGTTGTGTCACCAAATTTTTTTCCTGTTGTTTTTGGCGCAATCCACGTCTCAAATGGCCACTGGGAAAAATCAGGACAGTATGTGACAAACGATTGCGATTCTTCCACAATGTTTTTTTGTGGTTCAAGCATCACCGAATCAAGATTAATTTGATGTGGGATCACAACCAGTTGACTATGGGGGTGTTTGAGGCTCGCTCCAGCAGACAATCCATGATTACAAAAAATAAGAACCTGCCCATCCATCTCATGCGCTCTGTACCTGTCTCTGTACGCCGTAAAAATCGTTTGGACCGCTGCAACTGGTAATGTATCCACATCATCTGTACAGCTTGGAGAATGGATGATAACTTCGTGGATATCGGTAATTGGATATTTGTTAGGCACTACCCGTACTTCCCATCCTGGCGTGTTTGGCTCCCCCTTACCAATGCGATACAATTCTGGTGGTGTTGCCTTCTCATTGCCCATACAAAATGGACACGTATGATATGTGTTGGGTTTTTGTGCAATAGTCGTCGGCCGATCGCTTCTTGCAGGAGAAATAATGACCCACCTTTGGGTTTTACAATCAGGAACATACATTGCCATGTATCTAAGTGTTGCGTATTAGACGATGAGTGTCAAGGGAACGGATAAGGAGCGTCATACCTTGCAAAACTCCACATACAGCTCTATTATGCGTGTGTATGGCACCTCTTGAAATATCCATACAAAACGGTCAAGACGCGCTCAACTTTGTTGCCACATTACCACCAAACGGTGCAACAGAAGTTGTTTCTGGGCCGTACACCACAAAAATTCATTGGATTGAATGGGAACGAGCTGCCTATGTCAGATTAAAACCTGGTGAACCACTCGATAGATTTGTTCTTGAACCAGATGTCCCTGTCATTATTGGTCCTGCAACCAAAGTTGGAGAGAATGTCTTCTGCGTAGAACATCCCATTCAACTTAAAGCAATTCAAATTACCGACAGTTAAGCAGACAAAAAGTGTTGGAGAAGCACCCTTACCATCTCTTTTTTCTTTTGTGTCACCACAACCCGTACCATACCAACCCCAGGTTGCCCATAATAGACAATTGCCCCAACAGGCGCATGGACAATGACAGGTAACACCAATAAATCTTCTTCTCCATCAATCACTAACAAACACTTAGCTTTCTGTGTGGCCCATGTTTTGATCTCTCTTTCCACAGCCATACTAATATACCCAGGCCCACTGACAAATTCCTTTTTGTTTTTTGGCAACTGATCCCATATCTCTTTTTCCCATATATATGGTTGTCGTTCCACTTGCATGTCAAGAATAACAAGAGTTGGCACCAAGCCATTCTCTACCAGTCGTTTTGTTGTTTTGTCTCCGACAGCAACAACAAGACCGTCGTGATCGCCTCGAATAACAGATTCCGTGTTCCCATCTGCAAGCACCGTGCCAAAGGGTTTGGCAAGTTCGCTTCGCATACTGTCAGGCAATACAAGTTTTCCCTCCCTGTCAATCTCTTTGTTTCGTATGCGTGTTGCTGATATTGGTTGTGTGTCTTTCGCATGAACCATAGGGACCACATGAATTGCAAGTGGTTTTAGTCCTTCTTTTTTCCGTTTTTCATTGACCATACGCGCCCCTTCTTCGGTATCAGATGACACAACAATCACATCCATGCGAGCTGCACTATTCTTTTTTTTGATTGTTGGACCAAACACGTCATCAATGGGAACAATGGTTGCACGTTCAAACACTCCTTGCGTATGAAGCCACAAAGAAAGGGCGTGTTTCCGCTTGTCAAATGACTCTCTTTGCATTGAAAAACACGATGGACAACGAACACCAGATATCGATTCCTCATCATATTTATATCTCTTCACATACATATCTGTTGTGATACCAATAGTAACATGACGAGCAATACGAAATGCCTCCTGAAGAAGTGCTCCATGACCACTATGGAAGTGGTCAAATGTTCCGCCAAGAACAGCGTGGGTATACATAAGGGTTCATTATATACCTTTTGAAGCTTCTGGTGGATGTAATTTTGGCACTCTATCTTGTTTTTCGAGCTGATGGTAGAGTTTTTGTGCACTCTCAGAGAGTGAGCTAAAAAGAATTTCTTCTGGGAGCTTTTCTGGAAGCTCATCATCTACCTCCCCAACAACGCTCACAATGTCTCCATTTGGTGTATGTTCGGTTATCTTTATCCCTCCATCAAGGGATTCAGTATTGTCTGTCCCAAACTGACCAAGAAAGTACAAAATTTCCTGATACGGAGTTAACTTCTCATGTGTTTGAAGTGGTGAAGACACAACTGGAAAGGGTTTTTCTTGTCTTTCCATATACGCCCTTATTATACCATCGCATTCCTAACAATTGCCGTTGCATCAATCTCCTCGTATCGTAACAACTCCTCGGGTGCCCCTGACATAGGTGGTTTTCTGACAGAAAGATGGGTAATTTTAAGTGCTGGTGGAAGACAAAAAGCAGTAACAGGGTCACTACCGGCAAGTACTGCATAGACTGCCTCCCCCAGTCCTCCTTCACTGTAATGATCCTCAACAAGGATAAGATGGTGTGAAGAAACTGCTGCCTCACGAATGGCTGATTCATCAATGGGTTTAACGCTATAACAATCAATCACTCGTGTTGGGATTCCCTTTCCTTCCAGCTCTTTTTTAGCAACAAGCGCTTCCTCAACCGTGACACCAGCGGCAATAATCGTGACAAGATTTTTTCCTTTCCTCGTCTCTTTCCAAACCGTACTTCCCCCAATGGCAAACTCCTCATCTTTCGTATACAAAACTGGCACCTTTGGCCTGGTCGTCCGCACGTAGGAAATACCTGCATAGGAAAAAGCAAGACCAGTGAGTTTTTCCGCTGACACCGCATCTGCAGGACACAATACACACGACCCAGGAAGAGAACGAAACAAACTCACATCTTCAAGCCCCATCTGGGACGCTCCATCAGGGCCAACCGACACCCCACCATGGGAACCATTGACCATCATAGAAATCCCTGACAATGCATTCATCCGAAATTGGTCAGCAGCCCGAGTCAAAAAACCCCCATAGGAGGATAGAACAGGAAAAAGACCAACAATCGACAACCCCGCAGCAACACTTGCCATTAATTGTTCTGCAATGTGGCAGGAGAAAAACTGGTGTGGCAGTGCCTCATGAAAAAGATGGGTATATGTTGATGTTTCTAAATCGCCATCAATAACAACAACACCAGGGTTTGCCGATCCGATCCTCACCAGTGCTTTTCCAAATCCTTCTCGTGATGTTGCCAGTTTGTCATACACAGAAGAACCAGTAGAAATAGCGTTAACAGGAAGCGTGTTTGGTTCATCCAAATCGCCTTTTTTGATAATGCCATCAAATGACGTATCTATTGTTCCAAGTTCCAATACTGCTTTTTCAAACAATTCTTTTGACAACACTTTCCCATGCCATCCAAACTTCCCTTCTAAAAAAGATACACCCTTTCCTTTAATTGTTTTTGCAATGATGACTGTTGGGCCAAATCGGTAATCAACTGCTTTTTGATAGGCAACATCCAGTTCTTTTACATCATGACCATCCACAACCAAAACTGCCCATCCAAACGCTTCAAACCGTTTCCTCATGGTTTCTGTATCCCACCCTTCCATGGTGCTTCCTGATTGTTCCAGTGCATTTAAATCAACCAGTGCAACAAGGTTGTGTGTCTTGTGATACCCTGCTGCCATGACTGCTTCCCAAATTGCCCCTTCTGACAATTCTCCATCCCCTAACAGCACAAATACGCGTGGAATATCACGGGCATTCCTAAACCGATACTGTAACCCAAGGGCTTCTCCAAGCCCAACAGCAAGTCCTTGTCCGAGTGACCCAGTTGCCATGTCAGCAAAGGGAAATCGTGGAGTTGGATGTCCTTCCAACACACTCCCAAATAAACGGTACGAAGCAAGGTCTTTGTCTGAGAGAATTCCCGCAACATGAAAGAGTGCGTAAAGAAGCGCTGATGCATGCCCTTTGGAGAAGATAACACGGTCATTCCCTAAAAACTCGGGATTGGCAGTATCCAAACGCAGATACTTAAAATACAGCATCGCCATGAGCTCAACACTAGAAAGAGCAGATGTCGGATGTCCACTGCCAGCAGCTGTGGTCATCGACAAAATATCAAAACGCAGTCGAGTGGAAAGTTTTTTAATGGCAGGAAGAAGCATAGCTATTATCAGTATATACCAAAATTATGTTGACACGGTATGTTTCACGCAGTAGAGTAAAACGTATGTTAACCAAAGGAGATATTGATTGGCTTGAAGACTCTTTTCTACCAAAACTGGCAGATAAAGTGAAAAATGATTTAAAAGAATCACTTGATTCTATAAACACAAAACTTGATGCGTTTATTGGAGATATTAAAGCAAAACGCGAAGAGCAAGCATTGCATACAGATTCCCATGAACGACTTGACGCACGAATCGCGAGACTTGAAAAACACACAAAACTTGTTCCCCTCGCAGACTAATTCCAACAAACTCTCTATTAAGAGTAAATCTACGCCTGTTTCTATTCTCAAAAAAATCAAGAAAAAACTACTACTTATGCATTTTGCAGCGCTTCTATTGCTGAAGGAATATTCTGTTCATTGTTAAATAGATAGGTTGTTGAGACAATCCGTGTTGCACCAGCTTCCATAACAATTTTTGCTATTTCTGGTGTCATTCCTCCATCAACTTCTATTGGCAGATCTGGCAAGTTGCGGTGAATGGTTTTTATTTTCTCCACTGCCTCTTCTTCAAACACCTTCCCACTTGCTCCTGCTTCCACTGTCATGACCAACACATAATCTACCTCTTCCAAAAATGGTTCAATCATTTCAAAATCCGAGTCCACATCAATTGCCAAGCCCACCTCTATCTCATGTGTCCGTGCTTCTGCTAAAAATTCTCTCGGATCATGACACTCCACATGGGCAACAACGCGCGACACACCAGCTGCGACAAGATCGGAAAGATAGCTTTCTGGCTTCCCAACCATCAAGTGCACTTCACATTTTGCCCCCAGACTATTTGCTTTTGCAATAAGGGGGGTCAATACTGCCATATCATGCACTGTGTCACAGGGAATAATGGTATTGTCCCCAACATCAATTTGGATATACGGCACAGAAGAAGCAACGAGCAATATTTTTCGTTCAAGCTCCTTAGCATCAGATTCAAATATGCCTGGGATAATTTCCATAGGTATATGTAGTATTAAGGAAACAGGAAAAACGTGCAAGAGTGGAAATTATCTTCTTGCTCTCCCTATGCTTCTTCTCTATACTTCCTCCTACCTATGTGTCCCAAAGAAGCAAATATTTTTCTAGCGGAAGACAACGAAGAAAATTTAGATCTAAAACGAAGATTGCTCGTACGAGGCAATCATACGATTGTATTGGAAGCACATACACAACAAGAAGCGCTTGCTGCAATTGATCATTTTGAGGAACACAATGTACAAGTTGCAGTCCTTGATGCAAACCTTACCCCCAATGCTCCACGTGATGGATCTGATGGATGTCAACTTGTAACAGCTATACGAGAAAAAACACCAAATGTAAAAATTGTTGGCATGTCGTCAAATACGTTTCCAAAAGAAGCTCCCATTGATATTGATGTATCAAGTAACGATAGATATATGCACGTTGCGACACTCATTGACCAGTTATAATCAAAAAAATTAGGACGTTGCCTCTTGTGTCGTAATCTTTTCAATACGGCGAATATACCGTTCTTTCGCTCCAAACGGTGTCGTTAAAAACGAGTCCACAATGCCTATTGCCTGTGTTTCAGTCAAATAATTTGCGGCAAGCGCAATGATATTAATATCATCATCGTTTCTGGCGTCTCGGATTTGTTCCGGGGTTACGCCAAGAACTGCTCTTACCCCATTAATTTTATTGACAGCAATAGATACCCCTGCACCATTCCCACAAATGACAATGCCACGATTCTCTTCTATATGTTCCATAACTGCTTTTGCAACAGCGAAAGCAAAATCAGGATAGTCATCATGCGGATCAAGCACTGTGTTCCCACAATCAACAACCGTATACCCCTTGCCCATCAAATATGTTTTTATATATTCCTTCAGGGGAAATCCTCGATGGTCTGCGCCAAGAAAGACAGTCATACTATGGTTAGTATAGCACGAACGGTGTTACCGAATGTTCTGCAGAGCAACAGCAAGCGCATCATATTTCCCGTCGAGTGTCTTAAACAACTCATCATCCACCAGTCCTCGTCCCCAGGAAACTGCCAAGTGTGTTCTCACAACTGCAACGAGTCCAATGGCATCCAGTAAAATTTGTCTCCCAAACCTGCGGTCAATACGGGATAACCCATCAGCAATTTTTGCGGTCACATCGGTTGCACTATCGAGGACTTGTTCAACTATCTCTTCATTGTCTCCGTCTTTTTGTCCGTCAAATGCCTCGTGGACGTCCATCAGTGCAACGTATGCATCCTGCCATAATTTATGTTCATGAAATGGTGTATTCATATGCGTGCATTGTATTGTATCCTACTTATTTTAAAAACGCTACCGTTATCACATGGCCTTCCGTGATCGTTGCCGTTTCTTCCAATCGGCAAGAACCGTTTTGTATACCTCAATATACCGTTTGACCATCTTTTGAACGGTAAAACACTCGTCCACCTTCTGCCTGCAGGCACTTCGCATCGACTGATACTCACTATCAGACATACTATATATCCGCTCAATTGCCTCCACAAACCCCTCAACACCCGTTTTTTTGATGATATAGTTACCTCGTTTCTCTGATGGTGAAGGATTGATAATAAAACCAGTAACCCCGTCATCAATAATTTCAGGAACTGATCCTCTGGCATAGGCAATAACCGGCGTTCCGCATGCCATGGATTCAATAAGGACAAATCCAAACGGCTCTTCCCAGGCTATAGGAAACAACGAAAGCTTACTTTTCCCATAGACCCTAGCAAGTTCATGTCTGGTGATTGCCTCATGCACACTAAAAAACGGCAATTGTTTTTTCCTTCTGATATACAAGTCTGTTATCCACTTCGGCGACTCTTTCTTCAAAAGTGGATATGCCTCAATCGTCCGCTTCGTTTTCCTTGCAATGAGTGGCAAATCATCAATTCCCTTCTCCTTAATTGCGCGCCCCACCCATGTCATTGACTCGCCGCCTGTTGCATCAAATTTCCAATGACGCTTCACATCGATCCCATGAGGAATGTTTGCCACATAATGAAGATGCGGCAATGGATGACGCTGGGATGAAGAAAGGGAAACAAAATAGACGTTAGACAAATTGTTAAACAAGGACAAATACTTGTTGTTATAATTCTCTTCCAAAAAACTTCCATGCATGGTGACGACAATCGGTTTTTGGATAAACGGTGCAAACGGCAACACGGAATCACCGTTGCCGATGTTCACGTGGTATAAATCAAAATCATTCTGTTTGCTAAATGCTTTGGAAAGAAGTGCAAGTTCAAAGGTTTTGTGATGCACCTCTCCGATGGCAGGATCTTTGAGTGACGACGCATAATTAACGCTGATAGTTGGTACAGGAAGCTTTGAATCGCCGGATGCAAATGCCGTAATCTTTAAGTTATACCGCCGTGCTTGACGGGCAAGCTGCCGAATGAGGATGTAACTAAAAATTTCTGTGCCCTTTTTTGTACTTTTACTAATAGACACATAATTGGAATTCACAATACCTAACCGGATCATTTCTGTATTGTACCATGAAGAAATACTTACCGCTCTCCGTTGTCGCTAACGGTATGCTTGATAAACTCAATCCCCCATTTGTAAATATTGTTTTCTGCAAGAATGGTTTTTAACTCACGATTCCGCTTTTCTTTTTCATGTGCATCCATGGTTAATGCATGGTAGAGAGCAACAGCTGACCCTTCAATGTCATAGGGATTAATGAGCATGGCGGAATTCATGTCTTTAGCAGCACCAGTAAACTTGGAAAGCAAGAGCATTCCCTTGTCTGACTTGTTGCAAATAGCGTATTCTTTGGCAACCAAATTCATCCCGTCATCAAGAGATGTCACCATACAGACATCAGCCAAATGGTAATACAAGAAAATCTTTTCCCTTGAGATAATCTTGTTGACATATTGAATTGGCAACCACGTCCCTTTCCCGTATTTCCAGTTTATCTTTTCAATCAAATCATCAATCTCATGGTTAATTGCTTTGTATGCAGGAATATGCACCCTCGATGGCGCACCAATCATAAAATACGTAAACTTCCCAATATAGTCAGGATACTTCTCAAAAAACCGATCGATAATCTTCAAGCGTTCTGGAATACCCTTGGTATAGTCCACCCGGTCAACACTAATCCCTAACTGGTCATAGGTAAACTTGAAATCATCCTCAATGAGTTTTTTGGTCGGCCGTTTGTTCCCAATTTCATCCAAGATTTCTTTGTAATCAATACCTGCTGGCACATGAGATACTTTCGTCACATGCTCTTTATACGTAATGGACCGTGGTTCTGAATCCACAATGACCTCAAGATCCCGTCTCGTACACTCAACAAAATTGTCTACATGATAGCCCCGGTGAAACCCAATAAAGTCTGCGCCAAGAAGGCCTGCAACTAAGTCTTTCCGCCAGGGACAAATTCGGTAGATCTCGTATGTTGGCCAAGGAATATGCCAAAATACGCCAATTTTCACTTTCGGTTTGATTCTTCGAAGCATGGTGGGAAGAAGCGCCAGGTGATAGTCATTGACCCACACAAATCCATCATCTCCATCAAGTTCTTCAGCAATTGCATCAGCAAACTTTTGGTTTACCGTCACATAATCCTGCCACCAAGAATTATGAAATTGCGGCTTTACAAATACTGCATGGCACAAGGGCCACAATGTCTGGTTTGCAAATCCATAGTAGAATCCTTCCAGTTCCTTCTTCTTGATAAATACCCGCTTTAACGTATATTTTGGATGTTCAGGAGGCACTTTTACACGATTTTGTTTGTCTACCACCTGACTATCCGCATCTCCTGCTGCAAGAGCAACCATCACCCCTCCCGTTGCTTGCAAAATCCCATCAAGAAGACTATGTGCACCTCCTGCTGCCTTCTCCACCACCACGCCTTGGGCTGTGTTTGTGTGAATATATGCTTCCCGTTGAATGGCAACAACAAACTTCCGTCCTTCTAAGGATTCTTTGACAAATGAGGTTAAATCTTTCGGAGTTTTCAAGGCAGCCATAGTAGACCGAGAAACTGAATAATAGCCATATTGTATCACACGGTTGCTGATGTGCTTATGATTCTTCATAAAGAACGAAATTTTTCTGTATACGCCTCATCGATACGCTTTGCTATTTCATTTTCTCCATCAGACCACACCTGTTCTTGCTGTTGTTTCATCGCCTGGATTGCAGTGGTATCAAACAGTAACGCGTTCATGGACTCAGCAATTTTTGAAATGGGCGTCGTCTTTTTGTGTAAGATACATGTTCCCAGTGTGGCAAACGGTTGTACCTCCCAAATATGTAAATCCGGATATTCATCCTCAGGATATGTGGTGACATTTGCAATAACAGGAACACGCGCAGAAATAGCTTGTTCCAGTGTTGCCAATCCCTGGTGTTGAAACACCAAGTCACTTGCAGCAACTGCTGCGTAAAACGCTTCCATATCTGTTTTTGGCGGCAAAAGAACATCTGACCGTTTGAGTCTGTCCATATCAATTTTTGTCACATCACCAAACACAAGCATCCGAATATGTGATTCTTGCAATTCATCAACCGCATGAACGAGATTGTCAAATACCCATGACCTGCTCCCTGCACCAAATCCAGAGACGTAACAAAAAACTAACTTCTCATCATCATAGAGCCCAAATGATTCCCGAACTTTCTGTTTTTCTTCCTTAGAAATGGGCCGATATGCAGGGATACACCCAATGGGTTCAAGTCTTTTTAGTATGGATTGTGGAATATCAAACGTTCCTCCATGTTCAAGAAGACCAGATTGAAACACAGCTTTTGGAAGATTGATGTAATATCTGTCCACCCATCGGTTGTATGGATACACAGTGGATGAAGGAAGAAAGAGCCAGTTGGAATCGACGCTGACGACTAACGTATCAGGAAACAAAGATGATGGTGCATTCCAAAATGACGGATCATCACGAAATGACTTTGAATTACAAAGTACAATCACATCAGGTTTGTACTCCTCAACATACTGCTTTAAGAGTGCAACCGTTCCACCCATACGGACAGGAAATGGTGGTGCGCTATCACCAAAAAACCCACGATTGACATCTTTTTTGAGAATTAAGGTAACTATTTTTCCTTGTGCATGAAGATGTGTTGCAAGCGCGTATGCCTGACTCGTTTCCCCTGAGGCCATTGCAAACAAAAGATAGCGTTGGGCAGTTTTCGTCATAGCTTATGAATGAAATAGTCGTTGTTTTCCAACGAGAAACAAAAATTCCAATAGTCGTGTTTGCCGTTTCCACCGCCATGGTTCACGAAATAATCGATATAGCCATTCAAGTCCCATATGCTGCATCCACATGGGCGCTCTTGGAATACTACCTGACACAACATCAAATGTTCCGCCAACTGCCATCAACACAACAGGGCCACTGTGGTGTTTCACTAATTGTTTTTTAAGCGCGTCGATAAAAAACTCTTGTTTTGGTGCTCCAAGACCGACAAACACAAATCGTGTCCCTGTATCGATAATGCGCCTCACAATTTTGTCCATTGGATATACGCTCACATCTGCTGATGTATTAAATTCCTTTGGTTGTTCACTCCATCCATGTAGCTCAATGTACGATGACTGCAATGTTGTTAATGCTTTGTGTGCTTGATCATTCATCCCACCAACAAACCCGATGGTTAAGTGTTCTTTGTTTGCCATCCGAACCAAATCAGAGAAAAAATCAATGCCTGAAATACGAGAGGTATGGATACCAAACAACACAGACAATCCAAACACAATCCCAACCCCATCAGGAAGTGCAATATCTGCTCTATTTATTACTGCAGCAAATGATGTGTCGTGGGAGGCAAGGACAAGTTGTTCTGGATTTGGCGTCACAACCACAACAGGTCTTGTTTTTTCATTCCCTCCCTCCTGGAGATACGCGCCTAGGCAAGTAAGAATACTCTCTTTTGAAGAAACAGTAATAGTAACACCAAGTAATTGTTTCCGAACAACATCCATATTATTTTTTGCTCACACTTCGTTTGTAGAGTTCTATGTTTTCAAGTGCAACTCCCGTCCCCCGAACAACACAAAGTAGTGGTTCATCAG
>Ga0172371_10007772_pt1 | contig 15164 bp, 11 predicted proteins | sample Lak12m_FD_114543 | JGI IMG/M metagenome (GOLD analysis project Ga0172371, IMG submission 114543) | Freshwater microbial communities from Kabuno Bay, South-Kivu, Congo - kab_022012_12m | ecosystem: Environmental > Aquatic > Freshwater > Lake | place: Democratic Republic of the Congo: South-Kivu... | reverse complement strand
CTTGTTTTGATAGCTCCTGAGCGCTCTTGGATTCTTTTATTGCCCCATCAAGTTTGTTTGCTTTTATATTTGCTTGAGTGTCTTTTACATCTTGTTTGGCTTTTACCAAAGATTCTTTTGCTTTTTTTAAAGCGGTTGCAGCTTGGGTAAGTAAAGTTTTAGCTTCTGGTGCAGTTGTTGTGCTTAACTGTTTCTGTATTTGTGTAATTTTACTTTCTGAGGTGGTTATATTTTTTTCAGCTGTAGTGAGGGCTTTTTCTGCGTCTTTTACGGCTGAGGAAGCTTTTTTTATCTCGTCTGCTTTTTTCTTTTCCGCTTTTTCAGCATTTTTGGCAAGTGTTAAAGCTTGCTCAGCCTCAGAAGTCGCTTTTTTTGATAAAGCTTGGGCGCTTTTAGATTCATTTATAGCGCCATCAAGCTTTTTAGCGCTTATGTTTGCTTGAGTATCTTTTACATCTTGTTTGGCTTTGTTAAGGGTTTGTTGAGATTTTTTTAAAGCATCTATGGCCTGAGTTATTAGCTTTTTTGCATCTGGTGATTTTGCAGCGCTTAACTTTTGTTGTATTTGTGTGATTTTGATTTCTGATTGACTAATATTTTTTGATGCTTTGTCTAAAGCTTTGTTTGCGTCGCTTACAGCTGATGCGGCTTTTTTTTCTTGTTCAAGTTTCTTTTTCTTTTCCTTTTCAGCAGCTTTTTGTTTTTCTTTTTCTGCTTTAGCGGCTTTTTCCGCAGGCGTGTCTTTTGTCAAAAAACCTGCATTTGTTACGCATGGCTGCAGCATTAAGCCCATTGCTAGAAGCGCTTGCAACAGCGATTTATTCTTATTCATATGATCTCCTTTTTAATACTACTAAGGGTTTCTGCATAACTTTGTTTAATCTAACAACAACCTTTTGATCAAAACTAACAAATGGTATTACAGGAACGCAATAAAAATTCTTTTTGAAATAAATATCGCCAATAGAAGTACTCAAAGCCTTTTTGGCGTAATTTGTTTGTTGATTTTTATTTTGGTTACAAATTAGATTGACCTCAGGTGTTTTTTATTATTTTTTAACGAAGGGGTGATTCATGAAAAAAATGTTGGTTGAGTTTATTGGTACATTTTTTTTAGTTCTGGCTGTTTGTACTACCCAGAATCCAATTGCGATTGGTCTTATGCTTATGGCGATGGTTTATATGGGCGGACACATTTCAGGTGGGCATTATAATCCGGCCGTGAGCTTGGCTGTATGGGTTCGAGGCAAATTGTCGTTTATGCATTTGCTTTTATACTGGATTAGTCAGCTGCTTGGTGGAATTTGTGCCTCGCTTGTATTTCAATTTGTGGTAGGAAAATATTTTTTTCCAAGTCCTAGCATGGACGCAAGTATTTATCAGGCAATGACGGTTGAAGCGTTGTTTACGTTTGTTTTATGTTCGGTTGTCTTGGCCGTTGCCACTTGTGATAGCCTGAATGGCAATTTTATTTATGGCCTTGCAATCGGTTTGTCATTGGTAAGCATTGCTTTTGCCGGTGGAATTTCAGGTGGGGCATATAATCCAGCAGTTGGTCTAGGGCCCATCATAGGCGATTTGATTACAGGTGGAACGTTTGCCGATTTGTGCGCAATCCCTGCAACACATTGCATGATGATTTACTCAGCTGGTCCATTGCTGGGTGGTTTGGTTGCCGGTGTTGTCTATAAAATTGTAAATACAGACTAGACTTCAAAAAACAAAGATTTTAAATCCCCGTTGGTAAAAACTACGGGGATTTTTTTTGTTTTATGACTCAATAGGTATGTGGTTGTTTTTATAATGTTTTTTTATAGACTACTGATTCAATCTTATTTTAGACAGTAGTTTTGTTGTGAATAGATGTAGGATGGGTTACATGAATTTTAGAAAATTAATTTTTATTATTGTTCCTATGTTTTGTTTTATCGGGTTAAATTTGGTTGCTTTGAGCCAAACAGAAAAGTCATCGCCTGAGGGAACGGTTGAAGCCAAGCCTGGATTGTATGAAGTCATAGCACAAGAAAATTTAAAATCCTTATCAAAGATTGATCTTAAATCAAAAAACGGCCTTGCTGCATCTGTTGAGGAGTGGGATAAACTTGGTTTTGCTGTTAAAATGCAGAAGGAATTTGATTCTCAACTTAATCCGCCATTACAGGCCAAGCGTCGCCTTATTTATTCATTGTTATCTGAGTATGAAAAAAACAATCCCATGGCCATAACAAATGTTTTGGATGAAAAAACTTGGCAAGATCTTGAATTATTGAATGGCCCAAAGTCCGATCCAACATTTTATTTGGCTAGTAAACTTGATCGTACAGTGACTGAGGTTGGACGAGTTTATTTGTTTAAAAAAATTGTGCAACCTAATGATGATGCCCTGTTGCTAGAATCTCAGCAGTCTGTTGTTAAGGAGCTGGTTGGGAACGAAAAATTATTCAACGAACTTGATGCAAAACTTAAAGAGCTTGTCATTCCTGAAAATTTTGTACTTTCGTTTTGGGATACTGAAGACTTTTTTTCATTCATAATGGCTCAAAATAAAATTAAAATACCTTTTGATGATAAGGTGAAAATTGTTGGCGATTTATCTAAGTACTTGAACAAAAGTGAGCTTGTATTGGAATCCAGAGGCTGGATTAGATCTTCTTTTGGAAGAATGGCAGACATTTTTGTTTTGTATGCAGCTCTTGCATTGCCGATATATGCGGCTACTGGAAAAAGTATAATTCCATGGATGCCTGCAGAAGATTATAACAAGGTTGCTCCTTATTCTGTGGCCGGTGCATTTTGTCTTTTATTTAGCAAAATTGCGGCTGAAAGATTTTCTAGGGGCATGTCATCTTCTGTTGCTACGTTAAAAAATTGGAACATTCTTTATTACATTATTGATGACTTTCGACACAGTGGCATTTTCCTTCAGCTTTACTACAAAAAAATGTCTTACGTTGCGCGATTTATTAACAACATTAAAGACATGATAAAAATCGCAGCCACCAATGAAATTTTGTTTAAAAAACTACCTGCAATAAAAAATTTTAATGAAACATTTGATGAGCTTGTGAAAAAAACTAAAGATTTAGAAACTCTTTTAGACACTCTTGAAACAGATGATTTTGACCAAGGTGACAAGGCTAGCAAGTATTTTACAATGTCGGGTCGGATTATGGCGGCGTATTATTTGATGATGGACCTCAAGGAAAACTTTGTTCCAGCAATGCTTGCGGTTGGTGAACTGGATGCCCAGTTGTCAATTGCAAAATTGTACAAAGAATTTGAAGCTAAACGTGTGCACTATTGTTTTCCAAAATATGAACAAGGCTTTAATACTCCTTCAATGAAGCTTGAAAATGCTTGGAATCCAATGGTCGATGAAAACAAGGTTGTTCCAAATTCCATCAACTTGGGTCAAATGTTTGGTGCAACTCGTAATGCTATCATTACCGGTCCCAACGCAGGTGGTAAATCAACCATAATGAAGAGTATGATTATGTGCGCAATTTTGGCTCAAGGTTTGGGAATTGCTCCAGCAGATAGTATGACGTTTACGCCGTTCAAAAAAATTATCACATACCTAAACATCACCGATGATATTGCCGCTGGTAACTCACATTTCAAAGCTGGCGTTTTGAGAGCCCGCGATCTTGATGAGACAGTTAATGCTGCAAAAAACAGTGGTGTTACTTTGACAGCCATTGATGAAGTGTTTAACGGAACAACTCACAAAGAAGGTCAGGCGGCTGCGTATTCTTTAATCAAGATGCTCGGGGTGCGTGACTGGAATATGTGTATAACCAACACACATTTTCCATTGGTGCCTCATCTTGAATTTGAAACCAATGTTTTTACGAACTATAAAGTTTGCGTGAATTATGATCAAGCCGGCAAGATTCAGTACCCATATAAACTTGAAAGAGGCATATCAAATCAGATTGTTACACTGCGAATTTTACAAGAGGATGGTTTTGGTGATGCGTTCTTGTCTCAGGCTCAACAAGTATTAGAGATGGGAGAAGCCCATTAAATTTCAAGCAACTTTAAAACGACATCGTTAAATTGTTCAGAATTTTTCTGGGCCGTTTCTTGTTCAAGTACTGCAAAAAGTTTTGGATGCTTATGCTGCATAGCATAGGCATTCAGAATCTGATGACTTGTTGAAGCGGAAACTAATGGAATGACCAAGCATTTTTTCTCGAAAAATTCTATCTCAAACATTGTTCCAGCGCCTGCGCGGCAAATTATCAAATCGGATAGCGATAAAAATTTTTGCATGTTTGGATTGTAACCAAAGGTGAAGGAGGGTACTGAGTGCTGATGATAAAATTTAGACCAGTTGAATGTGTCGATTGTTCCAACCTGATGGATGACTTGAATTTTGTCGCAATAATCAGGATTCTTTTCTACGAACTGTTTTAAAAGATTATTCAAAAGTAATGACCCTTGTGAGCCGCCGAATAAAAAAAGTGTTTTTCTGTTATTGTCAAACTTGAGCGTTGTTAATTCTTGGTTGATTTCATTTATTACAATGCTTGCGTCAATTTTTTTGTCTTCAGCTGTAAATCTGATTGGATAGCTTGTTAGGAGACATTTTGAACCAAAATTTAAACCTAAAAATTTAAAATATTTTTTGCTTTCTTCAAAGACTATAAATATTTTTGAGGCAATCAGACTTAATATTTTTATTGATTTGCCGGGCTCAACATTTAGTTCATAAAGTTCTATTTTTTTTCGCAAGATCCATGCGGCAAGGCAAACAGGAACTGCAGTTCCGCCGCCTGTGCTTAGAATTTTTTCAGGATTTAATTTGTTTAACAATTTTAAACTTTTAAAAAATCCTTTTACAACTTCATAAATAAATTTTGGGTAGAGCCAAATTTTTTTGGAGAAGAATTTACAGGCTGGTAGGGTGATTATTTGATCAGCAATCGGATGTTGTCCAATAATTGTTTTGTCAAATAAGGTATCCCGGCAAAAGAAAATTATTTTACCGTCAGGGTTTTGATTTTTCCATTCTTTTGCAATTACCAGGGCTGGCAAGATGTGGCCACCAGATCCGCCGGCAGCGACGCACAAAACTTTGTTATTCATCTTTTATCAAATCCTTAATTATTCTTGAGCCTGCTTTAAATGTTCCATAATTTCTTTTTCACCAGGGGATACACTTAAGGCTTGTTCAAAAAGTTTAATCGCTTCTTTTTTGTGACCTTGCTTGTATTTTATTAAGCCCATGGTATCAAGATAATGTGGAGAAGTTGGATCATCACTCAGGGCCTTTTGTGCAAGACTCTCTGCGGTGCTTAAGTTTTTATTTTTTATTGCATAGAAGTATGCCAGAAGATTGCAGCTAGGAGCATATGATCTTTCTTCTTTGATGATATGCTTTAGCGTTTTTTCAAGCTGATTGTATTTATCTGTGACAAAATAAATGTAAGCAATTTGATATGTAATTTTGTTCTTAACATCAGTGTCCTGAGCCGCTTTGAGTAATTTTTCTAAAACACCCAAGCCTTTGCCGAGTAACTTTTGTTCAATGTAGAGGTCTGCTAGAGAGGACGAGATGTATGTTGCTTGTGGATGTTTTTGGCTTATTGCTTCCAAGGTCTGGGTTAAATCCTTGAGTGATATGCCGGTTTGTTCCAAAAGTAAAAGTGTATGAACGCCAGATGCATCCTCAGGATTTTTCGTTAACCAGCTCTGCAGAAATTTTAAAGCTTCCTTGGGCTTTTTCAAAGCCAAAAAGATTTCAACCTTTAGAATCATGGCTTTTTGGTAGTTTGCGTCCTTTGAAAAAACTTTTTCAATATTTTCAAGAGCAATGGAGTTTTTGTTGTTTTTGAAGGCAACTAGCGCCATGTCGAAATAATATTCAGCTGAATCTTGTTTTGCTTTTTGTAAGTATTCAAATGCTTCATCATATCTTTTTTCGGTGAAGAGTAACTGTATGAGTTGTTTTTCAACAAATTCATCCGTGCCAACTAAGTTTAAGAAATGTTTGTATTCTTTAATTGCTTCATCAATTTGTCCACGTTGTTGTTGTAAAATTGCTTTGAGCAGTAAAGCTTTGTCGAATACTGGGAACAGCTCCAAACTTTTGTTTATTTCAGCTAGAGCTTCCTTTAGCTGGTTGTTTTGTAAAAAGATTTTAGATTTTAAAAAGTGGAATAAAAAGTGTCTGCCCTTCAAGTTTTTGTTTTCAATGCATTTTTGAGTGTAACTTAGAGCTTTTTTGGTTTGGTTTTGTTTCATGTATGTTACGGCTGTGTAGTAGGCGACTTGGTCGTTGTTTGGATATGTTTTTGATAAATTTAAAAACAACGCTTCAGCTTTAGAATCTTTGTCACATGCAAGCAGTGACTGCGCAAAAATGAGTTGCATTTCTAGATTGTCTTTAAATGCCGTGTTTAATTCTTTTTCTTTTTTTTCATACATTGAGGCTATTTTTTCAAGTTGCCCAATTTCATAAAGAAGTCTTATAGATCCTTCGCTTGCATAGGGATTTTTCGTTTGGTTTAAAAGTTTTTCATTGGTGACGAGAGCTTCCTTAACCTTTCCCCTTGCTTCGTCATAGCCTGCTTTTAGGCATAGAAAGTAGTTTGCAGTTTTTTTAGAGATATTTTGATCTTCTACAAGTTCTATTGAATTTTCGTCATTGGTTGCTGAGTATTCGCTAAGTTTTGAATTCAGCTTACCTATCGATAATATTGTAATGAGTGTCAAACAAAGTAGATATTTTTTGTTAATATTTAAGAACATTTAAAATCTCCTTTTTGGTTTCCTTTGCATCTTGTGTAAAAGTCTTGTAGGGCTTTTCGCAGAATTTCATTTTTTACGTCGTAAAGGTGCTTTGTTTCTTTTTCGCTTAAAATTATTTTTGTTTTTACTGGTTGGCTATTTTGGAGCGGTGCCCTTACGGTTAACAGCTTTGATGTTGGTTTTGGCATGACTCTAAATTTTATATCAACGATTCGATTTTCTGCCAGAACTGCATTTATTTTTTGTTTTATTACCGATGATAAAAGGAATAGCTCCTGAGCCCATGAAGGATGACAAACACCAAGAAACAGGCAGTCGTCTGTAATTTTTTCTATAACGACTCGACTACCCAAGTGTCCAATGATTGATGGCCATTGCTTCAAAAGCGTAACTTTCCAGCGATGCTGGTTGGGTATGATGTCTAATAAAATGTCCTGTAGGTTTTTTGTCATTTTGTGGCTTAAGCATTATATTGTTGGCACGAAAACCATTGTAATGTAAAATGTTATCATTAAGTCTGACTTACAGCAAAATTTATTAAAAATTAATTTAAAAGGATTTTTACATGGATTTGGGATGGATAGTTGTTTTGCCGCCTGTTTTTGTCGTTCTCTGGGCCACATTTACAAAACGCCTCTTGCCCGCGCTCATATTGGGAATTGTTAGCGCTTCGTTGATATGCTGTAACTTTGATCCAGTTCTTGCTCTTCAGATGATGGCTTGTAAATTTGTTACGGCAACGCAGCTAAACACGCTTGTTTCATTTAAATTATTGTGGGCGTCTTTTTATCCTCTTGTATGCCTGTTTTTGGTATTGCTTAGCATTATGATTATTTTAATAAATCATTCAGGTGGTGCTTATGCCTATGCAAATTTTATTTCAGGTAAGTTAAAGAATGCGGCAAATGCAGAAAAGTCGTCTTTGATATTATCGTGGTTCTTTTTCATTGATGATTATTTTAGTTGCTTAACCGTTGGGTCTGTTATTCAGCCAGTTGCAGAATGGTTCAAAATTCCTAGAGCAAAGTTGGCTATGCTTGTTAACAGCATGTCTGCGCCGCTTGCCGTTTTGTTTCCAATTTCTAGCTGGGCTTGTTACATAGTTGGCCAGCTCAAGAGTGTTGGCGTGACTGCAGAAATGACAAAGGGTGCATTGATATCGGCAGATGCATTTTACGTGTACATAAAAAGTATTCCATTTTTGTTTTACTCAATCATAATTGTTGCTTCGATTTGGTATCTGGTGCAAAAGCGCCTTTCCTTCGGAATTTTATACCAACAACAAGAAGAGGCTTTAAAAACAGGAAATCTTCTTGGTGGTAAAGTCGCCTTATCAAGCAAAATGAGAGAAGTTAGCGAGTGTAATAAACAGGGGGCAATTTTATTGGACTTTGCACTTCCGATTGGTGTGCTTTGCATGTCTGTATTCATGCTGCTGTTTTATTTGGGTGATTTTTGGATGTTTGGTGGTAGCAATGGATTTATGGCTGCTTTGCAGGTTGCCAATTCTGGGGCCGCGTTATTTTTGGGTAGCCTCTTTGCTTTGATTGTTAGTGTTATTTATCTTTTATTTCGTAAAAGAGTTTGTGTTAGTGAGTTGCCTTTAATTTGTAAAGAAGGTTTCTCAATGATAGGCAGCACGCTCTTAGTCTTAATGTTTATTTGGACGCTGACTTATATTTTAAAAAATGATCTTAAGACAGGACATTACCTGGCCATGCTTTTTGTTGGAAAGATTGGCGTACAGCTTATGCCAGCTGTGTTTTTTGCAATAGCTGTTTTTATAGCAATGTTGATTGGAACAGCTTGGGGTACCATTGGAATATTAATTTCATTGGCGGTTCCAATGCTTGCTTCAATGCTTTGTTTTGCACACCCGATTGCGATCAATGATGCATTGGTTGTGTTGCCTTTGATCGGAGCCATTGTAAGCGGGGCGATAATGGGTAACCATCTTTCACCTCTTTCAGATACCATTTTAATGTCATCCAAGAGTACAGGCGCTTATCACATCGACGTTGTCAAAGCTCAGCGCAGTATAACATTGCCAGCAGTGCTTTCAGTTTTTGTTTCATTTGTAGTTGCTGGTATGATGATTACAAAATTTGGAGTTCTTTTGACTGTGTTTACGGCTTGGGGTGTTGGTATAGGCTTGAATGTGTCTGTGCTGCAAGCTTTGAATTACCTACAGCACAGAAAGAATTGTTAAAGACTAAATTTTTTAAAAATTAAATGTTGGATCGTTGATAATTATTTCTGGGTTCAGAGCAAGATTGCGCATGCGATGTAATTTTTCAGGCGCGTTAAAAAAGGATCCCATGAATAATTGATATTCAACTTGCTTTACTTGTCCGTCTTCAAGATTGTTTATTAAATACTTTTGTCCGTTTATCAAGTTTTCGACTGGTTGGCCAATTTTGCCCTCAACCGAGTGTTCTAAGACTCCATCAAAGGTTGATGTTCCGGCCGTAGCTTCGATCAATAAACCGTTGCCGGAATAAATCATTACATGCGTTATTCTAAATGATTTGCCCTCACGTGCTCTCTGTGGGTTGTAGAAAAACATTAAGTCTCCAGGTTGCAATTCTCTGCCGCTTTGTATGGGAGCCGATGCAAGGTATTGGTCATGTGAGTTGCGAGGACAAGTTAACCCATGGGCCGCGAGACAAACGTGAACTAGTCCAGAACAATCAACCCCTGTAATTTGATTATCTAGCTTTTGGTTGCCAGACATGGCAGAACTGCGCCCACCCCAAATGTAATACGAGCCAATGAATTTTCTTGAAGTTGTCACAAAAGACATTCTTAACGCATTAATGTCTGGTTCTACTTGCGGTTGAATTTCGTAGACTAAATCATTTTTGATGTAACCTGCTGTGTTTTCAGGCATTGAAACTTCCCACCAAGTCTCGTTTATTCGTTTACCGTGTAATTTGGATCCAATTGATATAGGTTGTTCGAACTGAGTGGCGCTTTCTTGCGGCGCTTTGAAAATATTAGACCAGTATTCTTTTGTTACCAAGAGACTTGTGTGTGATGGGTTCATTAAAGCAGGGCTAGTTTGATGTGTTTCTAAAAGACCTGGGCATGCAAACCAGCGCTCGGTTGTTATGTTGTATCCAAATTTTTGCGAGATTAATTGAAGCGTTTGTAGATCAGTAAGATTTATTTTTATGGGTTGTTCTGGGGCTAAGATGGCCGACCATCCAGCGTGTTTTGATGGGGCTACAATGACCTGCTCTCCAAATAAAACTTGGCTTTCTTGATTTTGATGATTTTTAAATTTTACAGGTAACATTGAAGGACTGGTTTTTTCCGGTGTTGCTTTAATATCTGCAATAGGAAGTATAACCGAAGCTCGTTGTTGCGCTTTGCACGAGCAAAAGCATGTTGTAATTATTAGCAGAGGTACGAAATTTTTTATAAATATTTTCATCAAATCTCCTGTTAAAACAATGTTTATTCGAGTTCAAAATTACGACGAACACGAATATAAGTTTTTGAAGATTTGATGTCAATTAAATGTAAGCTCGAGTTGTTTTAAACAGAAGAAGCTCGAATCCACGAAGACACGAACTTCTCCTGATGAAAGGTGATCATTTGATAAGAGATATTTTATTTTCGCTTATAAATCTTTGAAACTCAGTTTCAATTCTTTGATCAACCGCTGGGTTTGTGTCAGGGAATATAAAAGTTTGTGAATGAAAATGTTCCAAAATTCCAAAAAGTTCTGCCATTGTCGACAGTGGTGTTACAAAGAAACATTTGCGCTCAAATGATTCTGGGTTGAACAAATAGTTGTGTTTGTTGAGCTTTAATCCGTAAGCGATTTTTTTATTCCAAAAATGGTAGGCTGGTGATGCAGATTTATCTAAAATGCTACCTGAGAAAATACTGTTGCCGTATGAGAGGTAATGCAATTGTGACGATGAGCTAATATTTCCTTTGTGTAGTTTATCGATATAAAAGCGATTGTCGTATCCGTCTTCAACTGTAATTCCATCTGTTCCTCGCCATAATGCAAACGTATTTTGGCTGTTGGATTCAATTTGGGCAGCTTGTTTTAAAATGTTAGAAAGTTGGGGCATCTTTTGACCAAACCACAAAGATGTAATACCACTACCATCCCTTGTTTGTTCATAAAAAAATGAGCTCGCTGTGATGTTGTCATCAATCCAAACTTCAACGTTTTGCGGCGCTAGCATTTGGGTTGTAAAGGCTTGTGGACAGACGTGTTTTATGTAGTCCACTAACTTGGTGTTTAATGTTGCCTGAAGCTCTCTGATAAAAGTATCCAGATTTATTGGAAATTCTATTTGTTCAACGTATTTTGAATAAATTTCGTGCTTTGCGTTGTTTATGCTGTTGGGATTGTTTAAAAACATCTCAGCGAGCATTATTTTCATTGCAGGTACAAAAAGTTCTTCTTTGAGTCCTGGATCCCGTCTTATTTGGTCTAAAATGAAATCATACTCGTCTATTTTAGCGTGGGGTCTGATAAATCTGTCGCCAGCTCGCCTTAAAACTTCGGGGTGTAATTTATTGCATAAGCAGGCTATGTAGCTTATGAAGTTGCGTTTTAAATTAAAAGAAAAGTAATAACAAGGTGCCTCGTTAAGTTCTAAGTCTCTATCAAATATGCATTGCTTGAAATTTGGTCTTCTTGTTCCAATAATTTTTTTAGCCATGTCTTTGTTGCAACAGATTGGAATATCCATGCATGCAGGATAAACTAAATCATTTGGGAAACATTGCTGCATTACGTCTATGAATTTTAAAAAATTGTCTTCAATGTCAAGCAAGGCTGGTGTTTTATCTACTCTTATAAAATTCCTAAAATAAGCTGTTAAGCATTGGATTTTATGAGCGTTTGATATTTTTATTGGTCCTCCAAAACTATGAGGATCTTGGTATAAATAGTCGGGTCCAATTGAGGCTTGCATTTGGCCGGCTAGGTGCTCAAATTCATCTCTTGTAGTTTTTGAAAGAAAAAATAATTCATAAAGAGTTGTTGGAATTGGGAGTAAATGAATTTTGTCAGCAAGCCCGCGTCGAACGATTTCTTGATCTTGTTTTAATTTTGCTTCAATGAACATTCTTTCGTCTTCACAAAGCTGTCTGCGTTCTGGTTCTGAAAGTTGATCAATGAATGGCTTGTTTGCCTCTGCTGTGCTCATTGGGAATTGATATTTTACAAGATAATGTTCTTGAATGTAGTGATATGTAGCCTGATCGACGGGCTGAATACCTTGGTTGATATCTGCTTGAGCAGGATTTTGTATATAAATAACATAGTCAACGTTGGCGTTTAGGGACCAGGCAAAGATGTTTGCTATGGCAAATAATGCACATGATTTTATAATATTTTTTTTCATAAATAACCTTCCATTTAAACGGGTGTTTGCTTTAAGTATTAAGCATTAATTTTTTATTCAGTCCTAATAACTATTCCATTTCTTTCAATATAATTTTGAAAATCTGCCTCAAGCTTTTTATCTTGACGGGGGTTTATTGGAGTAAAAATAAGCGTTTGAGAGTGAAAGTGTTCTAAAATGCCAAAAAGACCTGCTATTGTTGATAGTGGTGTTACAAAGAAAAATTTGCGCTCGATGGACTCTGGATTGAACAAATAATTGTATTTATTAATTTTTAGCCCGTATGCAATTTTATCAAGCCAAAAATGGTAGGCTGGTGATGCAGATTTATCCAAAATACTACCTGAAAAAATACTGTTGCCGTATGACAAATAGCTAAGATGATTAAATAGACCAAATGATTCTTTATGCAATTGGTCTATGTAAAAAGCGCCATCTTGTTTTGTGAGACCATTTGTTCCTCTCCATAATATAAAGTGATCTTGATGCTGGTATTCAAAACAGGTGAATTGCTTTAAAGTATTTAGCAGTGCAGGTGTTTTTTGATTTAGCCGAAGTGATGCAGGACAGCCTTCGCCTGTTGGAGTTCTGTAAAAAAATGGATTAGTAGATCGATTGTCTGCAATCCATGCCTCAATATTTTCATTGTTAAATATTTTTGTGACAAAAAATTGAGGTGCTTTGTGTTTGATGTAATCTATTAATTTTATGTTTAACATCGACTGAATTTTGTATATAAAAAAATCAAAGTTTATTGGGTATTCTATCAAATCGACATAATGTCTATAAATTTCATGCCGTGCATTGTTTAGGTTATTTGGTTTATCCAAGTAATGGCTTAACAAATCTGGCTTTGGTAATAGTTGTAATTCGCTAAAAATCGGATCTTCTTCAATTTTGTCTAGAAAATTTAGTAAAGGTGATTCTCTATCTATTCTTATGAAGTTTCTAAAATAGGCTAAAAAAAGACTTAATTGGGATAAGCTGGCCACTGTTTTTGGTTCTTCGAGACTGTTGTATGATTTTTACAAGAGCAAGTAGGGCCCATTTTCGTGCGCATTTGTTCTGCTATTTGATAGAATTCATCTGGGGTTGTTTTTGAAAGTAAAAATAATTCATAAAGAGTTGTTGGGATTGGTAGTAAATGAATTTTGTCAGCAAGGCCGTGTCTTATTAATTCCGGATCATGTTGTAATTTTGTTTTAATGAAAGTTCTTTCATCTTCACAAAGTTGTCTTTGTTCTGGTTCTGAAAGTTGTTCAATGAATGGTTTGTTCGCTGTGGCTGTGCTCATTGGAAACTGATATTTTACAAGATAATGTTCTTGGATGTATCGGTATGTTTCTGAATCTACGGGCTGAATGCTTGCGTGGATGTCTGGTTGAGCAGGGTTTTGTGTATAGATTATGTAGTCTACATTGGCGTTTAAAACTTGTGTTGAAATTAGGACGAGGATTGCTGTTATAATGTTTTTAAGAAGCTTTTTCATTGCTATAATTTCCATTTCTCGACCTTATAATTTTTTTATAAGAGGGCTCATTTTTATCATTTAATAATGATTTTAGAGCCCTCTTATAAATGTTATAACATTAATTAGTTTCGGGAGTTGCTCCGTTAGCTAAAAGAAATTGTTTTAATTCATTATTAGCTTCTTGCAAAGCACCATAATAAGTACTATCAAACAAATTTATAGGCTTCAGAACTTTTTCCCTGTAATCCTTAAACTCTGCATTAGGGTTAGCACCATGTATAATAAATTTTTTAAAAACTTGTTTAGCTTTTTCGCCTGGCATGCAAGTTGTTATTTCACTTTGTGCTTTTTCTAAAAAAATAATCCATGGTGTTTTACCTTCTTCGGTACAAATTTGGTTAGGATTTGCACCGGCGGCTAAAAGCATTTCAATTATTTTAAATAGTGATTCGTTTTTATTTGCTTCTTCCTGTGAACCAGCATATTTAAATGATAATTGTCTTGCAATTGATTCAAGAGGCGTTGTGCCATTTGAAAAAGGCTCATTTGGATTAATACCTTTAGCTAGGAATATTTCTATAAGAAGTTGAACCTGGTATGGCTTTCCTTTTTCAATCAATAGTTCAAGCGCAGTTTTCCTTTCGCGATTTTTAATGCTTAATTCTTCTGGTGTGGCGTTTTCTAATAATAATTTAATAGTATAAACGTCTATGTTTTCAAATGAATTCCTATTGCGTTCACGTCTGGCAAATGGATACAATGTGCAATCTGGTGTAATATGATCACATCTTGGATTGTAATAGCTGTGATATCGGCACTTAGGTGTTGTCCAGTTAAAAGCTGTGTGAATGGGTGAGTTTCCATTGGCGTTTGGAATGATGTTGGGTTTATTTGTAATGATATTGTGAGCTATGACTATTTCAGCATAACAACTCCAACCTTTGTACCATTCTTGGGCAGCAATAGCATGTAAAATTGACCCGTATTCTAATCTAAAAAAGTTTTCTATGTAATCAAGACTCTGATTTAGTTCATGATCACCAGTTTGAAATTTTTGTGCGATTCCCTGGAATAGGGAAGGAGGTGTTGTAGGTTGTTGTGTGTTGCATCTAATAAATAAATCTATGGCAATAACTTTTACATAAGCCTTTAAAACTTCTTCTTCAGAATATGCTTTATGGTTTGTTATTGTGTCAAAAATGAGGCTTTCCTCGTATGAACGCATTTCACCTCTGAGAAATCTACTATTTACTCGTTGAGCATTTTCGTTTGCTGCCAAACTATTATTGCGAGTGTCATTTAAGAATTTTACAATTACATCCTTGCTAACCATTCCAAAACATACTTGAAAGCTTAAGCCCCAAAAAAACAAGGCTAAAAATAGTTTTTTGATTAACTTTACGTTCATTTTTGAACCCTTTCTTAGAAAACATTATTATAAGTCTAAGATTAACGTTAATTCGCCAAATTGCAAATTATTTATCAAAAGTGCAGATTTGCCATGGTTTTGTTAATTAATAAAATAGTTTTTATTAGAAGTGGGGATTAATTTATGTAGGGTG
>Ga0172371_10007771_pt1 | contig 15165 bp, 12 predicted proteins | sample Lak12m_FD_114543 | JGI IMG/M metagenome (GOLD analysis project Ga0172371, IMG submission 114543) | Freshwater microbial communities from Kabuno Bay, South-Kivu, Congo - kab_022012_12m | ecosystem: Environmental > Aquatic > Freshwater > Lake | place: Democratic Republic of the Congo: South-Kivu... | reverse complement strand
ATGCTGGTGGCCCCGGTGAAGATCGGCAAGGGTGCCAAAACCGGGGCAGGCGCAGTGGTCACGCACGACGTGGAACCCGGCAGCCTGGTGGTTGGCGTGCCGGCCAAACCCCTGAAAAAGAAAGATGACTCATCCGGAAAGGCGGATTAGAGATGACGCTTACCCAGGAACAGAAAAGTGATCTGGTTCGAATTGCCAAACAAGTGCGCAAGTGGGCTTACGTACCGTATTCGCATTATCCGGTAGGCGCGGCGCTGCTGACCGAATCCGGCAGGATTTACGAAGGCGTTAATGTGGAAAATGCGGCCTATCCGGTCACCAATTGCGCCGAGCGCACCGCGGTTTTCACCGCCGTGGCGAATGGAGAAACCCGCTTTCAGGCCATCGCTGTGGTAACGGAAAACGGCGGAACGCCCTGCGGTTCCTGCCGCCAGGTGCTGGCAGAGTTTGGTCTCGATATCCTGGTCATCATCGCGGATGAAAATGAACACATCGTTATGGAAAAGAAGTTGAGCGATCTGCTGCCCGGCGCTTTCACTCCCGCTGACCTGAAATAGCCCCCTGGCTGCCGGCATGCCCGCCTCTGATCGCATTCGCAAGGTAGAAGCCGTGGTGATCGCCCATAAGGATTATGGCGAGGCTGATCGTTTTGTGCGGATTTTTACGCTGGAATGCGGTAAATTGAATACATTGGCCAAAGGGGTGCGCAAGATACAATCCCGTAAGGCTGCCCACCTTGAGCCGTTCACCCATTCCGCCCTGGTCCTGGCACGCGGCCAGACTTTCTGGATTATCACCCAGGCGGAAACGCTCGATCCTTTCCAGGCGGTTCGGGAGGACCTGCAAAGAACCACGGATGCATCTTATATACTTGAACTGGCCGATAAATCCTCAGTGGAAAACCAGCCGGAACCGGGTTTATACCGGCTACTGTTAGCGACCCTCAAACGCCTCGATACTTCAAAGGATACTTTCAACGCGCTGCGGTTTTTCGAAATGCGCTTTTTGGATACAGCCGGTTTCCGCCCGGAATTGGTGAATTGCGTGCTCTGCAAGAAACCCATTCAGCCCGAGGATCAGTATTTTTCTCCCTTGCAGGGTGGGGTGCTCTGCCCCCAGTGCGGGCCGCTGGATGCGCGCGCGGTCTTTGCCGCGCAAGATACCCTGCGTTACCTGCGCCACTTTCAGCGCAGCAGTTTCGCGCAATTGAAAGGCATCATTGTGCCTGAGAAAACGCGCATCGAGATGCAAAAAATCATGGCGATGTATATCGCCGCCGTGATGGAAGGACAGTTGAAAACCACCGCTTTCCGCCGGCAGATCGATCAACGAACCGGCCGCGGCGTTTGATCTGATATACAATAGAAAAAAAGACAAGGCATGGAAAATCACGATGGATTTAGGGAATATTAATCATACCCACGGGCATACAGACGAGGAACGCATGAAAGGGCTTGTTGAGCAATTGGACGCCTACATTGCGCAATATCACGGCGGCAGGGTGGAGTTTTGCTCATTCGACGGCAAGATTGTCAGGGTCAGGATGGGAGGCGCCTGCGAAGAGTGCCCCTTGCAGCCATCAACTTTGCATGGCTGGGTGGAAGGCACTATCCGGCAATTTTTCCCTGAAATTGAAGGGGTTGAAAACTGCAACTAATTCAGGCAGCACCGGGCGAAGATTTTCTTTAAAAACAATCCCATCCCATGCGCTTCAGGTTATTTTCGACTTGTATCGGAATTTTGGCTGGAATAACGCTGGTTGTTCTGATGCCCGGCTGCGCCGCGGGTCAAAAGGCAGCGGTGCTATCTCCCCAGGGTTCTGCAGGGATTGGTGAGCCAACCGCTGCCTCAGCCGCTCTCTCCTGGGATCAGGCTGCCTTCCAGCTTCCCAAATCCCCCAATGGGATCAATTACATTTTTGAAAAACTGACCAGCGGGAATGGCCTCTCGGCGAATGTCATCCATGTTGTCTTGCAGGACAGCTACGGCTACATCTGGATTGGCACGTCGGATGGCTTGAATCGTTATGACGGATATCATTTTGATATATATCGGAATGATCCCGAGGATGATAAGAGCATCATCGGCAATGACATTTGGTCGATTTTTGAAGATAAATACCGTAACCTGTGGATCGGGACGGATGACGGCTTGTGTTTGTTTGACCGCCAATCCGGGCAATTCATCCGCTATTCTAATAACCCGCTGGATGCAGACAGTATTTCCAGCGACCGAATTCGTTCGGTGATCGAAGATAACCAGGGAGACCTGTGGATTGGAACCTGGGGTGGTGGTCTAAACCGCTATGACCGTCATTCGGGTATTTTTACGCATTATATGTTCGATATCGCCAAACCCGGCAGCCTCAGCGATAATTATGTCAAGACGATCTACGAAGATTCCAAGGGCTTGATTTGGGTGGCTACCACCAACGGGTTGAACCGTTACGACCCGCGCACAGGCCGTTTTATCATTTTCCAGCGCAGCAGCGGCTCGCCCAGGGATATCACCGAGTATGAAATGGAAATGCTCTACCAGGGCAACTCAGGTTACTTCTGGTCGGGCAAGCCTTCGCCGCTGGATTTTGACCAGGTTGAAGCCAACCCCAGCCTGCTCTCAAACAATCAGGTGCAGGCGTTGATTGAGGATACAGACCGGCGTTTGTGGATTGGCACTGCCGGGGGATTGGATTGTTTGAATATTACCAATGGACGTTTCGAGCATTTCGGCTTCGATGCGGATAATGCCGCCAGCTTGAGCAGTGATACCGTCTTGTCGCTTTATATCGATCAAAGCGGAAATCTGTGGGTGGGTACCAACAATGGCCTGAACCGTTACGATGAACAGACTGGCACTTTTGCGCGCTTTGGGTATGACGCCGAGAATCCGGCTGATAATCATTCGCTGGGCAGCTCGGTAGTGAACGCCATTACCCAGGACGACTCCGGCGCCTTTTGGATCAGCACGCCCAACGGCTTGAACCGCTTTGATGGATCGACCGGCCGGATTGTGCACAACTATCATGATCCCGCCAACCCCGCGACATTGAGCGGAAATATGGTTTGGGCGTTTGAAGAAGATTCCAATTTGGGTTACTGGGTGGCCACCAGCGTCGGTCTCGACCGCTATGATGTTCGTAAGGGAATATTCACCCATTTTGTGTTCAAAACCAGGGATGGCGCGATTATGGATTCAGTGCAAGTTTATTCTGTATTTCGCGATCATTCCGCGGTGGTCTGGGCTGGCACTTCCAACGGCTTGTTCCGCTACGATGCGGAATCGAAAACGTTTATCGGAGCAGGTGCTGAGGATGCCGGGGCAGCACTTTCAGAAATCATCATCCTGGATATCGTCGAGCAGCCGGCCGGCTGGCTTTGGCTGGGCACCTATGGTTCGGGGTTGATTCACCTGAATCTTGAATCGGGAGATGCGGAGCATTTTACCTTTATCCAGGATAATGCCAGCAGCCTGAGCAGCGATATTGTTTCCTCACTGCTGGTTGACCAGGATGGACGTTTATACGCAGGCACTCGCGGCGGTGGATTGAACCGCTACGCGCCGGAGAGCGCGGGCTTTGTGCGCTACACCAGCGACCCAAACAGCCCGGTCAGCTTGAGCGAGAATAACGTAACTGACATCTACCAGTCTGCCGACGGCGAAATCTGGGTGGCCACATTGAGCGGCTTGAACCGCTATGATAAAGAAAGCGGTCGTTTTGAAACTTTTCTGGCCGGGGATGGATTGGCCAGCGATGTGGTCTATGGCATCCTGCAGGATGACCAGGGTGAGTTCTGGGTCAGCACGAACAACGGCCTCACCCGCTTCAACCCCGCGTCTGGCGAGTTCCGTTCGTTCGATTATCGCTATGGATTGCAAGCCAACGAATTCAACTCCGGTTCGGCCTTTGTTTCATCCAGCGGATTATTATTCTTTGGCGGCATCAATGGCTTCAACGTCATCGATCCGTCTTTGTTGGCATCCAATCCATATCTGGCGCCAGTCTTGGTCACGCAGGTTACCCAAAATGGCAAACCGATCAGTGCGGCCGCCCCGCTGCTTGCCGGTCAGGAAATCCGGTTGGAGTGGCCCAGAAATTATTTCGAGTTCAATGCCGCTGTTTTGAATTTCATTCAAAGAGATGAAAATCGCCTGCAATATAAACTGGAGCCATATGAGCGCGAATGGCAGTCCATGCCATCCTACCAGACTGCTTCGTATGAAAACCTGCCGGGCGGTGCGTATTCATTATGGTTAAGGGGCGCCAATAACGATGGGCTATGGAGCGAACCGCAAATTGTATTAAGCATCGAGATCACATCGCCGATTTGGGAATCGGATGCGTTCAGGCTGGGCGGAGCGCTTTTTGCTCTCTTTGTTGTTATCGCGGCGGTCTGGATGCGCGTAAAAAATGTACAGCGCTACAGCCGTATGTTGGAAACGCAGGTGGCTGAAAGAACCGCTGACATTGAGAAGCGCCGCATGGCAGCCGAAGGGCTGCGCGAAATTCTTTTCCGGCTCAACTCCGACCATGCTATTGAAGAGAGCCTGGATTTCGTGGTATGCCAAACCAATCGCCTGCTGCGAACGCAAGCCGCGCTCATTTTTAAGATGGCAAAAGATGGACAACCGGAAATCGTGGCTTTTTCTCAGGCGCAGGATTTCCCGCTGAAAAATCCGGTTACGCGTGACGCATTGAAATCCGAAGTGCGCCAATGGGCGCAGCAAACCGCCCGCTCGAAGTCGGTCTTTCGAACCACCGCGGGAAGCAAACTGGAAAAATATCTGGCGGATGAGCAATTCTATTTTCAGGTCGCTCCGATTTACTCGATGAATAAAGCCCTGGGCGCGCTGGCAGTGCTGGAAAGAAGGTCGAGCCGATTCAATGTGGATGACCAGGATCTGCTGCGTTCGTTGGCTGACCAGGCTGGACTGGCCTTGGAAAATGCCAACCTGCGCGCCAGCGCTGAGGAAATGGCGGTTGTGGAAGAACGCAACCGCATCGCGCGCGACCTGCACGATGCCATCACGCAGACGCTGTTCTCAGCCAACCTGATCGCGGAATCACTGCCGCGCGTATGGAAAAAAGACATTCGTGCCGGTGAACGCAATTTGACGGATTTGCAAAAGTTGAACAAGAGCGCCCTGGCCGAGATGCGCGCGCTGCTGCTGGAATTGCGTCCGGCGGTGATTTCTGAGATTCCCCTCGCGGATTTATTCGAACAAATGGCTGATACGGTCAGGGGCAGGACCGAGGCGCGCGTGAACCTGGATATCAAGGATGCAGTCCGCCTGCCGGATGAAGTTCATCTGCAGGTCTATCGCATCACGCAGGAAACGTTAACGAATATAATAAAACACGCGAAAGCCGATCACGTGCATGTGCAATTGACGACCAGGCAGTATAAACGCAATGACAGGGTCTTTATAAAACTGGAATTAATCATCGAAGATGATGGAAATGGTTTCAATCCTTCAAAAGTGTCGGGCGCGCATTTTGGCATTCGCGATATGGCCGAACGCGCCCAGGGCATCGGCGCTGACCTGATGATCGAATCAGCGCTGGGTTCTGGCACGCAATTGAAACTCGTTTGGAAAGGACTGCAGGATGGCGGATGCTGATGTGATCAGGGTAGTGGTGGTGGATGACCATGAGGTGGTGCGAAAGGGTTTAACCGCTTGCCTGTCTGTTGAAGAAGATATGCGCATCGTCGGGGAGGCATGCGATGGCTCGCAGGTGCTCGAATTATGCAAACGCGTCCAACCCCAGGTGGTTCTCATGGATCTGGTCATGCCTGAAGTTGGCGGCATCGAGGCCATCCGTGAATTGCGCTTGAATGACCCGCAAATCAAAATCATCGCGCTGACCAGTTTTCAGGAACCTGATTTGGTGAAGGAAGCATTGCGCGAAGGCGCCATCAGCTACCTGCTGAAGAATGTGGGGGCGGAAGATTTATCGGCTGCCATCCGTTCCGCTGCCGCCGGAAAACCCACCCTGGCGCCCGAGGTTACCCTCGACCTGGTCATGCGGGAAAAAAAGCGCGAATCTTTTGAGGCGCTGACCATACGTGAAAAAGAAGTTTTAAAGCTGATGGTGGAGGGCGGCAGCAACCCGGATATCGCCCGCAAGTTGTTCATTAGCCGTTCAACCGCCCGCGCGCATGTCAGCAATATTCTGGCGAAATTGGGCGTTGCCAACCGCGCCGAAGCGGTGGCTTTCGCCCTGCGCAACAAGCTGGTCAGATGACCAATCCCCGCGTAGGATAATCGTCCTATCCATAAATCCCCCAGGCATTGGATGCAATGCCTGTTTTTTTCTTTTAAATTATGGTTATCCCTCCGCGTCTGGCGGATCGGGTATGCCTCCGCATACCGGTGATAAAGAATTAATACTCATTTTTTAGGAGGAAGAATATGCGTACCAAATGGTTATCGTTGATCAGCGCGGCCAGCATCCTGGCGATGCTGATCGGGGCTTGCGGCCCAGGGGCTGCCCAATCCGGCGGGGCGGGCGCCATGACGACGTCCAAGGATCCCACCACCTGGGTGGAGACATTGTTCGGGGAACCGGACACGTTGGATATCGTCTATGCTTACGAGAATGCCGGCGGCGAGATCATTGAGAATGTCTATGACCGCCTGCTCTGGTACAAGAAAGATTCCGTGACGGAATTCGTGCCATGGCTTGCCACGGAAGTGCCGTCGTTAGAGAACGGCGGGATTTCAGCGGACGGTCTGACCTATACTTTCAAGATCCGCCAGGGCGTGAAATTTCACGATGGCTCCGATATGACTGTGGATGATGTGGCCTTCAGCTGGTACCGCAACATCCTGGCTGGCGGCACGAATTCACCGCAGTGGATGTGGGTGGAGCCGCTCTTCGGAGCTGGTTTGATCGACATCAGCGAGATCCTCGATCCTGAGAATCCGCCTTATGACGACCGTGAAGCAGTGGCGGCGTACCCGGCCGAGAAACTGGTCGAGGTTTGCGAATTGGTGAAATCCAAGGTGGTTGCTGACCCCGAAACCAACACGGTTACCTTCCATCTGGCGCAGCCCTGGGCGCCTTTCCTGGCGACTTTCCTGGGGTACTGGGGCAGCATCCAGAGCCAGGCCTGGGTGGGAGCCAACGGCGGCTGGGATGGCGATTGCGCCACCTGGCAGAAGTGGTATTCCCTGCCGGTGGAAGAACTGAATAAATATCCAACGGGCGTATCTGCCATGGGCACCGGTCCGTACAAACTGGATCATTGGACGCAGGGCGAAGAGATCGTCATGACAGCCAATGAGGATTACTGGGTGACTGAACCGATGTGGGAAGGCATGCCCACCGGCGCGCCGCAACTGAAACGGGTGGTGATCAAGCGCGTGGACGAGTTTTCCACGCGGCTGGCCATGACCCTGGCTGGCGATGCGGATAACCTGCAGGTTGGCTCGACCGAAGATTGGCCGATCCTGGATGAGTACGTGGGCGCCACTCAAACCTATGATAGCTACCTGGCCGGCGAACCGCTGGCGGAGATGGACGTGGCTCAACCGTTTGTCAAATATACCGATATTCTGGCGATCAATACCCGCACCGATATCGGCTTCAGCCAGAACGTTAACATCGAGGGCGGCAATAACTTCCTCGGTTCCGGCCACCTGGATGGCGATGGCATCCCGGCCGACTTTTTCTCCGACTCGGCGGTGCGGCGCGCGTTCAACTATTGCTTCGATTATGAATCCTACGCCGATCAGGTCCTGCTGGGTGAGGCGGTCAAAGCGCCGACTTTGATGCTGCCCGGCATGTCCGGCTACAACGAGAACACAGCCCAGTTCACTTATGATATTGAAAAGTGTAAAGAGGAGTTGGCCAATTCATTCTGGACCACCTGCACGGAAGCCGAGCGCGACGCGGATGCCGCCGAAGCCGCCGCTGCGGACGCTCAAAAAGCGGTGGAAGCGTATGCCGAACCGGTTGAAGCACCCGCTGAAGGCGCTGAACCGGCTGCGACTTTGCAGGAATTGCAAGCTGCCGCTGAAGAAACTGCCGCGCAAGCCGCCGAGCTGCGCGCAGCCGCCGAAGCCTGCGAACCGCAGAAAATGAGCGATGTGGGTTTCCGTTTCTCGGCTGTCTATAACGTTGGCAACACCTTGCGCCAGACCATCGCCGAAATTATGCAAGCGGGCATGCAGGAAGCCGGCGAACAGTACGTGGTGGAAGTGGTCGGGCTGCCCTGGGCGGCTTTCCTGCGCTCCATCAATGCCCAGAAGATCCCCATCTTTGTGGTCGGCTGGATCAGCGATTACTACGATGCGCACAACTGGGCCTCCATCTTTACCTGCAGCTATTACCCCTTCAAGCAAGGATTCCCGGAGGAGGACCGGCAGGCGTTCTGTGATATCGTCACGGAAGGCGTGCAGATCGTCGATCCGGTCAAACGTGATACTTTCTATAAAGAAGTGTTCAATACGAAATTCCACGAGTACGCGCCCTCCATTTTGCTTTATCACCTCAAACAGCGCTCCTACCAGCCGCGCTACGTGCGGGGTTGGTTCGCGAATGCCGCTTATTCCAATAAGTGGTATTACATCCTTTCCAAGGAGTAAGGTGAATTTGTAAAACTTCCGGGTGAAAACCCATTCAGGTCGCCTCGACCGGCGGCCGGACAGGAAAGCCGGAGAATACCGCTTCACCGGCTTTCTTTATTTTTAAGGCTGTCTCCTATTGACAATAGAACAATAATTCTATATAATGGGATACATGAACACGATGGATAATCTTTGTAGTTGTGAGGTTATTTCCAACCTGTCACACGGGCAAACGCCCCCCGACGAAGCTGTGCTTGAACAAGTACGGGCATTGGCGGAAGACCAGGGCTGCGCGCAGGAAGAAATGATCCTGGCGCTGCTGCGCCAGGCGCTGCATTTAAGGCGCAGGCAGACTAACACCCACCGATCCTGGGAGTCGCTTTCCCAGCGCGAGAAACAGGTAGCCGCCCTGGTTTGCGCCGGCATGACCGGCCGCCAGATCGCCGCGCGCCTGGTGCTTTCGCCTGAAACGATCAAGACGCACGTGCGCCATATTCTGGCCAAGTTCAGCTTGAATTCCCGCCATGCTTTCCGCAACCTGCTGGCCGGATGGGATTTCAGCCGCTGGTTGAGGATGGATGAATCCTTGATGATCGCTGAGCCATCTGTATTCCATGCGCGTACCGGCCGCGATATCTATGATCCCATGGCGAATGACTATGACTGAACGCCCAACCGGGTTGACCCGCGCTGCCGGCTGGCAGGCGGGCGCCCGCCGCACGCTGCCGGTTGAGCCTCACAAAGCCTGGGAGGTTTTGCTTTCTCCACCCGCATTGCGCGCCTGGCTGGGCGCTGTACCCGCGGTTCCTCTTGAGAGCGGGGCGGAATTTACCCTGCCGGATGGCACCCGCTGCAAGATCACCGTCTTCAAACCCGGTTCGCATATGCGCATGCAGTGGCAGCCGCGCGGGTACGCGCGACCGGCTATCCTGCAGGTCAGGGTCATGTCGGCAGGGGAGAAGACCGTATTCGCTTTTCACCAGGAAAGCCTGCCCGGTGAAGCTTCTCGGCGCGAACGCATCGCTTTTTATCAAAACGCCCTGGATCTCCTCGAAAAGTTATAGACCAGTTCGCGTTATTTAGGGGGGATTGATGCTGCGGGCTGCAAGCCTGCCAGTAAACTGCGCTGCGGAATCGCGGGTGGTAAAATTCAACCGTTTGAATACTGTCAAAAATCACCGCCTGGTTATGAAAATACCATGAAAGATTCCTGGATGCTCCTCGTTATTGCTGTCGGCCTGGCGATGGATTGTTTCGCGGTTTCGCTTTGCATCGGCTCCTCGCCGGCGCCGCAAAACCGCCGCTCCATTTTCCGGGTTTCTTTCCATTTCGGACTGTTCCAGGGCGGCATGACTTTATTGGGCTGGCTGTTGGGCAGCACGCTGGTGAACCTGATCGCCGATTTTGATCATTGGATCGCCCTGGCGCTGTTGGGCTGGATTGGCGTGCGCATGATCGTTGAAGGCTGCTCGAAAGAAGGAGCTTCTCCGCTCAATGGCTGCGCGGATCCTACGCGCGGCAGCAGCCTGGTGATGTTATCTGTCGCCACCAGCATCGACGCGTTGGGGGTGGGTCTTTCGCTGGCCTTGCTGCACGCGAATGTGCTGCCCGCCAGCCTGGTCATCGGTCTGGTTTCCTTGATTCTGTCGGTGGCTGGCATGCTGGGCGGCAAGCGTCTCAACCAACGCTTCGGCCGGCGCGTGGAAATCATCGGCGGCCTGGTGCTGATCCTGATCGGCCTGCGCATTGTTCTATCGCACATGCTGTTATAAGCGGATATGATTTGTAGATCATGATCCTGTCTGAAAAAATAAAAAAAACGCGTTGGCTGAGTTTATCGAAGCCAACGCGTTTAGTATCAAGTTCGTAAAATATCTATTTTACTTTCCAGAGTGTGATCGTTCCGTTCGAACCGGAAGCGGCCAGCGCCGTCCCGTCCGGCGAGAAAGCCAGGTCGAAGATATCCTCGTCTCCGCCCGCGAGCTCAGCAACCTGTTCGTAGCTGACGGTATCCCAGAAGATCAATTTACTGCCGGATGCGGCCGCCAACAAGCTGCCATCGGGCGAAAAAGCCAGCGCGTTGAACGCTTCTGGATAGGTCAGCGTAGCGCTGATCTTCCCGCTGGCGGTATCCCACAGCTCAATCACCGGCATGAAATTACCGTTGACCGTGCCCGCCGCGGCGGAAGCCAGCAGGCTGCCATCCGGGGAGAGGGCGGCGCTGACCACGAAGTCCTCGTGGCTCATGGCCGGGCCGAGTTCCTGGCTGTCCATCTCGCTAAGCTGCACGCTGCCGCGCGAAATCCAGATGATTCTTTTACCGTTTTCGCCGAATTTTGCCGTGTACACCGGCGCGGCGGTTTCGAACCCGCTGATGGTCTGCAGCTGCGCGCCGCTGGCGGCATCCCAAAGCGTTACCAGGATTTCTTCCATCGACGTACCCAGCAGCGCTTTGCCGTCCGGCGAGAATTCGATACTGCCCAGCATGGCGGGCGAGTAGATTGTGCAGGCATTCTGCGTTACTTCCATGTTGGCCAGGTAGATGTTATAGCTGTCCTCCGAGAAAGCCAGCGTTTTTCCGTCGGGTGATGCGGCGTACAGCGCGGCTGGATGATCGAAAGAAAAAGTCTCCTGAATTTCAAGGTCCGCGGAACTATAGCGCACCGCACCGCTGCCGTTTACAGACAGTAAAGCAGTGCCGTCAAGCGCCCACACCAGGTCGTTCAGGCTGCCGTTTCCGGCGGCGTGCTGCGCCGCTGTCAATTGGGCGGCATTCTGGCTGCTGATTACCGCTGTTGGCGTTTTGGCTGTGGTCACAGCGGGAACTGCCTGGCAGGCTGCCAGCATCGCTAGAATCAACACGGAAAGCATATATACCCGCAGGTTTTTCGGTTTCATGGTTTCACCTCTAACTTATTTTACTGCTTTGCGAGCCCCAGGCTTTGGCGCAGCCATTGCTGGAAGCTGTCGCGCAGCATATCCAGCAGACTGGCCTGCTGCCTGGCGACCCAGTTGCCCACTTGATCAGCAGCTTTCACTTTCTGCGCCTGCGCCCAGGCGGTCAGCCTGGCTTGCAGCGTCTGGCCGACCTGCTGCGTGCTGTCAGCCAGCATTGCGGTCAATGACATTTTCAGGTTTCCAGGCCGCCCGCTGATCAGCACCGGGCGCTCGCTGACCATCAAAGCTGTGCTCCCGCCGGCGTCCACGCTCATCTTGACGCCTTTGCTGCTTTTCAGGGATTCGGCATCGGATGAGAAAGCGGTCAATTTATACCCCTCCACTTCCGGGATGACCAGGGGCTGGGCTTCATCTCCGCCCTGCACGCGCCATGTCATTATGGCAAGTTTGCCGCCACTGCGGAAGCGCAGGATATTAAATTCCGGTGAAATGGCTGCCGCGCTGCTGCTGACATTGACGCTCAGTGTTTTTGACAAGTTGGCAAAGCTCTGCAGCGCGATGACCGCCGGCTGGCCGGATTGCGGCTGGTAATTCCAGAAAACCTTATCCGCTCCGCCGTACGCCAGCAGCAAGCCGCTGGCGCGCGCCAGGTAATCGGATTCCACCACTTCCGGCAAGGTCATCCGTTCAGCCGCCTTGGCGGTCAGGATGTCGCCGGAGAAGCTCAGGTTGTTCACCCACAAGCTCTTTTGACCGGTTTCATCCACAAAATCATTGATAGTCTGCAGCGCGTCTGCCATGGCAACGCCGCTGGCCTGCTGCGCTTGAAAACCGCATTCATCCACTACGGCGCTTTCCGGTTCCGCTCGCAGCGCTGGCAGGCGCACAGCCGCCACATCGAAGGCGTACCAGGCTTCCTGCTCGTTCAGATTTTGCAGATAAAAAAGCGGGTGCTCGGCGCAATCGCCGCCCAATTCCAGCTCGCCCAGCACAACCAAATCGCCGGCGGAAGCGGATTTGATGATACTATAGGCGCTTTTCAGCATCTGGGCATACAATTCCAGGTCAGCATCGGCCTGCGGATCGGTATCCGCGGCGGGGAATAACAGGCTGCCCCAATAGGACGGGTCATTGATCACCCCGCCGATCTGCCAGTAATCCACCTGGTCGCCAAATTGGTTGACCGCCGCGCTGACGTAGTTCTGCCAGTTCTCCAGCAGGCTCTGGCTGGAAACCGGCTGCTGCGGGTAGAGATGGCTGAGATAAGCTGGTCCGCCGTTGAGCACCACCAGCGGTTGGATGCCGCGCTTTTCCAGGCGCGCGAAAAGCTGGTCATAATCCATGTAACCGGATTCATTTTGATAGGACCAGATAAACGCGCCCGGGGAGAGCTCCACCTCGTTCCAGGGCAGGTCCACGCGCAGCATACCCGTCTCAATGGATTCCAGCAAGTCGAAAGCCTTGCTGTCCTGGCTGTGGCTGGCCAGCCAGCCGCCGGAATCGTCCATACCCAGGACAGAAGAACCAGCCAGCATGCTGCCGCCCGATTGAAACCAGGCGAAAACCGCCGTGATGGCGATCAGCAGGCAGAATGTCTTGAATAAAAAGGTTCGCATGCATACTCCTCGACCCCAGACATATGACAGCCTGAGGCGCATAATATATGTTGCAAAAGGCATGCCAGGAATGGATTTTTCCCTCGTTCCAGCCTCATCGGTGTATACTAGAATTGATATTTCAAGGAGCATCAATTGGGCAGCATCCAACCTCCCCGTTTCGCCGTTCTGCAGTTATCCGGCTGCGCCGGCTGCGAAGTTTCTTTATTGAATGCCGGCGAGTGGATCGAGAAATTCGACCTGGCGTTCATGCCGCTGGTGACCTCGGCTTATGACGTGCCGGAGGTGGATGTGCTGCTGATCTCGGGCGGTGTGCGCTCGGATGAGGACCTGCATAACCTGCGCCAGGCAGTCAGGCGCGCCAAAAGGATCGTGGCGGTGGGCACCTGCGCCATCTCCGGCGGGGTGGCCAACCTAGGCAACCGCGACGAAGTACGCGAACTGTTCCTTTCGCAAACCGAACGGCACGACCTGCCGCGTATGCTTCCCAAAAGCCAGCCGGTAGACGCGTTCATCGATGTTGACCTGTACCTGCCGGGCTGCCCGCCTACTCCTGAACTGTTCATGGCGGCCTTACTGCAGCCCGCGGATTTTAATGCTTCCATGAACGTCTGCCAGGAATGTGGGCGCAAGAAATTGAAAGATATGCGGCCCGCTCACCTGACCGGGTTTCAAAAGGGAGAGGTGCTGCCGGATATCTGCCTGATCAACCAGGGCTACCTGTGCGTGGGATCCTCCACGCGCGGCGGCTGCCGGGCATTATGCACGCGCCCCGGCCACCCTTGCGTGGGCTGCCGCGGGCCATCCGACGCGCTGATTGAAAAAGATTCGCAAGCCTGGCTGGAGAGCATCCAGCGCGTGATCGGCGCGCTGACGGATGTTCCGCCGGAAGAACTGCGCGAAGCCCTGCTTTCACCGCAGCTGGCGCTCTTTCTGTTCCAGTTTTCCGATTACGCCGGCACAGGCAAGCCGCCGCGCCCCAAGGAGAAGGTGCTCTGATGACCACGCTGACCTTTCCCCTCTCCCGCATTGAAGGCCACGCCCGCGTGGAGATCGAAGTGCAGGCTGGCAGAGTGATCTCCACCCGCTTCCAGGCTATGGAAAAACGCGGATTCAGCCTGATGGTCAAGGGTGTGCCTGCCGATCAAATGCCGGTGATCGTGCCGCGCATTTGCGGTGTCTGCTCGACCGCTCACCACGTGGCTTCGGTAAAAGCGCTGGAGAACGCCTACGGCGTGCAGCCGCCCCCGCTGGCGGACCACATCCGTGAATTACTGTTGTTGGGCCAGCTCATCCAAAACCAGGCCACCTCGCTGTTTGTCTTCACCATGCCCGACCGCTTGGGTGTGGAAAGCCTCTTTCACGTGGATAACGAAGAAGCCGATAAAGACGCGCAGTTCAACATTGCCCGGCGGGCGCTGATGGTGCGCCAACTGGGAACCGATTTGATCACGTTGGCGGGTGGACAATTCATCCACCCGGTAAAAGCCGTGGTGGGCGGCGTGAGCAGCAGCGTTGATAATGGGAGCGCCGCCGCCTTCCAACAGCGCCTGCAAGCTGCGCTGCCCACCGCCTGCGAACTGGTCGATTATTATTGGGATATCTCGCTCAAGATGAAAGAACGTATCGGTACCTGGGGCGACGATCAGCCGGCCTATTACATTGCTTCTACCGAGCGGGATAACCCGCGCTATAACTCCTCCATCATTCGCGTCATGACGCCGGCCGGCGAGTGCTGCCGCGAATTCACTGCCGATACATTCCGCGAAGAATTGATATTCGAGGAAACCGATTACTCTTATGCCGGCCGCACCAGCTACCAGGGCGGCGTCATGCGCGCCAATTCGCTGGCGCGCGCCAACATGACCCGCCGCCTGGGCATCCGCCGCGCGGACGCTTACATGCGCCGCCTGCGCAGCGAATTCGGCCACCCGGCCCATCCCATCCTGCTGTTCGACCTGTGCCGCGGGATCGAGCTGGTGTACGCCATCGAATTGGCCAGCCAGCTTTTGGAAGGTGATTTTTCAAAGGGGGAGGTGGATGCTCCTTATGAACCGCGCGACGGCGAAGGCTGGGGGCT